>Ga0224555_1000151_pt1 | contig 99207 bp, 100 predicted proteins | sample 714S23034metaG_FD_180687 | JGI IMG/M metagenome (GOLD analysis project Ga0224555, IMG submission 180687) | Peat soil microbial communities from Stordalen Mire, Sweden - 717 S2 30-34 | ecosystem: Environmental > Terrestrial > Soil > Wetlands > Peat | place: Sweden: Norrbotten County, Stordalen... | reverse complement strand
GCCGGTGAAGGAGACTTTGGAACCGGTGATGGTGCACGCTCCCTTAGTCGAAGCGGCGTCGATGTGGAAGGTGACCGGGTTCCCCGAGCCCCCGCCGGTGGCCGAGACGACGTAGGTCCCGCCCACGGTGGGTGACGACGGAGCGATCGAGGTGAAGGTGATCGCTTGGGCGGCCACCTGGACGATCAGGACGTTCGAGGTCGCCTCGGAGTAGTTCGTGTCGGCGAGGTCCGCATCGTAAGTGGCGGTGACCGTCTCTCCGGCAACCTCGTCGTCAATCGTGCAACTTCCGACGTACACCGTGGCGGTGCTTGCGGTGAGTGTGGCGCTGCACGACGGGTTCGAGCCGTCGGTGATATTCACCGTTGTCTCACTCGGTGCGGGGTCGCCAGAAGGCACGGTCAGGTTGACTTCGTAGGTGTTGTTCCCGGTGACCGGCGTCCCGGAGAGGCTGAGTGATGCCGTAGCGGCCGCCCCGGCCAACGGTGCGGACAGGAGCAGCGAGGCTGCTCCGAGCAGCAGCGCGCTACCAGTGAGAAGGACGTTCCGGTGCCAGCCAACGGGCCAAGTCGAGCGTCGCTGGTCGGTTTCGCAGTGGCCGTCTGAGCCGACCCGGGTGCGCCCACCAAGACGGCGACCCCTTGCACTGCGGCGTCGCCAGCCGGTCATCCCATTCCTCCTGATAGAAACCACGTGCAGACGAATTTTATCAGTACGTGCATCGGTCTTAGCCTGGATCCACCGTCAGAGCGAGGAGTCAAGGGTCTGACCGTACACGGAAAAGGCGACGCTATCAGGTGGATCTGGAGTCTTCACACCTCCGGTTCACCTGAAGAGCAAGAGCGGCACGTCCTCGATGTCAACTCTTCACGGTCCTTCTGGGCCATCAGTGGCACTGGACGACGACCACGCCGTGGCCAACGCGGGGCTCAGTCGACTAGTTCGTCTCGCTCGGCATCAGTCCGGTCGGACTCGTGGCGGCCGGCTTCCTGAGCGGCCGCTACGGCGTGCAGGACTACTTCGTCGTGACGAGCCTGGTGTGCTTCGTGCCGGGACTCTTCATTATCGCGTCGAAGAAGGTCAGCGAGATCTACCGACCCCGCGCATGTCAGTAAATCGGCAGCTGCGGAGCGAGGCAGAGCGGCAGCCCGACGAGGCGTGAGCCTTTCTTGGCGCTGCCCGGGTAGATCAGTTCCGGCCGGAACGAGCGACCCTTGGCCTCGCCGGAGCGGCCGCCGCGGACTTCGACCCACTCGTCCTGGGTGGCGACGTTGCGCACGTGCGCGACGAACACCCACTGCTGGCGGCGCTCCTTCAGCCCGTCGACGACGACCGCGTCGCCCGCCTGGACGCCGGCCCAGCGCGAGCTGCGCTCCAGGTTCCCCTGGCGGGTCACGGCGACACGTTTTCTCATACCCCATTTCTACTCGCCGGGTGTTCGGAGTCCGTGATACAGGCGCGGCGTACGGTTGGGAGATGACATTCGAACAGCCGCTGCCCAAGTCCCTCTCGCCCTCGCGCCTCGCCGACTTCCAGTCCTGCCCGCGCAAGTACCAGCACGCCTCGATCGAGCGGATCCCCCAGCCCGCCAGCTACGCCAGCGCCAAGGGCCGCTTCGTCCACTACGTCTTCGAGAGCCTGTTCCGCCTGGCGCCGCCGGAGCGCACGCTCGAGCGGACCCGGGAGTTCATTACGCCCGCCGTCGACGCAGTCCTCACCGAGGACGTCCAGGTCGACATCGCCATGGACGACGCCATGCTGGCCAGGCTGGTCGCCGAGACCGAGGAGATGATCGCCACGTACTTCGAGATGGAGGACCCGAGCACCGTGAACCAGGAGGGCGTCGAGCTGCGCCTCGGGGTCACCATCGACGACACGCCGCTGTTCGGGATCCTCGACCGCCTGGACCGCGACCCCGACGGCAGCCTGGTCATCGTCGACTACAAGACCGGGGGCCTGCCCAACCGCAACTACGACTCGAGCACATTCGCCAACGCCGAGCTCTACGCGGCCCTCTGCCAGGCCAAGCTGGGTGAACGGCCCGCCAGGATCCGCCTGCTCTACGTCGCCCAGGGCCAGGCGATCGAGCGCGACGTCACCGACGTGGTGGTCTCGGCGCGCACCGACGCGGCGGTGAAGGCCTGGGCGCGCATCAACCGCTACTACGCCGACGGGGAGTTCCCCGCGACGCCCTCGTCGAACTCCTGCCGGTTCTGCTCCTTCAAGGACATCTGCCGGGCCAACGGCGTGGCGGTCCCGCGCTGAGGCTCTTAGGCTGGAATCATGACTTCCTTCGACCTCTCCTTTGACTACCGCTGCCCCTTCGCGAAGAACCTCCACCTGCACGTGCTGGCGGCCCTGGCGGCCGGGGCCGACTTCGAGGTGACCTTCGTGCCGTGGACGCTCAGCCAGGGGTACCGCGCCGAGGGCGCGCCCGACGTGTGGGACGACCCCGGTTTCGACGCGGACCACCTGTCGCTGTGCGCCGGCGTCTCGGTGCGCGATCAGCAGCCCGAGCACTTCCTGGCCGCCCACGAGGCCCTCTTTCGCGCCCGCCACGAGCGGGCCATCCGCCTGGTGACCCTGGGTGAGATCGGAGCGGTCCTCGCCCCGCTCGGCGTCGACGTGGAACTGGTCGAGGCCGACATCGACTCGAGGCGCCCCCACAAGGTGATTGGCCAGAGCTACGAGGAGTTCTCGCACTACGAGGCCTTTGGCGTGCCGACCTTCGTCGTGAACGGCGACGCCACCTTCGTGCGCTACATGAGCGCGCCCACCAGCGACGCGCAGGCCTCGGTGGGGATCGTCGAGCGGCTCCTCAACCTGATGGCCCACGAGCCCGACCTCAACGAGTTCAAGCACACCCGCCAGCCCTTCTAGGGGCTTAGGCGAGGCGGAAGATCACCTCGAGCAGCGCCAGCGCGCCGAGCGCCATCGCCGGGGTCATCATCTTGACGCCGTCGCCCCTGCGCCGGTGCACCGCGACCGCGAGCAGCATCGTCACGACGAGGCACGCCCCGGCCAGCTCGTTGACGACCCCGAAGAACGACGCGCTCTTGGACGCGACGCCCACGAGCAGCCCCACCGCACCGGCCACCTCGAGCGCGCCGATGCGCTGGTAGGCGCTCTTGGTGATGCCCAGGTGCTCGGCCGACTCGGACATCATGGGGTTGAAGCGGACCTTCTGGAGTCCCGACGCGAAGAACGCCAGAAACAGGACGATGGACAGCATGCTTGCAGCGATTGACACGTGGTCTCCTTGGACTTGACCACATTACTGGCCGCGCGCACTGCCTCCGGGCATGGTGCCTACTGCGTGCTCGCGTACTCGAGCAGCACCGCGAGGGTGGCCTCTCGCTCGTCGGCGGTGCCGGCGGGCGCGGCCGAGAACTCGGTGGCGCCGGCGAAGCTGAGTTCGACCAGCTGCTCGAGCACCTGGTCGTGGCTGCCGAGCAGGGCCACGTCGGCCGCTTCGATCGCGCCCTCCCTGGCCATCATGGCGGCGTAGCTCGGCAGCGTCGGGTAGACCGACAGCGTCTCGTTGATGCGCGCTCGCGCGCCGTCGACGTCACCGGTGACGCAGATGGGCAGCGAGCAGACGACGCGGGGCTCGGGCCGCCCGGCCGCGGCGGCCGCGGCGCGCAGCGTCGGGGCGATGTGCGACGAGATGGTCTTGGGTCCGGTCATCCACAGCACCGTGCCGTCGGTCATCGATCCGGCGATCTCGAGCATCTTGGGGCCGAGGGCCGCGATGAGCAGGCTCGGCGAGCGCACCTCCTTGGGGCCCACGACGCCCGCCGAGTTGACGCTCACCCGCTCGCCCTGGCTGGAGACCTTCTCTCCTCGCAGCATGGGGGCGAGCGCCCCGATGTACTCGCTCATGTACGTGGCGGGACGATCGAAGGAGAGCCCCCACACGCCCTCGACGAGGATCTGGTGCGAAAGCCCGACGCCGAGCGAGAGATGGCCCCCGATGGCCTCCTGGACCGTGCGGGCCTGGGCGGCCAGAATCGCGGGGTGGCGGGGCTGGATGGGCACGACCGCCGTGCCCAGGTCGACGTCGGCCAGCTCGCGCCCGACGATCGCGAGGACCGTCAGGGTATCGGGGCCGAAGATCTGCGACGACCACATCGAGGTGAAGCCCCGCCCTCGCAGGTCCCGGGCCCGCTCCAGCGTGCGCTCGAGCGGTCCGTCGGTTTCCAGTCCTATCGCGATGCGCATGATTTCAGCCCCCTGGTCGCCTACTAGCGTTTCGGTCATGTCCAGCGGTCCCCAACCTAGCGGCGACGTGCGCGTCGGCGTGATCGGCGCCGGCCAACTGGCGCGGATGATGGGCGAGGCGGCCCGCGGGCTCGGGCTTCGCGTCACGGTGCTGTCGGCCACGATGGAGGAGCCGGCCGTCGCGACCTGCGACGACGTGCTGATCGGCGACCCGAAGGACCAGAGCGCCCTCGACCGGCTCGCGCAGAGCGTCGACGTCGTCACCTTCGATCACGAGCTGGTCGACCTCGACCAGATTGAGGACCTCGAGGCCCGAGGGGTCGTCGTGCGCCCGTGCGCCAGCGCCCTGCGCTACGCCGTCGACAAGGCCCACCAGCGCCGGGGGCTCTTGGCCGCCGGGCTGCCCGTGCCGCGCTTCGTGGTGGTCTCCTCCTCGAGTGACCCGCAGCTCGCCGCTTTTCTCGATTCCCTCACCCTCCCGCCGGTCGTGAAGACGGCCCGGGGGGGCTACGACGGGCGCGGCGTGCTCTTCCCCGCGGGCCGCGACGAGGCACTGGCCGCGGTCGACGGGCTCGCCGCCGCGGGCGAGGTGCTCGTGGAGGAGCGTCTGGAGCTCCAGAGCGAGGTCGCCCAGCTCGTGGCCCGGGCCGTGGACGGCTCGGTCGCGCTCTATCCCCTGGTCACCACCGTCCAGCACGACGCCATGTGCGTCGAGGTGCGCTACCCCGCCGAGACCCTCCAGGCCCACGCGCAGCGCGCCGAGGAGATCGGCGAGCAGATCGCGTCGCTGATCGGCGCCGTGGGGATCCTCGCCATCGAGTTCTTCGTCACGAGCGGCGGACTCGTCGTGAACGAGGTGGCGCTGCGGCCCCACAACTCGGGCCACTGGACCATCGAGGGCGCCCAGACCAGCCAGTTCGCCAACCACCTGCTGGCCGTCGCCGGTCGGCCCCTCGGCGACGCCTCGCCCGTGGCGCCGTGCGCGGTCATGGTGAATATCGTCGGCGCCGAGCGCCCGAGCTCCCCGGGGGCGGCAAGCGAGGTTCCCGGGGTCTTCGTCCACGACTACGGCAAGGCCTGGCGCCCGGGGCGCAAGCTCGGCCACGTCACCGTCCTCGGTGACGACGCGCAGGCCACCCACGTGACAGCATGGAAGGGTGCCCTCGCGTACGGCACGAGGACCCGGGAGGCCTAGTGCAACGAGACCTGCAGCCAGTAGTCGGAGTCGTGATGGGCAGTTCGTCGGACGAGGCGACCATGGCCGACGCCGCCGGGGTCCTCCATCACTTCGCCATTGCCTACGAGACGCACGTCGTCTCGGCCCACCGCACCCCCGAGGCCATGCTCGAGTACGGGACCAGCGCCCGCGCGAGGGGACTCAAGGTCCTCATCGCCGGCGCCGGCGGCGCCGCGCACCTGCCCGGCATGCTCGCGGCGCTGACGACCCTGCCCGTCATCGGGGTCCCGGTCGCCCTCGCGCGCCTCGACGGGCTCGATTCGCTGCTCTCGATCGTCCAGATGCCCCGCGGCGTGCCGGTGGCGACGATGGCGATCAACGGCGCAGCCAACGCGGGGCTGCTCGCCGCGCGGATCCTGAGCCTCGACGACGCGGTCCTCGCCGGCGAGCTCGAGGCCTACCGCCTCGAGCTCGCCGACCAGGCCACGGCCCAGGACCGCGATCTCCAGGGCCGCGACCTAAAGGGAAACTAAGACCTCGGCCACTCGAGCCCCGTCTGCCGGCCCGGCGACGCCAGTCCCATTAGTCTGGGTCGGTGACGAAGGAGGCCCACCATGGGTTTGATGCAGCGAGCGAAGCAGATCTTCCAGGCCAAGGGCAACGCGGCCCTGAACAGGGCTGAGGATCCGCGCCAGACCCTCGACCTCTCCTACGAGCAGCAGCTCGAGAACCTGACCAAGGTGCGCCGCGCCGTCGCCGACGTCGCGACCGCGCGCAAGCGCGTGGAGATCCAGGCCGAGCAGCTGAAGAGCCAGGGCGACAAGCTCGCCGAGCAGGCCAAGGCCGCCCTCGCCCAGGGCAACGAGCCGCTCGCGCGCGAGGCCCTCACCCGCCGCGAGGTGATCGCCAGCCAGCTGAAGGACCTCGACACCCAGCACGCCACGATCGTCGAGCAGGAGGACAAGCTGACCGCGACCTCCCAGCGCCTCCAGACCGAGGTCGAGGCCTTCCGCACCAAGAAGGAGACCATCAAGGCCACCTACACCGCCGCCGAGGCATCCGCGCACATCAACGAGGCCGTCGCCGGCATCTCGACGTCGATGGGCGACGCCGGGGCCGCCATGCAGCGCGCCCAGGACAAGGTCGCCGAGATGCAGGCCCGCAGCGGGGCGCTCGACGAGCTGCTCGCCAACGGCTCGCTCACCGACCTCACGAGCACCAGCGACGACATCCAGGCCCAGCTCGACAAGGTCGCCGGGTCGTCCAACGTCGACGCCCAGCTCGCCGCCATGAAGGCCCAGGTCGCCGCCGCGCCGGCGTCGGGCGCACTGGCGTCGGGCGAGCCCGCCGCCGAGCAGCCGGCCGCGGGAGAAGAGAAGTAACCATGGCCAAGAAGACGAACATCGAGAAGGATCACGGCCTCGACGTACGGATGTTCTTCACGGGCCTCGCGCTCGTGGTGCTCTACGTCATCATCATCACGGTGCTGCTGCGCGTCGGGGTGGCGCTCGGGTTCGTCGTCGTGATCGCGTTCGCCCTGATCTTCTCCCAGTACTACTTCTCGGACAAGGTCGCGATGTTCTCGATGCACGCCAAGGAGGTCACGCCCGCCCAGGAGCCCAAGCTCCACGAGATCGTCGACCGCCTCTGCCTGCTCGCCAACATGACGAAGCCCCGCGTGGCCGTCTCGGAGATGGACATCCCCAACGCCTTCGCCACGGGACGCAATCCCAATCACGCGGTCATCTGCGCCACGCGCGGACTCATGCGACGCCTGAGCGACGAGGAGCTCGAGGCCGTGCTCGCCCACGAGCTGAGCCACGTGGCGCACCGCGACGTGGCGATCATGACCATCGCGTCGGGCGTGGGCATGCTCGCGGGGCTGATCGGCCGCATGGCCATGTGGGGCGCCATGCTCGGCGGCGGGGGCCGTGGCAAGGGCGGCCAGAACATCGTGCTCGTCGAGATGGCCACCATGCTCGTCTCGATGCTGATCTACGTGATCGCCTTCCTGCTCACCATGTCGCTCTCGCGCTACCGCGAGCTCGCGGCCGACCGCTCCGGAGCGATCCTGATCGGCAAGCCGAGCGTGATGGCGAGCGCGCTCGTGCACATCACCGGCGACATCGGCAAGATCCCGAGCACCGACCTGCGAAAGACCGAGGGCATGAACGCCTTCTTCTTCGCCCCGGCCTTCGCCAAGGGCACCGCGGCGTCGCTCTTCTCGACCCACCCGACGCTGCAGAAGCGCCTCGACCAGCTGAACCAGCTCGAGCGCGAACTGAACGGCGGCTAGTGGGCCTTCGCGACGCGCTCTTCGGGCGCACCAAGCAGGCCGCGCCCAACCTCGACAACCTGTTCGCGCTGCCCACCGCGGCGCTCACCCTGCAGTCCGAGCTCGACCTCGTCACCTCGGGCCAGGGCGGGCTCTGCTTCAAGTCCGGCAGCGGCGAGTCGACGATCACCACCGACGACGACATCAAGGAGATGCTCAACTTCGACGAGGTCGGCAGCGACGTGTCGCTCACCACCGACGACCTCGGCTTCAAGTGGGTCGTCATCAACGACACCGACATCTCGGGGCTGGTGACGCGCATCCACAGCGCCAACACCTCGATGGTCGAGCACGGGCTCGGGCCGCGGCTGCTCTGCGCGGTCTTCGGCTTCGTGCCCGCGAACCCGCCCGGCGAGGGCTCGGTGCGGATGGTCTACCTCTTGAAGCAGGGCACGTTCTACCCCTTCGCCCCCACCGGCGCTGAGAAGCGCGACAACGAGCTCGAGCTGCGCGTGCGGTCCTTCCTCGACAAGGACCTGCCCATGGAGAAGGACCTCACGCGCTGGATGGCGCTGTGGAACCTGCCCGTCAAGTAGCCACGACGAAGGCGGCGAACCTCGTCGCCACGATCTCGTCGAGCGCCTCCGCGTAGTCGAGGTCCAGCCGGGTAACCCCGCCTCGGTCGTGGGTCCACAGCTCGAAGCGCAGCTGGCAGTAGCCGACGCTCACCACCGGGTGGTGGTCGAGCCGCTCGGCGGGCTCCACCAGGGCCGTAAGCAGCTCGATCGAGCTCGGGTAGTCGCTGGTGCGCAGCTCTCGCACGAGGTGCCCGTCGCGCAGCTGCCAGGCGGGGTGCGCGCCCAGCCACTGCTCGAGCGCCGCCCCCTCGAGCAGTTCCGGGCGCGTCACGGGTGGGTCATGTCCTCGGGCACCACGGCGGCGTCGAACTCCTCGCCGGTCAGGAACCCGAGCGACACGGCGGCCTCGCGCAGCGTCGAGTGCTCCTTGTGCGCCTTCTTGGCGACCTGGGCCGACTTGTCGTAGCCAATGATCGGGTTGAGCGCGGTCACCAGCATGAGCGAGTTGTTGAGGTGGTGGCTGATCTGGTCGTAGTTGGGCTCGAGGCCCTCCACGCAGAACTCCCGGAACCGGTCGCAGGCGTCGCTCAGCAGGTCGAGCGAGTTGCAGAAGTTGTGGATCATCACGGGCTTGCAGACGTTCAGCTCCAGGTTCCCGCGCGAGCCCGCCATGGCGATCGCCGCGTCGTTGCCGAAGACCTGTATCGAGACCATGATCATCGCCTCTGACTGGGTGGGGTTGACCTTGCCCGGCATGATCGAGCTGCCCGGCTCGTTCTCGGGCAGCGCCAGCTCGCCGAGGCCCGAGCGCGGGCCCGAGCCCAGCCAGCGCAGGTCGTCGGCGATCTTGATGAGGCTGGTGGCGAGGGTCTTCACGGCGCCGTGGGCGAAGACCAGGGCGTCGTGGGCCGCCAGCGCCGCGAACTTGTTCGGCGCGGTGACGAAGGGCTTGCCCGACAGGCCCGCGATCGCGTCGGCGACGCGCTCGCCGAACTCGGGGTGGGTGTTGAGGCCGGTGCCGACGGCCGTGCCGCCGGCGGCGAGCTCGTAGAGCCCGCCGAGGACCAGGTTGAGCCGGTCGAGGTCGGCGTCGAGCTGGGCGACGTAGCCCGAGAACTCCTGGCCGAGCGTGAGCGGCACCGCGTCCATCAGGTGGGTGCGGCCGATCTTGGTGACGGTGGCGTAGGCGAGGGCCTTGGCGTCGAGCGCGTCGCGCAGGCGCGTCACGGCGGGCACCAGGCGGTCGGTGATCTCCATGACCGCCGCGATGTGCATGGCCGTCGGGAAGGTGTCGTTGCTCGACTGGGACATGTTCACGTGGTCGTTGGGGTGCACGGGGTCCTTGGAGCCTCGCACGCCGCCGGCCATCTCGATGGCGCGGTTCGAGATGACCTCGTTGACGTTCATGTTGGTCTGGGTCCCCGAACCCGTCTGCCAGATGCGCAGCGGGAACTCCCCCATCAGCTTTCCGTCGATGACCTCGAGGGCCGCGCGCTCGATCAGCGAGGCGCGCTCCTGGTCGAGCTTGCCCAGCGCGTGGTTCACCTGGGCCGAGGCCAGCTTGAGGACCCCGAAGGCCCGGATCAGCGCCGGGGGCATGGTCTCGTGGCTGATGGCGAAGTGGTGCAGGCTGCGCTCGGTCTGGGCGCCCCAGTAGTGGTCGGCGGGCACCTCGATGGTGCCCATGGTGTCGGATTCGATTCGTACGTCGCTCATTGCGTTTCTCCTACTGCTTGGGGGGACTTTTCGCGGCGGCCTTCTTCGCGGCCGTGGCGGGCTTCTTGGCGGCCGCGGTGGGCTTGGCGTAGAGCTTGACGCCGGCCGTCACGACCCGTCGCGCCGCCTTCACGTCCTGAATGCGAGGGCCCGCGCCGCCACCGGGCACCTCCAGGAGCAAGGGCAGGTCGCGAAACTTCGGGTGACCGACCAGCGGCGCCAGGCCCTTGGCGCCGATAGTACCCTCTCCGATGTTGGCGTGCCGGTCACGGTTGGCGCCCCGTTCGACCTTCGAATCGTTGAGGTGCAGGCAGCGCAGCCGCTCGAGGCCGACACGGTCGTTGATCTCCTTCACCAGCCGCCTGGTCGCGGCGACGCTCGAGTAGTCCACGCCGCTCGCCCAGAGGTGCTGGGTGTCGATGCAGAGCCCGAGTCGCTCGTCGCCCCCACAGGCGTCGATCAGCGCCTCGATCTCTTCGAGGCTGCGCCCCACGGTGCCGCCGGCGCCGGCCGCGTTCTCGATGAGTATCGGGCAGTCCGCCACGCCCTCGGGCGCCGCATCGGCGTTCTCGAGGGCGCGCTCGAAGGCCCGGGCGACCTGGCCTACGACCTCCTCGAAGCCGGCGCCCTTGTGGCTTCCCACGTGCAGCACGAGGCCCGAGGCGGCCATGCCGCGTGCCACCGACAGGTTGTAGGTGAGGCACTCGACCGACTTCTCGTAGAGCTCGGGGTCCCCGGTCGCCAGGTTGATCAGGTAGGTGGCGTGGCAGAAGGTGTCGGTGATCGTGGGGTGGCTCGCCTGGGCCTCGCGGTAGTTCGCGAGCACCTCGGGCGCGTACTGGGAGGGCTTCCACGCGCGCGGGCTCTGGGTGAACACCTGGACGCAGGTGGCGCCTATCTCGACGCCGGCCTCGAGCGAGGGTACCAGCTGTCCGCCACCGCGTACGTGTGCTCCGATGTTCATTAACCTAAAACTACCGCGCTATTCGACAACCCCCCGAGGAGAGCAATGTCCGACACCTTCAGTCCCGCCACGAGGGCGATCTTCGCCAAGAACGTCCTCGCCCACGTCGCGAGCCTCGGCCCCGACGGCGAGCCCTACGTGACGCCCGTGTGGGTCGAGCTCGACGGCGACGACATCGTCATCAACACCGCGCTCGGGCGGGCCAAGGCCCGCAACCTCGCGACCGACTCGCGCGTCGCCGTGTCGCTCACCGACCCCGACGACCCCTACGTGTGCGTCGCGGTGCGCGGGTCGGTGGTGGGATTCACGACCGAGGGCGCCGACGAGGTCATCGACCGGCTCGCCAAGAAGTACCTCGACGTCGACGCCTACCCCTACCGCCGCGAGGGCGAGGTCCGCGTCACGGTGCGCATCCACCCCGACCGCATCGCCCAGCAGCCGGCGTAACTACGAGAAGATGCTCAGCGTGCCCGCGACGCTCCACGAGCTCGCATGCTCGTCGAGCACCCGGTCCGCGCTGCGCAGCACCTCGCCGTCGTAGCTCCACACGGTGAGCGGCGACGGCGGCGCGGGGCGGTTGTAGGCGCCGCGCAGCGACGCGACGCCGTTGACGAAGTTCACCTCGTCGTTGGTGAGCAGCGCCGACACCACCTCGGCGTGGGCCAGCGCGTTGGCGCGCGCCTCGATGACGACGTGGTCGAGGCCGATCAGCCAGCTGAGCGTCGCCACGTCCCTCGCGGCGAGCGCCGCCGGGTAGTCGTCGCGGTCCACCTCGAGCCAGACGCCGACCGGCCCGCCGAGCGAGCCGCGCAGCGACGCCGCGGCCATGACGGTGTCGGCGTCGGTGAACTTCAGCACCAGCGAGGAGCTCTGCTGGTCGAGCACGATGGGCACGCTCTCGAGGTTCGCCAGGTTCGTCGCGAGGCGGATCAGCTCCATCTCAGGGCTGCAGGTCTTCCTTGGGCAGGCGCTCGATGTTGACGTCGCGGAAGGTAAGGATCCTCACCGAGGGCACGAAGCGCGCCGAGCGGTACATGTCCCAGACCCACGCGTCGTGCAGCACGATCTCGAGCAGGGTCGGGGTGCCGGTCGAGCGCACGTCCACGGCCACGTCGTTGGCCAGGTAGAAGCGCCGGTCGGTCTCCACGGCGTAGTCGAACATTCCGACCACCGCCTTGTACTCCTGGACCAGGGCCAGTTCTAGCGTCGACTCGTAGTCGTCGAGCTCTTCTTCGCCCACTGCGATCTACGCGCGCTCGGTGACGCGTAGTTCCTTGATCTTGGCGGCCTTGCCGCGCAGGTCGCGCAGGTAGTACAGCTTGGCGCGGCGCACGTCGCCGTAGGAGTCGACCTCGATCTTGGCGATGGTGGGCACGTGCACCGGGAAGGTGCGCTCGACGCCGACGCCGAAGCTGATCTTGCGCACGGTGAAGGTCTCCTGGAGGCCCGAGCCCTGGCGGCGGATGACGATGCCCTGGAAGATCTGGATGCGCTGGCGGGTGCCCTCCACGACGCGCACGTGCACCTTGACGGTGTCGCCCGCGCGGAAGGAGGGAATATCGTCGCGAAGCGAGTCGCGGTCAATGAGGTCGGTCGGATTCATGGGAGCGGTCCCTTTCGGATCACTAAGGCCTTAGAAGTTTAGCCGCTGCGGCGCGGTCCTTCCAACGCCGGGAATTCGCCCATTATCGCCTCGTCGGCGGCGCTCAGCCCTCCGCGGCGCTCGATGAGGTCCGGACGGCGCTCGAGCGTGCGCCACAGCGCCTGGGCGCGCCGCCAGCGGGCGATCCGGGCGTGGTCGCCCGAGCGCAGCACCTCGGGCACCTGGACGCCGCGCAGCGTGGCGGGCTGGGTGTAGTGCGGGTACTCGAGCAGGCCCTCGCCGAAGGACTCCTCGACGCTCGACTCGTCGTTGCCGAGCGCCCCGGGCAGCAGGCGCACGACCGCCTCGATCACGCACAGCGCCGCGAGCTCGCCCCCGGCGAGCACGAAGTCCCCGAGGGAGATCTCGTCGTCGCAGGCGAGGTCCAGGGCGCGCTGGTCGAAGCCCTCGTAGCGCCCGCAGAGCAGCGTGAAGCCCGCCAGCTCACTCAGCTCGCGGGCGACCGCCTGGCTGAAGGGCCGACCCGACGGGGTCAGCGCCACCACCGGGCGTGCAATGGCGGGGTCGCGCTCGATCGTCGCCAGGATCGGCTCGGCGCGCAGCACCATCCCCGCTCCCCCGCCGAAGGGCGTGTCGTCGACCGTGCGGTGCACGTCGGCCGTGGCGTCGCGGATGTCGTGCAGGTGCAGCTCCCACACGCCTCGCTCGCTGGCGCGCCCGAGCACCGAGGTCGTCGCGTACTGCGCGAGCGCCTCGGGGAAGAGGGTCAGCACGTCGACGCGCAGCGTCATTCGAAGAGCCCGTCGGGCACGTCGACGTCGATGCGCACGTTCGCCTCGACGCTGGTGACGAAGGTGAGCGGCACGAGGGCGCCGCTGTCGAGCACAAGTATGTCGCTGGCGGGGTTGGCCTCGACGTCGACCACCTTGCCGTGGCTCACGCCTGACGCGTCGAAGAGCTCGGCGCCGAAGAGCTGGTCGATCCAGATCACCTGGTCGTCCTCGATGCGCTGGGCGTGCAGCACGAGCCCGCGCAGGGCCTCGGCGCCCTCGCGGGTGGCGACGCCCTCGAGGGTGACGATGAAGCGCTGCTGGTGCGGGGCCGAGGCCACCACGACCAGCGTGCCGCGCTCGGTGAAGAGCTCGGCGCCCGGGCGGAGCCGTTCGTGGCGGTCGGTCCACAGGTCGACGAGCACCTGGCCCTTGAGGCCCTGGGCCTTGATGATCCGCCCGACCTCGAGCGTGGGGCGCTCGTCGGCGCTCACGGCTAGTCGACGATGTCGACGGAGGTGGTGATGCCGTCGCGCGCGCCGACGGCGCCCACCAGGGCCCGGATCGCCTGGGCGGTGCGCCCGCGGCGACCGATGATGCGGCCCATGTCGTCGGGTCCGACGCTGAGCGACAGCACGACCTTGTCGTGGCGCTCGCTCACGTCCACCGAGACGGCGCTCGGGTCCTCGGCGAGGGACTTGGCGATGAAGTCGAGCACGGCGGTCGCGGTCAACGCGCGCTCGGTGACGTCGGCGCGCTCGGGTGACGTCGCGTCGTCACCGTAGTCGTTGTCGTTATCGTTATCGTCGAAGGTGTTGACGTCGCCCGCGACGTAGTCGTCGTGCACGTCACTCATTGGGCGACCTTGTCAGACTTGTCGGCCTTGTCGGCCTTGGCAACCTTGACCGGCTTGGCGGCCTCGAAGGCGTCGAGCGCCCCGCTGGCCTTGAGGAGCTTGGCGACGCGCTCGCTCGGCTGGGCGCCCTGCTGAAGCCAGCGCACGACCTTGTCGTTGTCGATCGAGTACACCATCTCGGGGTTCGCCACCGAGATGCCGCGCGGCTGGTAGGTGCCCACGATCTCGAGGAACGCCCCCGAACGGGCCCGACGGCTCTCGGCCGCCACCACGCGGTAGGTCGGCTGCTTCTTCTTACCCATGCGCACCAAACGAAGTTTGACAGTCACAACGAAATTCCCTTCGATCCTTTTGTCCTGGTCCACCAGAACTGGGCGATATACCCGAGCGTCAAAGTTTAGCGTTGTTTGGGGGGCGTGACCCTCCCGCCCTTCTTCTTCTTGTTTTTTGGTCCGCCGCCCGTGCGCGGCGTCGGCGCCGCGGCCATGCCCGCGCCCAATGCCTCGAAGCCCGGTGGCAGGGCCGGCTCACGCGAGGCGCTGGCCTTGGCGGCCATCGAGGCCATCTTGCCCATCCCCGGCACGTTGGGCATTGCGCCCCCGGTCATCTGCTTCATCATCTTTCGCATCTCGCCGAACTGCTTCAGGAGCTGGTTCACGGCGTTCACGCTGGTGCCCGAGCCCTTGGCGATGCGCGTGCGCCGCGATCCGTCCAGGATCGCCGGGTTGCGGCGCTCCTTGGCGGTCATCGAGCGGATGATCGCCTCGACCTTGTTGAGCTCGCCGTCGTCGACGTTGTTCGCGGCGCTGCGCATCTCCTTGGTGACCCCGGGCATCAGCTTCATCAGCCCGCCGAGCGAGCCCATCTTGCGCACCTGGTTCAGCTGGGACAGGAAGTCGTCGAGCGTGAACGTCCCGCTCATCATGCGCCCGGCCGACTCGGCCACGACGTCGGCGTCCATCGTGCGCTCGGCCTGCTCGATCAGCGAGAGCACGTCGCCCATGCCGAGGATCCGCGACGCCATTCGGTCGGGGTGGAAGAGGTCGAAGTCGCCCATCTTCTCGCCCGTCGACGCGAACACGACCGGGCGCCCGACGACCCCGCGCGCGCTCAGCACGGCGCCGCCGCGCGCGTCGTAGTCGAGCTTGGTGACGATGATGCCCGAGAGCTCGAGGGTCTCGTGGAACGAGCGCGCCGTCGCAACGGCGTCCTGGCCGGTCACGGCGTCGATGACGAGGAAGGTGTAGTGCGGCGAGGTGGCGCGAGAGATGTCGCGCACCTCGGCCATGAGGGCATCGTCGATCGCGAGGCGCCCCGCGGTGTCGATTACGACCACGTCGCGGCCGAGGCGCGCTGCTTCGGCGACGCCCCTTTTCGCGACCTCGACGGGGCTGGTCGCCTCGCTGAAGACGTCCACGCCGATCTGGGCGCCGAGCACCCGCAGCTGCTCGACGGCGGCGGGGCGCTGGAGGTCGGCCGCCACGAGGTAGGGCTGGCGGCCCTGCTGCTTGAACCACGACGCGAGCTTCGCCGCGGTGGTGGTCTTGCCCGCGCCCTGCAGTCCCGCGAGCAGGATCACGGTGGGCGGGCGCGACGCGTAGGTGACCTTGAGCGGCGAGCCGCCGAGCACCTCGACCAGCTGCTCCTGGACGGCCTTGATGACCTGCTGGCCCGGCGTGAGGCTCTGGCTGAGCGCCGCTCCGGCGAGGCGCACCCGCACCGCCTCGACGAACGCGCGCACCACGCCGAGCTCGACGTCGGCCTCGAGCAGGGCGCCGCGGACCTCGCCGAGGGCCTCGTCGAGGTCGCTGTCGCTCAGGCGCCCGCGCGAGCGCAGCGACGTTCCGAGTCGTTCCAGGCGTTCGCTGAGGGCATCAAACATGATGACTGAAGGCTACTGCGAGGCCCGCAGGAGCGAATCGACGAACTCCTCGGGCTCGAACACGATCAGGTCGTGCACGCCCTCGCCGACGCCCACGAACTTCACCGGGATGCCCAACTCGCGTTCGATCGCGACGACGATGCCCCCGCGCGCCGTGCCGTCGAGCTTGGTGAGCACGATCCCGGTCACCGAGGCCGCGGCCAGGAACTCGCGCGCCTGGGAGAGCGCGTTCTGACCCGTCGTGGCGTCGAGCACCATGAAGGTCTCGACGACCTGGCCGGGCTCGCGGTCCGCGACGCGGCGCACCTTGCTCAGCTCGTCGAGCAGGTTGGTGCTGTTCGAGCGCCGCCCCGCGGTGTCGGCGAGCACGATGTCGGCGCCGCGCGCCGCGGCGCGGCCCAGCGCGTCGTGCACGACCGATCCGGGGTCGGCGCCCTCGCCCGCGCGCACGATGTCCGCGCCGGTGCGCTGGGCCCACTGGTCGAGCTGCTCGGCGGCGGCGGCGCGGAAGGTGTCGCCGGCCGCGAGCACGACCGAGCATCCCTCGTCCACGAGGCGCTGGGCGAGCTTGCCGATCGTGGTGGTCTTGCCCACGCCGTTCACCCCGACGAAGAGCCACACCGCCACCCGGCCGACCTGGGCGTGGCGCTCGACCGACCGGTCGGCGCTCAGCGAGTCGAGCAGCGCGTCGCGCACCGCGGTGGCGACGCCGTCGGGCGCGCCGTTGGCGCGAAGCTCGTCGAGGATCTCGTTGGTGGTGGCGACGCCGACGTCGCTTCGCAGCAGCACCTCCTCGACGACGTCGAGCTGGTCGTCCCCGAGCGTGCCGACGCTCGTCATCGACCTCACGCGATCGAACACGCCGCGCGCCGACGCGAGGCGCTGGCCAATCGCCGGCGCCTCGTCGCTGATCGTCGGGCGCGCGGCGACCTCGTCGACCAGGACGGCGGGCATGGCCGGCCTCGCCGCGGTGGCGAGCGCGTTGGCGAGCGCCACGGCGCGGCGCCGGTGGCGCACCACCATCGCCGTGGCGGCCAGCACCACGAGCACCGCGGCGATGATCACGACGACGATCACTGGAGCACCACGCCTTCGTCGCGCTTCACGCGCTGGCTGACGACCTGGGACGAGGCCCCCGGTCCCATCGTGACGCCGTAGAGGGCGTCGGCGGCCTCCATCGTGCGCTTCTGGTGGGTGACGATGAGCAGCTGGGCCTCGTGGCGGAACTCGTCGACCAGGCTCAAGAAGCGCTGGAGGTTCACGTCGTCGAGCGCCGCCTCGACCTCGTCCATCATGTAGAAGGGCGAGGGCCGCGATCGGAAGACCGCGAAGAGGAAGGCCAGCGCCGCCATGGACCGCTCGCCGCCCGAGAGCAGCGAGATGCGCCGGATGTTGCGGCCCATGGGCCGCACCTCGATCTCGACGCCGGTGTTGAGCGGGTCGTCGGGCTCGGTGAGAATGAGCCGGCCCTGGCCGCCGGGAAAGAGCATCGCGACCAGCGTGGAGAAGTGCTCGTTCACGTCGGCGACCGCGCTGGAGAAGGTCTGCATGATCTCCTCGTCGAGGGTGCGGATGACCTCTTGGAGCTCGCGGCGCGCATTGCGCACGTCGCTCACCTGGGTGTCGAGCTCGCGGTAGCGCTCCTCGAGCGCGCCGAGCTCCTCGAGGGCGAGCGGGTTGATCGGACCGAGCGACGTGATGCGCGCCTCGAGCTCGCCGACGCGCTGTTCGGTCGTGACGCCCTCGGGCAGCTCGAGCACGGGCGCGGGGCCCAGGTCGTCGGGGTCGACGCCCAGGTCGCGGTGGATCACCTCGTGCAGGTTGGAGATCTTGACGGCCAGCTCGGCGCGCTCGATCTCGCTGGCGCGCACCAGCTCGCCGAGGTGCGCGAGGCGTGCGTCGGCGTCCTGGCGGGCCCGGCGGACCTCCTCGAGGCGCTCGGCCCCGGCGCGCGAGGCTTCGAGCTGCTCGCGGTACGTCGAGTCCATGGCCTCCTGGGAGAGGCGGATCTCGTCGGCGGCGCGGGTGACGAGCGCCGCGAGGCGCCCCAGCACCTCGAGGTCGAACTCCAGAGACTGGCGCCGGCCGGCGGCCTCGGCCCGCTCGCTCGAGCGCCCCTCGAGGCGCTGCTCGATCTCTGCGCGGCGCTGCTCGAACAGGCGGCGTCGCTCGCCGAACTCGGCCTCGCGCCGCGAGAGGGCGTCGCCGCGCTGGTCCACGCCGTGACGCTGCTGGTCGAGGACCTCGCGCGCGCCGCGCGCGGCGTCCTCGCGGCCCTGGGCGTCGGCGACGGCGAGTTCGAGCGCGCCCAGCTGGCCGCGCAGCTCGCCGAGCTCCTCGTCGATGGTGAGGATCTGTCCGGCGAGTTCGCCGACCTCGTGGCCGAGCGACTCCTCGGCCGTCGCGAGGTCGGCGAGCGTCGCCTCCACGCGCGCGATCTCGTCGATCAGGCGGTCCAGTTCGGCGTCGCTCTGGGCCGCGGCCGTGGTGGCGTGGTTGAGTCGACGGCGCGCCTCGACGGCGACGGCGTCGGCGTCGGCGCGCACCTCGAGGGCGGGCGCGACGGCCTGGGCGGCGGCGCTCGCGGCGGTCTCGGCCTCCTCGACGGTCGAGCGCGTGACCAGGGCCCGCCCCGACGCCACGCGCCAGCCCGACGACGCGAAGCGGTCGCCCTCGCGGGTCACCACCAGCAGGTCCGGGCTCGAGAGCGCGACCTCGATCCCGGACTCCCAGTCCGGGGCGACGAAGGCGCGAGAGAAGAGCGCGTCGAGCACCCGGGTCACGTGGGCGGGCGCGCCGCGGCGCGCGCGAACGAGCGAGCGAAGCGCCGTGCACCCGGCGGGCGTCGCCGCCGGCGCCACCTGTCCCTCGCCGACCGGCAGGATCAGCCCGGCGCCGCCTTCGCGGCGAAGCGCCTCGAGGGCCGCGCGCGCGGACTTGCGCCCGTCGACGACCATGGCCCCGACCGACGCGCCGGCGGCCGACTCCACGGCGCGCTCCCAGCCCACGTCGACCTCGATGAGGTCGAGGAACGCGCCGAGCACGCCCTCCAGGTCGCCGATGATCGCGCGTCCGCCCGATCCGGAAAGCTCTTCGAGCGCGCGGCTCAGCGCGTCGGCGCGCGCCTGGGTGCGCGCCGCGACCTGGGACGCTTCACGCAGGGCCTCGTCGGCCAATATCCGTTCTCGCTCGCAGCGCTCGGCGTCGCGCGCGGCGTCGTCGCGTTGCATCTGCGCCCTCGCGGCCGCGTCGAGCGCCTGCTCTCGCGACGCGCCCGAGCGCTCCTGGCGTGCCGTTGCGGCGGCGCGGCGGCTGCGGGTCTCGGCCAGGCGGCTGGTGGATCGGCGCTCGCTCCCGCGAAGCGACCCGAGCGACCTCTCGAGCAACGCCACGCGCGCGAGCGCGGCGTCGAGCGCGGCCTCGTCGCCTTCGGCCGAGTTGAGCCCCCAGGTGGCGTCGTAGAGCGCCTGGGCGCTGGCGAGCGCGGCGCGGGCCTGCTCGAGCTCGTCTCGCTGGGCGTCGAGCGACGACTCCTCGGACCGGAGCTCGGCGAGGTCGCTCGTGAGCTTGGCGCCGTCGGCCTCGAGGGTGGCGATGACGTTCTCGTCGGCCGACGCCACGAGGGCCAGGCGCACCGAGCGGACCCGCTCCTGGATGATCGACGTGGTACCCCGCGCGCGCTCGGAGAGTCCCTGCAGCGTGCCGAGCGTCGAGGCCAGCACCTCCTCGCGCCGGCTCGCCAGTTCCGCGGCGGCGCTGGACGCCTGGGCGTCGAGGGTGACGAGTTCGTTGCGCAGCTCCTGCTCGCGGGCGCTCGAGCCCGAGAGCTCCACCTCGAGCTGCGCGCGGCGCGACTCGAACGCGCCGAGGCGCGTGGCGAACAGGGCGTGGCGCGCGGCGCGCAGGTCGGTCTCGACGTCGGCGTAGCTGCGCGCCGAGGCGGCCTGGCGCTCGAGGGGGCGCATCTGGCGGCGCACCTCGCGCACGAGGTCGCCGAGACGTTCGAGGTTCTCCTGAGTCGAGGCGAGGCGGCGCTCGGCGCGCTCCTTGCGGCGGCGGTGCTTCAGGACGCCCGCGGCCTCCTCGATGACGGCGCGGCGGTTCTCCGAGCTGGAGTTCAGGATCGAGTCGAGCTGGCCCTGGCCGATGATCATGTGCTGCTGGCGCCCGACGCCCGAGTCGCTCAGCAGCTCCTGGACGTCGAGCAGCCGGCAGGTGGTGCCGTTGATGGCGTACTCGGAGTCGCCGTTTCGAAAGAGCGTGCGCGAGATCGTCACCTCGGCGCCGTCGATCGGCAGCAGCCCCGAGGAGTTGTCGAGGGTGAGAGCGACCTCGGCGCGCCCGAGGGCCGCCTTGTTGGTCGTGCCCATGAAGATGACGTCGTCCATCTTCGCGCTGCGCAGCGCCCGGGTGCTCTGGGCGCCCAGGACCCAGATGACGGCGTCGACCACGTTGGACTTGCCCGAGCCGTTGGGACCAACCACCGCCGTGACGCCCGGCTCGAACTCGAGCACGGTGTTGTCGGCGAAGGACTTGAAGCCCTTCATGGTTAATCGCTTAAGAAACACGCGTAGACGCTACCAACCTTCCGGGTCCGTCTTCGGCGCTAGCTCTGGCACTTCTCGCAGAAGAACGTCGAGCGCCCGCGCACGGTCACCCTCGAGATCGGCAGCCGGCACTGGTAGCACGGCAGGCCCTCGCGCCCGTAGACCTGGTGGAACTGCTGGTAGGTGCCGGGTTTGCCGTCGGGATCGACGAACTGCTCGTCGGCGAGCGTCGAGCCGCCGTGCTTGATGGCGTCGGTGAGTATCTCGGTGATGGCGCGGTGCAGCCGGCGTATCTCGATGGTCGAGAGCGACTCGGCCGGGCGGTCGTAGCGCAGCGCCGCGGCGAACAGCGTCTCGTCGGCGTAGATGTTGCCCAGCCCCGCGATGATGTCCTGGTCGGTGAGGACGACCTTCAGCGTGGTCGTGCGGCTGCGCAGCACGGCGGCGAACCGGTCCCAGCCGATCTGGTCCTCGAAGGGGTCGATGCCGAGGTGGGCCAGCTCGGGGATCTGGTGGCGCAGCGTCAGGCCGTCGCCGCCGATCGAGAGCCGGGCGAACTTCGAGATCTCGACCTCGGTCCCCTCGGGCGGGGGCGTCGACACGTAGAGCTCGCCGAAGGTGCGCGGGTCCACGTAGCGCAGCTCGCCGCCCTGGGTGAAGGTGAAGACCACGTGGGTGTGCTTGGGCTTGGGGTCCTTGGGGCCCTTGGCGCGCAGCAGCTGGCCGCTCATGCCCAGGTGGATCACCAGGTGGGTGCCGTTGTCGAGCCCGAAGATGAGGTTCTTGCCCAGGCGCTGGGCGCTCTTGATGGAGTGGCCCTCCGCGGCGGCGCGGAACTCCTTGGCGGTCTTGTGGCGGCGCACGACCCGCCCGTTGGTGACCATGACCGTCTTGATCTTCTTGCCGATCAGGTCGCGGGCGAGCGAGGCCCGCACGACCTCGACTTCGGGCAGCTCAGGCATCGTGACGCCCTTCCCACGCGGCGAGGGCCGCCTGCGTCTCGGCACTCTTCTTGGACTTGGCGTGGCCGGTGGCGCGAACGCTCTCGCCGATGGTGACCGTGGCGTCGAAGGTGGTGGCGTGGGCCGGGCCCGCCGAGGTGACCTCGTAGACCGGCGTGCCGAGACCGGCGGCCTCGGACCACTGGCGCAGCCGCGTCTTGGGGTCGACCTCGTCGGGGCTCAGCGAGGCCGCGGCGACCTCGTCGGCGAGCATCGACTGGACGAAGGACTTGGCCTCGTCGAAGCCGTGCTCGAGGTAGAGCGCCGCGACGATGGCCTCGAAGGCGTCGGCGAGCAGCGAGGACCGCTCGAGGCCGTTGGACTTGACCTCGCCGCGGCCGATGCGCACGTAGTTGCCCAGGTCGAGGCGGCGCGCGGCGTCGGCGAGGGCCGCCTCGTTCACGACGCGCGCGCGCACCAGCGAGCCCGAGCCCTCGTCGAGGTCGGGGTACTCGTTGACGATGAGGTCGGCGACCGCGAGGTCCACGACCGCGTCGCCGAGGAACTCGAGGCGCTCGTTCGACGAGCAGTCGTGCTCGGCGGCGTAACTCGAGTGGGTCACGGCCACGGCCAGCAGCGCGCTGTTCGCGGGCAGTCCCAAGCGCTCGGCGAGGGTGTCCAGAGGTGAGAGCAACAGGCTCAAGCCCCTTTACGCAACCTGCAACTTGGCGACCACGTAGTCCACCGCGTCGCGCACCGACAGCAGGCCTTCGAGGTCCTCGTCGTCGATGTGGAATCCGGCCGAGTAGGTGGCCAGGTGCTCCTCGAGGGCTTCGACCAGTTCGATCAGGGCCAGCGAGTCGGCGCCGAGGTCGGTGAACGACTCGTCTTCGGGGATATCGTTCGGGTTCTTCTCCAGGATCTCCCCGAGTTGGTCTCGTACGATCCCCAAGATGGCGGCTCGGTCGAGCGAGGATGGGTTCGGTGCGTCAGCGGTCATAAGCGCTCCTTCGTGCTTCTACTCCAGATTACCGAGCAGTGCAAGGGCCGGTGCTTGCCGCTACCCCTGATCAGGGCGGATGGTGGTACGCAGGCGCTCCACCATACCCGCCTCGTGCATTTCGGAGGCGACGCGCAGCGCGTTCATGATCGCCGTCGCGTTGCTCGCGCCGTGGCTTATCACGCAGATGCCGTTGAGGCCCAGCAGCATCGCTCCGCCCTGGCTCTCCGGGGTGAGCGACGCCACGACCGGCAGAAGGTACTCGAAGAGCACGTCGCCCGCGGCCTTGGTCGCGTCGTTGGTGTTGATGACCCCGAGCATGGTCGAGAAGATGAACTTGAGGGCCCCCTCGAGGGTCTTGAGGGCGACGTTGCCGGTGAATCCGTCGCTGACGACCACGTCGACCGTCGAGGGGATCAGGTCGCGGCCCTCGACGTTGCCCACGAAGTTGAGCCCGTCGAGCGCGGCGAGCAGGGCGTGGGTCTGCTTCACGAGGGGGGTCCCCTTGGAGGACTCCTCACCGATCGACAGCAGCCCGACCCGCGGAACCTTGACGCCGTAGTGGACCTCGACGAAGGCCGACGCCATCTGGGCGAACTGGACCATCATTTCGGGCGTGCACTCGGAGTTGGCGCCGGCGTCGACCAGCACCGTGGGGGTGCGTCCGGGACTGGGGATGGGGGTCGCGATGCAGGGGCGCACCACCCCGGGCAGGCGCCCCATGCGCAGCAACGCCGAGGCCATGGTGGCGCCGGTGTTGCCCGCCGAGACCATCGCGCTCGCCTTGCCGTCGCGCACGAGCTCGGCGGCGCGAACCAGCGACGAGTCCTTCTTCTTGCGCACGCTGGAGGCGGGGTCGTCAGCCATGGCGATGACCTCGGTGCAGGCCACGACCTCGAGGCCGAGGGGGTCGCCCATCAGGGAGGGCACGCCGACGAGGGTGACCGAGAGGCCCAGTTCGTCCACGGCGCGTCGCGCGCCCGCGATCACCTCACTGGGAGCAAAGTCACCACCCATCGCGTCCAGGGCGATGGGCAGGGCCAACTTAGTTGACCTCTACGGCGACTCGACCCTTGTACCAGCCGCAGTTCGGGCACACGACGTGCGGCAGCTTCGAGGTCGCGCACTGCGGGCAGACGCTGCGCGCGGGACGCTTCAGGGTCCAGTTCGCCGCCTGGCGACTGCGGCTACGGGCTTTGCTGGTCTTGCGCTTGGGAACGGCCATCGATCTTCTCTTTCACCAGAACGGGCGAACCCGTCACACTTCTTTGGATTCATCGGACGGAACGTCGATGAATCGGAGTTCGTCCAGTGTAGCCCAGCGCAGGTCCACGGCTCCGCGGCAGTCGCAACTCTCCTCGTTGCGGTCGATTCCGCAGTGCGGGCACAGCCCCTGGCAGTCCTCGCGGCACAGCGGCGCCAGCGGCAGGTCCAGGAAGATCGCGTCGTGCGCGAGCGGCGCCAGGTCCACGAAGTCGTCCTCCACGAGGTAGGCGTCGTCGTCGCCCGGTCCGCGCTCGTCGACGAAACGCTCGTTCACCGCCACGATCGAGACGCCCAGCACCGGGTTCGAGCACCGCCGACAGACCCCGTGCCACGGCGCCTCGATGGTCCCGCGGGCGTTCAGTCCCCCGCGGTAGCTCTCGAGGCGCAGCGCGACCTTCACGGTCGCCTCGGCGAAGACGTCGGTCTCGGCCTTGCCGCGCGGGGGGAACTCGTGGGTCTCGTCGAAGGGCGCCTCCAGTCGCACGTCGATCCCCGAGGGCACGTCGCGCAGCAGCTGGGCGACCGGCACGAGGTAGGACGAGTACACGGCGGTTAGTGGGCGTCCTGATCGAAGAAGGACGACTCGTCGGCCACCGACGCGGTCTCGTACTCGTCGCCGGGCGCGAAGGCCTCGGGGTCGGGCGCGACCTCCACGGGCGTCGGCAGCGACTGGGCGCTCAGGCGCTCGCGCCCCGAGCGGATGGTGCGCAGCAGCCGTTCCAGGACGATCTCGTAGTTGCCGAGCTTGCCGTCGAGGTAGTCCTCGTGCTCGTTGACCATCTTGCGGGCCTGGGCCTGGGCGTCGGCGACGATCTGCTCGGCCCTCAGGCGCGACTGGCGGACCACCTCGGTCTTGTCGACCATGCGCGCCGCCTCGGCGCGCACCTGGTCCATGAGCTGCTGGGCCTTCTGCACCTCGGCCAGCATCAGCTCCTCGCGGTCGCGCAGCGACCAGCGGGCCTCGCGGATCTCGTCGGGCAGGTCGCGCAGCGCCTGCTCGAGCAGACCCAGCACCTCCTCGCGCGGCACCAGGGCCGAGTTCGACAGCGGCATCTGCTTGGCGTTGGCGATCACCTCGATGAGCTCGCGCAGGTCCGACTCGATGTCGCGCCGGGCGTGGCGCCCCGGGGGCTCCTCGATCTGTTCGGGGTCGTCGTAGCCGTCAAAGGACGTCATTGTCCACCTCCTAGGAATTTCTTCTGCATCCTCGCCTGGACCGAGGCCGGCACGAACTGGCCGACGTCGCCGCCGTAGCGCGCCACCTCGCGCAGCAGGCGCGACGCGATGAACGAGTGGTTCGAGCTCGAGGGGATGAAGAGGGTCTCGACGCCCGAGAGGGACCGGTTCATCTGGGCCATCTGGAGCTCGCTCTCGAAGTCCGACACGGCGCGAAGTCCCTTGACGATGGCGGTGGCGTCCACGTCGCGCGCCACGTTCACGAGCAGCGTGGAGATCGAGACGATCCGGACGTTGGCGATGTGGGCGCACGACTCGGCGATCATTTCTCGCCGTTCGTCCAGGTCGAAGAGGGCCTCGGACTTCTGGGGGTTGCGGATCGCGGCGACCACGATCTCGTCGAAGATGTGCGAGGCGCGCTCCACGACCTCGAGGTGGCCGTTGTGGAAGGGGTCAAAGGAACCCGGTATCAGGCCTACCGTCACTCGTCGTCCCCCTCGTGCGGTTCCAACATCGTTACGAGCGTAGTGCCGTATCGCTTGGTTTTGGTGACCTTCCAGCCCGGCGGCGGGTCCATGTGGCGGTCGTTTTCGATGATGGCCCGCTGCGCGCGCACCCCGTGGAGCACGCTCGCGAGGTCGAGCTCGCCGTAGGGCGGGTCGCCCAGCACGAGATCGAGGTCGCCTGGCGGCTGCCAGACGGGCAAGGTGGCCCTCACGAAGACGGCCTCGCCGGGCAGCTTCACGGATTCGAAGTTGGCCTTGGCGGCCGCCAGGCACTGCGCGTCGCTGTCGACGAAGTAGACCTTGGCGGCGCCGCGCGAGAATGCCTCGATCCCCATCGCGCCCGAGCCGCAGTAGAGGTCGGCCACGACGAGGCCGAACAACCCGCCGCGGCTCTCGAGCATGGAGAAGATCGCCTCGCGCGCGTAGTCCGTGGTCGGACGCACCGTGAGTGGAAGCTTCGCCTTGAGCGGTCGTCCCCGAGCCGCGCCACCAATTACTCTCACCCTCCAAGGGTAGGCGCTGGCGTGTCAGGACTTGAACAGGTAGTCGGCTTCCTCGTCGTCGACGAAGAGCCGCAGCTCGTCGACCATCTCGGGCAGGTCGCTCAGGCCGTTCGCCGCGACCATGGCGCTCGCGGCGTTCTGGGCCGCCACCAGCAGGTCTTCGTCGTGGCGCAGCGACGCCAGGCGCAGGTCGCTGCGGCCGCGCTGGCGGGCCCCCAGCAGCGTCCCCTCGCCGCGCAGGTCGAGGTCGATCTCGGCGAGCACGAAGCCGTCGTTCGAGTCCACGAGCGCCTGGAGCCGGCGCGCGGCGTCGTCGCTGGGCGCCTCGCCGAGCAGGAAGCAGTAGCTCTGGTCGCTCGAGCGACCGACGCGACCGCGCAGCTGGTGCAGCTGGGCCAGCCCGAAGCGCCAGGCGTCCTCGATCACGATGATGCTGGCCTCGGGCACGTCGACGCCCACCTCGATCACCACCGTGGCGACCAGCACGTCCAGGTCCCCGAGACGGAAGCGCGCCATGACCTCCTCCTTCTCGGGACCCTTCATCTGGCCGTGCAGGAGGCCCACGCGCAGCCCCGCCAGTTCCTCGCGGGCCAGGCGGTCGCGCTCCTCGACGGCGCTGGTGGCCTCGACGCGGTCCGAACCCTCGACGAGCGGGCAGATGACGTAGGCGCGCCGGCCCTGGGCGACCTCGTCGCGCACCTTCGCCCAGCAGGCGGCGACCTGGTCGTCGGTGGTGGCGCGCCGGGTGATGATCGGGAGCCGGCCGCTCGGCAGCTCGTCGAGCACCGACCGGTCGAGGTCCCCGAAGACGACCATCGCCGCCGTGCGGGGGATCGGCGTGGCGGTCATGACCAGCAGGTCCGGGTCTATCTCCTCGTCGGAACGTCCGCGGCCCTTGTCGCGCAGCGCGGCGCGCTGCTCGACCCCGAAGCGGTGCTGCTCGTCGATCACCACCGCGCCCAGGGCCCGGAAGTGCACGTCCTCGGTGAGCAGGGCGTGCGTGCCCACCACGATGTCGACCGAGCCGCGGCGCAGCCCCTCGAGCACCGACGCCCGCTCCTTGGCGCGGAGCTTGCCGGTGAGCAGCTGGATCGACAGCGGCCTCTCGCCGCCGAGCACCGCGTCGTCGTGGAGGCTGAGCCGCTCGAGGTCCTGGCGGATCGAGACCAGGTGCTGCTCGGCCAGGACCTCGGTCGGGGCCATCAGGGCGCCCTGGCGTCCGCCGTCGATCGCCGCCAGCAACGCCGTCAGCGCCACCATGGTCTTGCCCGATCCCACGTCGCCCTGGAGCAGGCGGTGCATCGGCAGCGGCGACGACATGTCGCCCGCGATCTCGCCGAGCACGCGGCGCTGGGCGCCCGTCAGCGTGAAGCGGTGCCCCGCGAGGAAGCGACGCACCAGCGACGACGAGGGATCGCTCAGCGCGCCCGGCTCGGCGTCGAGGTCGTCGTCGCTGATGGGGTGGGCCACGCCCGCCGCGGTCTCTTCGAGGCGGCGTCGGCGCATCGCCAGCAGCAGCTGCAGGCGCAGGAACTCGTCGAAGGCCAGCCGGCGCCGTGCCGGCGCCACGTCGCCCGGGTCGTCGGGCAGGTGGATCCCCCAGAACGACCGGGTGCGGTCGACGAGGTCGAGCGCAGCGCGCACCGCCTCGGGCACCGGGTCCAGCAGCGGCCCCGCGCGGCGCAGGGACTCCTCGACGAAGCCGCCCATCTCCCAGCTGGTGAGCCCGGCCTTGCCCGACGCCGGGTAGATCGGTACGACCCGGCCGACCTTGGAGGCGTCGCGCTCGTCGCCGGCGGCGCCGACGATCACGTCCACCACCGGATTGGTCATCTGACGCTGGCCGCGGTAGTCGGTGACCTTACCGAAGAAGAGCGCCTGGGTCCCCACGGGCAGCTGGCGCTCGCGCCACGCCTGGTTGAAGAAGACGACCTTGAAGGATCCCCCATCGTCGCTCACGGTCGCCTCGACCATGACCTTGCCCTGGCGGGTGCGCCGGGAACTGATCCTTCGCACCTCGGCGAAGACCGCCGCCTCGTCGCCCACGCTGAGGTCGCTGAGGTCGATGCGCTTCGTGCGGTCGACGTAGCGGCGCGGATAGGTGGTCAGCAGGTCGAAGACGCTCTCGATGCCCATCGACGCCAGCGCGGCCGCGCGCTTCTCGCCGACGTTGCGCAGCTCGCTGACCGCCACGTCGCCCAACTGGCGGAGTCGGCGCGGCGCCGCCTCGCTCACTCGATGCCGAAGTAGTAGGGGTAGAGGGGCTGGCCCCCGTGGTGCGCCTCGACGCTGACCTGGGGGAACTCGTCGGCGAGGAACTCGGTGATGCGCCGCGTGTTGGCCGGCGAGGAGCCGTCGCCCTCGATGATCGTCACGAGCTCGTGCTCGGGCTTGATGAGGTCGAAGAGCAGCCGGCTCGCGGCGCCCGCGATCGAGTCGTCGACGGCGCGCACGCCGTCGCTGGAGAGCCCGATCCAGTCGCCCGTGTGCACCTCGCCCACCGAGGTGGTCGTGTCGCGCACGGCCTGGGTCACCTCGCCCGCGACGACGTGGGTCGCCGACTCGCACATGGCGGCGGCGTTCTGCGGCGCCGAGGCGTCGGGGTCGTAGGCGAGCAGGGCGGCGAATCCCTCGACGATCGAGTCGGTGGGCACCACGGTCACGGTCTGATCGACGAGCGACCCGACCTGCTCCGCCACGGCGCGGATGTTCTTGTTGTTCGGCAGGATCACCACCTGGGACGAGCCCGTCTCGCGCACCGCGGCGACCAGGTCGGCCGTCGACGGGTTCATGGACTGGCCGCCCTTGACGAGGGTGCGCACCCCGAGCGAGCGGAAGATGCGCCCGACGCCGTCGCCGACCACCACCGCCACGACCGACGTCGCCGGAGCCGGCTCGACGTTGACGGCCTCGGGCTGGACGGCGCTGCCCTCGCGGACCCAACGCTCCTCCACGATCTGCTCGCGCAGGTCCGTGATGCGGATCTCGCGCGGACGTCCGGCGTCGAGGCCCGCCTCGACGGCCGCGCCGATCTCGTCGGTGTGGATGTGGCAGTTCCACAGGCCGTCACCCCCGACGATGACGATCGAGTCGCCGATGCCGGACCAGACCTCGCGAAACGGCCTCATCTTGGCGTCGTCGGCGTCGAGCAGGTACATCACCTCGTAGCGCAGGTCGGCAATGTCGTTTCGCTCGTGGCTCTCGTACTGCTCGTAGTCGTGCACCACGATCGACTCCACCGGCGGGGCCTCGGGCAGCGGATCGTCGGCCACGACGCTGCACAGTGCGTCGAACAGCAGCACCAGCCCGGCGCCGCCCGCGTCGACCACGCCCGCCTGCTTCAGGACCGGCAGCTGCTCGGGCGTGAAGGCGAGGGCCTCGCGCGCACGGTCGCGCGCGGCGCGCACCAGCGCGCTGAGCGACCCGGTCGCCGAACGCGCGCCCTCGGCGGCTGCGCGTGCGATCGAGAGGATGGTCCCCTCGACGGGACGCACGACGGCCAGGCGCGCGAGCACGTCGGCGTGCTCGAGCGATTCGGTGAGCAGCTGGGGCGTTATCTCGGTGGTGGGCTTGAACTTCTCCACGAGCCCGCGCAGCAGTTGGGAGAGGATGACGCCCGAATTGCCCCGCGCGCCCATCAGCGAACCGTGCGCGATGGCCGAGCAGACCGCCTCCATCGACGCGCTCGCGCCGAGGGGCTCGAGCTCGGCCACGACCGATTCGATGGTCAGGGTCATGTTGGTGCCCGTGTCACCGTCGGGCACCGGGTAGACGTTGAGCCGGTTGATAACCTCGCGGTGCGAGCGCAAAAGCTCGGCAAACGTTGAGATCGCGGTCCTCAGGTCGCGAGCGGACAGCGTCGTCGAAGTGGTCATTGCTAGCGATGCTACAATGGTCCTTCGGTTTATACCGCCGCGGGCAATCGCCAACGGCTGGGAAAAGGAGAAGTTCATCATGGCATCAGTCTGCGAAATCTGCGGCAAGAAGCCGTCGTTCGGCATGAACGTCTCCCACTCGCACCGCCGCACCAAGCGTCGCTGGAATCCGAACATCCAGCGCGTGCGCGCGCTGGTGGGCGGCACGCCCACGCGCGTGAACGTCTGCACGGGCTGCCTTCGCTCGGGCAAGATCACCAAGCCCGCACGCCGGACCGCCGCCTAGCTCGCACCCGGCCCGCTTCAGAGCTGGTGCTGGAACCCCCTGCGCGCGAAGGGCTCGCCCTGGTAGGTGCGCACCCCCGGGTCGGCGTTCACGACGCCGATCGTCAACGGATCGCGCAGTCCGCGGTCGTGGAAGATCATGCGCAGCCGGGCCGGATTGTCGGTCACGATCACCAGCTCGTAGTCCTCGCCGCCGCTGATCGCCTCCTCGAGCGTCACGCCCCCGGCGACCGGGACGACGCTCAGGTCGAACCCCACCCGCGAGGCGTCGGCCAGACGGTGCAGGTCCAGCCCCAGTCCGTCGCTGAGGTCCATCATGGCGTGCGCGCCGGCGTTGCGCGCGGCGATCCCCTCGTCGAGTCGGGGCCAGGGACGCCGGTGCGCGACGACCAGTTCGTCGTCCAGCCCAGCGCCCGCGCGCCGACGGCGAAGCCCGGCCGCCGACCTTCCGAGGGGGCCGGTCACCAGGACCACGTCGCCGGGCTTGGCACCGCTGCGCAGCACCGCGCCCAGGTCCGGGCATTCGCCCAGCACCGTCACCGCCACCGAGATGTCGCGCGACCGGGTGAGGTCGCCGCCGACGATCGGGCAGTTCGTCATCGCCGCGGCGTCGGCGATCCCGCGATGGAGCTCCTCGAGGTCGGTGCCCGGAGGCGAGCTCACGCCGATGACCGCCGCGCGGGGCCTTCCCCCCATCGCGGCCAGGTCCGACACCGCCGCCGCGACCGCCTTGAAGCCCAGGTCCTCCAGCGGGAACAGCTCGGCGTCCAGGTGAACGCCGAAAACCGCCACGTCGATGCTGATCAGGGCCTGGCCGACGATGGGCGCCAATACCGCGGCGTCGTCGCCGACGTGCACCTCGCCGCGCGGGATGATTCGCCGACCTACAATTGCGGCGATACGCTCAAGGACATCGTCTTCGCGGCGCCCGAGCTCCTCAGGGAGGGCGGGCGGGTCAAGCGGCGCGGACACGGTACTGGCTCGCCTGGGCAACGTCGCGATATCGCGGCGTCAAGTGATTGAAGGGATTTGACGTGACGTACCCCACCACGAACAAGCAACTCATCGATTGGGTTGAAGAGATAGCGCAGCTCACCACCCCCGATCGTATCCACTGGTGCGACGGCTCCAGCGAGGAGTACGACGAGCTGTGCCAGCTCCTCGTCGACAACGGCACGTTCACCAGGCTCTCGGACGCGAAACGGCCGAACAGCTACTACGCCACCTCGGACCCGGGCGACGTCGCGCGCGTCGAGGACCGGACCTTCATCTGCTCGAAGCACGAGGGGGACGCCGGACCCACCAACAACTGGCGCGATCCCACCGAGATGCGCGCGATGCTGAAGGAGCTCTTCCGGGGCTCGATGAAGGGACGCACCATGTACGTGGTCCCCTTCTCGATGGGTCCGCTCGGATCGAAGATCTCGCACATCGGCGTCGAGATCACGGACTCCGCGTACGTGGCGGTCTCGATGCGCATCATGACGCGCATGGGGAATGGCGCCCTCGAGGTGCTGGGCGAGACCGGCGCGTTCGTGCCCTGCCTGCACTCGATCGGCATGCCCCTCGCCGAGGGCCAGGCGGACGTGAAGTGGCCGTGCAACGCCGACAACAAGTACATCGTGCAGTTCCCCGAGACCCACGAGATCATCTCGTACGGCTCGGGCTACGGCGGCAACGCGCTGCTGGGCAAGAAGTGCTTCGCGCTGCGCATCGCCTCGGTGCTCGCGCGCGACGCCGGCTGGCTGGCCGAGCACATGCTGATCCTGAAGCTGAGTAGTCCCTCCGGCGAGTCGCGCTACGTCGCCGGGGCCTTCCCGAGCGCGTGCGGCAAGACGAACCTCGCCATGCTCGTGCCGACGCTGCCGGGCTGGAAGGTCGAGACGATCGGCGACGACATCTGCTGGATGAAGCCCGGCCCCGACGGACGGCTCTACGCCATCAACCCCGAGGCGGGCTTCTTCGGCGTCGCCCCGGGCACCAACATGGACACCAACCCCAACGCGATGCTCACCATCCACTCCAACACCATCTTCACCAACACCGCCCTCACGTCCGACGGCGACATCTGGTGGGAGGGCATGGACGAGCCGACGACCGACGTGGTCGACTGGAAGGGCCAGCCCTGGACCAAGGACTCGGGCACGCCCGGCGCGCACCCGAACTCGCGCTTCACGGCGCCGGCCGGCCAGGACCCCGCCATCGCGCCCGAGTGGGAGGACCCCGCGGGCGTGCCGATCGACGCGATCCTGCTGGGCGGGCGCCGCGCCAGCGTCGTGCCGCTGGTCTTCCAGTCGCGCAGCTGGGACCACGGCGTCTTCCTCGGGTCAATCATGGCCTCAGAGACCACGGCCGCCGCGACCGGCGCCGTCGGGAACCTGCGCCGCGACCCCTTCGCGATGCTGCCGTTCTGCGGCTACAACATGGCCGACTACTTCGGACACTGGCTCACCTTCGCCGACCGGTTCGACGAGGAGAAGCTGCCCAAGATCTTCTACGTCAACTGGTTCCGCAAGGGCGACGACGGGCGCTGGCTCTGGCCGGGGTACGGCGAGAACAGCCGCGTGCTCGAGTGGGTCTTCGAGCGCGTCTCGGGCCGCGGCGAGGCCACCGAGACGCCGATCGGCTTCGTGCCGACGCACTCGGCCATCAACGTCGAGGGGCTGAACGTCACCCCGGCCGACATCGAGGAACTGCTCACGGTGCACGACGACGAGTGGCGCGACGAGGTGCCGCGCATCGAGGAGCACTTCGCCCAGTTCGGCGACCGGCTCCCGGCGCGCTTGGACGCCCAGCTGAAGGACCTCGAGGCCCGGCTGAGTTGAGTTGACGCGCCCGCGGGCGCTAATCGACCGTCTCGGCGTCGGCGACGATGAGCCGGGGACCCGAAGGCCAGTCGAAGTAGCGCCACGTCCAGTTGATCATCACGCGCAGGCGGTTGCGGAAGCCCACCAGGTAGAACAGGTGCAGCGACAGCCAGGCGAGCCAGCCGAGCGTGCCCTTGATCACTCCGCCGTAGGGCAGCTTCGCCACGGCCTCGTGGCGTCCAATGGTGGCCATCGACCCCCTGTCGCGGTACCGGAAGGGCTCGGTCGGCTCGCCCTTCAGCACGCGCAGGATCTGGCGCGCGCAGTGCCGGCCCGACTGGATGGCGACCGGCGCCAGCTGGGCGCACAGTTCGGTGGCGTTCCTCGGCACGGCCGCGGCGTCGCCGACGGCCCACACGTTCGTGCTGTCGACCAGTCGCAGGTCGGCGGTGACCCTGGCGCGCCCGCCGGGCCCCGGGGTGACCTGGAGGTCGTGACCGAGCGTGCCGCTCGCCGTGACGCCGGCCGCCCAGATGACCGCCGCCGTCTCGAGGCGCTCGCCGTCGGCGAAGCGGATCGCGTACTCCTCGACCTCCACCACCGAGCGGCCGAACTCGATCTCCACGCCGATCCTGGTCAGCTCCTTGCGCGCGTAGGCGCTGGCCGACTCGGGAAAGGCGGTGAGCAGGCGCGGCGCGACGTCCACGAGCAGCACCCGCACCTTGGCCGGATCGATGCGCAGCCCGTCGCGCCGCAGGACGATCTTGATGAGTTCGGCGAGCGCGCCGGAGGTCTCGACGCCGGTCGGCCCTCCCCCGACCACCACGAAGTTCAGGTTGGACGCCGCGTCCAGTCCGCGCGCGTCGGCGCCCTCGAGGGCGAGCAGCAGGCGGTTGCGCAGGTTGCGCGCGTCGGCCAGCGAGTAGAGCGGCATCGCGTACCGCGACGCGCCCGGGATCCCGAAGTAGGCCGCGGTGGCGCCGGTGGCGACGACCAGGTGGTCGAATCCGATCTCGGCGCCGTCCTCGAGCCTCACGACGCTCGCGACGTGGTCGACCTCGCGCACCCGCCCGTGGCGGAAACCGATATTGTCGGCGTGCCCGAAGATCGTGCGGATGGGGTAGGCGACGTCGGCGGGCTCCAGTCCGGCCGTGGCCACCTGGTACAGCAGCGGCAGGAACGTGTGGAAGTTGTGCTTGTCGATGATGGTGACGCGAACGTCCTTGTTGACGAGCCCCCGGGCCGTCGCGATCCCCGCGAATCCTCCCCCGATGATCACCACGTGCGGAAGGTGGGAGAAGTCGCGGTAGACCGGTGCGGTGTGGGAGGACATCGCCATACTGCGCCATCTTAGTGAGACGATTTCCTTGGAATTCAGCGGCGGGCGAACCTGCGACCGACGCCGTAGACCAGTCCGGACGCGAGCATGAGCACCGACAGGAGCCGGTCGCCGACGCTGAACGAGAGCGCGATGGCGACCGGGATGACCGCGCCGAGCACCCACAGCAGCTGCTGGCGCACGGCGAAGCGCGCGAAGGTGCGACCCTGGGCGCCCGCGGGAATGTTGCGCTGGGTGATCGCGTCGAAGCTCGGCTGCACGACCGCCGCGCAGAGTCCCAGCCAGCCCGCGAGGACGACCTGGGCGATCAGGGTCGGGTGCGCGGAGGCGACGCCCGCCCCGACGCCGGTGGCGAGCAGCGCGAGGGTGAGCAGCGTCGACTCGGGCACGGCGTTTCGCACCCGCGTCACCACGGCCAGACCCACCAGCGAGCCCAGGGCGCTGATCGCCAGCGCGAACGCGAACCAGCTGAGCCCGGCGTCCGCGCGGCGCAGCCCGAAGGCGAGCAGGAACGTGGCGAAGCCCACGGTGAAGCGCATCAGCGCCGACGCCGTGAGTCCCCACGAGACCTCGACGTCGCCCAGCGGGTTCAGCGCGTGCAGGTCGCGCGCCGACTGGCTGAGACCGCCGACCTCCTCGCGCACCGCCTTGGCCGGTCGCTGGAGCCGCACGCTCGCGACCGTCGCGCCCGCGTAGACGGCCGCCGCGGCCACCAGCACGCTCGGCGCGCCCAGCCCCTTCAGCAGTCCGGCGCCGATGGAGCCGGCGATCAGCCCCGCGATGGTGCCGAGCAGCGTCAGCTGCGCGTTGAATCCCGCGTAGCCTTTCGCCTCCTCGACCTCGTGGGCGGGCCAGCCGGCCTGGCCGACCTTGGCCGCGTGCTCGCGGAACTGGTCGGTGCGGGCCATCTCGGGCACCAGCGCCCCGCGCGTCACCACGTACAGCTTCGAGGAGATGAGCACGAGGAAGGCCTCGGGAAAGAGCCACAGCGAGTTCAGGTGCTGGCTCATCGACCAGCAGAGCAGCACCCGGAAGCCCGCCGAGAGCGCCACCAGGATGCGCCGTCCGTTGGCCGACCGGTCGATCAGCGGCCCGAGGATCGGCGAGACCACCGCGAAGGGCGCGATGGTGAGCAGCAGGTAGGCCAACACCTTGCCCTTGGCCTCGGTCGGCGAGACCGAGAAGAAGAGCGAGCCCGCGAGCGAGACGGTGACCAGCGTGTCGCCGGCCATCATGATCACGTGCACCAGCGCCAGGCGCCCGAAGGCCGTGGTCTGGTCGAAGAGGTCCTGCGTGGACGCCCACGCGAACGAGGCAAATCCACGACGACGCACGAGGCAATCGTAGGTGCTGCGTGGCGCCGGGCGGCCCGCCGCGTTCCGGACCCGCGACGACGCCGCGCCGCGCTAGTTCGAGAAGCAGCCCAGACGGTACACGTAGTCGGGCATGAGGCCGGGCTTGCAGTACGTCAGCCTCGGCACCACGAACCAGCCCTGGCGCAGCGTCGAGTAGTGCAGCACCTCGGTCACGCCGACGGCGTCCTGCTCGTTGGTGCCCACGGTCGCCCAGAGATAGGCCCATCCCGCCTCGCAGCCGTAGCTCTGCACCGACATGACGTTGGTCAGGTGCGCCGAGAGCGCCGGCGCGGAGCACGGGGTGCTGAGCGGGACCTTCGACGCGCTCGACGTCGCACGGCCCAGCGCGAAGCCCATTGCCACCAGCACCAGGACGGTGCACAAGAGACGCGGGGTCTTCACGTCACCAGTGAACCACACGCGCGGGCCAGCGGCCTACAGGGGACTGAGCATCTGGGTGAAGATGACGTTCATCATCCGCTCCCACTCGTGGTCGTCGATCGGCGGGAACGAGGCGTAGACCACCGTGCGCCCGAACACGATCGCGCGCAGGCACAGCCCGATGTAGTGCGCCGAGACGTCGCTGCGCAGCCATTCGCGGTCCTGGCCGAACTCGATGACGCGCATCAGCTCGTCGGCGAGGCGGGTCTGGGCGAGGCCGATCGAGACGCGCAGGTCCGGGCGCGTGAGGGCGGCCGCGAGGATCCGCACCCTGATCTCCTGCTTCGCGACGTCCTGGCCCGGCGAGAAACGCCTCAGCACCGGCCGTATCGCGTCGATGAACTCCTCGCGGGTGGAGGCGGATTCGTTGATCATGCGCAGCGAGTCGATGTCCTCGTTGATCAGCCTCGTGTAGATCGCGTAGTAGGCCGCGTCGATGACCCCCTCGCGCGATCCGAAGTGGTGGTAGACCGACCCGTAGTTGATGCCGGTCGCCTCGCAGATCTCGGGAATGCGGATCAGGACCTCGTCGCCGGTCATCAGGCGCTCGACCACGGCGTCGAGCACGACCTGCATGACGGGGCCGGAACGGCTCTGCTTGACCATGCCAGAACCTTATTCCGGAAAGTCGATATTTTGTAAGGATTCGCGGCTGGGAACGGGGTCCAAAGACCTTATTTCGGACCCCGGGGCCGTACGAAATATGCGCCGCGACCAGTAGGGTCGACTGAGTTTCATCGCCGCGCCCTGACGAAGGAAGTTCCGCTTGCCCGACCAGAACCGACTCGAACCCGCGATCATCAAGGCCGGGGTCGTCGTCGTGCTCGGAGCGATCATGGCGATCCTCGACACCACGATCGTGGCGGTGGCCCTGCACACCCTCAGCGGCGACTTCAAGGTCAACGTCGACACGATCCAGTGGGTGACGACCGGCTACCTGCTCTCGCTGGCGATCGTGATCCCGGTGTCGGGCTGGGCGATCCACCGCATCGGCGCCAAGCCCGTCTACATGATCTCGCTCGCCCTGTTCCTCCTGGGTTCCGTACTCTGCGGTTGCGCGTGGTCCGCCTCGAGCCTCATCCTCTTTCGGGTGCTCCAGGGCCTCGGCGGCGGCATGATCATACCCGTCGGCCAGTCCATCATGGCCCGAGCCGCGGGGCCGCACCGCATGGGTCGGGTCATGGGGATCATCGGGGTCCCCCAGCTGCTCGGGCCGATACTCGGTCCGGTGCTCGGCGGCGTCATCGTCTCGAACACGTCGTGGCGGTGGATCTTCTTCGTGAACGTCCCCATTGGACTCGTGGCGCTCTGGCTGTCGCGCAGCTTCCTACCGAAGTCCACGCGCGACAACGAGCACCGGTTCGACCTGCTGGGCTTCCTGCTGCTCTCGCCCGGGCTGGCGCTGCTCGTCTACGGCCTCTCCCAGGTCGGCGTGGAAGGCGGATTCCACGGCGCGTCGGTCTGGGACAGCCTCGCGGCGGGCGTCGCGCTGATCGCGCTCTTCGTCCTGCGTTCGACCAAGGCGCTCGAACCGCTCATCGACATGCACCTCTTCCGGGACCGGACGTTCTCGGTCTCCTCCGTCGGCATCTTCCTCACGGGCGCCACCCTCTACGGCACGATGTTCCTGCTGCCGCTCTACTACCAGATCGACCGCGGCGACGCGGCGTGGAAGGCCGGGCTGATGATGGCGCCCCAGGGCATCGGCGCGGCGCTGGTGATGCGTCTGGCCGGCTCGATCTCGGATCGGCGGGGCCCGCGCTACGTCGCGGCGTTCGGCATGGCGATGCTGGCGCTCGGCACGTTCTTCTATACGGGGGTCAGCAACTCCACCGGCTACGTCGTGCTCGCGCTCGCGCTCTTCGTGCGGGGCATCGGTCTGGGATTCGGCATGATGCCGGTCATCGCCGCCTCCTATCGCAACCTGACCCACGCCAGCGTGCCCAAGGCCACCTCGGCGATCAACATCATCCGCCAGATCGGCGGATCGCTCGGCGTCGCGATCTTCGCGGTCGTGCTGCAGACCCAGATCACCCAGCGCTTCGGCGCCTCGGGCGCCAAGCTGCAGGCCGGACTGATCAGGCCCACGCTCAGCGACCTCCAAGGGATCGCCCACGCCTTCGCGCACTCGTTCTGGTGGTCCTTCGGCACCTGCGTGCTAGGCATCATCCCCGCCCTCTTCCTGCCCAACACCGGCATCGCGCATCGCCGGGCCGAACCGCTCGAGACCGAGGCCGCGCTCGACTGAACGGTCCTCGCCGACGGCGCTCTCCAAGGCAACGAACGCGAGGAAATGGGACGTTTGGCCCAGGTCGCCTCTCTCTATGATTGGCCAGGTGACTGACCTTTCGAGCCCCGAGCGCGTCGAGACGAGCCCCACCGTCATTCACACCGAGAACCTCACCAAGGTCTACCCCGGGGCCGACTTCCGCGCGGTCGACGAGCTGAACCTCACGGTCGCCACCGGCGAGATCTTCGGCCTGCTCGGCCCCAACGGCGCGGGCAAGACCACGACCGCGGGCATGCTCACCACGCGCGTCATACCCACGTCGGGCTCGGCGTTCGTCGCCGGCGTCGACGTGGTCGCCCACCCCGCGCTCGCGAAGCAGTTCCTCGGCGTGGTCTCCCAGACCAACACCCTCGACCGCCAGCTGACCGTGTGGGAGAACCTCTACTACCACGGCCGGCTCTTCGGGATGTCGGCTCACGAGTCGCGCGCGACGGCGGACCGCCTGCTCGAGCAGTTCCAGCTCGCCAAGTGGGCCAAGGCCTCGGTCTACGCCCTGTCGGGAGGCATGGCCCAGCGGCTCATGGTCGCGAGGTCGATCTTCCACAGCCCCGCCGTGCTCTTCATGGACGAACCGACGGCCGGGCTCGACCCCCAGAGCCGCCTCGCGCTGTGGGACATCCTCCAGCAGCTGAACGCCGACGGACAGACCATCCTGCTCACGACCCACTACATGGAAGAGGCCGACCAGCTCTGCGACCGCGTGGCGATCATGGACCACGGCCGGATCCTGGCGCTCGACACGCCGGCCGAGCTGAAGCAGTCGGTGGGGATCGACACCATCGTGACGATCAAGGCTCCGGGCGACCAGGACCTGCTCGCGGCCGCCCTCGAGAAGGGCGTCGAGGGGGTGACCCGGACCCGCAAGACCGACGCGGGACTCGAGCTGAGCGTGAGCGGCTCGGACCGCCTGCTAGCCCGGGTGATCTCGGCGGCGGAGAGCGGCGGCTTCGTGGTCGCCGACATCTCGGTCGCCGAGCCCAGCCTCGAGACCGTCTTCATCAACCTCACCGGCAAGGAGTTGCGAGACTGATGGCCACCACCCCGCTCGCCCCGCACCACGATCGCATCGTCGTCGGGCCGCGGCGAACGACCTTCGCGGCGAGCCGCATGGCGCTCGGCGCCCTCCTGCTGCGCGACGTCACCGTGCTGCGCAAGGGCGTCGTGATCTTCGTGCTGCGCACGATCGTCCAGCCGTTCCTGCTCTGCTTCGTCTTCCTCTTCGTGTTCCCCAAGATCGGCCAGTCCGTCGGCGGCGGCGGCACGCACGGCTCGACCACGTTCGCCACCGTGCTGGTGGCCGGTGTCGTGGGCATCTCGATCATGTTCCAGGGCGTGCAGTCGGTCGCCCTGCAGATGTCCACCGAGTTCGGTTACACGCGCGAGATCGAGGACCGTATCCAGGCGCCGTGCCCGATCTGGCTGGTCGCGTTCGAGAAGGTCCTCTCGGGGGCCATCCAGGGGCTGATCTCGGCCGCGATCGTGCTGCCCATCGCGTCGGTAGTGCACGCCAGCGGGGTCGAGGCGAGCATCAACCTGCACTGGCTCATCCTGGTCACCCTCGTGCCGCTCGCCTGCATCGCCATGGGCGCGCTCGGCCTGGTGCTGGGCACCAGCTTCGAGCCGCAGAACATCGGCATGATGTTCGGCTTCGTGATCCTGCCCATCACCTTCCTCGGCGGCACCTACTACGAGTGGACGCGCCTGGCGCCGGTGAAGATCGGAGCGTGGCACTGGCTCCAGACCATCGTCCTGATCAATCCGCTGATCTACGTGAACGAGGGGATGCGCGCGGCCTTCACCAACTCGCCCCACATGCACCTGTACATCGTGTACCCCGTGCTGATCGGCTTCTGCGTGGCGTTCCTCACGCTCGGCCTGCACAACTTCCGCCGGCGCGTGCTCTCCTAGCGGGGCCTCCAGAACATCGCGGTGCGGTGTAAGAAAGCCGTGACCGGCGACATGACATGAGTAGATGCGATAGAAGGAGAAGCCATGAGTGACCGAGACAGTTCCCCCCAGGCGCCCGCGGAGACCTCCGCCCCGACCGGGTCCCACGACCCGACGGCCCGGCGTCGGCGAGCCTCGCTCAAGTGGTCGATTCTGGTCGTGGTGCTGGTGGCACTAGTGGTCGTGAACGTCGTCGCCCTCGCCCTCAACCACTCGAGTTCGTCGACGGCGACCATCAGCGTCACGGGATCGGGCACCGTCCAGGGGACGCCCGACACGGTGAGCTTCCAGGTCGGCGTCCAGAACGTCGCCCCGAGCGCCGTCGGGGCGCTCGAGGCGAACAACGCGCGGGTCAGGGCAATGGAGGCCACCCTCCAGGCCCACGGCGTCGCCAAGAAGGACATGCAGACCTCGGGGCTCGACATCTACCAGAACACGAACAACCAGGGCGTGGTCACCGGATTCACGGTTGCCAACTACCTCGACGTGACCATGCACCAGATCAAGAAGGCCGGCGGCGCCATCGATGCGGCGGCGCACGCGGTCGGCAACGGCATCCAGCTCAACGGCATCACCTTCTCGATCTCCAACGAATCCAAGTTGCTCGCCTCGGCCCGCGCCAAGGCCATGCGCAACGCCCACACCGAAGCCGCCCAGGTCGCCAGAGGCGGCGCCACGGGCATCGGATCGATCGTGAAGATCACCGACCAGGAGAACTCGACCCCCACGAACGTCTTCTACCCCCAGGGTGTCGCCTTTAAGGCCACCTCGTCGTCCGTGCCGATCGAGGCGGGAAGCCAGTCGATCACCGTGCAGGTGAGCGTCGTCTACGCGCTGAACTCGTAGCCGCCGGCCCGGCGGACCCGGTGGCCCGTTCCGCCAGGCCTTAAGGTGCACGACATCGGCAAGATCGCCGTTTCCGACAAGATCAGCTTTCCGGCGCGCTTAATCGTGCTCGCTTCCCCGTAGTCCAGTAAAATGGCGACGGGATTGGTTGGTTGATTCATCCGAGAGTTGAAGGAATCAGGTCATTGGTGTTTCCAGAGTCCGTTGAACAAGAAGCTCGCCTGCGCGCCATGGGAACCTGCGAGTGCGCGCGCGACACGTGCCAGCACTACGGTCCCTGCAAGGCCCGGGGCTCCGAATTCCACCACAAGAAGCCGGTCGGCACCGGCGGAAGCGAGGAGCTCACCAACTGCCAGTTCCTCTGCAAGCTGTGCCACCAGCAGGCTCACAGCAGCGGAGAGGGCATAGGTCGACTCTGATCCGAACGGCCGTCATCGGCCGCGCCAGCTGATCAGCCTCCACTGACTCCCTGCGCCGACGGCGTACCCGGGGCGATGCCAACTCCCTCGTGCGCGACTGACGGCCAGTGCGACGAGCGGACAGGCGCCATCGACACCGCGCAACCCTGTTCGGGGTGGCGACGTTGGTCGGGGCCCGCCATCGTCGACGGCGCATCGTCGCAGAGCCATGGGACGCCAGGGATTTCGACCGGCACCATCGTCCTCGGCCGTAGTTGAGTTGATAGCTAAAACCAATAGTTGTATATAGGCTAAATAGCTTCTGACTTTAGACACTAGTGGCCCCACGCCGTGCGCCGGCAAGATGGTTGCGAACTTCTAAACAGAAGATAGAAAGGAGCGAGTTCGATGAAGACCCCCCTAGAACTCCTCGGTAACCCAGCAGAGATTGCGAAGCCCCGTGCACTCGCGTGGCTTCAGGGATCGCGTGTGATGGCGGTCGGCTGGTCCGCCATGAGGATCTGGCTTGGTGTCATGTGGCTCCAGGCAGGCATTGCCAAGTTGTGGGGCTCCGAGAACGCGGCCTTCATGCACGGCGGCGCGGGAGTCAAGGGCTTCGCCAGCGCCACTGGTGCCTACAGCTGGTGGACCAGCTTCATGCACGGCTTCGTCGTACCGAACGCTGGATGGATCGCCATTCTGGTCGCCGTCTCCGAGTTCGCTATCGGCTGCGCACTGGCACTGGGACTCTTCACGCCCCTGGCAGCGTTCGCTAGCCTCATCTTCCTGTTCACCTACGTGATGTCCGGCACCGCCAGCGTGTGCGGCTTCTACGCGTTGGTGGCATTCGTGCTGCTCGTCATGTGGCGCTCCGCCGGCTACATCGGAGTGGACGGCCTGCTGTACGGCTATCACCAGCGCCACTACGGCAAGTTCCAACTGAACGTTGATCACCACGATCTCCCCAAGGTCCAGGCGATCATCCCGGACACCGTTCCGGAGTCCTTCACCAACGACGCCGTCACCGCCGGCAAGGTCGCCACGGTCGACAGCCTGCCCGACGCCGAGAAGAACTAGTCGCACTGGAACCAGCACCCTGACGCAAGCAGCATTCACCGATGCGCACACACGCGGCCCGCTTCTCGTGGGCCGCGTGTGTGCGTTGCGTGAACCTCAGGTCTCTGGCGTGGCGCCCGGCGCCAGGTGCTCGACGGCGACCAGCCCTGGGCTTCGCGTTGGCCAGCTCGGCCATGAGGTGATTGGGCGATCGCTCGGCCGTCGCCTGGTGCCGGTTGCCCAGCGCTCACCTGGTACCAACCGCTGTCGTCCTTGGCGCAGTAGGAGTCGAAGCATCCGAAGTCGGAACTGAACGTGATGCGGTACTCGGTGTTGCGAAACATCATTCCCGCCTCCCACGTGCTCGCCGGGGCCCTCCCCCGACATTGATTCGCCAGTCCTCGCACCATGGACAATGCGGTTGACGAGGCATCAGGCGCCATCGGCACAGTGCGACGGCGACAGGACCTCGCCAACCGATGACGCCGCTGGCATCTCTCCGCGACGCGCCGGGCTCCGCTGAGGCGCGCCTGGTCCTGCATCACCTTCGCCATCGCCGAGGCAATCGGCGCTTCGGATTTCAGCGGGGTGTGATGGTGGCGAGTAGAACATCCCGGGCGCACTCAGAGAAAATCGGCGCATGTTCCGTAATCGATCGACGAGACAGCCCCACGAGTGTCGCCGGATGCGTCCTCTGATGCTCCTACGTTTGTCAAATCGCCGTGTTGACGACGCCACTGGTGCTATTCGTGCTACTCTGCGCCGTAAAATTGGGATTTCTCCCATAGGGGGCGGCGATGGCAACGTTTAACGCTTGGTGGCTTCGAGCAGTTCTCGGCCTCGTGTTGCTTGGGGCGGTGGCGTGCGTACCGCTCGCGACGAGTCCGGCCGGCGCAGACTCGCAGTACAACCTGACCGGTACGTGGGATACCTACGGCACCGGCGGCGGCTACACGGGCACGTTCACGATCACGACGATGGACGCCGCCACCGGTGAGTTCTCCGGGACCGGCGATGGCGGGGCATTCGTGCTGGCGGGCACGGAGCTTGGCGCGACCGTCCAATTCACCCAGAGCCAGGGAGGCTACGTCGCGACTGACAGCGCGTCGCTCGAGCTGAATGACGGCAAGCTCGAGATGAACGAAGGCATATGGAGCGACACGAACGGCAGTGGCGGAACGTTCACCGCGAGCATTGCCTACAGCGGGACGATCTCAGGCACCGTGATGCGCGATGGCAAGCCCCTCCCCGGAGTTACCCTCGCGGCGAGCGACAGCGCCGGTGACAAAGCCAGCGCGACCAGTACCGCCGCCGGCACTTACCAGATCAACCTGTCAAAGACAGGGACCTGGACGGTCACGCCGAGCGGCCTCGGACTGAAGTATCAGCCGACGGATCACATCGTCTTTGTGACTGGGGACTCGACCGGCGTGGACTTCACCGCTGGGGGGAGCGCAACGCTCGAGATGGATAAGCACATCGCCAAGTCTTCGGGCATCGAGCTCTGGTACCGAGGGCGGGACTGGGATCCGACGGGCAGCGCGATAGCGCTCAGGGTCGGCGGGCAAACAGTTGGATCGGAGCCCGCAGCGTCGGCTATCGCCGGCAACGTGACGATTCCCTACTGGCCGTCGCGCCACACGGTCAGCAACGACAAAGACCCCTCCGCAAAGGCGTGTTGGGCGAATCTCGTCGCAACCCAGGGCAGTTCGGTCGCTTCCGCGCAGTTCGACGCCAAGGCGGTCGGGGTGGTCATCTGGAGCCTCGATCCGCACATTGGTACCGGGCAGGTGTACTGCGCCGGCGAGTCAAACAGCCCGCTCTTCTCTGGCGGCGACATCATCGCGCTGAACTTCACCGGGCTGATAGACGTCTACAACGGCCCGGGAAAGGTGATCCGCGGGATCCCGGTGAGCCAACTCCAAGGGGGACGCCACTTGTGTTACGGCGCGCCTTCCCAGAACGTGCACGTCGTGCTCACCATCTCGAATGGGGTCATCCACGGTACGCAGGGTCCGGGCCTTTGTTCTTAGACGTGACCGGCGAACGCGACGGTCTCGGTGTCTGGCGTCGCCCAGCGAGCGTCCGCGAGGAGTCCCGTGGGTCGCAGTCCTACAAAGCCGATTGGCGACCGACCATGACCTCGCCGGTCTGATGCGAATGTTCCCCGTAGTTGCGCGAGACGCAGTGAATTCAGGATCGGTTCAGGAGAACTTCGCCGTGCCGCTGATGATCTTGTAGCCAGTCAGGCCCACCTTTGACTTACAAGCGGTCCTGAACTTCGCGATGGTCAAGTTCGTGTACACCGTGACGACCGATCGCTTTCCGTGGTCCTTGCCGGCGAAAGATCCCGTCACGGATGCGTTGCCACCGGTGTTCGGTATCGTGAATCCCTCCTGCCCAGCCTTGTTCTGCAGGAAGCTGAAGCCGGAGAACGACGCCGAGGTGGAATGTACTGACTTCGGGGTCCACGCGAGGGTGGGCGCTAAGCGCTTTGAAGACACCACGCCGCCACACGCATTCGTCGGTGATCGGACGACGTCCGTGAGGCCGCCACCCTTCACGTGCTTGACGTTCGACTTCGTGCAGGCGCTCGCGTGGATCGTCCACGTCATCTTCTCGGGCTTCGTACCCCCCTTGCGGAGCGGCGGTGAGAGGGAGATCGACCCGGTCACCTTCCGGCACGTGACGCTGCCGGTGGCCACTGTGACCTTGGACTTGGCCGCCGCAGACGCATGAGCGGCGCCCAAGCTCGAGAAGACCGAGAACACCATCAACAGGCCACAAGAACCGTCACCGATCTGGACTTGCCCACGAATCCACCAATCACTCGCTCGCTCACGGACTCAGTATCGACCTCGCTCACCGACCGGACCAGGGTAATTAGTCCTTTGGCGACGGCGGCGTACGCCGCGGCGTCCGGATCCCTCGACACTGGCAGCTCGTCGGCGACGACGGACGTCCAAACGAACACGAGTGGGAAAACCTTGCGGGGTATCCATCTGACCGCCACTCGGCAGTGTTTACAACGACCGCCCAGGGTCAGCTTTGCTGAACTTCCTATGCGCCCACGGAGCCAAGAACCCCAGGATGTAAATCAGTAGCGCAACCTTTAGCAGCGGCAGCGAACCGAGCACTGCGGCGACAATTGCAAGCAGCGTCACAAGCAACATCAAGAGTCCACTAACAACCCAACCAGTGCGAAAACGTTCTGCGTAAATGCCCACTGACCGAACACCGAGACGCTTCGCGAGAACGAAGTTGAAATACGCCTGACCAAGAGCGGCGATGGCTGCAATCACTGCGAGAACTTCCACTGGGACAACTTACTTGGAGGGGTCATGCACCTCGGCTGTGGCCAATTGGACACACCACATCAGTGGCGGTCAGATGGATACCCCACAAACTTTTTCTTCGAGCCAATCTGAACAGGGAAAATGAGTTCGCGTTCTCCTTGTAATGAGAGCGCCCCGGGGGTACGATGAAAACGAAGGATTTGGGCAGACTCTCAAGGAGGCACCCGGACGAATGAAACCTGCAGGTAGTTAGTCCTGAGGATGGACCACACGGGGTTGTACGGGAGAGATTCCGGCAGGCCCAGGCACATCGATGGCAAGTGGCTCGAAGTCGAGAGTTGCAACGGACGAGAAGCACGTATGCTTCCCTGGCGCCATTTCCCGAGTGCTCTGTTCTGGGAGTACATCTTAAGTAAAGCGCCCGATTCCCCTTAATTTGTGGGACGGGCGCTTTCGCGTAGGTCCAAGTTTTCCCAGTCTGGGCCACTGTCTCGACCAGGGCGTGGCCTACTTCGAGCGGCGGCGGTGCGTCGCGAAGGCCCACCTTCACGTTGGTCCACCGTGGGCCTCTACGACGCGGCGCACGGCCGGATCGTGGCCCGCTGGCTCGTGGCCTTCGACGCCGGCCAGTTCGACTCGATCTGGTCCGCGTAGATCCGGCCGCTCCCGGCCGGCGCCGCGGGCACGTCACCGTCCGCGGCCACCCGCTGGCGCCAACTCAGCACGCCGGCCGCGCCTCAACCTCCCGGCCCGTTCGCGTCGATCGGGCCAGCGGCAATACTTGAGGCGTGTCGGCGCTCGCGCTCTTCGATCTGGACAACACGCTGCTCGACCGCGCGTCAGCCTTCGCGCGGTGGTCGAAGCGCTTCATCGAGGAGAACGATCTGCCCTCTCGCGCGTGGTCGGTCATCGAGCACGTCGACGTGGACGGAACCAGATCGCGACGGCTCTTCTTCGATGAGCTGAGGGCACAGTTCGGGATCACGACCGGGAGCGAGGACCTGATCGCCCGCTACTACGTCGACTATCCCGCGTGCTTCACGATCGAGAGCGAGACCGTCGAGGCCCTTCGACTGCTGCGATCGCGGGGCTGGAAGGTCGCCGTCGTGACGAATGGCCCCCGGGCCCAGTGGAGGAAGCTCGAGGTCACCAATCTCGCCGATGAGGTCGACGGCGTCTGCATCTCCGAGGTCGTCGGTGCCCAGAAGCCCGACACCGCCATCTTCCGCGAAGCCGCCCGCACCTGCGGGCTGGCGCTCGACGGCTGGATGGTCGGCGACTCCGCCAGTGCCGACATCGCCGGGGGTCAGCGAGCGGGGCTGCGAACGATCTGGATGGCGCGGGGCCGAGAGTGGGACCTGACCCAGGACTCCCCCGACGCCATCGTGTCCACGATCCCCGAGGCGGTCGACGTTATCCTCCAATCGGTGTACGGTCCGGCCTTGAGCGCTTGAGTGGCTGATCCGAGGTGGTGATCGGTTGTGGCGACGGCGTACGGCAACGACCTGAAGGGCCAGGCGCCGCTGACGTTCCACGCGATCGTCGGGGCCGTGGCGTTCGTCAATCGGTGGATCAGCGTTGCGTCCCACGTCGCCGTCACGACGATGTGGCTGGTCCCCGATCGTCGCCTGGAGAAGGTCACGCCGGCGCACGTGGGCCCTGCGACCAGCAGTACGTGAGCGCCTCGCCTCGCGGGTCGCCTGACGCAGTTCCCCCTTTTTGGCGCAGTCGTTCGCCCGGGCGTTCGGACACGTAACTGCGTAGTCTGGGCGGATGAATCCTGACACCACGCTGCTCGCCGAGGCTCAATCCCTGCTCCCGGCGGCGATACGACTGCGCAGGGACATCCACGCCCACCCCGAGCTCGGGCTGGAGCTTCCGCGCACCCAGGGCGCCGTCCTCTCCGCGCTCGAGGGCCTGGGCCTGAGCATCACCAGCGGCCGGGCGCTCTCGAGCGTCGTGGCGGTACTGGACTCCGGCCGACCGGGACCCACGGTGCTGCTTCGAGGCGACATGGACGCGCTGCCGATGCCCGAGGACACCGGCCTCGACTTCGCGAGCACCAACGCCGGAGCGACGCACGCGTGCGGCCATGACTCGCACGTCGCCATGCTGGCGGGCGCCGCCTCGCTGCTGCGGGCGCACGTCGACGAACTGAAGGGCCGGGTGGTGTTCATGTTCCAGCCCGGCGAGGAGGGAGAGCACGGCGCCCGGTTCATGATCGACGAAGGAATCCTCGACATCGCGGGTCGGGTCGATCTCGCCTTCGCCATCCACCAGAGCCCGAACATCCCCTCGGGCATGATCGCGACCAAGGGCGGCACCCTGCTCGCCTCCGCGGACGAGATCTTCATCGACGTGGTGGGAAGGGGCGGCCACGCGTCGATGCCGTACCTCACGCTCGATCCGATACCGGTCGCCTGCGAGATAGTGCTCGCGATCCAGTCCATGATCACCCGCAAGGTCGACGTCTTCGATCCGGCGGTGGTCACCATTGCCCACGTGACCGCCGGCACCACCAGCAACGTCATTCCCGAGGTCGCGTCGATCCACGGCACGGTCCGCGCGATCTCCGCCCAGACCCGCCAGCTCGTCCACGACGAGCTGGCGCGGCTGGTCGGCGGCATCGCCACCGCGCACGCGATGACCGCCGAACTGAGGATCGAACTCGGCTTCCCCGTCACGGTGAACGACGCCGCGACGGCGGACTGGACCCGCGCGGTGTCATCAAGGCTCCTGGGCGAGGACAAGGTCGTCGAGATGGCGAGCCCCGTCATGGGCGCGGAGGACTTCAGCTACGTCCTCGAGAACGTGCCCGGCACGATGGTATTCCTCGGCACGTGCCCCGACGGCACCCCGTTCACCAGCGCGGCGCCGAACCACTCGAACCGGATGATCCTCGATGAGTCAGCCATGGCGACCGGCATCGCCCTTCACGCGGCCATCGCGCTGGCACGAAGCGCGGAGCCGGCTTGATTCCAAGCGGGCTCGCCCGCGTGAGCGCCGTGGATGGCCGGGCTCAGCAGGCCTCCCAGATTTGAGACCGGCCGGCATCCTTTGCTTCCTTGGCCGTCTGCTGCGCCCTCTCCATCGCGCTCGCGTGGTCCTCTCGCGCGGCCGCGTAGGCAACGCCGCCCGAGAAGGTGACCGGGAGGTCGCTGATGCGCAGGTGCAGCTCGGGCCGACTCAGGAGTGACTCGATGCCGTCGCGGGCGGCCGACGCGGCAACACCCGGCAGCAGCACGAGGAACTCGTCGCCTCCCCAGCGAGCCACGACGGCCTGGGGAGACAGGCTGTTCAGTAGCCGAGCGACGCCCCGCAGGGCTTGGTCGCCGGCCGCCCAGTTGCCCTGGGACTTGTTGAGGTCGCGCAGGTTGTCGACGTCGATGAACGCGACCGCGTACGGCGCCGCGAGGGCCGGCAGGAGCTTCTGCAAGCCCCAACGGTTCAAGAGCCCCGTCAGCTCGTCGATCCTCGCCTGCTGCTCGACCAGCTCGAGGCGTGTCTGGAAGTCGGCCTGCTCGGTCAGGAAGGAGGCGAGGGCCACCTTCTCCAGGGCGTCCAGCCGCTGCTCGAAGTCCCGCCTCCTTTCACTCTGATCCGAGCGCTGCACGGCCCAGAGGAGCTGGGTGGACCTGAACTCGTGGTTGGGGCCGGTGCGGGCGGTCACCCGCACGTGCACCGCAATGCTCTGGCCGTCGACGACGAACGCCTCCTGGTTCACCCTTTGACGGATCAGCCGCTGCAGCTGGGAGGTCTCGTGCGGGCCGCAGCCGTCGACGAGTACGGCGAATTCATCACCTCCGACCCGCGCGACGCACGCGTCGCGTTTGATGCTCCGGAGCCGCTGCGCCAACGCCACGAGCACGGCGTCACCGATCTCGGGACCGTATCGCTTGTTGATCTCGCGCAGGGCCGTCACGTCGACGAGCGCCAGTCCGTAGCTGCTGCCGTATTCCGCAGTTCTGGCGCAGCAATCGAGCTGCGCCTCCCTGGCCATCAACTCGCCGACGTCAGCGACGCCGGTCAATGGATCCACGATCGCACCACCTCCTCCGACTCGCATCCCCGGAGGTCCACCGGAAGATCCAAGCCGTACTGGCCGCGCCGCGCCGACAAAGGCAGTTCCTCGTGACTGACCCCGACCATACTCCTCAAGACCCGCCGTCCCCAGAGGCGGTGCGCACGGCGCGGTCCGATGCACCCGGTCGAGGGCGCGACCTTCGACCTGCGCGCCGTGTACGACAGTCCGATCAGGGACTACGGCCTGGACGTCTCGCTGGTCGTGGAGATGTGGGCGCCCCAGACCTCGTGGAGTCCCCGCGCCGGCGCACCGGCGACCGTGCCGGGCCAACTGAGTGCGGTCACTGCCGCGTTGCTCTCGTGGCCACTATCGTGCGCGAAGTAGCCATCGGCGGCGAGCACATGAGCGAATGGTCAGGTCAGTCCAAGCAGATCGCCGCGGTCACGCTCTTCGTGGAAGATCTCGACGTCGCGAAGTCCTTCTACGAGGAAGTCTTCGACCTCCCGGTCCACTACGAGGACGCGAACTCCGCGGTGTTCCAATTCACGCACACGCTCCTCAACCTGCTGAAGGTCACCCAAGCCAGTGACCTGATCGGACCCGCGGCCGTGGCGGGGCGCGACGCGGGGTCGCGTTTCCAGTTCACGATCGCGGTCGACGACGTCGACGCCGTGTGCGAGCAGCTGAAGGACCGGGGGGTCACCCTCGTGAACGGCCCCGTGGACCGGTGGTGGGGGCTACGAACGGCGAGCTTCACCGATCCCGACGGCCACATCTGGGAGATCGCCCAGGACCTGGCCTGACACGCGGTCCATGACGTTGGAACCTCGGCCAGCGCGACGCGTCCTCGTTGCTGGTCCAAGGTCCCACCGCGAGACGGTTGACCGGTCCCACGGGCCGGTCCCCTCGGGAGTCCTCGCACCGCAAGAGCTGGTCGATGTCGCAGGTGACCCCGACCCAGTAGGCATCCTGGAAGAGCTCCCTGGCGCAGGCCCGCTTGCGGGCATGACTCGAATGCCGGTCGTCGGCAGTCCCGGTACCCGATGGAGTCGCCCGTGGACCGTCCGCGACGCTCCTCTCGTGCCCGCGGACCGGGAGTGTGGCAATATGCAGGCATGCTCGATCATCTGTCAATCCAATGCGCTGACGTGGCCGCCAGCGCGAACTTCTACGACTCGGTGCTCGCGCCTCTCGGTGCGCAGCGGGTGATGGACTTCGGCGAAGTCATCGGCTTCGGCGTCTCGGGAAAGCCCACGTTCTGGATCGGTCCCCGAGAGAGCGGCGAAGGCTTCCGCGAGTCCCACTTCGCGTTCGTCGCTGCCGACCGCGGCGCCGTCCAGGCATTCTTCGACGCCGCGGTGGCGACCGGGGCGCAGGTCCTGCACAGCCCGAGGCTGTGGCCGGAGTATCACCCGGACTACTTCGGAGCCTTCGTGCGCGACCCTGATGGTAACAACGTCGAGGCCGTCTGCCACTCGCCCGAGTAGTCGACCCTCGAACGCCGCTTGGACCGCCCCGGCAGCGGCCAGTTAGTCGGGCTTCTTCGAGTGATACGGCGGAATATCTGGATGATGCTCGATGATGTGGTCGAGCTTGGCGTGCAGCTCGGCGGTGCCGGCCTCGATGTGTCGCTTCACGAACCTCTCGATCGCCTTGCGCATCGGCGGGTAGAAGACGGTAGTGGCGATCGCCGCCAGGATCACCCATATCAACGTCGCGACCACGTCGCCGGGGATGCCGCCGGAGCCGCCGGCGGGCCACACCCAACGCTGCAGGAAGGTTGAGGCGATCATTCGGTCCCCTTGCTCAAGTGCTCGTGCAGCGCGGGGTGACGCAGCCGGTGCTGCTCCTTCAGCGCTGCGTGATCTTCCTTGTTCGTGTGCTTGTGGCACGTCTCGTAGTGCGTTCCCTCGACACGCCCGAGTCCGGCTTTGAGCGCGAGCCGCCAACAGTTCTGACACTTGTGGCGGTGATACATGCCGAGGATGCTGAGGAAGATGGCGCCTTCGGCGAAGTCAGCGCCGAATCCGCTCCAGAAGGCGTACCACCGGCCAGCCTCGTCGTCGGTTCCGGTGACCTGGAGGAACCAGTGCCAGACTGCAATCACGATGCTCCCCAGATCGGCCGACGAATGAACGACACGATCGTCATTGTAAGCGCTCGCCGAAATGAAACGTGGCTTTGGCGCGGACGAGCGGCGGCGCCCGCGAGAGAGGCGCGACGAATCACGGCCGTCGCGCGAGAGAAACGACGCGCAGGAAACGGCCTACGCAGGTGCGCCCATCGGCGCCGCGCCGCTCGGGTCGCGCCGTCGACCGGTTCGGTTCGCGGGCCGAACCGGCCGGTATGTCTGGGCCGCGACCGGCGATTTGGTACCATCGCCGTGGAGCGATGAGGCCCGCCCCTTAAAGTGCCGAGCAGTCCGCGGCTGATGGCTTCTACCAGCGTGAAAGTGAGCTGGTAGGGCCGGTCCTCCGCACCCCTGCCATTACCGGAGGTGCAGATGAACGTCTACTACGTGATGGCGATCTGGATTGGCATGGCGCTGCTGGCGTCCTTCATCAGCATCCGGGTCGGGATCTCCGTGGCCCTCATAGAGATCCTGGTTGGCGCCGTGTTCGGCAACATCCCGGGGATCATGGAGCACGTGCAGCAGACCGACTACACGACGCTGCTCGCCGGCGTCGGCTCGGTCCTGCTGACCTTCCTTGCCGGAGCCGAGATCGACCCGGTCTCGTTGAAGCGACATTGGAAGGCGAGCCTTTCGCTTGGTGCCGTCTCCTTCCTGCTGCCCCTCATCGGGGCCTTCTGCTTCGCGAAGTACCTGTTCGGGTGGAACCTGCACGCGGCCGAGATCGCCGGGATCGCGCTCAGCACGACGTCGGTGGCGGTCGTCTACGCGGTGATGGTCGAGACGGGGCTCAACCGCGAGGACATCGGCAAGCTGATCCTCGCGGCTTGCTTCGTCACCGACCTCGGGACGGTCCTCGCGCTCGGCGGCCTGTTCGCGAACTACGGGTGGCTGCTGGTGGTGTTCATCGTCGTCACCGCGGTGGTCCTCTTCTTCCTGCCTCGCGTGCTGCGCTGGACCCTGGCGAACCTCGGCCACCGCGTGAGCGAACCCGAGGTGAAGGTGATCTTCGTCGTCCTGCTGGCGCTGGGCGGTCTGGCCACGGCCGCGGGCAGCGAAGCGGTGCTGCCGGCGTACGTGGCCGGTCTCGTGGTCGCGGGCGTCTTCATGCAGGACCGCGTGGTGCTCGACCGGATCCGCACGATCGCCTTCGCCCTCTTGACGCCCTTCTTCTTCCTGCGAGCCGGCACGCTCATCTCCGCCTCGGCCCTCGTCACCGGCGCGGGCGTGATCGCGGCGCTGTTCGGCGTGAAGATGGTGACGAAGTTCATCGGCGTCTGGCCCACCGCAACGGCGTTCCGTCTGCCCAAGCAGGAGCGGACCTACACGACGCTGCTGATGGCCACGGGTCTCACCTTCGGATCGATCGCCGCGCTGTTCGGGCTCACGAACCACCTCATCGACAAGGTCCAGTACACCGAGCTCGTCACGGTGGTGATCCTCTCGGCGTTCATCCCCACGTTGATCGCCCAGCAGTTCTTCCAGCCCGTCATAGAGATTGCGACCGAGGAGGAGGAGGCGCTCGGGGAGGAGGACATGTCGATCCAGCATCGCCACAAGCCTCCCCCCGAAGGCGAGGGCAACTGAGGGTCGCGCGTCGTTAGCCGGCGCGATTCCCACGCGGTGGCCCGGTGGCGAGCGACGCCTCGAGGTGAGATCGTCAACTCACGTGGCGTGCAGCTCCCGCCGATCAGGTTCGAGCCGAGGTCGACGCTGCACAAAGGGCACGACCTGGCCAGGAGATTCACGTCAGATCTTCTGTCTCGAACGACGATCACTTGATCATGCACCCGAGCGCCATGTCCCTTCGTCGGCCGTGACTCCGCCAGCGCCTGGCGCGTGCCCGCCGAGAGGACCCAGAACCGAAGGTAATCTGGTGGCGTGAGAGTGACCCTTCGTCCGCTCGTGGCTCTCGTCCTCGTCGGCGCCGGTGCACTGGTCACGTCCCCGAACTCGGCCGCCGCGCCGAGGCAACTGACGATCTCGGACGTCACCGTGACGGCCGCGGCCAAGGGCCACGACTCGGCGGTGGCCCTGAAGATCGTCAACTCGACGGCCCAGCCGGTTTCCCTGCTTTCGGTGAGGTCCCCCAGCGCGCGCGGGGACATGATCTTCTTCGACACCAACATGTGCCAGGGCGACCACGCCATGAGCGTGCTCTCGAACATCTACATCTCGAGGGGCTTCATCCAGAAGCTGGGCTACAGGTCCCAAGGCGCCATGCTCAGCGAGCTGTATCGGGCGCTGACCCCGGGCCAGAAGATCTCGTTGATCGTCACCTGGAGCAACTTCAACGAAGTTCATCACACGGCAATCGAGGCCTCCGTGGTGGCTGCACCTCGCCATATCAAGTTCCTGATGGGAAATATGTCGATGTAGGTCGTGACGGCCCTCGCGACCCTCGCACGGCGCAGGTTCGCAAGCCGGACCATTCCCGGCGCCGCCACCGTCGAGAATCATCGGGAATCAGGAGGGGATCGGTGCCTCGAATCCGGCGAGGACCCGCCGCGCCGACGGGCGATCCCCTGGCGTCTGCGTCGGGATCTTTGAGATAGTGTCCGGGGTGAGTTGGCCCCGGGAGATGGGCGGTTCGTCAAGATACTCTCGGCAGTTCGGCCGTTTCGTTCAATGAGTCGCAAGAGGTGCGGGTGATGGGCTATTTCACAGCGAACTGGGGCTATCCGTGGGTGGCGGTGGTGACCTTGCTCGTCGTCGCGGTCCACGAGAAGGGACTGAGGTCCCTCAACCGCCGCTCGACCCGCGCCCACGCCCGGCGCCGGCGCCGGCGGCTCTGGCTGAGCTACGGCGGCCTCGCGGTGCTGGCGTTGAGCGTCGTCTCGCCGCTGCAGTACTGGGCGATGCAGTACTTCTGGGTCCACATGCTCCAGCACATCAGCGTGATGCTCGCGGCGCCGGCGCTCTACGTCGCCGGCGCGCCGCTGGTGCCCCTGATCCACTCGGTGCCGCTCAACGCGAGGCGGCGCATGTTGCGCCGCGTCTTCGTTCGTCCCGGTCGTCATCCGCTGCGGCGTATCTGCGCCGCGATCGTCTCGCCGTTCGTCGGAATCGTGTTCTTCAACGTGGTGATGGTCGTGTGGATGCTACCGAGCATCTTCAACCCCGTGATGGCCCGACCGGAGCTCCACATCGGCCTGATGCTGTCGACCTTCTTCCTGTCGGGACTCTTGTTCTGGGTGCAGTTCATCCAGTCGGCTCCCCTGACGCCGAAGCTCACGCCCTTCGCCCAGGCCGGAGCGCTGCTGGTCACGAACCTGATCATGACGATCATCGCGGTTACGCTCAGCCTGCTGGTGGCGGTTCCCTCGTACCACTTCGGGCTGATGATGATGGGATCGATGACCATGCGCACGACGACCCTGAACCCCATGGCGGACCAGCAGATCGGGGCGGCCATCCTGTGGGTGTGCGGCGACCTGTGGTGCTTCCCCGCGCTCGTCGTCGCCTTCCGTCAGGCGATGAAGGACGACTCCGAGACCGGCCTCATGGACCGGATCATCCGCGGGCGGCGAAGCATCACCGCGGAGGAGTTCCAGAAGGCCCGTTCCGCCTCCAGGAGCCTGGAGTAGAAGGCAGCAGCTCGCCCGCGCGATGGGCGCCGTGGGGCCCCGCCTCGGCGGCGAGACTCCCCCTCCGTGGGCACCGGAGAGTGGACTGGACGACGCGTGCCACGATTGGAGGAATGGCACCTTCATCGTGCCCCCAATCACCGCCAACCAGTGGCGGAATCAGGCGATTCATAGCTCCGCGGTTCTCCGATCGTGGCGACGAGGTGATCGTCGCGACCAGAAGCGCAACGACGGCCCGCGAGAGCGCCTCCGAGTCACGTGGCGGCGAGCAGGTCCGGCAGTTCGCTCATGTCGTCGAACACGACCGCGCCGGCCGCCGACAGCAAAGCGGCGCTGGTGACGCTTCCGGAGAATCCGAACACCGACATTCCCGCCGCGACGGCTGCGGCGACTCCGGCGACGCTGTCCTCGACCACCGCGCAGCGACCGGGCGCGAAGCCCATCGCGCTCGCGGCGTGCAGGAAGACGTCGGGCGCGGGCTTGGCCCGCTCGACGTCGTCGGCACTGAAGATCCGACCCCGGAACCGGTCGATCAGGCCGGTGAGCGCGAGCGTGAACTCCAACTTGTTGTGGCCGCCGCTCGACGCGACGCAGGTCGCGGTGTCGATCCGCGCGAGGGCCTCGACGACCCCGGGCACCGCCACCAGTTCGCGCTCGAAGACCTCGCGGTACCGGACCTCGAACTCACCGTCCCAGTCCACCTCGCGACCGAGGTGCCGCTCGATCTCGCGGTGCATGTCCGACGCCGATCGGCCGACGAACCGGGCCACGATCTCCGACTCCGAGATCGGCCAGCCGAGGCTGGCGAGGATCTGCGCCTCCGTGCGCACCGCGAGGCGCTCGCTGTCCACCAGCACGCCGTCGCAGTCGAAGATCACGAGGTCGAACCGACTCACCCCGCGAGCCTAGGCGTCGAGCCGTGGGCGGGCACGACCGTCGCTGCGGCGTTGGTACTCTTTCGCCGATGGGCGGAAGAAGGACTCTGAAGGAATCGGTCTACGTTGGCCTCCTGCGCGGGGTCAACGTCGGAGGCACCAACAAGCTGGCGATGGCGGACCTGCGCTCGCTGTTCGAGGACCTCGGATTCTCCGGCGTGCGGACCTTCATCCAAAGCGGCAACGTGGTCTTCGCGAGCGGCCACCAGCCCGCGTCGCTGGCGCTCGAGGCCGCCATCGCCCAGAGATTCGGGATCGAGACCGACGTGGTCCTTCGCTCCTCGAGCGAACTCGGCGGCGTCGTGGCGGCCAACCCGTTTCCCCACGACCTGGCCCGGTCCGTCCACGTCGGATTCATGGCGCGTGCTCCGGGCCAGGCGGCGCTCGAAGCGCTCGAGCCCGAGCGCTTCGAAGCCGAGAGATTCGCGGTCGTCGGCACCGAGGCGTACGTGTACCTGCCCGCCGGAGTGGGGCCGTCGAAGCTGCCCGCGTACCTGGCTCGCCGGCTGGGGACGCCGATCACGTTCAGGAACTGGAGCACGGTCAACAGGCTGCTCGAACTCTCCGCCGGGTAAATCGGCCGTTCGCGCATCCGGGGCCGTGGTCGGGCCCACGATTGGCTAGATTCGAAGCGCCGCAGCCGACCGGGCCAAGGACCGCCGCATCACCAACACCGAACGGAGAGCCGTGTACTTCCAGGACCGATACCTGACCGAAGAACAACGCATGATGCGAGACACCAGCCGCCAGTACGTCGACCACGTCGTCATTCCGTTCATCCGCCAAGACCGCACCCGCGAGTGGCGGATGGATCCCATGGAGCGTCTCGCCCCGCGCATCCTCGAGCAGGCCGACGCGGCGGGCCTACGGTCCCTCGGGGTGCCGGAGCGTTTCGGCGGCGTCGCCCTGGATCCCTCGACGCAGTCCCAGACGCTGGCCGTGATCGCGACGGAGCTGGCCCGGGGCGATTCGGGCCTGGCCGACAAGCTGGTGCAGAACTGGAAGATATCGGTGCTGATCGCCCAGTTCGCGTCCGAGGAGCTCCAGCGGCACTGGTTCACGCGCTACATGGCCGAACCGCAGTTCCTGATGGCCCACTGCCTGACCGAGCCGCGGGGAGCTTCGGATCGTTGGCTCCCCTACAACGTCCCTGAGGTGAACATGGACACGAAGGCGGTCCTCGACGGCGACCACTGGGTGATCAACGGCCGCAAGCAGTTCATCAGCAACGGCTACGACGCGTCGCTGTACGTCGTCTACGCCAACACCGACGACTCCGTCGGCATGCAGCAGGGCACGTCGAGCTTCCTCGTGCCTCGTGAGACGCCGGGGTTGGAGGTGACCGGATGCAACGAGACGATCGGCGGCCGGTTCATGAACAACGGCGAGATCGTCTTCGAGGACTGCCGCGTGCCGATCGACCATCTCCTCGTCCACAACGACGCCCTGGGCAAGGCCGGCATCTACTTCCGTCCCGGCAAGGTCCTCGTGGCCGCCAAGAGCCTCGGCATCGGACTGGGCGCCTACGAGGAGACGGTGACCTTCGTCCACGAGAGGGTCCAAGGCGGCAAGGTACTGATCAAGCACCAGGCGGTGGCCCTGCGGATCGCCGACATGGCCACCCGCCTCGAGGCGGTGGCCGCCCTGCTGCGCCACGCGGCGCTGGCCGTCGACGAGCAGTCGAGCGACGCCGACGCGCTGTGCAACATGGTGAAGGTCTTCGCCTCGCGCGAGATCGTCCAGGTGTGCCAGCACGCCATGGAGCTGCACGGCGGCTACGGCGCGATGCTTGAGGTCGGCATCGAGAAGTACATGCGCGACGCGCTGATCAATCTCCACTCCGACGGGACGTCGGACGTCTCCAACTTCAAGATCGTGCGCGCGATGTTCCCCGAGACCGCTGGACGCTACGCGGGCTCGGAGTAGCGGGCCGGGCCAACGGCTCCGCTGCGAGGCAACCGATCGTTCGCCACTTCTGCTCCCTTGATCCTTGCGACGGGAACGCTGGCCCGGGACACCACCCGAGTCCACCGAAATGCTAGGTGCTCGCAGAGTCATGTCGACGCCCCCGCGGGTCCCGGCGACTCGGACCGCCCAGCACGGCGGCCCTTCGACGAAAGCGACCGCGGTGGGCATCGCCCCCACGCGTCAGGACCTCTGGGCCCACATGAGTATCCGCTTGAACGGGTAGAGGTAGGGCCTGCGGTCACCGAGCCGTGAAATCAAGCGCTCACGATAGACGCTTACGAAATGCTCCCACCCGACGTCGCCCAACGGCTCCTTGAAGCGCGTGAGGCTCGTCCCCTTCATCCACTCCACGACGTCCACACTCGACGAGAGGCGGTGGACGTAGACCTGCAGCCTGACGTGCTGCTCGTGGAAGCCGAGTTCGTCGAGCAGCTCGGCGTAGGTCTCGGGGGCGAGCACGTTGCGCGCAACCGCGTCGGGCGGCGGATCGTCGAGGACCTCGCGCGCGAGCTCTTCGGCCAGGAGGTGCGCGGGATGATCGGCGTTCGACGGCACCTGGATAGCGAGCTGGCCGCCCGGGCGCAGCGAGCCCGCCCATCTGCGCATCACCGCACGATGATCGGGGACCCACTGCATCGAGGCGTTCGCGAACACGACGTCGAAGGCCTCGCGCTCCTCCCACACCCCGATGTCGCCGAGCTCGAAACGCACCGACTCCGAGGCGTGCGACCTCGCTCGATCGATCATCGCCGGGGAGCTGTCGACGCCGAGCGTCGCCGCGGCGCCGAGCGTTTCGCCGAGTGTCGCCGTGAGCCGTCCATCACCGCAGCCCAGGACGACGACCGCGGGCGAGGAGACGGCTCTGACCAAGCGAGCGAGGTCCCAGAAGGGCTGCTCGCGCTGCGCGGCAAACCGGTTGTACTGGGAGGGGTCCCATCCGTCGAAGGTCGCCATTGGTCACCAAGTATTACCGCACGTCGCCACCACGTCACTTCCTCGCGCCACGTTCGCGGCGGCGGCCGCGAACGTTAGGATTTGGGTCCATGCGCCACACCTGGGCCGCGATTGACGTCGCCGTCGTCCTGCTCTTCGTCGGTATCGGCCGGTCCGTCCACGACCACGGCGTCAACGTCGCCGGCATGGCCTCGACGACCTGGCCGTTCGCCGTCGGGCTCTGCGCGGCCTGGCTGGCCCTGGCCGCCTCGCGCAGGTCCGGGCTGACCCCGACGGACGGCGCGGTCGCATGCGCAATCACGGTGCTCGTCGGAATGTCCCTTCGCGCAGTTTCGGGCCAGGGAATCGCGGCGGCCTTCGTGCTGGTGGCGCTGTGCTTCCTCGGCGCCTCCATGATCGGATGGCGGTGGGTACGCGCGATTCTTCGGCGAGCGCGACGGTCGCGCGACCACGCCTGATCGACGGTCCGCGACGGACTGGTTCTGGCGACGTGCCCCTCACCGACCACCTTGGTCGCGGCCGGCCGCGACGCCGGCCTGCTGCCAAGAGATATTTGGCTCGAAAATCTGTTGGTAGTCCCGGACCAATTCCCTCGAAACTGGCTTAGATCAAAGGAAAACTACCGCCACGCGCTACTTGACAAGTGAGTCCTTGCTATGTACTCTGTAAGCGGTTACAGGGTCTGTACGACTCGGCGCTGTTGGGGACGCAAGGGGGACTGGTGGTAGATTCGCCGCCAACTATTTACGACGTGGCGAAGAAGGCCGGCGTCTCTATCGCCACGGTGAGCCGGGCCCTCAACTCACTCTCGACCGTGCGTCCTTCAACCCGGGCCAAGGTCGTTGCGGCCATGGAGGAACTCCAGTTCGTGCCCAACTCGGTCGCCCGGCGACTGTCGAGCGGCAAGCACTGGATCCTGGGACTGGTCTTCATGCGCGCCCCAGTGGAGAACGACGTGCTCGCGGTCGAGGAGGCGAGCCTGCTCTACACCGACATCGTCATCCGGGGGGCCGAGACCCGGGCCGCCGAGCGCGGCTACTCGCTGCTGCTCTCCAGCGCCGACGAGACGCATCCTTCGGGGATGGCGTCGATCCTGAGCCTCACCGGCACCGTCGACGGGCTCATCCTCCTGGACCGGGTCCTCGGCGACGACGACGTTGCCGACCTCGCCCGACGGACCCCGGTGGTGCTGCTGGCCGGCAAGGGCGACTCGCCCTCGGCCGTCACGATCCGGGTCGACAACGAGAAGGCCATGCGCGGCCTGGCCGAGCACCTCGTCAACGTCCACGGCATCGTCCACGTCGGCTTCGTCGCCGGAGCGAGCCAGAGCCCCGACAGTTCGGCTCGGGCGAGCGCCTTTCGCGAGGCCATCACGGAGCTGGGCGGGCGGCTCGACGACGCCGACATGCTCGACGGGGACTGGACGTTGGCCGGGGGCGAAGCAGCGATGCAGCTGCGGATGAAGTCGGGCGAGCCGCTGCCGCAGGCCTTCGCCTGCGCGAACGACCAGATGGCGATCGGCGTGATCTACGCGCTCAACGCGAGCGGCCTCAAGGTTCCCGACGACATCGTCGTGACGGGCTTCGACGACATCACGGTGACGCGGTACTTCAACCCTCCCCTCACGACGATCCGCCAGTCGGGCAAGCTGCTGGCCGAAGTCGCCGTGGACGCGCTGGTAGCGATGCTCGACGGTTCCAAGGAGGTCGAGCGGACCATCGTGATGCCCACCGAGCTCGTCGTGCGGGCAAGCTGCGGGTGCGTCGAAGAACCCGAGATGCGGGGAACCTTCTCCGAGCCGCCCACGCCACAACGCGAGGTCGGCTGATCGTGCGGATGATCCTTCGCCGCCTCGGACTGTACGCGCTCACGGCGTGGGTGGCCATTTCGGTGAACTTTCTCCTGCCGCGCCTCATGCCCGGCAACCCGATCCAAAACCTGATCGGAAGGCTGCAGGGCCAGGTGACGTCCAACGAGATCCGCGCGATCCGCCTCTCATTCGGCTTCGGAGTGAATCAGGGCCTCGTCGCGCAGTACTTTACCTATGTTTCCCAACTCTTTCACGGAAATCTCGGGGTGTCCATCACGCTTGGGGCTTCGGTGAGTTCGATTCTCCGCGCGTCGGTGCCCTGGACGGTCGGGCTCATCGGGCTCTCCACGATCATCAGCTTCGCGATCGGCACGTTCGCCGGAGCGATGCTCGGATGGACCCGAGGCTCACGCTTTGATTCATTCATCCCTACCGCGACGTTCTTTCAAGCGGTGCCCTACTTCTTCCTGGCGACGGTGATGCTGCTCATCTTCGGCAGCGACCTGCACTGGTTCCCCGTGCTCGGCGCCTACAGCCAAAGCGTGACGCCGGGCTGGAACTGGGCATTCCTAAGCAGCGTTGTTCGCTACGGCGAACTGCCGGTCATCTCGATCGTGTTGAGCTCCATCGCCGGCTGGATGCTCGGCATGCGCAACATGATGATCACGATGATCGGCGAGGACTTCGTCCTGATGGCCGTCGCAAAGGGCCTCCCCCGTCGCAAAGTGATCATGCACGCCGCGCGCAACGCGGTACTGCCCAGCATCGCGAATCTCTCGCTCGCCATTGGGCTCGTGGTTTCGGGAGCGCTGCTCGTCGAACTCGTCTTCAACTACCCGGGCGTCGGCGACCTTTTGCTGCAAGCGGTGTTGAACGAGGACTACCCGCTCATTCAAGGCATCTTCCTCGTCATCACGCTCACCGTGCTCGCCGCCAATCTGATCGCCGACTTCGTCTATCTCGCGCTTGATCCGCGAACGAGAACGGAGGCAGCACTATGAAAGCGCTGCGCCTACCGCGTTCGCCCAAGGTCCTCCTGGGCCTTGGCATCTTCGGCTTCTTCATCATCATGACCGTCATCGGACCGTGGCTTGCGCCTTACAGCCCGAGCGCCACCAACTTCACTCCCAACCTGACCCCCTCGGCGCATCACTTGCTCGGGACCACGAGCCTCGGCCAAGATATCTTCTCGCAACTTCTCGTGGGGGCGCGCGCCACCATGGTGGTTGCACTGCTGGCGGGGCTCGTGGCGACGGTGCTCTCGGTCACGATCGGGGTCACCGCGGGCTACCTGGGCGGCTTCTCCGACGATGGACTCTCACTGCTTTCGAACGTCTTTCTCGCCATCCCCGGATTGCCGCTACTCATCGTGATCGACAGCTACCTACCCGTGAACAGCCGCTCGAACTCGTTGGTAATCGGGCTCGTCATCTCTCTCACGGGCTGGGCCTGGGGGGCAAGGGTACTGCGCGCCCAGACCATGTCGCTGCGGAACCGCGATTTCGTCGAGGCGGCTCGCATCATCGGCGAGAAGCGCATTCGCATCATGTTCTCTGAAATCGCGCCGAACCTACTGCCCATTCTCGCGTCCTCGTTGCTCTTTACGGTCCTGTACTCCATTGGCGCCTACGTCACGCTCGCCTACATCGGCCTTACGAGTACCGCCGTGTGGAACTGGGGCACGATGCTCTACTGGGCCCAGTCCAACAACGCGCCCCTGTCGGGTGAGTGGTACTGGTTCGTGCCGCCGGGTATCTGCATCGCCCTCGTGGGTACGAGTCTCGCGCTGTTGAACTTCGGCATCGACGAATTCATCAATCCCCGGCTCCGCGACGCCGGTCTCACTAGTCGCCAGCGACGATCCTTAGGCCTCCCCCGCCGAATTCGCCTGGGTCTCACGCCCGTCCTGCGACCGGCGATCGCGAAGAAGATCAGTCCGTCGCCCGCAAAGTTGGTGGGCCAGTGAGCGCCGAACGGCTCGAAGCGCCGCCGCTCGTCGACGAACGCAGTCGCAGTGATTCCCTCGTCTCGCCACTGCCCGCGAGAAGCGACTTCGTGCTGGACGTGAGCAACTTCAGCGTCGTCTACGGTACGGGCGAACACATGGTGCGCGCCGTGAACGACATCTCGTTCACGCTGCGTCGCTCGGCCGTGCTCGGCGTGGCCGGCGAAAGCGGTTCGGGCAAGTCCACGTTGGTCTACGCGATGACCCGCCTGTTGCGCGCACCCGGGCTGATCAGTGGTGGCGTCGTGAACTTGAACACGACCAGGAGCGGTGACGCCGGCGAAGAGACCGTCAATCTGGTCACCGCCAGCGAGAAGGAGCTCCGAAAGATCCGATGGTCGCACGTCTCAATCGTCCTCCAGAGCGCGCTCAGCGCCCTCAACCCGGTGCTGCGCGTCGGCCGTGACTTCGACGAGGTACTCAAGACGCATCGACCCGACATGACGAGAGCTCAACGTCGCGAACGTGCCGCTGAGCTGGTCTCGTCGGTTGGCCTCAACGAGGACCGCCTCGATCGCTTCCCGCACGAGCTCTCGGGGGGGCAGCGTCAACGGATAATGATCGCCCTCGCCCTGGCGCTGGATCCCGAACTCGTGATCATGGACGAACCAACGACCGCCTTGGACGTCGTTACCCAGCGAGAGATCATGAACGAACTTCAAGACCTGCGCGCGCGATTCGACTTCGCGATGATCTTCATTACCCACGACCTCTCGCTGCTCGTCGAGATCGCCGACGAGATTGTCGTGATGTACGCCGGGTCGATCGTCGAGCGAGCCCGCGCGAACGAGCTCTACGAGGCGCCGCGTCACCCTTACACGCTCGGTCTGCTGAATTCATTCCCCCCGATGCACGGCCAGCGTCGTGAATTGACGGGTATCCCCGGCTCACCTCCCGACCTCGCCGATCTACCGACGGGCTGCAAGTTCCACTCTCGCTGCCCCTACGCCATGACCCGCTGCCGGGACGAAGAGCCGCCGCTGACCAGTCTCGGCGACTCGGAGCGCAGCGTCGCCTGCTGGCTCCACGTGGGAGGCCCCGGGGTCTCCGTTCCCGTCGAGCTCTCCCGTGACGCGACAACGAAGGACCGCGCCCACGCGAACGGAGAGCGCCCGTGAGTGAGACCCTGAATCAACCGACGAGCACGCCGGTGCAACTGAGCGCTCGACACCTGACGCGCCACTTCACGACGCGCATACCCGGGCGCTTCATGAAGGCCAAGCACGTCGTGCGCGCCGTCGACGACGTGAGCCTCGACCTCGTCGCGGGACATGTCACGGCCGTGGTTGGCGAGAGCGGCTCAGGCAAGTCGGTACTCGCCAGGATGTTGGCGCGAATCGTGAAGCCCACCTCGGGCGAACTGGACCTTGAGGGCACGCCGATCGCCGTCGGCGCGCGACGAACCCTCGACTACGCCTCGAAGGTGCAGTTGGTTCTGCAGGATCCCTTCGCCTCGAACAATCCGGTGCACCACGTGCGCCACAGCCTCGAGCGCGCGCTCCTCCTGCACGGCGCCACCAAGGGCACGGTCGACGAGCTCGCCAGGGCGGCCCTCACGAGGGTGTCGCTCGAGCCACCCGATCGCTTCTTGGACAGCTACCCCCACGAACTCTCGGGAGGACAACTCCAACGCGTGTCGATCGCGCGGGCGCTCTGCGTGCGGCCCAGCGTGCTGCTGGCCGACGAGCCGATCTCCATGCTCGACGTCTCGGTTCGACTCGGTGTGTTGAACCTCTTGAAGGGCCTGTGCGACAACGAGCAACTGGCCCTCTTGTACATCACCCACGACATCGCCTCCGCGCGCTACCTCGCCGACGAGACCATCGTGATGTACGCCGGGCAGATCGTCGAGCGCTCGATCAGTACCGCGCTGGTGGATGAACCCACGCACCCCTACACCCAGCTCCTGATCGCCTCGGTCCCCAATCCGGCGGACCCCACGAGCCAGGCCCGCGAGAAAGCGGAGCACACCACCTTCGCCGTGGCCGACGTCGGGTGTCGATTCGCTCCGCGCTGTCCCTACGCCATGGACGTCTGTCGCACGAGCGATCCGCCGGACTTCACGGTCGGTGAGGGCCACACCTCGCGCTGCTGGCTGCACGCGAGCGAACCCGAAGCAGTATCCGAGGTGGCGCCGCCAGAGCGCCGACGAGAGGGGGAAACGACGAAGACATGACGATAGCCATTCAGTAGGGTGCACGAGCGAACAAGCGATTGCTCGCCGGTGCGCTCGGTGGGAGCACGAAGGTCCAACCGGCCGTCGCGTCAATCACTATGGACCTTGACCGTTCAATAAGACGTCGGCGAAAGCCGGCTGGACACTATCAATATAAAGGACAACTATGTTTAGAAAGCTAGGAGTTGTACTCACTGCCCTGTCGTGCCTCACGATCGGCATGGTGGCGGCGTCCGTAGGAGCCGCCTCAGCAGCCAGAAGTTCGGTGATTACCCTCGAGGGTAACACCGGCGTCACATTCACCGACAACTTCAATCCCTTCTCCTCGAGTTCCTTCGCGGACCAGTTGAGCGTGCGCTCGCTGGTCAACGAACCGCTCTTCGAGTTCGACACGTTGAAGACCAACACCCAGTACCCGTGGCTCGCGAAGAGTTACGCGTTCTCCAACGGAGGAAAGACGTTGACCTTCCAACTTCGAAAGGGAGTGAAGTGGAGCAACGGCAAGCCCTTCACCTCGGCGGACGTGGCCTTCACGTTCGACCTGTTGAAGAAGTATCCGGCCGCGAATGACTACGGCGCGCCCACGATGTCGAGCAACGCCACGACACCGAATGCGAACGAGGTGGTGCTGCACTACTCGTCGCCCCAGTACCTCAACATCCCGACCATCGCCGGTACGGTGCTGATCGTGTCGAAGGCCCAATGGTCCAAGGTCGCGGGCCCGGCGACGGCCGTGATCACCAAGGAGATTGGCACGGGACCGTACGTCCTGAGTAGCTACTCGTCACAGTTGGTCAAGTACAAGGTGAACCCGAAGTACTGGGATGGAAAGCCCGCCGCCAGCGAGATCAACGTTCCCTCCTACACGACGAACACAGCGGCCGCCACGGCACTCGCCGACGGACAGCTGACCTGGGCGGGTAACGACATCGCCAACGTGAACAAGATCTTCGTCGACAAGAACACGAGGACCAACCACACCTACTTCGCGCCGGGTAACACGGTCACCCTAGAGTTCAACACGACCGGCACGGGACCACTCAGCGACCCGATAGTTCGTCAAGCGATCAGCGCCGGCGTCGACCGCACGGCCCTGGGCATCGAGGGCGAGTCGGGTTACGAGAAGCCGGCGACCTCGTCGGGCGGGCTCATCCTTCCCAACCAGTCGTCGTACCTTGAGTCCTCGCTGAAGAACGACTTGTCAGCGGCGTCGGACCCGACCAAGGTTGCGTCGCTCTTGACGGGCGACGGCTACACGAAGGACTCGGCGGGCTTCTACTCGAAGGGTGGAGTGCAAATCACCTTCGCGATGGAGGACCCAACCGCGTACTCGGACTACTACGCCGACATTCAACTGATATCGACCGAGCTCCAAGCCGAGGGCATCGACGCCACGGTGGACGGGGTGCAGGCCTCGCAGTGGTACACGGATTCCGCGGACGGCAACTTCCAGGTGATCGAGCACTGGGGTAACGGTGGCGTGACCCCGTACGTGCAGTACGACAACTGGCTCGACTACACCCAGTCGGCGCCCATCGGCACCGCGGCGAACGCCGACTACGGTCGCTACGACAACGCGTCCGCCCAGACGGCGCTCGCGACGTTGGCGAGCACCAACCCATCGAACACGAGTGCGCTGAAGTCCGCGGTCGATGTGCTGCAGAACCTCGTGTCGACCCAGGTACCCGTCGCTCCTCTGCTCTACGGGGCGGACTGGGACGAGTACTCCACGGCAAGCTTCACCGGCTTCGTGACGGCCCAGAACCCTTACATGGACCCGTCGCCCGGTGATCCGCAGTTGCCATACATCTTGATGCACCTTAAGAAGGCCTAACCGGCCTTCAGGCACGCGGCCACGCATCTTCCCTGTGCGAGGCCGCCTTGCCAAGGTTGCGCTTCAAGAAGGCCCATAAGGCCTCCTCTACGCACGGCCGCGCCATCCCAACCCGGCGTGGCCGAGCGTAGAGGTAAACGACCACTTCTATCCACTAACTATCAGGAGATGTCCCTACCGTGAGTACCTCAGGCCCGAACAGCCAAAGCCCGATTCGCCTCTTCCCACCAGGCTTCCTCTGGGGAGCGGCCACCGCTTCCTACCAGATCGAAGGGGCGACCACCGAGGACGGCAGGGGGCCCTCGATATGGGACACCTTCAGCCGTCAACCCGGCGCCGTGTGGAACGGCGACACCGGCGACGTCGCCTGCGACCACTAACACCGGATGGAGGAGGACCTCGACCTGCTCGGCGAGCTTGGCGTCACCGCGTACCGGTTCTCGGTCGCCTGGCCCCGGATACAGCCCACGGGCAAGGGTCCGGCCAACCAGCGCGGGCTCGACTTCTACCACCGGCTGGTCGACGGGCTTCGCGCCCGGCGCATCGAGCCGACGCTCACCCTCTACCACTGGGACCTGCCCCAGGCGCTCGAGGACGAGGGCGGTTGGTGCGTGCGCGACACCGCCGAGCGCTTCGCCGAGTACGTCGACATCGTCGCGAGGGCGCTCGGCAGCGACGTGGAGCGATGGATAACGCTCAACGAGCCGTGGTGCTCGTCGTGGCTGGGCTACGGCGCCGGGCAGCACGCCCCGGGGGTCCGGGACATCGGCAAGGCCGCGGCGGCGAACCACCACCTGCTGCTCGCCCACGGCATGGCGGTGCCGATACTGCGCTCGGCGGTGCCCGGCGCCAAGGTGGGCATCACGCTCAACCTGGGTGACGAGCGCCCCGGCTCCGAGCACGAGCTCGACGTCGCGGCGGCCGAGCGCGCCGACGGCAACCTCAATCGGCTCTTCCTGGAGCCGGTCTTCCACGGACGCTACCCCGAGGACATGCTCGCGCACTACGCGAAGGCCGATCCGGGATTCTCGGTCGTGAGGGAGGGGGACCTGGCGCTCATCTCCCAGCCGCTCGACTTCCTGGGGGTGAACTACTACTTCCCCTCCACCGTGGTCGACGAGTCGCGCGCGACCGAGGCCCGGCTCGCCGGATACTTCGTCGCGCCGATCGAGATGTTTCCCGACCTGCACGTGCGGTCCCTCGAGACGCCGGGCCGCGACAAGACGGCGATGGACTGGGAGATCCAGGCGTCGGGGCTCACGTCGCTGCTCGTGCGCATCAGGGACGAGTACACGACACTGCCGATCTACATCACCGAGAACGGAGCGGCGTTCGACGACTACGTCGATCCCAACGGACGGGTGCTCGACGCCAACCGCGTGGCGTACCTGCAGGAGCACATCTCGGCGGTGCACGACGCCCTCGATGCCGGCGTCAACGTGCAGGGCTACTTCGTTTGGAGCCTGCTCGACAACTTCGAGTGGTCCTTCGGCTACTCGAGACGGTTCGGCATCGTCTGGGTGGACTTCCCGACGGGGACTCGGCTCACCAAGCAGAGCTACCACTGGTACCGCGACACGATTCGCGCGAACTCGGTGGAGTACGCGACGTCGATCGGTAGCAGTTAGGGCTCGAGGGCGTCCGCGCGAGGGTCCACCAGGTTGACGCTGGGACGTCACACCAACCCGACGGCGTTCCAAGCGCCGTCACCGGGCCTGGGGGTCTCCGCGGCCGATGCCTAGAACATTGGAGTCGTCGTCGTCGTGGTGGTGGTGGTGGTGATTGGTGCCAGACCGAAGTGACGGCGCAGCGCGTTCTCGAGAGCGAGCAGGACCTTGCCGTCGTTCCCGATCGTGGTCGTCCATGCCTTCGCCTTCGAGCCGCCCTGGACCGCGAGTGCCAGCACGTCTCTCCCGACGAGCTCATCGGCGTTCACCAACGCGCTGATGGAGGTGCCGAGCGTCCCGTTCGCCCCGTAGCCGAGCAGCTCGTCGTCGAGAGCCCCGAGGGCATCGGCGAAGCGCAGGTCGATTCGTGCGAGGTCCTGGGCGGTCGAAGAAGCCGTCAACGACTTGAGACCAGAAGCCCAACGCCTCCCCGCCGCGTTCGACGCCTTCTGGTCGGCCAGGTAGCGCTGGCGGACCTGGGAAGGGGCGATCGCAGCCGGCGCTCCGGCGAGGAACGTGCGCACGAGGAACGTGAAGGGCGTCCCCTCCTGGAACAAGAAGGCGTGGCCCGCGTCGGGATAGAGCACGAGTCGCGATCCCGGTATTTCGGCGGCCACCGCGCGGTCGTTGGCGGCGGCGTCGATGCGGTCGTTGGCGCCGTCGGCGACGAGGGTCGGCGCGGAGATCCGGGTCGCCTCGCGCCCCGCCGGATCACGACCGTCGAACCAGGCGAGGACCGCGCTCTTCTGGGCCGCAATCACCGACGCGGAGGCGGACGGCGACGCCGGGTAGGCCGCGATGTCGCCGGCGAACGCGTCGGCGGCCATTGTCTGGTCGGAGGGAAAGAGGTCCGCCTGGGCCGCCGCCGGATTGCTGCCCGTGAGAGCTGCCACGTCCTTCTGGGACGGCTGAACGGCGTTGCCGACGCCCGGGAACGTGGCGCACAAGATCAGGCGGCGAACCTGGCCGGGGTGACGAATCGCGAGCGCCTGGGCGATCATGCTGCCCATTGACCAGCCGAGGACGTCGGGTGAGGAGAGGTGCAGCGCCGTGATCAGCGCGCCCGTCTGGTCGGCCATGGCGTCGATGCTGAGCGGCGCGCGAATCGCCGCGGTGCTCCCGATGCCCGCGTTGTCGAAGATGATCACCCGGAAGTGGCGCGACAACGCGTCGACGAAGTGAGGGTCCCACGTCTCCATGGACCCCGCGTACCCCATGATGAGCACCAGCGCGGGCCCGCTGCCCATGGTCCGGTACCCCACGTCGCCCTCGGACGTGTGCGCGACGCGCACCGAAGCGTCCACGATCGTGGTCGGTGACGAGGTCCTCGTGGCGCTCGTGGCGCACCCGCTCAGCGTCGTCGCCGCCAGCGCGGCCACGAGGCCGCGAGAGAGGACCCGACGACGCGAGCGACGCATGGAACCGACCGTACTACGGGCACGTCGGATCCGGACCAGCGGCCCGTCGAGTTCCGAGTTCGCCCAAGATGGCGAGTGAAGATGTCGCGGCCGCCCACGTCGCGTGCTCGTCGCTTCTCACGCTACGGGGCGAAGCAGCCGGTCGCCGGCGAGTTCGTGCCGTAGGAACCGTGGGAGGCGGCGCCCTTGGCCGGTACCACGCCGAGTTCGGAACCGTTCCAGGTGATCGAGAAGTCCGGCCCACCCGAGGGCCACGACTGCATGAACGGCCCGCCGCGCGCCGCGGAGGTGGCCCAGCCCGTGCCGGACGCCGGAGCGGCGCCGTTGAGCGCGCGGTACGTCCCGAGCGCGGTGTCAACCGACTGGAAGTCGGCCTCGCAGGCCGAGACCCGCGACTGCGGGACCGCGCTCGCGATGCTCTGCGGTGAAGTGGCCGGCGAACCCTGGGCCACCGTGCTGATCGGCGTCGGGCCGTGCGAACCGGACAGGACAATCGTGATCAGGACGCCCAGAATCACCACGACGCTCAACATGGTGACCATCGCGTAGCCCTGCTCGGCCGCCTCGACCGGAGCAGAATCCCGTGGAGAATCGTGGTGTTCGCCGAATCTGGCGGAGGCTGACTTCGCCTTGCGCGAGTGGCCGGTCATCGCACTCAGGGGAGTTCGGGGCGCTCTCGGTCCGGGTCGGCGTTCAACCGGAACGGCCCTGCGGGGTACGTCTGGGTCGTCCGGCGCCGTTCGGACTCGAGCAGTATCTTGCCGCGCTTGGCGCGCATGTTCTTCCTCTTCATCAGCCCCAGCGAGATGCCCAGTATGACCACGCCCGCTCCGATGAGGCCGAAGCCCCCGAAGTACGAGAACACGATGCGCGAGCAGGTCGGCCCCATTCCCGTCTGCTTGCCGATCGAGGCATTGCACGCGGCGTTCTTCGTGCCCTGCGTGGCGATGAGCCAGGAGCCCACGCCCAGTGTGGCCAAGCCCAGCAGAGCCACGAGTCCTCTTCGCATACCGCCACAGTATCCCGCGCCGTGGCGCGAAGTCCGCCAGTACGTTGCACCTCACCACGCTGGCGCCGCCGCGCGGTGTCAGCGCAACTCGCTCAGTTTCCCTTCTGGCCGCCGGTCCCGCGCCGGTTCGAGCGGCCGAACAGGGGCTGCAGCGGCGCGAGGCTCCAGTCCGAGCGCGGACAGACGAACATGACGTGGCAGGCCTCGATGATGGCGTCGTAGTTCACCCGCCAGCCGACGAAGTCCCACCACGCCGCGTCGTGGTCGGCCACGATCGGCACGCCACTGCGCTCGAGACGTTCCAGAACCAGGTCGAACTGCTCGCGGGTAATCGAGATCGGGATCGTGCGGTCCACGGCGACCGGATAGGGAATGCGGAAGTAGTCGGCCAGCGGGCGCAGCGTCAGCCATCCCGCGCGGATGCAGATCCCGGCGGTCGCCGACGGCGGGGCGTCGACCGCCGCGTTGAAGAGCGCCGCGGCATCGAGCACGGTGGCCGCGGCGCCGATCCACGTCTGATCGGGGTTCGGGGAGCGGTAGTAGTTGAGGATCGTCAGGGTCGAGTGCGTCTCGCCCACCTGGATGAACCACTGCTCCCACTCGCGCCACAGCTCGTCGAGCACCTGGTAGTTCTCGACGCTCTGGGCGATCTCGAGCACACCCCACGGAGTGGCTGGTATACCCGCGCGAACCGAGAGTCGCGACACCGAGAGCTCGCGGTCCTGGAACGCCGAGTACAGCGTCGGGATGAAGGAGATGAGCAGCGCCAGCAGCGTCAAGCCGATGGCCGCCTCAACGTAGCCGAGGAACACCTGCGCGCCGCCGCTGCCCGAGGCCGTGCCGAGCGTCATCAGCGACGATCCCGATATCTCGAACGCCCGCCCCGCGTGGCGAACGCCGGCCGCGACGAATCCCAACGCGAACGCGACCAGGCTCAGCGCCAGCCAGAGCGCCTGGTAGGTGAGCAGCAGGATCGAGGCGTACAGCGAGAGGATGCGGTCGCGCACCGCGTAGCTCCTCTTCTCGCTGGCGAGGATCCGAAAGACCCAGCCGACCGACATGGCGACGGCGCGGCTCAGTCGGATGCTCGCGATCCTCGGCAGCAGGAAGGTTCGGATGGCCGCGTCGAGCACGAGCACCTGGAGCGAGAGGCCCAGCACCCCCGCCAGCACGCGAATCCAAATGGCCATCTACGTCAACTCCAAACCAGGGCTCGACTCCCCACGACGTCGGTCGCGAGCCGCACGACGATGGCGACGGGAAAGGAAATCGAAGTCTAGGTCCACGCCGAGTCCCTGGAAAGACTGGTCGTGCACGGCGCGCCGGGACCGAAGGCGTTGACGGGGACGGCGGGCGGCGGTTAGCCTTCGAGAAGATCACTCATAGGAAGCAGTGTCTATGGCCCGAGAGTACCAGTACCTGCTGGCCGAGCGCGAAGGGCCAACCTTCACGATCACGATGAATCGGCCCGAGCGGCGCAACAGCCTGTGCCTCGAGCTTCTCGAGGAGCTGACCCGGGCCTTCGACGAGGCCGGTGCCAGCGACGCCACCGGCGTGATCCTGGCGGGCAACGGCAAGGTGTTCAGCACCGGCCACGACTTCGCCGACATGATCGGCCAGGACCTCCAGAGCGTGCGCCTCCTGTTCGCGACCTGCACGAACCTGATGAACACCATGCAGGCGATCCCCCAGCCGGTGGTCGCGCGGGTCCACGCGCTCGCGACGGGTGCCGGTTGCCAGCTGGTCGCGACGGCCGACCTGGCCGTTGCGTCCCAGGAAGCGACCTTTTGTACGCCGGGGGGCAAGGGCGGCCTGTTCTGCACCACGCCGATGGTGGCGGTGGGACGCAGCATCGGCCGCAAGAGGGCCCTGGAGATGGCGATGAGCGGCGACCCCATCGACGCGCAGACCGCTCTCTCGTGGGGGCTGGTGAATCAGGTCGTCCCCGCAGAGGAACTCAAGGCCGCCACGGACGCCCTGCTCGAGCGCGTCACCCGAGGCAGCGCCCTGGCCAAGGGAATCGGCAAGCAGGCCTTCTACGCCCAGATCGGTCTGGACCAGCCCAGGGCCTACGACTACGCCACCGAGGTGATGGCGTCGGCCAGCCAGCTGCCCGACGCCCAGGAGGGGATCGCCGCATTCCTGGAGAAGCGCCCACCGAAGTGGAGCAGCGGTTCCAACTGACGCTTCACGGGCCGGTGTTTCTCCTCGGCACCGACTACTGGAGTGACAGCTGGCCGTCGAGCAGCGCCTCGCAGTCGACGGCGTCGAGCGGGCGCGAGAAGAGGAAACCCTGTCCGTAGTCCCAGCCAAGTTCGAGCAGCGCGTCCCACCGCTCTTGCCGCTCGATTCTCTCGGCGATACCGACCATTCCCATCGAGGTGGCCAGTCGGCTGATATCCTTCACCGGCGTCATCGAGCGCTCTGATTCGGGCAGTTCGGCGATGAACGAGATGTCCAACTTCAGATGATCGAAGGGGAACCGGCGGACGTACGAAATCGACGCGAAGCCGGTCCCGAAGTCGTCGAGCGCCAGACCCAAGCCGAGCTCCTTGAGCCCGGTCAGGAAGTCCATGGTCTCCTTGGAGTCGTTGAGCAGCACCGATTCGGTAACTTCCACGACCAGATCGGAGGGCTCGATTCCCGACGAGGCGACCACGCTCGAGATCATCTTAAGAAGGTCCGGATCCGACAGGTCACTGGACGACAGGTTGACGCTCATCCAGAAGCGCGGGTCGACGGAAACCTCTGCTGCCAAGCCATGAGCTGATGTATTGCCTGGTCACGAGCCCAGCGATCGATCTCGATGATGAAGCCGGTCCCCTCGGCGAGCGGCAGGAACTCCCCCGGCTGAAGCAGGCCGAGTTTGGGATGCTGCCAGCGGACCAGGGCCTCGAACCCGGCTATCCGCCGGTCCGCGAGAGCGAAGATCGGCTGGTAGTGCAGCACCAGCTCGTCGAGCTTTGGGGAGAGCCCCATCTGATGGTTGGTGACCGGACGGGCCGCGGCCACGTCAACGATCGCGTCGCGCAACTCCTCTATCGCGCGGGTCTTGAGCACGTACGCGGAACTTCCCGCTCGCATGGAGGCGTAGTACGCGCCTTGACGCTCGGAACCGGAGAAGGTGATGATCCGGCCTTCGGGTGGACGGCCAGCAGCGCCTTGATGGCGACGGGGGCCTCCATGTCCGGCAGGTGGGGATCGAGAATCACCACGTCGGGTCGGTGCAGACCCACGACATCGATCCTTGCGCAGCGGTCAGCGCCATGCCGACCACGACGATGCCCGGGTCGTCGCGCAACAGGCGCACGACGCTCTACAGGAACATCTCGTGATCGTCGACCACGACTATGCGAATCGCGGGCTCCCCACTCATCGCGTCCTGACACCTTTCTGCGAACCAGGCCAGCGTCGGACGCTGCATGCACCTCTCGCCTGATGACGACCGACATTCTTCCAGCGCTCTTCGAAATCCCTGAGTCAATTGGGATCTAATTTGAAGAGTAGCCCAGCACCTTAAGCGTCTAAAGCTGACCACCGAGCGAATGACCGTCCTTCAATTGGTTGTCGACGAATCTCGACAAACTCGATCCCTTCGCGCTGACTGCTTCGCCCATCGTCCTCCTCGGCCATCGAACCCGTACGCGACACATCGCTGGACCCGAACTCCGCTGGGCCACTTCACGCGTCCTTTCGGGCTCCATCGGGATCGGACCAATTCCGTGACCGTTGACTCGTCAGTGGTCGATAAGCCCGAAAATCGAGTTGGTGGAGCGTGGAAGGGCTTTCCAGTCAGCTCTTGTCTGATGGCAAGGACAGTAGACCCGTTCCTGCACCAGTGGATCCGTGACGTCCATTCCGACCAAGACGAGATCTTTCTTTTCGCTACATAGGAAAATCTGGCCACTACGCTGCGGGTACGCCTGTCTTTACGGGTCCTCGACCTGAAAGGGAGGTGGGTATGCCTCATCTCACCGACAGCACGTTGCTCGGTCTGCTCGATTCCGCGCCCGACGCGATGTTCGTTGTCGACAAGGATGGGCTCATCGTCCTGGTCAACGCCAAGGCCGAGCGAGTCTTCGGCTACCAGCGAGCTGAGATCCTCGGCAAGCCCGTCGAGATGCTCGTCCCCCTGGCGGAGTCGAACTTCCCGACTCAGGCAACCTGCTTGCAGATGATCGGCCGTCGTCACGACGGTACCCAGTTCTCCGCGGAGATCTCGTTGTCGACCGTGAAAACCAGCGTCGGAGTGTTGCAATGGGCCACGGTACGCGACCATACGGAATGGAATGAGGTCGAAGCCGAGCGCAATCGAGTCAGCGCCGAAGCGGAGGATGTGCGCCTCGAGGCCGAGGCCGAGCGCGTCAAGGCCGAGGGCGAGAAGGAGGTGGCCGAAGGCGTGCGCCTCGAGGCCGAGGCCGACCGCGTCAAGGCCGAGGACGAGAAGAAGGTGGCCGAGCGCGTGCGCCTCGAGGCCGAGGCCGAGCGCGTCAAGGCCGAGGGCGAGAAGGAGGTGGCCGAAGGCGTGCGCCTCGAGGCCGAGGCCGAGCGCGTCAAGGCCGAGGGCGAGAAGGAGGTGGCCGAAGGCGTGCGCCTGGTGGCCGAGCGAGTTCGCCTCGAAGCCGAGGGCGAGAAGGAGGAGGCCGAGGAGGTCCGTCTCGTGGCCGAAGCCGAGCGCGTCAAGGCCGAGGGCGAGAAGGAGGTGGCCGAGGAGGTCCGTCTCGTGGCCGAGGTCCGGCGCGTCAAGGCCGAGGGCGAGAAGGAGGAGGCCGAGGGCGAGAAAAAGGAGGCCGAAGCCGAGCGAAGACGCCTCGAGGGCCAGCTCAACCAATCCCAACGGATGGAGAGCCTTGGCCAGCTAGCCGGCGGTGTGGCGCACGACTTCAACAACCTTCTGGCCGTGATAATGAACTACGCGTCGTTCGTCGCCGAGGAGTTGACCAGTGCGGCCGAGAGTCCGACTGGCAGCAAATGGGAGGGTCCTCTCAATGACATTGAACAGATACAACTAGCGGCCGAGCGGGCCAGCCTCTTGACCCACCAGCTCCTCTCGTTCGCCCGCCGAGAGGTGGTCCAGGCGCGTGCGCTCAGCCTCAACAGTGCGATCACCCGATTGGAGCTGATTCTGCGCCGGACAATCGGCGAGCAGGTGGAACTCGCGGTCAGCCTTGGCGACAACCTGCCGATGGTGATGGCTGACCCGGGCCAGATCGAACAGATCGTCCTCAACTTGGCGATCAACGCCCGCGACGCCATGCCCGCGGGTGGCACCCTCTCGATCGACACCTCCACGAGGGAGGTCAGCGAGAACGAAGGCTTCGTCGGCGGCCCGATACCGGGCATCTACGCCTGTGTCCGCGTCAGCGATAGCGGAGGCGGCATGTCCCCGAAAGTCCGTGACCGCGCCTTCGAGCCCTTCTTCACGACTAAGCCACGAGGCGAGGGCTCGGGCCTGGGGCTGGCGACCGTCTACGGAATCGTCTCGCAGTCAGGCGGCTACACGAGGATCTACTCCGACGAAGGCGTCGGAACGGCGATATCCATACTCCTCCCGGCGGCACACCAGGACGCCGCCCGCGAAGAGCTGGACCACCTTTCGGGCAGTTCGAAGCCGATAGTAGGCACCGAGACGATCCTCGTCGTCGATGACGAGGAGGCCCTGCGCGAAGTGACGCGAAGGATTCTGACGCGTAACGGCTACACCGTGGTCACGGCATCGAGCGGCTCCGCGGCGATCGAGATCGCGAGGTCGCACGTGGGTCCTCTCGACCTGCTCCTGACCGACGTCATCATGCCGGTGATGCCGGGCCCGACCGTCGCCAAAGAGGTGAAGCTCCTGCGGCCCGGCATTCGAGTGCTCTACATGTCCGGTCACGCCCAGCCCGTCCTCGAGGCCGAGGCGGTTCTCGGCACCGAGTTCCAGATGGTGGAGAAGCCATTCGACCAGATCATGCTCCTGGAGAACGTGCGCAATATCCTCAACGCCGACGAAGCCCTGGAGGCTCCCCAGCCGTAGGCGCCCGCGTGGCGAACTCCGCGGTCCGAGAAGCGAACACTTGCGAGGGTTGCGCGAGGTCAGTCCAGGAATTGCCGGGATCCCTCTTCGGTAGTCCCGCGGAACTGCGATCCTGGCGCCCTTCCGTGGCTCCGCGGCCGCTCCCGGAGTTGGCCGGTGGACGGCTGCGAAGTGAGCCGATCAGCCCCTGACGGCGCTGGCCGTACTCAGTGGGGCGCGTCGCGTTCGCGAGCTGCGGCCAAGAACGACTCGACCAGCGCGATCACTTCGGTGATGGTGTAGGGCTTTTCCAGGTAGTGCTGCGCGCCAGCCCCCCGCCGATCTTGATCGTGCACCAGACTTGCCGGCGTGGTAATCGCGCAGGGGCTAGGTAATATTCGGAGATGACCCCGCCTGATGACCGCGCGCTCGAGCCGGCATCGAAGGACGCTTCAGCGCCAGGACCGTCGGATACCGAGCCGGCGGGCGCCAGCGCGCCCGACGGGGCCGCGGAACGATTCGCGGCGTTGGAACAGGTCGGTCAGCGTTCATCCGACCTGATGATCGTGATCGACCGGGCCGGCAGGGTCATCTACGCCAATCCGGTCGCCCTGGCGACCTTCGGCATCTCGCTCGAGGAGGGCCTAGGCACCAACGCGTTCAAGTACCTGCACCCCGACGACGTGGAGCGGGTGGTACTGCGGTTCATCGAACTCCTGGGCACACCCGGCGCGTCGATCCGCGACACCGTGCGGACGCTGGCGGAGGGCGGCGAGGTGCACGAGTTGGAGATCGTCTCGACCAACTCCATCGACAACGCCGCCGTCGGCGGCATAATCATAAACGGCCACGACGTCACCGAACACCGCCAGTACGTGGAGCGGCTCCGCGAGCACGAGGAGCGGTTCCGTCTCGCGTTCGAGGGCAACATGGCCCCCATGATCTTCACCGACCTCGAGGATCGGGTGATCGCGGCCAACGACGCCTTCTGCAAGATGATCGGGTTCTCCGAGGAGGAGCTGCTGGGGAAGGACTCGGCGCCCTTCACCTATCCCGAGGACGTCGGCATCACCGAGGAGTCGTACCGGCGAATGGTCAAGGGCGAGCTGGGCCAGTCGAGGTACGTCAAGCGGTACCTTCGAAAGGACGGCCGGATCATCTACGTCGAGGTGTCGAGGTCCCCGGCCCGCGACGCCGAGGGCCACACGCTCTACTTCGTCATCTCCGAACGCGACATCACCGAGGAGAGGGTCCTCACCGAGGAGCTCTCCCACCAGGCGCTGCACGATCCCCTGACGGAGCTGCCCAACCGGTTGCTCTTCGACGACCGGCTGAAACAGGCGCACGCGAGGGTGCTCCGCCAGGGCGGGCTGGGCGCGGTGCTCCTCCTGGACCTCGATGACTTCAAAGGGGTGAACGACTCGCTCGGGCATCTCGCCGGCGACCAGATGCTCAGAGCGGTCGCGGGGCGCCTCCAGCAGGTCACGCGCGACTCCGACACACTCTGCCGCTTCGGCGGCGACGAATTCCTCTACCTCGCCGAAGGACTGCACACGCCGGGGGAGGCCGAGCAGGTGGCGGCTCGACTGATCGAGTCGCTGGCCGCGCCGTTCTTGATCGGCGGCAGCTACGTCGAGCAGCACTCGAGCATCGGGGTCGTCGTCTGGGACGCCACGAGGACCGACAACGACGAGTTCGTCCAGGAGGCCGACGTCGCCCTGTACGAGGCCAAGCGCGAGGGCAAGGGCCACTACGTCGTCTTCACCCCGAGCATGCACCAGCAGGCGATCAGCCGTTTCGCGCTCACCCAGGAACTGCGCCACGCCTTCGCGGCGGGCGAGATCTCGATGCACTACCAGCCGATCCTCAATCTGGCGACGTCCGAGATAGAGGGCTTCGAGGCGTTGATGCGATGGCGCCACCCCCAGCGGGGGCTGATAGCGCCGAGCGTCTTCATCCCGCTGGCCGAGCAGAGCGAGCTGATCTTGGACCTCGGCTCGTTCGCCCTACGCGAATCCGTGGCGGCGGCGAGCTCCTGGCGGCTCCCCGCTTCCAAGAAGGGCCAGCCGTACGTCACGGTCAACCTCTCGGCGCACCAGTTCCACGACCCCAGTCTCGTGACCATGGTCGAAGGGGCGCTCGCGCTCAGCGGGCTGGCCCCCGAGCGCCTCGTGCTCGAGATCACCGAAAGCGTGACCCTGCTCTACGTCGCCGAGACCATGAGCGTCATGGAGCACCTGGGTCGCCTCGGGATCTCCTTCGCGCTCGACGACTTCGGCACCGGGTTCTCGTCACTCTCCTACCTCGCCCTCCTGCACCCGAGGATCATCAAGATCGACCAGTCCTTCGTGAGCCCCGTGCTGCAGAGCCTTCGCCACGACGACCTGCTGGAGGCGATCGTCTCGCTCGGCCACAAGCTCAACATGACGATGCTCGCCGAGGGAATAGAGACCACCGAACAACTCGCGCGTCTGCGCAGCCTGGGCTGCGAGCTCGGCCAGGGGTTCCTCTTCTCCGCCGCGGTGCCGGCCGAGGACGTGGCGGAGCTCCTCGCCCGGAGCCCGGACAGCTGGGGCTGAGCCTCCCGGCCGGGGCGGGTACGGTCGCCCGGAATCAGGACGCCGGCTTCGCGGCGCGCCTGACGATCAGTTGAGCGGGACGAGACCGAGCGCCAACGTCGTCGCCTCAACGTGCACGATGCTCGCCGCCCTCGCCGCCCTCGCGTCGCCCCGTTCGATTGCGTCGACAATCACGGCGTGCTGATCCAAAATCTCGGACTCCCGGTCAGGGTGGTTGTGAAGCGCCATCGAACCGCCCCGGAGCTGGCGGTCGCGAAGCGACGAGTAGAAGCTGGCCAGAAGCTTGTTGCCCGCCGCGCCCACCAGGTACTGATGGAACTCGCGGTCCGCCTCCTGGAGGCTCGAATCGACGCCGCGGCCGATCGACTCTGACGTCTGATCGAGCAGCTGGCGCAGCGTGGCCACGATGCTGGCGCGGTCCGGACGTTCGGCGACGGCCGCCGCCGCCCACGGCTCGATCACGCCTCGAGCGGCCAGCACCTCGCGCAGCTCAGTCATGCTCGAGGACACCACCAGGGCTCCCCGCTTGGGGAAGAGCTCGAGCATGTTCTCGGCGGCCAACTGCAAGAACGCCTCGCGAACCGGCGTGCGCGAGACCTGCACCGCTTCGGCCACCTGGCCTTCGCTCACCAGCGTCCCTCCGGCGAAGGTGCCGTCAAGAATCCGCGAGCGCGTCCACGCGTAGGCGCGCCGGGAGGCGGATTCGTGTTCGGAGCGTGACACCATCACCCCATCATGCCCCGGCGACTGATTGGCGCCGCGGCCCGACCGCGAACTGCCTTCGACGTCGGAGATCACGTCGAGCACGCATTCCATTGCCAGAGCGACACGCGAATGGCGACGCTCCCCGAGTTGGACAGGCGGACTTTCAAGCCTGGTGAAGACGGCACCTGCGCAGCGCCGCGGGCCTGCCACTGCAGCATCGCAAGACCGTCGTGGTATGATAGATACAACATAAATACAATAGACATCTCCAAAGGAGCTACCTGGATGAAGAACTTGGTGACCGAATCGACCGAGGAGCTGACCAGCCCCTCGACGACGCCGACCCGGCCCAGCAGCGGCCCAAGCACCAGCCCAAGCACCGGCACCGAAGCCGTTCCTCCCCCCGCCGCCACCCAGGCGCTCGCCGTGCCCGAGGACACGTCGCGCGCGGTGACGCCCCAGCCGTACCGCACCGACCTCATGGGCCGCTCCGACCGCGGAGGTTTCGACGTTGTAGGTCGATCGAGTCGCAGCGGATTCGACCTGATGGGCCTTCCCCACCTTGGCGCTTTCGACGTCATGGGGCCATCCGGTCACGGCGGCCTCGACGTGATGGGCCTGTCGGGCCTGGGAAGTTTCGACGTCATGAGCCACAAGAACTGATCGGACCCTTACCGGTTTCGCGAGCGACCAGTCCTGGCGTATCCCGTCCTTCCAAGGTGCCGTCGTCCGTTTGTTCGGGCGCCGGCACCTTGCCGGTTGCGCAGCCATGACTCAGCGCCGTCTGCAAGGCGAGCGGCGGCCAATCTCGTGGCGCAAGGTCGGCGGGCCCCTTTCGGTGTTCGTGGCGGCGACCGGACTGTAACCTGGCGGCAAGCCGGCTCGCTTGGTCTGACAGAGGCGTGTCGCCGCACTGGCGAGTCGCGCGTCCGAGGTCGCGGCTGAGCGGGCGAGCGGCGGCGAGGACCAGACCGCGCGAGCGATGGAGTGACCGCACGGCGGATAACTCACTTCGAGAGGTCCAGGGGCTACAGTTCCACCATATTGAAGTTCCCCGATCCCTGCCTCAACTGCGCGGCAAGGAGAGGAGAAGGGAGTACTTCATGAAACACCTCGAGAACGAGCCCGTCCTGTCCCAGAACGTCCTCGAGGCGTTGCCCGGCGCGGTGGCCCTGATCGACGATCACGGCGTGATCGGGGCCGTCAACCAACGCCTCTCGGTCCTGACCGGCTACGAGAGAGAGGACCTGGTGGGCCAGGACATCGCCGTAATCCTTCCCGATCTCGATCGACAGGCTTCATGCGTCGCCCGCCGGAACCGGGTTGGAGCGAAGGCCTCCGCACCCGCGCCGCTCGATCAGCAGCTCGCGATCTCGTGCCGAGACGGCAGTTCGCAGCTCGTCACCTGCTCGTTCTCACAGTTCGACCTCGAGGGAAAGCTCTGGATCATCGTCGCCATCAATGACAACGCCGCCCAGCGGGCCGCCGAAGTGGCCCGCGGGATCGCCGAGGACCGCTCCGCCCAGGTCGAGGCGGCGGCGGCGGCGGCCGTAGCCCAGAGCGAGCAGCGATTCCGCCTCGCGTTCGAGGGGAACATGGCCCCGATGGTCTTCAGCAACCAGGACGGGACCTTCCTCGAGGTCAACGACTCGTACTGCAAGATGACCGGACACAGCCGAGAGGAGCTCGTCGGAAACGACTCGAAGCACTTCACGTATCCCGAGGACATCGGCATCACCGAGAACGTCACCCGGCGCCTCAACTCCGGCGAGACCGATCAGGTCCGCTACACCAAGCGGTTCCTGCACAAGAACGGCCGGATCGTCGTGGCCGAGGTGTCGGTCTGCTCGGCGCGCGACGAGGGCGGCAAGACGATCTACTTCGTCTCCTCGGTGCGCGACATCACCGAGGAGCGCGCCCTGTCCACCCAACTCTCCTACCAGGCCCTGCACGACCCTCTCACGGGACTCGCGAATCGGGCCCTCTTCGACGACCGGCTCGAGCAGGCCAAGGCCAGGGTCATCCGCCAGGGAGACCTCGGCGCCGTGCTGCTGCTGGACCTCGACGACTTCAAAGGGGTGAACGACGCGTACGGGCACCTGGTCGGGGACCAGCTGCTCATCATGATCGCGCACCGATTCGAGACGGTCACGCGATCCTCGGACACGATCTGCCGCTTCGGGGGCGACGAGTTCCTCTACCTCGCCGAGGGCCTCTCCTCGGACGCGGAAGCCGAGAAGATAGCCGAACGGCTCCTCGGAGCGCTCAGCGAACCCTTCCGGTTCGACGGCGTCAGCATCGATCAGCACGCGAGCATCGGCATCGTGGTCTGGGACAACACCAGCACGCACACGAACAACGTCGAACTCGTCCAGAACGCCGACGCCTCGATGTACGAGGCGAAGCGCCAGGGCCACGGCCACCTCGTCGTCTTCACCCCCGACATCCGCCTGGAGGCCGTGAGCCGCTTCGCGCTCGTCCAGGAGCTACGCCAGGCGTTGGCCCTGGGCCAACTCGAGATGCACTACCAGCCCATCATCGACCTCACCACCACCGAGGTGGTCGGCTTCGAGTCCCTGATGCGTTGGCAGCACCCCGAGCGGGGTTGGGTGCCGCCCGACGTCTTCATCCCGCTCGCCGAGCAGAGCGACCTGATCCTGGAGCTTGGCGCCTTCGCCATGCACGAGTCCGTCATGGCGGCCAGTTTGTGGGAGCCGCAGGGTCCTCGGGCCGTCTCGCCCTACGTGACGGTGAACCTCTCGGCGCACCAGTTCCACGACCCGAACCTCGTGGCGATGATCGAAAGCGAGATCGCCCAGGCCGGGCTCGCCCCCGAGCGGCTGGTGCTCGAGGTGACCGAAAGGGTGGCGCTGCACGACATCGCCGAGACGTTGGTCATCATGGACCAGCTCAACCGCCTGGGAATCGGCGTCGCCCTGGACGACTTCGGCACCGGCTACTCCTCGCTTTCGTACCTCGCGGCCCTCAATCCGAAGATCATCAAGATCGACCAGTCGTTCGTGCGGCCCAAGCATGATCAGGGGCGCAGCAACACGCTGCTCGAGGCGATCGTCACGCTGGGCAACAAGCTCGACATGATCGTGCTGGCCGAAGGCGTCGAGACCCCGGCGCAACTCGAGCGGCTCCACGACCTGCACTGCGACCTCGGCCAAGGATTCCTGTGGTCGCCGGCCGTGCCGAACGAAGAAGCCATAACGATGCTGGGAGAGGCGTCGGACACCTGAGGCCGCTGGTGCGCGTGCGTCCGGCGAGGCGGGGGGCTGGCCGACTGGACCCGACGAGCACGATTCGCGCCAGGCTCGAGCAGTTCTGATCACGAAGAGTCCCGCGATCCAGACAGAGCGGCGAGCGGGCAGCCACGACGAGTTAGAGGTCATTACTCCCCGGCTCGGACCCCCCGTCCACCACCAGAGTGTTCACGAAGAAGTATCGCTGCGCGACGCCGCCTGATTCGGGGAGTTCCTCGAATCCCAGTGCTGTCTGCGAGAGGCCTGGACCCGGTCGGCGACGCGCGAATCATCACCATCAAACCGCGGCGGACCGACGATGCGACAATGGAGTCGCCATGACGATGTTCTACCTAGCGATCGAACCACCCCGCGACGTCGCGACGCGAATCGCCGGCGTCATGGAGCTGCTCGGCGACCGCTCGCCGATTCCGCACGTCACGGTGAGGGCGCCGGCCGAGTTGAGCGCGCAGGTGGGGTGGCTCCCCCGAGTCCGCGAAGCGGCCGCCCGCGCCACCGCCTTCGCCGTGACCATCGGCCACCTCGGGACGTTCGGTGACCGGGTCCTGTACCTCACCATCGAGTCGGCTGGCCTCCTGAGCCTGCGCCAGGACGTCCTCGGCGCCTTCGGGTCCGGCCACGAGCTGACCGGCGAGTCCTTGGATGACAGGCCCTTCGTGCCGCACCTGACGGTGTGCGTCGCACGCGGACGGCGCAGCCTGCCCCCGTACGAGGACCTGGTCGCGCCGCTGCGGTCACTGCCACCATTCGACGTCGTCGGGCTGACGGTCTTTCGACGCGAGAACCTCTCGAGCCCGTATCGAGCATGGAAACGACTGCCGTTGGCGAACCCGGGCCCTCGCCCGCCGACCTGAGCGTTGAGCACGGACCGAAGGGCACGCCCGACGAGCCGCGGTGCCGAGACCGCCGCCGGCGAGAGCCAGGAGTTCCCACGTCGCGGCGGCTGACCTCGTTCGCAACGTCCAGGACCTCGGCCGCAGTGCGGTCTCGTCGTGACCCGATGCACCGACGGGGGCGACCCCAGCACGTGAGCTTCGAGGAGCGGGCCGGCCGTGGCGGCCGGGTCAACCCGGTAACGAGCTACTGGTAGAGCCCCTTGGTGCCGAAGAAGGAGTTCAGGGCGGCCAGATCACGGCGCGCTTCGGACTGCTGCCGGGCGGACTCGCTCGTCTCGGGCAGTGACGCCAACTGGCGAAGCTCGCTGATGGCCTTTCGGTACGTGGCGACGTGGGTACCAGCGTTGGCCAGGGCACCGGAGAGATCCGACGCGGCGCCTCGAAGGAACTTGGACGTCTCGTAGGAGAGGGCGTTCGATCCGAGGACCCATTGCCTCTTGGCGGCGCTGAATCCGGCGGGGACGGCCGCGGGCGCCGTCGTAGCCCTCGACGTCGAGGCCTGCGAGTTGCAGCCCGACAGGGTGAGCATGGCCAGGCCGAGTCCCGCGAGCAAGAGGCATCTGCCTGCCTTGGCAGGTGAGCTCCGAAGCATCCAGTACATGGCACTCATTGCGGTCCGACCTAGAGGAAGCCTCATTGTAACGTCGCGACACGATGCAGTGAGCCGGAAACCCGGCCGGCGACGGCCAACTCGGCCGAGCGCCGCGTCCTGCATGGCGCCACGGCCACGGGCTACGAGAACTGCGCCGGTGTCGCCGTCATTGGGCGGGCCTTGTGAGCTTTAGCCGAAGATCTTCGCGTACGTGACGATCGACGAGGCTGACGGAGTGACCGGCAGTACGCGTTCCCCCCACTTCGTGAACGTCGTCGTGGCGACTCCCGTCTTCGCGGTGATGATCTCCTTGACAGGAAGCGACGACGTGCCGAACGAGACGGTCATCTCACTCGCCGCCTTCGGCGCCGTGCTCGTGGCCTTGATCGTCCACTTCAGTTCGTAGACCTTCTTGTTATCGACCTTCGCCGTCGAGACCGTGGTCCCGGCGGCCGAGGGCATCACCGCGTCGACGAGCGAGATGGTCGCGCTTGCCGCGAGTTCCGAGTACGGCGTGGTCCCCGCCTTCATGGAGATCGAGTCGGCGCCGACCTTCTTCTGTTGCGCGGCGGTCAGGCCCATGAGCGAGGTGAGACCGGCCGAGTTCCCGCGCAGGTAGACGTAGGTCGGCGTCACGATGATGGTGACGTCCTCCGAGCCGGACTTGATCGTCTCGGTTCCGCTGGTCTTGGTGACGTCGGCGACGATGGAAGTGGTGCTCGATCCTGACGTGGAGACGTGCGACACGTGGACGCTCGACTCCTTGGCGACGACCGCCTTCGTGGCCTTCAGCACGGAGCTCGCGGTCGGATTCGCCGCCGCCGCCTGGGCGACGAGCGGGGTCGCGGCCGCCACGGCGAGGGTGCAGAGGGCAATAGAAATAAGGTCAAGGCGATAACGCCGCAGTCTGTTCATGACCTAGAGCCTACGGGGAGAGGGATGTACCCACGGTAGGGCGACTGGTCCGCCGCAATCATCGTCGAGCGCCGCAACCCGCTTTCGCCCGATTCCTGCCTTCCGACCAGGATGAGTCGAGCCGAATGACTCCAGTGACGACCTTCCAGGCCGACCCCTGCGCGTGCGCGTTCGCGTGCGCGATCACCCTCTCGTTGCACCGCTCGAGAAGGGCAGCGAATCTGAGGACCTGTCCACGAGGTCTCGATCAGGCGAAGGGAATGGCGCGGTCTCGGCGCCAGCCAGACACCAACGTCCCACCCGTCGCACGGTCCGAGCGCTCCTCTCGCCAGCGCCCGGGTGCAGCGGACAGTCCCGCCGCCGGACACCGGTTCGCGGACGGGGAATATCTCGGGCGCCAGGGTGCGTGGCCAGCGCGAGGCGCCGCGGCGTCATGTCCAAGAGAAGTGGGGGCCGTCGGCGCCATTGATGGGGAGTCGCGACTCGCCTTCGGGACCACTTTCCAGCCACCGTTGTCGCGCGGAGGGTAGCAGACTAGATTTTCCTTGTGCTCTCCCACTACCACGCAGCGGTCGACCCTGACCAGGAGAACAACTCGCACGCCGCCATGCTCCGCTTGGTCGGCTTCAACAAGCGCGTGCTGGAGGCTGGATGCGCTTCCGGACACGTCAGTGAGTTCCTCCACGCGCAGGGATGCAGCGTGGTCGGGATCGAGCTCGACAAGGAGGTTGTCCAGCCGGCCTTGCAGTGGCTCGAGCGAGTGGTCGTTGGAAACATGGACGACGATGCGCTCTGGGAGCAACTGGACGACGAGACCTTCGACGCCATCCTGTTCGGAGACGTCCTGGAGCATCTGAGGGATCCCCTCCACTCGCTGCGCAGTTCCATGCAGCATCTTCGAGCTTCGGGCACCGTCGTCATCTCGGTGCCCAACATCGCGCACGCCGACGTCAAGATCGCCTTGATGAAGGGAGCGTTCCCCTACCGCGAGACCGGGCTCCTGGACCGGACCCACATCCATTTCTTCACCAGGGAGAGCCTGCTGGAGCTGCTCAAGCAGGCGGGCCTGATCGTCACTGAAGTCTGTCGCGTCACCGTGCCGGTCTTCGGCACCGAGATCGGAGTCCAGCGAAGCGACGTCGACGAGCACGTGTTGGAGGCCATCCTGAGCGACCGCGAGTCCCAGACCTACCAGTTCGTGGTCAAGGCGGTTCGCGATGACGGCGCGAGGGCGCTCGAAGAGCTCTCGGCCGGAATGGTCGAGCTCACCAACAAGCTCCTCGATGAGAGCAGGCGCAGCGCGGTCCTCGCGGCCAGGTCCGAAGCCCTCGAAGTCGAACTCGGTACTCTCAACTCGCAGCGTGAAGCGGACCAGCATGAGCTGGCCCGCCTGCGCCACCAGACGAACGTGATCAAGCGATTCGTGCCGACGTGGCTGCGCAGATTCCTCAGCAAGAGACTGGCGCAGGAGTAGCGGCGGTGCCGAAGGCCCGCACCGGAGGGACCTTCGGCACTGCTCTTCGAAGGAGAGGAGGAGTAGACCTCTTGTGTGAGCACTCCCGCAGGTTCAATCGAGTCGGACAGCCATGGCCCGAGGAATCGACGGCGATGGCTGCTTGGGCTGGAGCCGATCCTCGAAGGCGGATGGCTGCACAAGGGCCAGCGGGCCAGCGGTTGGCGGGTCGAGCGCGAACTGGTCGCCCTCGCGCTGTTCGGCGACGTCTCGGTCGACCTCGTCCACGCCAAGAGCGTGCCCGCCGACGTCGAACTGAAGGCCTACGCCATTGGCCGCGACGTTGACGTGCTCGTACCGGCTGGGACCCAGGTCGACCTGACCGGCCGTGCGCACAACGATCATCTGGCCAACGAGGTCCCCCCTCTGGCGCTGGAGCAGCGTGCCCGCCGAGTGAGGATCTCGGCCCACACTCTCCTGGGCAACGTCACCGTGCGCCAGGCGCCCTGACGCGCGGCTCTCCGCATCGCACGGTGGGCCACGATCAGCTCGCGTTCGCCCGACCGAATATCTCGCGGATCCTGACGCGTCCACCCGTGCGCAGGATCGCCCGGCGGTAGACGCCGGCGGCCACTCTGGCCATGGCAATCGTGCACACGACGCTGATCACCGCCGAGGCGAGGAACTGCCACCAGGCGACCGCCCCGAGCCCGACGAGCACCGGCATGGCGAAGGGTGCGGTCGGAGGCAGATAGGCGAGAACCTTGAAGAACGAGGAGACGCTCCCCGAACTGGCCGCGGTGAGGGCCATGACGTAGCCGAAGATGATCGGGATGCTCAGGGGAAAGGCCAGGCTTTGGACCTGGTCCTGCCGTTCGGCCATGGACCCCGCGGCCGCGTAGACCCAGCAGTAGAAGGCGTAGCCGAGGAACAGCCACACCAGGGTGCTGAGCACCACCGACGGCCCGGTGCCGTGCAGGAGATTCGAGCCGACGCCCTTGGCGAGCAGCAGGGCGAACGCCACGATGACGGTGGCCTGGGTAAGGGCCACCAGGCCAATCCCGAGGACCTTGCCCGCGAGCAGCTGGATGGGGCGCACCGCGGCCAAGAGGACCTCGATGACCCGGCTGGACTTCTCCTCCATCACCCCGATGAGTATCCAGGTGTTGTACTGCGAGAGCATCACGAAGATGAGGATCAGCCCGATCAGTGACGTGGCGAGCGTCTTGTTCGCCGGGCCTGGTTGCAGGCTCATGATCGGCAGCGCCTTGGCGCCGGCCAGCTCCGAAGCCTGCGCCGCGCTCAGGTGAGCCGCCGCGATCGCCTCGGCGTCCCCGAGATCGCTGGCCAGCTGCGGGATCGTCGAGGTGGCGTCGGCTCCCGTCGACTTGTCCACGAGCAGTTGGCCGGCGTTGATGATGGCCAGATCGATGCGCCCGGAACGAAGGTCGTCCTTGGCGGCGCCGACGCCGGACTCGGGCACGAAGTACACGGTGAGGCCGGCACCCCGGGCGTAGTTCGCGACGACGGCCCGCAGGGGGGCGGCGAGGGGGCCAACGACGCCGATCCGCTGCGGCTCGGATTTCCCTTTGTTGAGGGTGGGGATCACGATGGCGCCCGCGACCACCAGGAGGATGAGCACGGTCCCCACCCGGAATATCCGGCCGCGGAACCGCTCGCGCATCTCTCGCGCCGCCACGAGTCCCACGTCGCTGGTGAGCGGCGCGAACCTAAGGCGGGACTGGCGTGGAGCACCCGAACGGCGCTTGGCGCGCCGCCACACCCGCAGTGCCCCAAGGGCGACCAGCACGACGAGGAGGACCCAGGTCTTCATCCCAGCGCCTCACGGAACACTTCTGAAAGGCGGCGGCGCTGGAACACGAATTCGGTGAGCCGACCCTTCGCCATGGCCGCCCGCAGCACCGACTCGCTGTCGACGCCGTCGCTGAGCACCAGGCGCGCCTCACCGCCGTTGACCTCCGAGACCGTGACGCCGGCGATGCCGTTGGCCCACGACGCGTCCCGGTCGCCCTCGACCCTCACCACCAGACGGCGCGCACCGCTGGTCGCCAGCTCGTCCACCCGGCCGCTCACCACCAGGCGGCCGTGATCGATGATCGTGACCGACTCGCAGAGGTCCTCGACCTGGTCCAGCTGATGGCTGGAGAAGAGCACGCACTGGCCCGCCCGGGCCTGCTCGGTGAGCACGTTGCCGATGTCGTCGATCCCCGTCGGGTCCAGTCCGGCGAGCGGCTCGTCCAGGATGATCAGCTCGGGGCCGTGCACCAGCGCGGCGGCGAGCTGCACCCGTTGCTGGTTGCCGTGCGAGAGGGACTCCACCTTGCTGTCGGTGCGGTCGGCGATCCCGAGGCGCTCCAGCCACATCTCGGCGGCCGAGCGCGCGCTCGAGGCGCTCATCGCGTGGAGTCGGCCGAGGTACTCGAGCTGCTCGCCCACGTGCATGCCGGGGTACAGGCCACGCTCTTCGGGCATGTAGCCGAAGCGGCGGCGCTCAGCCTGGCTGACCTTGGCGCCATTCCACTTGACCGTGCCGGCGTCGAGGTCGGTGAGGCCGAAGATGGCCCGCATCGTGGTCGTCTTACCCGCCCCGTTGGGGCCGAGGAACCCGACCACCTGGCCGGCGGCCACGTTGAAGGAGAGATCGTCGAGCGCGGTGAGCGTCCCGTAGCGCTGGCGCAAACCTTCGAGCTGGAGGAGGCTGGCCACCGCCTCAGCCTACCGACGTCGCGCGAACGTGGCGAGGCCATCTCACGCGATTCGCCCTGGTCGGATCGACCTCCTCGTGCTGCGTTGCCAGGGTCCGATGCGGTCACCGCCGCTGCGCGACCGTCGAGGCCTCGGCCATTGCGCGGACGACCCCTCACCGACCAGTGAGGGAACGTTCGAACTCTCGGTCCAATGGTCGCGAGAGGCCACGGGACCCGTTGGGCGGGTGGCCTCCTTCGACACATGGGACCGTCCGGCGGCGTCCGTTCAGTGCGGGCGCCGGCGCCATGCGGTCGTCCAGGACCTCGCCTACTGGGCCGCGAGGAGCGCTTCGCAGTCCTCGGCCGGCGCCGGCCGAGACAACAGGTAGCCCTGGCCGTACTCCCAACCGATGCCCCGCAGCGCATCCAGCTGCGCCTGGCAGTCGATTCCCTCGGCGACGCTGGGCGGTGCTGCTCCTCGCCCTCAGTATGGTGCAGTTCGCATTCATCGGCCCGGCGCTTGCCAGCAGCCCACGGTCCGGCTCGACACCAGCCGCTGCATCCTCGCGTCCGAAGCCGGCCCTTTCTGCGTCAGGCGCGCCGGTGTGCCATTACGCGAACATGTCCGGGGCCTACGTCGCGAGCTCGGCCAATTGGGAGTGCGCGGCCACGATGTCCGCAAGGAACTACGTTTGAGTTGTCCGGGTTTCTACGGTTCTGCGCGGAAGGGACGCCATGAGACCTTTGCACGATGCGGAGACGGCCCCACGGACGAGCGCTCCTGCTGCACTCGCGGGGCCGGTACTTCTGGTCGCCGCCTTGGTCGCACTGCTCGTCTCCTTCTTCTTGCCCTGGTGGTCGATCCAAGTGATCGGGTTGACGCACTCTCATGTATCAGAACTCATGAACTTCCACCGTTGGGGATGGTTAAGTGTCGCTGCCTGGTTGCTCGCGATCATGGTCGCCTTGCGACTGTTCTTCCCGCGGCTGACCTCACGGCTGCCGATGACCAGACGTCTCGAGGGACGAACGACGGCGTGGGTCACCCTGGCTGCGGGGACGGTCGAGTTGCTCGGCAACGCCCTGTTCATTCACGCAGCCACTAAGACCCGGTTCGGCGTCAGTGGTGGGGTAGTCGCCAGTCACGGCGTGGGGCTTGACATCGCGATGGGTTGCGGGCTGGCCATTCTCCTGAGCGGCCTGCTGTTGCTCGCTCAGAGGAACCGCGGTGTCTCGTCGCACCTACTCAGAGTTCGCTTCGCTCACCCCGCTACGGCCCCCTGGCAACGTCGTCAGTTGCCGTGCCCGGATTAGTCGGTCCAGTCGCGTTCCAACACGAAAATCCAGGCTGTGACGCGCACACAATCCACCCAGGAGGACCGGCGGCGTTTCGATGCAACCACGTGCACCCAGCTAGGTTCATTCACGCAATGACCATCTCACGCCAAGAGCAGGCGGGCCAGGCAAAAAGTGCCCCTACATACGAAAACGCCTGTCCCAAATACCATGGGAATCAGGCGCTTTACTTAACTTGTACTCCCGGAACGGTCCACTCGGGGAATGGCACCCGGGGAAGCGTACGTGCTTCTCGTCCGTCGCAACTCTCACCTTCGAGTTTGCCTTGAACTCGCCCGGGCCTTCCGGAATCTCTCCCGTACAACCCCGCGCGTCCCGTTCTCAGGACTGAATTCCTTGAGGTTTCACTGCGTCGGCACCTCCTTAAGGACCTCCCCAGACCCTCAATAACATTGTACCTCCGGACCGGTTCCGTGACAAGGGCACTCGACCAAATTCAGCCACTCGCACCCTCCCATCGATTGACGTCACACGCCCTCGGTCGCTTCGCCTCGAAAGAGGTCCTTCGTTGGTCCTCTCATGATTGCATCAGAGTCGTCGGCTCGAGAAGGGCAGCCATGATCGAAGTGTCCATCATCGCGAGGACCTTGCGCGAGGGAAAGACTTACGGGGACTTTCGTGAAGTTTAGTTCCACTCAGTTGGCTTCGGCACCACGAACAAGATGATGACGATGATAAACATGGCGAATCCGCGCGAAGTCATCGTTGTCGACCCACGTCCGCTTCCTCCTTGGGGGAGGCTATTTCTCCAATCGCGATCGACGCCAAGGAGAGGCAGGAACACTCCCTCGACGAGGTCATTGAACCGGAGGTTCGTAGAATCTTCGGAGTACTCGTTGCGGAGGATGACTTTTCTGCCTCAGGCGAGATCTTGCATGAGCCTGCCAGCGTCAGTGGTGCAATCACCGACATGGATGCGGTTGACGAGGCACTCCGCGCTGGTTCGGAGCTGCTCGGCAGTTGCATCGATTCTGAAGAGTAGGCGACGGGGAAGTTTGACGGAAGTGGAGATCTTCGGTGTCTTCCCTAGGCACCGACTCCTTTGTTCGGGGCGGGACCAGTTCGATCCCCCTACAACGACGTGGTCCCCGGCTCCGGCCAACGGTCGCTCCCGATGCTCTCCTCAGCGCTCGCCAGCGTCGAAGTTCTCGGGATTACTGTGGTGCGTAGCGGAGGAGGAGCGGGATGGGTCACGAATCAGCGATCGACCCTCGACTGGGCCTTCGAAATCGACCACCGCTGACTGCGGCGAGCGAGGTGCCGAGTATCACGGCCGGTCGCGCACAGATGTTCTCCAAAACCCAGGCTTTCGAGGTTGGCCAGAACCTCGAGGCCGTGGCGTCCGCGGATTGAATCACGATGTGCGACTCGATCGTTGACGTGACCGATGACGGGGTCCTCTTCGCGAAAAACTCCGATCGCGACGCGAACGAATCGCAGTTCCTCGAGTGGGTGGCGGCCGCTCGTCACGACGTGACGAGTCCCCTCAAGTGCACCTGGATCGAGATTAGCCAGGTGGAGCTGACGAACGCAGTGCTACTCTCGCGGCCCTGGTGGATGTGGGGTGCAGAAATGGGGGCGAACGAGCACGGGCTCGTCATAGGCAACGAGGCGGTGTTCACGACAGCGGGCAAGGGCGACCCGGCTCTGTTGGGCATGGACCTGGTGCGACTCGCCCTCGAACGCGCCAGTGACATTGACGGTGCCGCGGAGGTAATCGTCAACCTGCTGGAACGTTACGGGCAGGGTGGACCGTGCAGCCACGAGAAGCCGGGATTCACGTACGACAACAGTTTCTTGATCGCCGATCGCGACGGCGCAATGGTGCTCGAGACGGCTGGACGCGAATGGGCGACGGACCACGTGCGACACGGCGTGCGCACGATCTCCAACGCCCTGTCCATTCCCGCTTTCTCCGCGGCCCACTCTGATCGACTACGGACCGCCGTGGCCGGCGGACGGGCTCGCCAACTACGCACGCAGTCCGCTTCGAGTGGCTCCCACGGACCCGCGGCCCTGATGCGGGCACTGCGGGATCACGGCCCGAACGGTGCACCGTCGTGGTCGCGGCTCAACGGGACCCTTCGGGCGCCCTGCGTGCACGCCGGTGGCGTGTTGGCGTCGAGCCAGACGACCGCTTCGATGGTCTCGGACTTGCGCGGCGGTGTTCGACACTGGGTCACGGGAACGTCGGCGCCGTGCACCTCCACCTTCAAGCAGGTGAGCGTTGGCGACCCAGTGGACCTCGGCCCGCCACCGACCAACGTCTTTGACGCGGCGACGCTGTGGTGGCGTCACGAAAGAGTTCATCGGACCATGGCGCGCGACCTGGCGGGCCAGTGCGCCTCGTTCGCCACGACACGTGACGAATTGGAGTCGTCGTGGATCGCCGATCCACCCGGCAGCCTCGAGGCCTTCAGGCAAGCGGCGCAGCTTGAGGAGTCGTGGTTGGCCGCTCACGGCCAGATCGGTGACCGTCGTCCCGCGTGGGTGCGTCGAACGTGGCGTGAACTGGACCAACGGGCCCAGATGCCCCGTGCGGCTGGTTGGTAGGCCCACCTTGGCGCAAAGGTAGCCTGCAGCCATGACTTGGTGGCGCGACGCCGTCGTCTATCAGATCTACCCCCGGTCGTTTCGCGACTCCGACTGCGACGGTGTCGGTGACCTCGAGGGTATCCGCAGCGAGCTGGACTATCTCGTCTGGCTCGGGGTCGATACCCTCTGGCTCTCGCCGATCTATCCCTCGCCGATGAAGGACTTCGGATACGACGTCGCCAACTACGTCGACGTCGAACGTCTCTTCGGCTCGCTCGAGCAGTTCGACGGATTGATTCGCGACGCGCATGCGAGGGGCCTGCGCGTCCTGCTCGACTGGGTGCCCAACCACACATCGAGCGAGCATCCCTGGTTCTCGGAGTCGCGTTCGTCCAGGAGCAACCCCCGGCGCGACTGGTACGTGTGGCGTGACGCCCGCGAGGCCGGATCTCCGCCCAACAATTGGGTGCGGGCCTGGAGCGAGGGGTCGGCGTGGACCTGGGACGGTGCGACCGGTCAGTACTACCTGCACTGCTTTCTCGACAGCCAGCCCGATCTGAACTGGGCGAACGTCGACGTGCGCCAGACGATGCACGATACATTGCGCTTCTGGCTCGATCGGGGCGTGGACGGCTTCCGCATGGACGTCGTGCACCTCCTCGGCAAGGATCTCGACGCTGACGATCCGGACGACCTCAAGGCGATGAGTCACGTGCCGCTCAATGACGTGCCCGTCACGCACGAGTACCTGCGCGAGATCCGCGCGGTCCTCGAGGAGTACGACAACGAACGCGTCTCGGTGGGCGAGGTGTATCTCATTGACCCGAATCGAGTCGCGGCGTACTACGGCCGCGGCGACGAGCTGCACCTATCCTTCAACTTCGCGTCGCTCTACACGCCCTGGAACGCCGAGGCGTGGCGAGATCTGATTGCGACAACGGAGGCGGCGATGAATCCGGTCGGAGCGTGGCCGACTTGGGTAATGAGCAATCACGACAACGTACGCGTGGCCACGCGACTGGGGGCTGACGACCGACGCGTGCGAGCCGCGATGACGTTGCTCCTGACGCTTCGAGGGACGCCGTTCCTCTACGCCGGAGAGGAATTGGGGCTTCGCGACGCGACTGTTCCACCCGATCGCGTTGTAGATCCAGGGGGCAGGGACGGCTGTCGCTCACCGCTGCCCTGGGACGTCGACGCGCTCCACGGCTGGCCGGCGACGCCCTGGTTGCCGTTCGTGGACAACGCGTCGCAGTTCTCAGTCGAAGCCCAGCGAGATGATCCCGACTCCATGCTCCACTTCACTAAGACGTTGCTCGATCTTCGTCACCGTGACGACACGCTCCGCCACGGCGACATCGACGGACTCGTGGCGTCGGACGGTGTGCTCCGATTCATCCGGCATCATGCGGGTCGTCGCGTGATGGTCGTCGTCAACTTCTCGGACACGGACAGTGCGGTCGCGGTCGCGGTCGAGGGCAGGCTGCTGCTCTCGAGCGCGGGCGGGGCCCGCGCCGGTAGTCTGTTGCCAGCCGAGGCTCAGGTCATCGAACTCTAGGAGGGGTCTTCGAGAGCGGCCAGTCCGTCTCGCGGCCAGGATCGACTCGAGAGACTTCAACGCCCGAGCCGACTCTGGAACCTGTCGGATGATCCGGTGGAGTCGGAATGGTCGGTGACACGATACGTGGGAAAGCGGGTCAAGTTCACTCATCGCGATCGCCTAGTTGACGTCAAATCTCGACGAATCGAGCTTGGCCCGAATCGCCGCCGAGTGAACCCTTGTGCCGTCGCTCGCAAGCAACTCCATGAACAACGCAAACCGATTCGTGACAGTCGAGGATTGGAACCACATCAACCATCCCGTTACCGGCTTGCGCAATCGCGGCTGTCGCTAGCTCACACCGTCTCTTCCAGCTCGATGATGGGCTGGATATTCGTGAAGTTGGGAATGTCGGCCATGAGTTCTGCGGCGTGCTCTTGAAATGCTGCCCCAAAACTCTCCAAGTTGTCAACGTACATGTGCAGCAGAATCTCGTACGTTGACGGAGGCAATCCGGGCACGCTGAGTCCGCTCCAAATCTCGTCTCTGAGCACCACGGACTTAAGCGCCTCTCGAGCCATCGGCATGTGGGTGTTCAAGTAGTAGTCCCGATCGAACGTCGAACCCTCGCCATTGGGATACATCACACTGACTCGAAACATTTGGTTCCCCCCGTCTAGCAGTACACTGCTGTGGACAAATCATGAACTTCCCGGACAGTCCGGGTCTTCAGTGATCCAACGTTTGACACCCGACGGCGTCAATTCGTCCACCATTTCTAGCCCAAGACGTTCGCCTTTGCACCGGTTGCTATCGACAAGTTGCTACAAATGCTGGATATGCCCAGGAAGGCACAAAGACGAGTGCACTACTGCACTCGGATGGTTGGCACGACAAGCACTGGCACGCGAGGATCAGCGAAGCGGGAGCCGAGGATCCAGCACTCTGAGCGTGCTGGTGTCGGCGGCCCGACGTCAACAATTCTCGCCACGGGTCGACTCGGCTCTTTCGTGCAATTGCGAGCGGTCGGCGCTACGATTCGTCGTTGACGGCGTGGGGTTCAGCTACAACTCTTCACGCCGGAGGAGGGATTAACGCTATGAAAGTCTCCACCCGCAGTGCACATCGTCGGTCCCGGCCTTCGATTCGTAAGCGGTGGCTCATGCCCTTCTTGTCGATTCTGATCATGAGTTCCTCCGCCATCCTCACCCAGACGGTCTCGTCGGGCGCGTCCTCAGGTAGTTTTGGCCCAGCGCCCTCGGGCTATCCCATTGAGTCGCGCTGTCAGGGCATGACGGTGAGCAGCCACGTCGTCTTTGTGGGTCAAGAGGTAATCGGACACACGCACGGAGGCATCTGCGGTGCTGCACCGAAGGACGTGGAGTGGGCGTGGTCAGTAGTGCCTGGCAAGGGCGTGAAGGGTTGCGAAGTAGATGGGACGTACTGCGAATATAAGGCGACGGCGTCCACCGATCAGCAGTACACCACTTTGTGCATCGACGGCTCCAACGTGCAAGGGGCGTGGGAGTCGTGCGACTACTACGGCGTCGTGGGCGATGGTCAGGGAGTCCTCTACGGCTACGTAGTCGACAAGGATGGCGGCCCCGTCGCGGGAACGACCGTTAAGGCCTATGGTGCTCACGGCGCCACGACAACGTCGGGCAGTGACGGGTTCTACGCAATGCAACTCGAAAAAGGCAAGTACCAGGTTGAGCCATCTGGAGGACCCCAGGGCAAGGCGTCGCCCAGTTACACACCCAAGGTCACTTCCGCGTCAGTCGAGGGTGGAAAGAGGACGGAAGCCAACTTCATTCTCGACACCAGCATCGAGCTCAAGCTCAAGCTCAGCCAGTCGAGCGTCGTCGCCAACGGCTACGAAGTGGTGAGCGGTACGGTTTCGACCACCCAGTACGGCAAGCCGCTCGCAGGTGTGCAGGTGCAGCTCGAGGTGCAACCCGGCAAGACCCCCGACGAGGCCGTCACGGCGGGGGCCCGCGCGTCAATCTGCTACAACGGCTCACGAGTGTGGCCGACCTCCACACTCAACAGTCCCGATGGTTATCCGGTAACGGTGACCACTGACTCCACTGGTCACTACGACTTCACGCTCACCGTGGGCACCACACCGGGTTCGTGGAAGCTCGATGCCTGGGCCTTCAACGCCAACGGTAAACTATCGACCGACGTGACCGCGGCGTCCGACACCCAGAGTGTGGCCATAACGACCAATGGCTCGAGTTCTCTGGGAGGGTTCATCACCGAACTCGATACCGCCGCGAAGGCCACGACTTTCTCGTCGTCGCTCAACTCGAATGCCACGAGTGCGAACAATATGGTCACTCTGTTGTCACAGACGACCAAGTCGAGTGCAGGGGGCATCAGTTTCGGTGGTCTGGACTACGCCATGACCAATGCCAAGGACGGCCAGACGATGCTTATCTTTCCAGAAGGCCAGCCACCGGTCGTCACCGGTGCCGGCGTCATCCAGCCCGTGAGCAGCAATGCCAGCGACCTGGTCTACGACCCCGCCGAATGGTCAGGTGCTGGTCTGCCGTCGACAGTGGTGAACTCTGCGTCGCTGGCGGCGGTGGTGTCCTCGGGCCAATTGACGCGGCTACCCACCTTGGCCCAGTTTGACGCGGGAGCGTCGGTGCCTGGTTGGACGACGGTCAATGGCGACCAGTTGACACTGTTCTCCTCGAACTACCAGTACCTCGGATGGGGCTACCCAAGTTCGACCGCCGGAGCCTGTTACTAGATCAGGAAAGCCACAGCCGTCAAATCAGGTAACCGCTCAGTGCATCTGATTTGCACGTCCGGCGGAGTGACTGGGATTCTTCACCTAAAGAATCCCAGTCTGCCTGAACAGCTCGTCAGAACGTAGGCCAATCCGCCGCCACGTGACCATCGGGGACGTTCCTGTTCGAATCATTTAGCAGGCAGTGGGCAATTTTTCTCGACAACCCGCCCCCAACGCGCGCAGCCACCTATGACCGCCTTCGTGAAGCCATTTCGAAGTGTTTTCGCGATCGGAATCATGATCAGCTCAACTCTCAGCGTCTTCCAAGTTGCGGCCCACGCGAGTCTGCCTACGGTGCGCGACTGGGCGGATTCAAGTAGACAGCGCAACTAGTTCAGTGAACTTCTCCAATGGTGTCATATAGCCGAGGGTCTTGCGTGGACGTTCGTTCAGGCTCAGTTGAATGCGCTGGAGGTCATCTTTCGAGTGC
>Ga0224555_1000150_pt1 | contig 99259 bp, 83 predicted proteins | sample 714S23034metaG_FD_180687 | JGI IMG/M metagenome (GOLD analysis project Ga0224555, IMG submission 180687) | Peat soil microbial communities from Stordalen Mire, Sweden - 717 S2 30-34 | ecosystem: Environmental > Terrestrial > Soil > Wetlands > Peat | place: Sweden: Norrbotten County, Stordalen... | reverse complement strand
TTACGACCAAACTTCTCGAAACTCGCCTGTGACGCCAATGTTTGCTGCCGCATCGCCCTTACCCTCTACTTATCATTTTATCCAAAAAGAATGCAGGATCGGGACTTGTGCAGAGGTTCCCTAGAGGCCAAACGGTCGCTGCGTGGAAATCGTAGTAGCTCCCCGTTTTTCTCAATGCATCATGCTGCCAGGGCCCCTGCTCCGGCAGTCGGGCCGCCATCTGCCGCGCTGCTACAAACTTTGCACCAGAGGCACTGCACAGGCCGCGCCGGAAACTCAAAAGCACGCAGTAACCCAGGTTTCGCTCTAAAGCTTCTTGGCCGGCTTGGCGGCGGATTTTTTGACTTTCGGATTGGCTGCCTTGGTTGCTGGCTTAGCCTCGGCGGTGGACACCGGCGGCTTGGCAGCTTTCGAGGCAAATTTTTCCGCAGGCGCGGGCTTGGATTTGGACCTGGGTTCGACCTTGGACTTAGGAGCCGAGGCAGGCTTCTTCCCTTTTTCAGCCTTGGGTGTAACTTCAGGCTCGGGCGCAGTTTCCTGTTCAGACGCAGCTTCAGGTTCGGGAGCAGTTTCCGGTTCGGGAGCAGCTTCAGGTTCGGGAGCAGCTTCAGGTTCGCGCGCGGCCGGGGCAACGGCCAGATTCTCTGTCTCTGCCTCCGCAGGCGCGGCAGCGGGCTGCTGAGCCGGCTTGGAGGGCTTGGACCGGGACGGCCGCTTGGGGGCGGGCTTCGGCTGCGCCGCTTCTGGAACCGGTTCGGGACGCACGTCCTCTTCCTCGTCCTCGTCTTCGGCAGCGGTGGTTCCCAGTTCCTCAGCGAGGCCGGCATCCAGACCGGCCTTGGGAAGGCTCAGGCCCAGATCGAGATCATCGTCATCTCCGCCGATGTCATCCAGATCTTCCTCCTCCAGAGATTCTTCAGAATCCTCCTCCTCGTCGTAGGAGTCCTCCTTGATCCTGGCCTCGGCGCCGCGCTTGGCGCGCGGGCGCTTGATGACCTCCTTCGGAGGCGGAGCGGGCGGCGAATAGGGTTCGAGGAAGGCACGGAGTTCTTCCGGCGTGCTCAGTTTGCCGTCGAGCAATTCGAGGAAGATGGCCTGCACAATCTCGCCGTAAGCGGGCAACTCGGGGGTGATGCGCATCTCCTGCATCAGGACGTGGGGAATGCGCTGGCGATTTTTTGGCCAGACCTCGAGGAAGAGGTTAAAGCGTTCCCTGACAGCCTCATCCGTGCTGGTAAATCCAAGCCAGAGAACCGCTTCCGGATCATAGCCAGTAAACAGCTTGTAGCTTGCCGAGGGGGTGGCGTTTTCCTCGGAAAGCAGCGCCTGGGAAAATTCGGCGGCCAACGCATCCAGGCTGTTCCACTCCTCGACAAAGCCTGGGCGCAGCATCAGCTTCTTGAGCGCGGCCAGATCCCTGGCAGAGAGCTTGGCGGTAAGCAAACGCATCTGCGCCGCCGACGTATCGGCATGAACGCCCTCGACGAGCAGTTGGGCGGCCAGATTATGCAGGGCCGTCAGCCTTTCCTCGTCGGCCTTGGCGACCGTCCAGGCCGGGAACAGAGACTTCATCCAGCCCTCGGCTTCAAGGGCGCGCAAAATCTTCAGTCCCTCTTCCTCGTGGCCAATCTGCTCCAGCTCCTGGCTGCGAGCCTGGGCGGAGAGGTGCTCGATGACGCCCTCTTCCCTGGCGTTCTCAAAACGGGTGCGCGTCTTGGGCTCCATCTCCCAGCCCAGCCGCGCCATGTAGCGAGTGGCGCGAATCAGCAGGGAGGGTTCTTCAAGAAAACCGTAATTCGAGACCAGACGCAGCGTCTGCGACTCGATGTCCGCGGCGCCATTCATGGGGTCCATCAGCAGGCCGAAGGAGCCCTCGTTGAGCGAGATGGCCATGGCGTTGACGGTAAAGTCGCGGCGGTGAAGGTCATCTTGAATGGAGGCGGAGTGATAAACGGGCTTTCCAGGCTTGGGATACTCGGCACGGTGAGCGCTGACGACATCGACGCGAACGGTGCCGGGAAAACATAGGTAAAGGGAACGAGAGGCTTCGTCTTCGCCCCACACCTTGCCGCCGAGTTTTTCGATTATTTTCTTGAGTTTGAGTGCATTTCCATGCACCGCGACCTCGAGATCGCGAACGGCGCTGCCACTGGTCAGCTCACGCACTGCGTCCCCGGTGAGAAACAGGATTGTGCCGGCCTCGCTCGCGGCCTCGCGCAACTGACGCAGAGCATTCTGCTGGTCAGCCGACAGCCTGTTTTCCAGAAGATAGATGTAATCGGGCATTGCGTTTCCTGCTTCCGCCTTCTGATTTTCTCATCCAAGTGCCTGATACTGTTGCTTTTACAGTATGATCTGGCAATGGTTGCAAAGCAGTACCTTAACACAACCTGGTCCGCTTGGAAAGACTAACTGAGCTCAAAGACGGTGCAAAACCGCCAGTCGCGAGAGTCTTCACAAAATCTTTTTCCCGAATACCGAGCAGGCCAGCTCCACCGCCAGCTCCGCCGTGCGGTTGTGCTCGTCGATCACCGGATTCACCTCGACTATCTCGAAGCTCAGCAGGCGGCCGTGGTCGGCGATAATCTCCATGGCCAGGTGCGCCTCCCGATAGGTGGCTCCGCCGCGCACCGGCGTCCCCACTCCCGGCGCGTCCTCCGGGTCGATCCAGTCCATGTCCAATGAAACGTGATAGCCCGCGGTCCCGCGCCCGGCCACGCGCAGCGCCTCTTCCATCACCGTTCTCATGCCGCGCTCGTCGATGTCCCGCATGGTGTAAACCTCGGTCACGCCGGCGCGGCGAAGGTTCTCGCGTTCGGCCTCATCAACGTCCCGCACCCCGATCAGCACGGTGTTCTCGGCGGCGATCTTGGGGCATAGCCGAAGATGTTGGCCAGCGGCTCCGGCCCCAGGCCGAGCAGCGCGGCCAGCGGCATACCGTGCACGTTGCCCGAGGGCGAGCTCTCCGGGGTGTTGATGTCGGTGTGGGCGTCGATCCAAAGCACGCCGATCTTCTCTCCCCTGCGGCGGTAAAACTCGGCCACACCGGAGACCGAGCCAGCCGCCAGCGAGTGGTCGCCGCCCAGCACCAGGGGCGTCATTCCCTCCTCCAGCGTCTTGACCACGGCCTCGGCGGTATGCGTGCAGGTTTCGGCAATCTGCTGGAGATAGTGCGCGTTTTCGTTGCCCGCGGCCTGGGTTTCGGCAATCTCGACGCGAATGTTGCCCCCGTCCGTCACTTGGTGGCCCAATGCCTCCAACCGCGCCTCCAGCCCGGCCACGCGCATCGCCGAGGGCCCCATGTCCACCCCACGGCGGCTGGCGCCCAGGTCAATGGGAACGCCGATCACACGGATGCGGCGGGCAGGCTGCACCTGTACGCGGCGGCGCTGGGGCGAGGCGGCGCGGGGAATTGCAGCGAAATCCGGCATCGGAAGATCTCCTTTGACTACAGCATTATGACGCTGGCGCCTTCCCGAAGTCGCTTTAATCTTGTTGTGGGGTCCGTTGGGACGCTGCGGAGTTAGTTGGGACGCTGCGGAGTCAGTTGGGGCAAAAACTCCGCCTTGCCGCCAACCAGCAGCACAATCCCGATCCGGCCCTCCTGCGGCTCGGCCAGCATGGGCCCGTCCACCCGCACCTGCCGCCCATCGCTGGCAGTGTACTCGACCTTCAGCGGCCCGCTGCCGCGCAACTGGATGCGATAGTGAAGGGCCGCGCCCGCCGCCAGATGGTCAGCCCCAAAGCTGGCGCTGGGATAATCCACTTCGAGCAGTCGAATCACCTCGCCGGTGCGGTTTTCTACTGTCGTTTCAATGTGATAGGAGTGGCATCCCGCCGCCCAAACCAGCACCGGCAGCAGTACCGCAGGCAAAATCCCGCCTGGCGCTCCTGTCCGGCTCCTCATCCGGGCCCTCATCCAGGCCTTCACTTCGGGCTCCCGTCTCCGCCCGCTGTGCTTTCGGCCCGATCTTGAGCCGCCAGTTTCTTTTCCAGCCGGTCCAGCCGCTTCAGCAGCTCCGGCAGCCGCTGGAAGATCACCACCGCCCGCAGCCAGAGGCGGTTGTCGAAGCCGGGCGAGCCGGAGATCATCTTGCCGGCGGGAATGTCGTGCGAGACGCCGGTCTGCGCGGTCAGGATTACCCCGTCGCCCAGCGTGCAGTGGCCGGCCACCCCCGCCTGCCCGGCCAGAATGGCGTTGTTGCCCACCACCGAGGAGCCGGCCAGCCCCGACTGCGCGCAGATCAGCGTGTTCTCGCCCACATGCGAGCCGTGGCCCACCTGCACCAGATTGTCCACCTTGCTGCCATCGCCAATCCGGGTTGCGCCCACCGTTGCCCGGTCGATGCAGGCGTTGGCCTGAACGTCCACCCGGTTGCCCAGCCGGACCGGCCCCGACTGCGGAATCTTCTCCCAGTGGCCAAGCTCATTTTTGGCGAATCCGAAACCGTCGGCGCCGATGATGGCGCCATTTTCCAGCGTCACGTGGTCGCCCAAAATGCAGTTTTCCCGCACCACGGCATGAGCGTGGGCAAAAAAGTGGCTGCCCGCCTCGACGCCGGGGTAGAGCACCACGTGGGCGAGCAGCGTGGCGTGGCTACCCAGACGAACCCGCGGGCCCACCACAACATAAGCCCCGATGTGCGCGCCCTCGCCGATCTCGGCCGTCGGGTCGATGACCGCCGTCGGATGGATTCCAGGGGCGTAAGAGGGCGGCTGATAAAAGAGGCCCAGGGCGCGGGAAAAGCCGAGGTAAGGGTTCTTCAGGCGCAAAGTCGCCGCGGCAATCTCCGGGAAATCCGGCTCAACCAGCACGGCGGCGGCCTGGGTCTGGCGCGCCAGGTGGGCGTACTTGGGATTGGCCACGAAGGTCACCTCCGTCGGGCCTGCTTCTTCAATCCCTTTTACGCCAGTAACTTCCAGCTCCGCGTCGCCGCGCAACTCCGCGCCCAGCTTCGATGCCAACTCGCCTAGTTTCATCGCAAGAATTGTACCGGAATGGAAACGGGAGGGGCTGCGCAAACTGCCAGAAGGCGCAAATCCTGCTCACTTACAGTCCATTCGGCTCTGGCGGAAACAGATCCGGCTGCCCGGCTGCCCGGCCGGCGGCCTCGCTCCGCTTGCGTCCTGTAGCCCCGATCCGGCTCACCACTTCCAGAGTTTGAATGGCCTGCCGCGGCACGTAGATTCGCTGCGTGTTCGAGCGCGTGTCTGGAGGGGTCACGAGCAACCCCGCGCCCTCGATCAGTGAACGGTCGTTGGCCGCCAGACCCTCCAGTTCCTCGCCATCGGTCAGGGTCATGCGCAGCCACAGGCCGGGGGTCCGCGGGCGGATGGAAAACCGCTTGTGCAACAACCGCTCGGGATTGGCCGAGTCGCCGGCCGGCAGGTCGCGCACAAAGCAGACCCACTTGACCTGCTCCCAGCCGATGTGCAGCACCTTGCCTCCGATGTCCAGAATCTCCAGCTCCGCCGCGCCGGGATTCGTCCCATTCTGGCCCAGGCTGGCGCCCGCGTAGCCCGCGCACCAGTCGCGGGAGAACTTGCGCACGATCACCGGTTTGCGCGTTGTGGTCATCGCTTGGATTGTCGCACGGAAGAGGGCCTCCGCGCGGACAGGCCTTCGCCGCTCAGCCAGGGTTGGCTCCCTGGCCTGGATCGTACTACCATGAGTGCTGCAACCAGAGCTAGCAACGTGCGTCAGGGAGAGGCCAGAGTGCTTTCCGCAGAACAGATCGTCAACCTGCAGGATCAGGAGACCCGCACAGGCCACCAGCCGGCGGCAGAGGCCCCCGCAGAGGCCCCCAGAGTGAAACTGGAGTCAGCACAGAAGCCGAAACCGGAGCTTGACTCGGATTGGCTGGAGCTGGTCAGCCGACAGCATGGCGCCAACTTCGAACTCTGGCACATCGAGGACGAGGCCCGCGCTCCGGGCGCAACCGATACGGAACTGGCTGCGGTAAAGCGGCGCGTGGACCAGACCAACCAGCGGCGCAACGACCTGGTTGAGGCTCTGGACCGCGCCTTGCTCGCCTGGCTGGTGCCACAGGGGCTGCCCAACCCGGCCGCAGCTTTGAACTCCGAGTCGCCGGGGCTGATGATCGACCGGCTCTCGATTCTGGCGCTGAAGATCTATCACACGCGCGAGGAGGCCGGGCGCGCCGATGCCCCGGATGGCCACTCCGCACGGAATCTTGCCCGGCTGGCCATTCTTGTGGAGCAACGCGCCGATCTGGCCGCCTGCCTGGACGCATTGTGGCGCGAAACCCTGGCCGGAACGCGGCGCTTCAAGCTCTATCGCCAACTGAAGATGTACAACGACCCCTCGCTCAATCCGGCCATCTACCGCACCGCGGCCCAGGCAAAATGATCCGGCCGATCGTGCGCACTTTGCGGTTTGGCTTGACGCGGGGCGGGGTTGTGCGTATAAAGAGGGCCTAAGCGGCACAAACCCCAGGCGCGGGTTTTCTTCCGGCAGCAGTATGGCTCGACTGTCGGCGGCAATCTGGATCGACCGCGCTTGAAAGCAAGCTGGCTCCCGCCAAACTGTTGATATAAGAGGCCCGATCCGTGGTATATGATCGCAAAAAGGAAACTTCTTCGTCAGGCAAATCAGGCGGCAACTCCGCGCCGGGCGCGGGACTGGCCTTCCAGCACTACCAGGCCGCCGTACAACTGCTTCAGCAAGGCAAGTGCGATAAAGCGCTCGCCGCCTTCGAGAAGCTGCTGCCCGCCGCGCCAGCCGAGTTGCTGGAACGCTGCAAGATGTACATCAGCACCTGCCAGCGGCAACTGGAAAGCCACAATCTAACGTTTCTGACTCCCGAGGAGCACTTCGACTACGCCATCTCGCAGTTGAACACCGGTTACTACGAGGAGGCGCGCGAACAGTTCACCAGCATCCTGGCCGCCCATCCAGGGGCCGATTACGCCTTTTATGGGCTGGCGCTGCTGGACGCAATGACCGGACACGCCCAGGAGTGCCTGCGGAACCTGGCCCAGGCCATTGAACTGAATCCCAAAAGCCGGTTGCAGGCCCGCGTCGACAACGACTTCCAGAGCATGGCGGACGACCCCCGGTTTACCGAGTTGCTCTACCCCGAGGTTCCCTAGCCCTCAAGTGACCTCCGCGAAGACCTCGTCATCGAGCAGGGAGTCGCAGTTTTCGCAGCCGGCTGCGGAGACCGCGCAGATGCGCCCTCTGCGCGTAGTGGCCATCGGCGGCGGAACGGGCCTGTCGACGCTGCTGCGCGGGCTGCGGAGCCACGTGGGGGCTTCCAACCAGACCGCCAGCCCGGAAGCGGGCCTGATCGCCGACCTGGCCGCCGTGGTTACCGTCACTGACGACGGTGGCTCCTCAGGCCGCCTGCGCAGAGACTTCAATATGCTGCCCCCCGGCGACCTGCGCAACTGCATGGTGGCGCTCAGCGCGGAGGAGGACCTGCTGGCCCGGCTCTTCGCCCATCGCTTTCGCAGGGGCCTCTCACTGAAAGGGCACAACTTCGGCAATCTTTTTGTGGCCGCGCTCACCGAAATCACCGGCGACTTCGGCCAGGCCATCCAACTGGCCTCGAAGATTCTAGCCACGCGGGGGCGCATCTACCCGGTGACCACGGCCAACGCCACGCTGGTGGCGCGCATGGACGACGGCTCGCTAGTGCGCGGCGAGACCAAAATCACCGCCAGCCGCAAGCGCATCGCGAAGCTGATGCTCGACCCTCCGGACGCGGCTCCCTTGCCGGAGACGCTGGAGGCCATTGAGCGCGCCGACCTGATTACCGTTGGGCCCGGTTCGCTCTACACCTCGCTGATTACCAACCTTTTAGTACGGGGTCTGCCGGCGGCGCTGGCGAGCGCCCCGGGAGTGCGGGTCTACATCTGCAACCTGATGACCCAGGCCAATGAAAGTTTGGGCCTGACCGCCTCCCAGCACATTGAACGGATTTATGAGCACACCCGCGCGCCCATCTTCGACTACGCGCTGATCAACACCGCAGCCTTTTCGCCTGAGACGCTGGCCCGCTACGCCGCCGAGGGAGCCTCGCCCATTGTCGCCGACCTCGACCGCATCGAGGCGCTGGGGGTGCGCGCCATTGCCGGCAACTTCGCCAGCGAGGAAAGCGTTGTCCGTCACGACGCCGGCCGCGTCACCGGCGCTCTATTGGCGCTGGGAACCGTGGCGCGGACCGGACGGTTATAGCAGTTCTCCAGTTGCTATAGAGGGAAACCGCTACCGCTGAGTGGCTTTTTCCTGCCGGGGTTCCCGGCGACAGGTCTTCGTCGCTGGGGTGGAAGTAAAAGCCGCCTTCCACGCCACCAGTAACGTTATGTGAACTGGAGAACCGCTCTAGAATCCGCTGGCCACCAGCCAGGCCTCGGTTAACTCCAACTGCGGCTTCTTCTGGGCCAGCAGTTGGGCGTGAGCCAGCTTCACCAGCACATCGGCCTCGACGTTCACCGGAGCGCCCGGTGAGAGCGTGTGCAGATTGGTGCGCCAATAGGTCAAGGGCAGAATCGCAATGGTGATGGTCTCGCCATCGAACTCCGCGATGGTCAGGCTGATGCCCTCGATGGCCACCGAACCTTTGTGCACCATCCAGGGATGCACCTTCTCGGGAACCTTGACCTTGAGGGTCCAGTCGGTGGTCTCCTTGTTGAACTGCGGGCTCGATTCGGGGATGACCGGCTCAAGCGCCGCCAGCGTGCCCGTGCCATCGACGTGCCCCTGCACAATGTGGCCGCCCAGCGGACTGCCGGCGGCGGTGGGCAGCTCCAGATTGACCTCGGCGCCGGGGACGAGCGCGCCCAGCGAGGTGCAGTCCAGGGTCTCCTGCGCCAAGTCGGCGTGGAAGTAGGTTGGGTTCACATCCAAAGCGGTCAGGCAGACGCCAGAGACGCCCAGCGAGTCGCCCTCCCGCAGCCGCCCTGCCAGCCCTGGAGCCTCGATGGTGATCCGCCGCACCCCGCCCGAACTCTTCAGCCCGATCAGTGTGCCGGTCTGTTCGATGATGCCGGTAAACATAGTTTTATTCTAAGGGATCAGGGAACAGGGGTCAGGGATCAGGGGTCAGTCAAGTAGCAAGTTGCCGTCTGTTCCTGGCCGGAGAGCCGCCGGGCAGTCCCGCCGCACGGAGAGCCAGCAGCCTTCTCCATGCAGGCAGTGTCGGGACTCACGCGGGCAGTCTCCGCTTTCATGCAAGCAGCCCCCGCACCTTGCCCGGCGCTGCTCGTGCGCCGGGGGCTGACAGAGCGATTCTTCTCAGAGAGCCCTTCCCTACCGGTAAACCAGCGGAATGAAGTTCTGCTCGTGGATGGGCGGGCGCATGTACTTCGTCTTGTCCAGCGGGGGCAGAACCAGCGGCTCAGGGGTCAGATCGCGGTAATCAAACTTTGACAGCAGGTGCCGGATGACGTTCAGCCGGGCGCATTTCTTATTCTCGGCATTCACGACAAACCACGGAGACTGCTTGCTGTCGGTGACGGCGAACATCTCGTCCTTGGCGCGTGAGTACTCGGCCCAGTGCTTGCGCGACTCCAGGTCCATCGGGCTCAGCTTCCAGCGTTTGGTGGGGTTCTTCATGCGGTCCTGAAAGCGCCGCTCCTGCTCCTCGTCGCTGACCGAGAACCAGTACTTGATGAGGCGAATCCCGGAGCGCTGCAACATGCGCTCGAACTCCGGGCAGCTCTGCATGAACTCCAGGTACTGCGCCTCGGTGCAGAAGTTCATCACGTGCTCGACGCCCGCCCGGTTGTACCAACTGCGATCGAAGAGCACCATTTCGCCGGCCGCGGGCAGGTGGGCGACATAGCGCTGAAAGTACCATTGCGTTTGTTCGCGCTCGGTGGGCGTGGTGAGCGCCACCACCCGGCAGACGCGCGGATTGAGCGTTTCGGTGACGCGCTTGATGGCGCCGCCCTTGCCGGCCGCGTCACGGCCTTCAAACAGCACCACCACCCGCAGCTTCTCCTGGCAAATCCATTCCTGCAGCTTGACCAGCTCGACCTGCAGGCGGCGCAGTTCGCGCTCATAGTCGCAATCTTTTCCCAGCCGCAGAAACTGTGCAGCGGCCGGCGCCAGTTCCGGCGCCAACAGCTCCTCGCCCGGCTTGTCGGCGACCAGGAGCGATCCATTCCGCCCCGTCTCCGGCTCTTCTTTCCTCTGCTTGTCCTTCATCCGACCTCCTCCATGTCCGCAGCCCTGGTACAAGTCCACCGCCAAGGTTCAAGTCCGCGGCCCAGATTCATGTCCGTCGCCCGGCTTCAAGTTCACAGCCCAGGTCCCGCGCAGGGGTACGTTCGCATTCCCGGCTGGCTGCTTGTACATTCCGGCCGGCTTAGCACAGAGCCGTACTCCGACGCTCTTCCTATCGGCGCTTTTTGCCGTCGCGACAACAATAATTCCCAGATTCGCGGGCAAGAATTCCTTTTGCGCGAACGAATGCGGCCGATTTTTCCGTTTTTTTCCGTTGCAGGACGGCGGCGCGCTACCGCACCTTCCACTTGGTCGAGAGCGCGGCCAGCTTTTCTTCCATCGTAGGCTGCGGCCTGGGGGTTGACTTTTCGGACCTCGCCGCTGGCTTTTCGGACCTTGCCGCGGCTTGGGCGGATTTTGCGGCGGAATGCGCCGCGGGCCCTGCGGGCTGTGCCGTGGGACGGGCAGCGGGCGCGGTCAACTGCTTGATGGAGAGCGCAATGCGTTTGGCCTTCAGGTCCACGCCGAGCACCTTCACCTTGACGATCTGGCCGGTTTTTACCGCCTCCGACGGCTCCTGGATGAAGCGGTTGGAAAGTTCGCTGATGTGCACCAGGCCGTCCTGGTGGACGCCAATATCGACGAAGGCGCCGAATTTGGTCACATTCGTCACCACGCCCTCCAGCACCATGCCGGGCACAACGTCGGCGATCTCGCGCACGCCTTCGTCAAAGCTGGGGGCGACGAATTTGTCGCGCGGGTCGCGGCCCGGACGGCGCAACTCGGCCAGAATATCGTCCACCGTGAACGAGCCGGCCGCAAGCTGGCTGCGATCAACCTTCTCCAGAAGCTGTGGCTCCTGGATAATCTGCCGCACGGAGGTCTTCAGCGAGACGGCAATCTGCTCGACCACCGGGTAGGACTCGGGATGAACGGCGGTCATGTCCAGCGGGTTGTCGCCGTTGCGAATGCGCAAGAAACCGGCCGCCTGCTCGAAGGTCTTCGGCCCAATGCCCGGAACTTCGAGAACTTGATTACGCGAGCGGAAGCTCCCCTTCTCGTTGCGAAAGCTGACGATGTTCAGCGCGGTGCGCTCGGTGATGCCGGCCACAAAGCGCAGCAGCGTCCAGGAAGAGGTGTTCAGATCGACGCCGACCTTGTTGACGCAGCTCTCGATCACGGTTTCGAGCGACTCCTGAAGCTGGCGCTGGTCGACATCGTGCTGGTACTGGCCGACGCCGATCGACTTGGGATCGACCTTCACGAGTTCTGACAGCGGGTCTTGCAGGCGGCGGGCGATCGAGATCGCGCCGCGCACCGTCAGGTCGAGGTCGGGAAACTCCTGCCGGGCGACGGCCGAGGCCGAGTAAACGCTGGCGCCGGCTTCGCTGACCGTCACGGAGAAGATTTTGTCGATCTTTTTATCGCGCAGGAATTCGCGCACAAACGCATCGGTCTCCCGCGACGCGGTCCCGTTGCCGATGGCGATGGCGCGGACGTTGTGCTGGCGCAAGAGGGCTTCGAGCTTGGGCGTGGCTTCGCTGTTGCCGTGCTTTGAGGTGTGGAGATAGAAGACATCGTGGGCCAGCAGTTTGCCGGTCTCATCGACCACGGCCACCTTGCAGCCGGTGCGCAGGCCGGGATCAATGCCCAGCACGGAGATCGGCCCGGCGGGCGGCGCCAGCAGCAGGTTGTAGAGGTTGTCGCGGAAGACGCGAATAGCCTCGGTGTCGGAGCGGCGCTTCAACTCCAGGCGAATCTCGCCTTGAATCGAGGAATTCAAGAGGCGCTTCCACGCGTCGTCGATGGCCAGCTCCAGTTGCGGGGTCCAGTCGCCGGGCTGGCGCTGAATGTGCCTCTGAATAAGGGCAATGGCCCGCTCCGGGGCGACTTCGATCAGGAAGTAGAGCACGTTCTCGCCTTCGCCGCGCCGAATAGCGAGCATACGGTGCGAGGGAATGGTCTTCACCGGCTCCGAATACTCGTAGTACATCTTGAACTTTTCCTGCTCATCAACGGCGTCGGTGGCCTTTTTGCTCACCACAATGCCCTCATCGAAGACAAGAGCGCGGAGCGCTTTGCGCAGATCGGCCTCCTCGCTGATCCACTCGGCGACAATGTGCCGCGCGCCCTCCAGAGCCTCGTCCACGGTGGCCACGCCCAGCTCGGCATTCACGAAAGTCGCGGCAAAGCTCTCCAGCGGCTGTTCTGTGCTCTGCTGCGCCCACAGGTACTGCGCCAGGGGCTCCAAGCCCTTTTCGCGGGCGATGGTGGCCTTGGTGCGCCGCTTGGGCTTGTAGGGCAGGTAGAGGTCTTCGAGCTCGGCCTTGTCGAGCGTGGCCTCGATGCGCGTCTTCAGCTCATCGGTCAGCTTGCCCTGCACGGCGATCGAGGCCAGGATGGTCGCGCGGCGGTCGGCCAGGTCGCGAAAGTAGGCCAGCTTCTCCTCGATCGAGAGAATCTGCACCTCGTCCAGGTTGCCGGTGGCCTCTTTGCGGTAGCGCGCGATAAAGGGCACGGTTCCGCCATCGTCGAGCAGTTCGATGACGGCGACCAGGCCACGAAGGGGCAGGTTCAAGGTTTGTGCAATGTGAAGGAGGATTTCAGGGGAGAGGTTTTTTGTCTCGGTCATGGGTGGTCCATGTTCATGGTACACGGGGCCGCCAAGGAAATCGCGCCTCCGGCCAGTGTGCAAAAACGCGCATAATAATCAAATAGATTGCCTGCGTGACTCTGGTCATGGCCACCGGCAGCCAAATCCGCGGAACGAGAGCCAGTCAAGAGCCGGATGAGCACTTCCAGAGACACGCAGCGCCTTACGGAGGCCGAACTCCGCGACTGGAAGCCCTCGGTGAACCCCTGGTGGGTCGCCGTCTCGGTGATGCTGGCCACCTTCATGGTGGTGCTCGACTCCTCGGTGGCCAACGTCGCCCTGCCGCACATCGCCGGCAACCTTTCGGCTTCAACCGACGAATCGACCTGGGTTCTGACCAGTTATTTGGTCTCGAATGCGATCATGCTGCCCGCCGCCGGGTGGATTGCGCGGCGCATCGGGCGCAAGCGCCTGCTGATGATCTCCATCGTGGCCTTCACGGCCGCTTCGCTGCTCTGCGGAATGGCGCCGAATATGCCGATGCTGATCGTGGCCCGGATTTTGCAGGGCATTGGCGGCGGCGGAATGCAGCCCTTGGCGCAGTCCATCCTGATCGAGAGCTTTCCGCCTCGCAAACAGGGCACGGCGATGGCCGTCTACGGCGTCGGCATTGTGGTGGCTCCGGTCATCGGCCCAACCCTGGGCGGATGGATCACCGACAGCTACACCTGGCGCTGGATCTTCTACATCAACCTGCCCGTGGGCCTGCTGGCCCTGTTCATGGTCAGCCTCTTCATCGAAGATCCTCCTTACCTGCGCAGGGCATTTCAAGGAGCCATCGACTACCTGGGTTTTGGCCTGATGGCCATCGGGTTGGGAGCTTTGCAGTTGCTGCTGGACAAGGGGCAGGAGGCGGACTGGTTTGCGGCCAATTGGATTTGCTGCCTAGCCGTAGTCTCCGCCATCGCGCTGGTGGGCTTCATCGTCCGCGAACTGACGGACCGGGAACCGATCGTCCAGTTGCGCGTGCTTGGCAACCGCAATTTCAGAGTCGGAACGCTGCTGACCGGCCTCTTCGGCGTCATTCTTTATGGCGTCACCGCCATGCTGCCGTTGTTTTTACAGACGCAGATGGGCTATTCGGCACTGGATAGCGGCCTGGCCGTCAGTCCGCGCGGTCTCGGCTCCCTGCTCGCGATGGCGATGATGGGCGTGCTGGTCAACTACATTGACAACCGCATTCTGCTGGCCTGCGGCTTCACGCTGCTCGGCTATTCGACCCTGCTGCTGAGCCACATCAACCTGGGAATCTCCATCGGCTCGGTCATCGTGCCGAACTTCATCAACGGCTTTGCCGGTGGCCTCCTCTTTGTTCCCCTTACCACCTTGACGATGAGCTACCTGCGCCGGGAAGAGATCGGCAATGCCTCCGGCATCTACAACCTGATGCGCAACATTGGCGGCAGCATCGGCATCGCCGCGGTGACCACAAACCTGGTGCGCGGCGCCCAGGCCCACCAAAACTATCTGGGGGCCAATCTGGCGGCGGGCAACCCAATCGTTGGAACGCTGCTCCAGGGACTGCAGGCCAGATTCCAAGCCGGAGGAGCCAGCGCCTCTGACGCGCATCAAAAGGCCTTGGGGGCGATCTACCGCAGCATTCAGCAACAGGCCTCGCTGCTCGCCTATGCCGACAACTTCCGGCTAATGGGATTTCTCGCTCTGCTGTGCATCCCGCTGGTCGTGCTCTTCCAACGAAAAAAGACGCATTAGAGCGGTTCTCCAGTTCACGCGCACTTGTCAAAGCCGTGCAAGGTGGCTCTTTCTTAAGGAAAAATCCACTTAACGGTCGTGGTTTCGGCGGATAGCAATTGGAGAACCGCTCTAGCCCTCGGCGCGCACCAGCAGACAGGTGATGTTGTCGCGGCCACCGGCTTGGTTGGCGGCGCCGACCAGTAGGGCGCAGAGCTCCTCGAGGGGCAGATCGGCCGCCAGGATGGATGCAATCAGCGAATCGGCAAGTTCGATCGTCAAGCCGTCGGAACAGAGCAGAAAAAGGTCGCCCGGCGCGGCCTCCAACTCAAATAAATCCGGCTCAACCGTGCTCTCGGTGCCCAGAGCGCGGGTGATGACGTTGTGCAGCGGAGAGTTCCGGGCCTCGGCCTGGGTCATGCGGCCCATGCGAACCTGCTCGGCGACCAGCGAGTGGTCCAGACTGATCTGCTCCAGTCGGCTCTGGACCGGTCTGGCAGGCTCTGGGAGGTTCTGGCTCAGGATCGGCTCGGGGCGGTTCTGTTCGGGGCTGCTCGGGCCGGAGTTGCTCGGGTCCGGTTGAAGACTGCGCAGCCGGTAGCAGCGGCTGTCTCCCACGTTGAAGACCAGGACGCGGCGCGCCTCGGCCACCAAGCCCACCAGCGTGGTCCCCATCCCGCGCAGCCGGGGATTGCTCAGGGCGCAGGAGTAGATGGCCTGGTTGGCGGCGGCGACGGCTTCCTCGATCGCATTTTCAAGCGACGCGGCCTCCGGCTTGGCGCGGCGGCTGAGCTGCCGCAGCACCTCTTCGACGGCCAGCGAGCTGGCAACCTCGCCGGCCGCGGCGCCGCCCATGCCGTCGCAGACAAGATAGACTCCATGCTCGGCGGAGAGACCGAATGCATCTTCGTTGGAAGCGCGTTTGCGGCCGCGGTCGGAGACCACGGCAGAGGCATAATGAACGGCAGCGGTGGCCAAGAAAACTCTCCCGCTGCTCAGTTTACACAGTTTGCAACTGGCGGGCGCAGCCATGCCCCGGAATCCTCTGGTCAGCGTTCCGGCGGGTGAGCCGTGGGAGCCACGCCCTCCCGCACCGGACGGCTGAGCCCAGCGTCACCTTGAAAATGCGCTATGCCGCCTTCGACTGCATTCCGACCTGGTCCCAGGGCGATTGTGCAACCACCTCGTTGCCGACATCTCCCGCTTCGAGGTGAGCTTGAGTCAGTTTGCCGCGGATGGGGACCATAAAACCATTGGGCTCGCCGACGCTGGTAACTTCCATGAAAAGATCGCCCGCGCCCGGCTCGTATGGGTCTTCCGGCACCACAATCTTCATGCCAGGGCGAAGATCGCTCACGCTGACCGGCGGATACTGGCTGAAGAAATTTTCACGATACTTCTGCATGGCTGCTTCAAAGTCCATAGTGTTCCCCTTCTCGATCAAATCCGTTGAATCCATCGAACTTTTTGATGTAAGCCCGCCGCTTTGCCGCTCCGGGCAACGCCGCGGGACGCCACGCCACAGTGCTCGCTCCAAGGTTCATACAGAAACCTTATGGAGATTAGATGGAAAACTTCCGTTAGCGTTGCAGCTTAAAGTGCGCCACGAAAGCGGCCAATAAATTTTGTGGTTTTTGCGAGGCATTTTTAGAGCGCAAATGGCTATTTTCGAGCGCTAGCTGCGATTTAGAGCGCAAATGGCTGAGTCCGCATAAGAAAAACCGTGCAGGCAAGCTGCCCGTCAGGTTCTCGAAGAGCTGGAAGCCGGAGCGGCTGAGGCTCTTCCGCGCCCGGAGCCCAATTCCGTCCTCCCTTATCCACAAAAACCGCATTCTGCACCGTTGACCCTGCCCGCCAGGCTCCGTAGAGTCTGTAATTGGGGGCAAGATTTTTGCCGCGCCCGATCCATTGGCGGCCGATGCTCCACTCAGGCCGGAGCGCAGTACGGTAAAACCTCAACCACCCGGAGTAAAAATGCTGAAACTAAAGAAGATCCACATCCTCGGCTTTAAAAGCTTTTGCGACCGCACGGAGTTGACCGTGGCGGGCACGGGGATTGCCGTGGTGGTGGGGCCGAATGGGTGCGGCAAGTCGAACATTCTGGACGGGGTGAGCTGGGTGCTCGGCGAGCAGAGCGCTAAAACCTTGCGCGGCACGCACATGCAGGACGTAATCTTTGCCGGAACCAGGGAGCGCAAGCCGCTGGGCATGGCCGAGGTGACGCTGACCATGGTCGATCCCGAGGCTTACGAGGGCCCGATTCCCGTGGAGCCGCAGGTGGTGGTGGAGCACGAAGGCCCGGCCGACTGGGACGAGGATGAAGAGCGCCGCCAGCGAGCCGAGGAGGCCGAGGAGATCATCGCCAACGAGCAGCCGGGTCAGGTGCTCGATGAGGACTCTCTGGAAGGGTCAGCCCCACCGCAGGTGGCAGCCTCGCCGCAGGCAGCCGGCTCGCAGCAGGCGGTGGCGGGCGAGGGTCCGCAGGCGGTGGTGCTGAAGATTCGCCGTCGCAAGTTCCAGCGCACGCCGCAAAAGGGCGAGATTGTGATTACCCGGCGGCTGTTCCGCACCGGGGAGAGCGAGTACCTGCTGAATGGCAAGCTCTGCCGGCTGCGCGACATTCAGGACATCTTCATGGGCACCGGCCTCGGGCCGGAGAGCTACGCGATCATCGGGCAGGAGCGGATCGGCCAACTGCTCAGCTCGAAACCGCACGACCGGCGGGCGATCATCGAGGAGGCGGCGGGGATTACGCGCTTCAAGAACAAGAAGCGTCTGGCCGAGTTGCGCCTGGAGAGCGCCAAGCAGAATCTGGCGCGCGTGGACGACATCTTCGAGGAAGTCACGCGGCAGATGAACAGCCTGAAGCGGCAGGCGTCCAAGGCAGAACGGTTTGCCGCGGTGCGCGACGAGCTGCGCGGCCGTCTGCGCGTGGTGCTGGCCAGCCGCATGGCGCTGATGGACGCGGATCAGGTCAAGTTGGAGGCTGAGATCGGCAGCCTGACGGAGCGGATCAACGCTTCGGCGGCACAGATCGAAGCGGCCGAGGCGACGCAGCACGAACTCACCGGGCGGGGCTACGAACTGGACAGCGAGGGCCAGGAGGCGCAGAACCGGGCCAACGCGGCGGCCGTCGAGCGGGAGCGGGCCGCGGCCAAGGAGCGGGCCAACGCCGAGCGCGTTATCGAACTGGAGACGCGCATTGCGGCGGCTGGCGTCGAACTGGAGCAGACGCGGACGCAGTTGAGCGGGATTGCCGAGGAGCGAACGCAGCAGCATTCATTTTTGGAGACGGCGGCCGGCGAGGCCAGGGCCTTTCGCCAGCAGGTGGAGGCGCGCCAGATCGAGGCGCGCACGGCGGCCGAAGAGGTCTTCGCGGCCGAGCGGCAACTGGAGTCCAGCCGCCGCCACGCCATGCACCTGCTGACCCTGGCCGCCAACGCCCGCAACCACACGGCCCAGGGCGAGGAGAGCCTGGCGGCTCTGGAACGCGAGGCGGGACGGCTGGAAACCGAGAGGAACCAGGCGCAAAACGAGCTGGAAAGTCTGGGCGCGCGCAGCGGAGAGGCAAAACTTCGCTTTGCGTCGGCGGCCGAGACGCTGAAACGGCTGGAGGACGAGATTGCGGCGCTGCGCGAGGCCGTGCAGGCCCGCCGCGCCGAGGAAACCGCACAGCGAGCACGCGCCAACCAACTGCGAGGCGAACAGGCCACCGTGGCCGGACGGCGCGACTCGTTCGAATCGCGGATTCGCAACCACGGCTACTCCACCGACACGGTGCGCCGTCTGCTGAAGCCCGGTGCGCTGGCCGAGGGAATGGCGCCGGTGGGGACGCTGGCCGATTTTATCGAGGTCAGCGGCGAATATGAAGGCGTGGTGGACGAATTTCTGCGCGAGGAGCTGAATTACGTGGTGGTCGAGAGCTGGGTGGCCGCCGGAGAGGGCGTCAAGCTGCTCAAGTCCGGCGTGGATGGCCGCGCCACCTTCCTGATTCACCCTCCTGCTCCCGCGCCTGCTGCTCCTGGAGCGGACGGCGTTTTGGAGCAGAGCGCGGAGACAATCAGCGCTCCCGGCCTGACGCCGCTGAAGGACTCGATCCGTGTGCTGAACGGCTTCGGGCGTTCGCTGGAGTCGATTCTGCCCAAGCTCGGGCACGGCTACCTGGTCGAGGATCCTGGCGAGGCGCTGCGGCTGGCCGCGCGGCACACCCACGCCTTCTTCCTGACGCCAGAGGGGGAGTGCTTTCACAACGCGACGGTGACCGGCGGCAAGCCGGCCAGCGAGGGCCCGCTGGCGCTGAAGCGCGAGTTGCGCGAGGCTGAAGGCCGCCTGGCAAAGATCGAGGCCGAACTGACGCAAACGGAGACGAAAGCCTCGGATCTGATTCAGAGCATTGAAGAGCTGACCGCGCAACTGGAGGCGCGCAGCGCGGAACGGCGCCAGGCCGAGCGCGAAACCGCCGACCAGGGCGCGGCGCTGAAGCAGATGGACTTCGAAACGCAGCGCATCGAGCGGCGGATCGGGGAGTGGACGGTGCAGGCCGCTCGCAACCGGGAGGCGCGCGAGGCCAAACAGGGCGCAATCGAAGAAAAACGCGCGGAGATGCTCCGCCTGGAGGACGAGCACCGGACGGCCGAGGCCGCCCTCGATGAGTTGCAGGCTGAGCTGGCCTTGCAACGCCAGAAGCGCGAGGGCTTGCAGCAGGAGGCGGCGCGGGTGACCGCGGAGTTGGCCGGGTTGGAGGAGCGCCGGCGCGGGGCTGAGGCGGCTTTCCAGCGCATCGACCGGCTCCATACCGACCTGGAGCGCCGAGTTCAATCCATTGACCAGCAGCGGACAGCGGCTACGGCGGAACGCGAGCAGCGCGTCACAGAGAGCGCTGAGCTGGCCCAGCGCGAGCAGGAGCTGGCCGCCGCGCGTGCCGAGGCGCTGGCCCTGGCGCAAACGCTGGCCGCCCAGGCGCAGGCCCTGCGCCAGCAACTGACAACCCTGGAAACCGAACTGAAAACCGGGCGGGCCGCGCTCGACCAGTTGCGCGAGGAGCGCGCCAGCCGTTCGAGCGAAGTGGCCAAGCTGCGCTCCGATTTGGAACACCTGGAGGCAAGCTGCCTGGCCGAAGTGAATCTGGAAGCCGCCGTTTTGCGCGCCGATGAACAGATTGCGCGCCTCGCCGAGGAGGAACTGGCCACCGAAGAGGAGAGCTGCCGCGGACTGCGCCAGCGCATCGAGCAGATGGGCCCGGTGAACATGATGGCCCTCGACGAGTACCAGGAAACCGCCGAACGCCACGGCTTCCTGGAAACGCAGCGCAGGGATTTAACGGAGTCGATCGAGAACACCCAGGAGACCATCAAGGAGATCGATCAGATTTCGCGCACCAAATTTGACGAGGCCTTTGCGAAGATCAACGAGAACTTCGCCCAGGTCTTCACGCGGCTCTTCCACGGCGGCCAGGCCTTCCTGCGTCTCACGGACACGGAGAACCAGGCCGAGAGTGGGTTGGAGATCGTGGCCTCGCCGCCGGGCAAGAAGCTGCAGAATGTGCTGCTGCTGTCGGGCGGCGAGAAGGCGTTGACCGCGCTGGCGCTGCTGGTGGGCATCTTCCAGTTCCAGCCCAGCCCTTTCTGCGTGCTCGACGAGGTGGACGCGGCGCTGGACGAGACCAATGTCAGCCGCCTGGCCGACCTGCTGCACTCGCTGAGCCGGGAGACGCAATTCCTGCTGGTCACCCACTCCAAGCGCATGATGCAGGCGGCCGACATGATCTACGGCGTGACCATGCAGGAGCCCGGCGTCTCGAAGGTGGTGAGCGTGCGCCTGGGCGGCCATGAGCAGCAGCGGGCCACGGCATAGAGCGCTATCATCGATTCCGTGGAAACTCACACCAGGTCCGTGGAAACCCCCGCCAGGCTGGACGAGATTCTGGCCAATGCGATCACACACGGAATCGGCGCGGCGCTGGCAATCGTGGGCGCGGTTTACCTGATTGCCGCTTCGGCGCGCGGCACGGCGTGGCAGGTGGTGGGCTGCTCCGTCTTCGCCGTGACGCTGGTGCTGGTCTACCTGTGCTCGACGCTCTACCACTCGCTGGTGCGGACGCGGGCGCGGCACCTCTTTCACATCCTCGACCACTCGGCCATCTACCTGCTAATCGCCGGCACTTACACGCCCTTCACCCTGGTTTCACTACGCGGGCCGTGGGGCTGGACCCTGTTCGGCATCGAATGGGGGCTGGCCGTAGCCGGGGTCGTCTTCAAGAGTCTTGCCGTGGGACGGTTTGCAGTGGCCTCGGCGCTGGTTTACCTGGCTCAGGGCTGGCTGGTGGTGGTCGCAGCAGGGCCGCTGCTCCATGCGCTCGGCTGGCACGGAGTTCTGTGGCTGGCCGCCGGCGGGCTGGCTTACACGCTGGGGATCGTCTTCTTCGCCCTGGACCATCGGCGCGGCTTCCACGCCCTGTGGCACCTGTTTGTGCTGGCCGGCAGCACTGCCCACTACTTCGCCATTCTTTTCTACATCGTTCCGGCGCGTCCCTGACGGGTTTCTAGCGCATTTTCGGAATTGCTGTAGACCGAAATCTCACACTCAAGTGGCTTTTTCCTTTCCGGGGTCCCCGGCGACAGGTCTTCGTCGCTGGGGTGGTTTCCGGGGTCCCCGGCGACAGGTCTTCGTCGCTGGGGTGGAAGTAAAAGCCACATTCAATGCACTCAAAAGGACTTGTGTTCATTCCGAAAATGCTCTGGAAGAGCGCAAACGAAGAACCCTTGCCCGGCGCATCCAGGACTCGCCCCCGCCTTTGCCTCTCGCCTCCATGGCCGGCTCGACCCTGCCGGTTACGCTGCCCTGTGCACCTTTTGAGACAGTCTGGCTCCGCACTGCCAGCGTACCGTCAAAGAGTAGTCAGATTTAGGAGGCAAGGCCGATGAACAAGCAAGCAATCGAGGCGCAGGAGCAGATCATACACGGCCACTTCGGCCGTTTCGCCGCGGTGGCCTCTGGATGGCTGGGCTCAACGTGGGGGTTTGTGGGAGCAGGCCTGGTGGTTGTCGCGTGGGCTGCCACCGGCCCTGTCTTTCATTACTCAGACAACTGGGCGATGGTGATCGGCACGGGAGCCTCCACCGCGACATTTCTGATGGTCTTCCTGATCCAGAACACGCAGAATCGCGATTCGCGCGCGATCAATCTGAAGCTCAATGAGTTGATCCGGGCCATGGATTCAGCGCGTAATCAGATGATCGATATCGAGAGGATGAGCGATTTGGAGCTGGATGAGATGCAGGCCACATACGAAAAGATAAAAATAAGCTGGACCGAGCGCCAAAAGCGAACCGCCGGCGGCTCTCAGGAGAAATGAAGCGCGGAATCACTGCCGCGGCGCACTGAAGACGCGCCAGGGGCTTTCGCTTTCATTGCCCCATCGGTAAAGATGCTCCAGAGGAAAAATATATTTGCGGGCAAAAGTGCGCTTTGGGCGCTATTGTGTCCCTTTTGGTACTGTGGAGCGCCTGGCCATCGTGAACAACTATAGGTTGAGAGGTGAAAAAAATGGACAAGGACAGAGTAAAAGGAAAGATCGACGAAGTGGTGGGAAGCGCCAAACGCCATGTAGGAAAGTTGACCGGCGACACCGGAACCCAGGTAAAAGGCGCCGTTCAACAGATCAAAGGTAAAGCTGAGACGGCCATCGGCAAGGCGAAGGATGCGGTCCGCAATGCTCACGACAACCTCACGGCACCGCCGGTAACGAACGAAAAACCTGAACGCAAGCATCGCTAAGTCGTAGTTGCGTAGGATCGCAACTTGCTGTAGCCCACACAAGAATCAAGCCGGTGGGGGGCGCATATCCGAGAGCCTATCAAGCGCTGTGAGGCGCGCGGGTGGGGTGTGCCGCGCCGTCAGAGATGAGCTAACCGCCGGCCGACGCCGCGTACGGGAGGATGTATGAAGATCGCCGGAATTCTCTTGGTCATTGCCGGAGTCGCAGCCATCCTCTGCGGAGAATCCTCCTTTACGACCCACATGGATATCCCGGATATGGGTCTGATTCAGCTTGATGATTCAGTGAGTTATACGATGGGCATTTCGCCGGTTTTGGGTATCGCGGGCATTGCGGCGGGATTCAGGTTGATCTTTTTCAGCAAAAAACAGCACGGATAGATTCCACTTTCAGCGCAGGCTGCCACACCGGCAGCCTATGTGCGCAAGCGACTGCGCAACCGGAGGAACGGCTTTTCGAGCAGGAAATAAGACCCTAGTGCGGTGGCGACTGCAAAAAGCAGGTTCTGCGGGAACGCGTTGACCCAGGCGGTGGAACTCCGGTTGAGAAACAACTGTTGCCATAGATAGAGCGAATAGCTGAGAACACCGACGAAGGCGATCGGCTTCCAGTTGAGGAATCGTCCCATCCAGTCACGGGAATAATAAACGGAGCGGTGAATAAGGACCGCAAGACTCGCGTTGACGATTGACGTTCCGAAAACGCTGACCACCGTGTAGCCCGAGTAACGATTGACCAACAGTATTAGCGCCACCAATCCGATCGAGTAAGCCGGCCGGAAGAGCCGCAGATACCAGCTCTTCTCTTCCAGCCAGCCACTGATCTTCGCCAGAAGACAACCCATGGCAAGACTGTCCGCGACCATCGGAAACATTTCCATATCTCGATAAGCAGTTTCCCTCAGGAAGAACCAACCGGCCGCGCGCGCGACCGGCGCGAATGCAACGACTCCAGCGGCGACCCATCCCGCCCGGCGCGGTAACAAGAGCACAAAGGCACAAGGCCAGATCAGGTAGAACTGTTCTTCGACGGACAGCGTCCACAAATGTCCGATTTGCCATGATCGTCCCGGCAGATAATTCACGGTGTAAGTGACGGCGTGCCAGATATCCCCGGCCTGCAAATGCACCATGCCGGCCCACCATAACAGGCAGATGCAGGCGATGAATGCGTACACGGCCGGAAACAGGCGCAGCGCTCTCCGCGCATAAAAGAGCCGGAGAGATACACACCCCTTTTTTTCGCGTTCCAACAGCAAAAGACGTGTGATCAAGAAGCCGGAGATAACGAAAAAGACGACAACACCGAGGTGGGCGTAGTCTCCAATGCCCAGGTTCAGTTTCCCAAAACCCCTTGTTCCGCTGAGATGGCCCAGCATGACAAGCGCAATGGATAGGGCACGCAATCCGTCGAGGGACGGTAAATGACCGTCCTTTGCAGATTTGTTCTCGGGGAAAAACCTCCCAGAGCCCAGAGATGAGTTCAAGCAATTCCTTCCTTAACGCCGCCCGCTAATATGGCAGAGCTGCTCATAAGAAAGATGATAATGCACAACAGGCTGGAGCCCGATGGAATCTTCTCTTCGCTCCGGTTATACTGTGGGCAAGGCGGCGGTGGTTTTTGAGCCTTGCACCGCCAAAAGTGAGGTGCGTCTTCCGCAGGGACTCCGGTTCACTGACGTTCGACGTTCCACCATCGGAGACTTCCCGTTGGCGCGCAGTGGCTCGTGTGCTGCGAAGTCCCGTGGACGCCCTGGGTTGCGCCCTCCTTCCTGCCTCTTGTGTCCTCTGCGGCTCCCCTCTGCCGCATCTCTCTTCCGTGCCCATTTGCCAGGCCTGCTGGACGGAGTTTCCCGTTCAGAGCGGAAATCTGTGCGCGCGCTGCGGAGACTTGCTCGACGCTCCGGTGCTGGCAGGCCCGTCGAACTCCGGATTGTGCCGGGCCTGCCGGCTCGCGCCGCCGCCATTTGCGCGGGCGGTGGCCTATGGGCCGTACCAGGACCGCATGAAGGCGGCCATCCACGCGCTGAAGTACGACCGGCTGCACCCGGTGGCCCGCGGATTGGGCCGGATGCTGGCCGGGGCCATTGCCCAACTGGGGGGCGAAGCGCCGGTGGAAATGCTGGTGGTTCCGGTGCCGCTGCACCGGTTAAAGTACGCGGAACGGGGCTTTAACCAGGCCCGTTCGCTGGCCGTTCATGCGCTCAAGGCGCTCGGCAAATCCCATCCGCAGTGGCGGCTGAAGCTGGCCTCGACGACGCTCATGCGGCTGCGCGCCACCGAGAGCCAGGCCGGCCTGACCCCGCGCCAGCGTGGCCTGAATGTGCGCGGAGCCTTCACGGTCTCCAATCCGGCCGCGGTCAACCGGAAGCACATTTTGGTCATCGACGACATCTTCACCACCGGCTCTACGGCCCGCGCCGTGGCCAAGACACTGATGGAGGCCGGCGCGGCCTCCGTGTGGGTGGCCACGCTGGCCAGGGCGCACCGCCTGCGCGACAGCCGCCGCAACGCCTCGGCCCGCTTTGAAGATACGGAGGAGATTTTCGGCATTCCATCCCGCGAAGGCGATTTTGCCCCTAGCGTGGAAGAGCTGGCCCACGATGCATGGGCCGCGGATTCGCAAGGAGCAAGCGTTTTTTCATCGCACGACCAGCCGCCTTTTTGACGAGGGGAAGGACAAGGGGAAACAGAATGTCGCTGGGAAAAGCCATGATTCATGCGCGCAAGCAAAAGTCCATCGCCAAAAGCGCGGCGATGGCCGGCGAACAGGCGGCCGGGGCGTACAGTTTTCACTCCAGCCACGTGCTGCAGATGCCGGTGCTGGTGCTGAACGCCTCCTATGAGCCGATCAACATCTGCGGCGCCCGGCGCGCATTGGTGCTGGTGCTCAAAGGCGTGGCGCGCACCGAGGAGGAGCACGGGCTGACCCTCCACGCGCAGCGCAGCCGCATCGCCATGCCCTCGGTGATCCGGCTTTTGGAGTACCGCCGCATCCCCTACCAGACGCGCGCCCTCTCGCGCAAGAACATCCTGCTGCGCGACCGCAACACCTGCCAGTACTGCGGCGAGGTGCTGGCCCCCGGCGATCTGACGCTGGACCACGTGATTCCCCGCTCCCGTGGCGGCAACTCGACCTGGGAGAACCTGGTGGCCTGCTGCCACGCCTGCAACCGCCGCAAGGGCAACCGCCTGCTGAGCGAAATCGACGACATGATCCTCCTGCGCGAGCCCCGCCCCTTCTCGCTGCACACCAGCCGTCAGATTATGCGCATGCTGGGCCGCGGGGATGACCGCTGGCGCAAGTATTTGTTCTTTTAGAGCATTTTCGGAATGAACACAAGTCCTTTTGAGTGCGCTGACTCCGGCCTACAGCATTTTCACTTCTGCTCTTTACAGAGACCTCACACTCAAGTGGCTTTTTCCTCTCCGGGGGTCCACGGCGACAGGTCTTCGTCGCTGGGGTGGGAGTAAAAGCCACCTTACACGCTTCTCGATACTCCACATTAACTGGAGAACCGCTCTAAATTCACCGCGCAAGCGAGCAAGCAGGGCTCTGTTCGCGAGGCAAAAAACGCCCTGCTGCCTGGCCTTCGTCTCACGGATCTCCCCCTCGGGAGCTGGGAGCCGAAGGCTCAGTCCTCACCCGCCCAGCGCAAAGCTGCGCGCCGACGCCAGCAGCCGGGCCACCGATTCCTTCGAGCAGGACTCGGTGTAAATCCGCATCAGGGGCTCGGTGCCGCTGGCGCGCAATAGCAGCCAGGTTTCGGCGGCCTTCGGCCTACTGGTTGCTTCGGGGTTGTCGAGGTAGAATTTGACGCCGTCCAGCGTCTCCTGGCAATAGATCGGCATTCCGGCGAAGACCGGGTCGCCGGGCTTGAGCGCGCGGGCACGGGCAATCGCCCCGTTCTTGATCTCGTCGGAGATGTGCAGGTCGATGCGGCCGTACTGGTGTTCGCCGTACTCGGCTTGCAGGCCGGCGACCAGTTGGCCCAGCGTCTTGCCTTCTTCGGCCATCACGTTGGCCAGCAGAAGCGAGTTCAGCAGGCCGTCGCGCTCCGGCAGGTGGCGCTGCCAGCCGATGCCGCCTGACTCCTCGCCGCCCATCAGAATCTCCCGCTCCAGCATCAGGTCGCAGATGTACTTGAAGCCGATGCCGTGCTCGATCAGTTCGCGGCCGTGCTTCTGGCAGATGCGGTCCAGCATCTTGGTGGTGTTGAAGGCGCGGGTGACGGCTCCCGGCCAGTCATTGTGGTGCTTGAGCGCCCAGCTGAGCAGGACGCAAAAGATTTTGTGCGGATCGACGAAGTTCCCGTTCTCGTCGGTCGCGCCGATGCGGTCCGCGTCGCCGTCCGTGCACAGGCCAGCCTGGCAGCCGTTGGCGACCACCGCCTCGCCCAGGGCGCGAATGTGCGGCTCGATGGGCTCGGGGTTAATGCCGGGAAAGAGCGGATCCACGTTGCCGCGAATCTGCACGTGCGCCACACCCAGGCGGGTGAAGATTTCGGAGATAATCGTTCCGCCGGCGCCGTACATCGAGTCGAGGGCGAACTTCATGCCGGATTTTTTGAGCGCGTCGAGGCTGGTGAAGCTCTCGATGGCCTGCAGGTACGGGGGCAGGAAATCTACTTCCTCAATCGCGGCGGGCCGCGCACTCCGCGGGACCGGCTGGCCGAGGCGCGACTCGATTTCGGCGATCATCGAGGGCTTGCCCGAGCCGCCGTACCAGCCCTTGTACTTGACGCCATTCCACTGCGCCGGGTTGTGCGAGCTGGTGATCATGATGCCGCCGGCCCGGCCGCGCCGGTGGACGGCGTAGCTGAGCGCCGGGGTGGGGGTGATCGCATTGGCCAACTCGACCGGAATGCCGGTGGCGGCGACGACCTCAGCGCAGGTGCGCGCAAAGGCCTTGGAGCCGAAGCGGGTGTCGTAGCCGATCGAAATTCCCTTGGCCGGGTCTTCCTTGGCGTGCACGTAAGCGGCGATGGCCTCGGCGGCAATGCGCACATTGGCGAAGGTGAAGTCGTCGGCGATCACAGCGCGCCAGCCGTCGGTGCCGAATTTGATCTGCTGATGAGCCATGGTGTAAGTCTTGCACTCCCTGACAACTAGGGTAAACGAGGCGGGAGGCGAATGCCGGCGAGCAGGGCTCTCATTCCTGATTCGCCTTGAAAGGGCGAGGGGATGGTCCGGTCTGGAAGGGAAGGGCTCGCATGATGGTTCTCCCTGAAGAAATGAGACGGCCTGCCTTGAAGGAATGGGACGGTCCGCCCCGCCGGAATAAGACGAATGGATCGATGGCCGTCTATACTCAAGGCGATGAGACTCGCTCTGTTCGCTCCGCTCCGTTTTCTCTGGGAGGCCACGCGCGGCCACCGGCTCGCCCCGTGGCGCAGCGAATATCTGCGCTGGCGGGTCGAGACCTACAGCGGCAAGCGAGCTGAAACGCTGACCGCTCCAGAGATTCTGGGCTTTGTCTGGGTCTCCCGCTGGGAGCTTTTGAGCTACCTGGCCTGGATTGCCCGCCTGGACCGCGAAGTGCACAAGCGGGCGTGACGTCAGGGGGCAGGGGGCAGAGGTTAGGGGTTAGCAGCCCGTGGTGAAAGTCTCACGCTGATAGGCAGTGTGTCAGGGCACGACTTTAGTCGTGCCGTTGAGGCTATCCAATGGATCACGGGCTTTAGCCCCTGAGGGAATCTATCTATTTGAAACGGAGAATGTTGCAGCCATTTCGCTTTCACCTCAGGGCCTGAAGGCCATTTGATTCACTCGGGCTTGCGGAACGACTGAAGTCGTGCCCTGACACAAGAAGGACTTTAACCACGGGCAGTTATGGGTCAGGAATCAGGGTTCGAGCCATACAAGCTGGCTCCGAAATCAGGCTGAAATCGGCTCCGTATCAGGCTGGACGGACAAGCCGGCCCAGAAATAATCCGGCCAGTGGCCACTGTCTTTTGGAGCTTTATTCCCATGAAATCCGGCCAATTCCGCACGGCTTGCTCTTTGCTGGCTTTCCTGGCGCTGGCCACAGCAGCCGCCCACGCGCAGCAGCAGATGCCGCCCGCAGAGCCACCGCTGCCCATGCCCAGCGCCCACTCGAGCGCCAATCCCGACACGCCCACCCTGCGCGTGACGGCCAACGAGGTGCTGGTGCCCACCCTGGTCGAAAAGCCAGGCGGGGGTGTCCTCTACGGACTCAAACCGGCCGATTTTGTCCTCGAAGACAACGGCGTGCCGCAGAGGATTCGCGTGCAGGAGGAGATGGACACAGCCCCGGTGGCGCTGGTGGTCGCGGTCGAAGAGGGCGGCGCCAGTGTGCTCGAATTCGACAAGCTGGCCAAGCTGGGCCCGCTGCTCGACCTGTTTCTCTCTGACGGCAAGGGCCAGGCCGCGCTGGTGGGCTTCGACGCCAAGCCCCATCTGATCCGTGACTTCACCCACTCCAGCGACGAGGTAAACCAGGCTCTCAAGCACCTCGATCCGGGCAGCGGCGGGGCGGCGATTCTCGACTCGGTCAGCTACGCCGTCGATTTGTTGGAGTCCGAGCCCAAAGAATACCGCCGCGTGCTCCTTCTCATCTCGGAAGAGCGCGACCACGGCAGCAAGCACACCCGGCCAGCCGAGCTGATCCGCAAGATCGGCCAATCCGACGTGCTGGTGCTGAGCGTCTCGTTTTCGCCCGCGCGCGCCGAACTGAGCCACGACATCAAGGACTCGGGCGGCGATCGGACGATGAACCTCTTTTCGACCCTGGCGATGATTCTGCCGGCCTTCAAGAAGAACATCTCCAAAGAGATTGCCCGCATGAGCGGCGGCGAGTACCACCCCTTTACCGGCGACAAGAGCTTCGAGCAGCGGGTGGTCGAGTCGGCCCAGCACGCCCGCAATCGCTACCTGATCACCTTCAGCCCCTCCGATCCGACGCCGGGTCTGCACACCATTCACGTCCGCACCGCGCAGAACTACGGCGCGCGGATTGTGGCGCGGGCGAATTACTGGCGGGAGCAGGAGCCGTAAAGGCAGCTTCCCGCTGTTCGCTCCCAGCGGCTTGCATTCGACAATCGGCTCTTCCGTTTTGGCGCGCGCTGATTGAATTTGGGGCGCGCCTGGCCGAAATGGGCTTCCAGGCTGCTTCCAGGCTGGACCCGGTTGGGCGGATGAATGGCGCCGGGGCGCGCATTCATGGTAATCTCACTTAAGACACTTGAGAGTGGACTGAGAACGCAAGAGGAGTAACTTACGCCGTGCTGGCGACTGCTAAGAAAACAACCCTGATTGAAAGCTTCCGCACCCACGATACGGACACCGGCTCGCCGGAGGTCCAGATCGCTATTCTGAGTGCGCGTATCGCTGAACTGACCGAGCACTTCAAGACGCACAAAAAGGATCACGCTTCCCGGCGTGGACTGTTGCAGTTGGTCAGCAAGCGCCGCCGCCTTCTGGACTACCTGAAGACTCACGATACGGATCGCTACCGCGAAGTAATCGGCAAGCTCGGTATCCGCAAGTAATCGGAAAGCAAATCCAGAAAGCCAACCTTGATTCCAACATTGCCCCGGAAGCGCTCAGACCGGACGTTGGTCACGGCCCCCGTCCTACCCAGGATATGGGGCCGTGGTGTCGCTGGCGAACTCGATCCGCAGCCAGGGACGGCGCGAAGCTGCGAGCTGAACGCGCCCCCTCCGCGGCGACGGGCATACCGGCAGACGGGCAGACCGGGAGAATTCGCTCCCCCGCGCACATTCCACGCATTAAGCCACTCTTTGGCGCGCGCTCTGCCTCTCGCCGCGGCCTTCGCCGGCCTTACATTGCCCTCCGGCGCCTTCCTTCTACAAGTTTCCCAAGCGAAAACAATGAAACGAGGACTCTATGTCTAAACACGAAATAGCCGTCGAGCTTGCTGGTGGCAAGCGGCTGGTTTTTGAGACCGGCCGCATGGCCAAGCAGGCCTCTGGTGCCGCACTGGTCACCACGGGCGAAACCGTGGTTCTGGCCACTGCCGTAGCCTCTCCCGACGCCAGGGAGGGGATCGACTTTTTCCCTCTCACCGTCGATTACCGCGAGTACACCTACGCCGGCGGACGCATTCCCGGCGGCTTCATCAAGCGCGAAGGCCGGCCCAGCGAAAAAGAAGTGCTGACCTGCCGCCAGATCGACCGCCCCATCCGTCCGCTCTTCCCTGACGGCTTCCGCAACGAGACGCAGGTGATTGCGCTGGTCTTCTCCGCCGACAAGGAGAACGACCCCGACGTGATGGCCATCAACGCCGCCGCCGCGGCCCTGGCCCTCTCTGACATTCCCTTCAGCGCCACGGTGGGCGCGGTGCGCGTGGGCCGCGTCGATGGCGAGTTCGTCATCAACCCCACTTACGCCGAGCGCGCCTCAACCACGGTCAACATTATGGTCGTCGGCCACAAGGACGGCATCGTGATGATCGAGTCGGGCGCCAAGGAAGAGACCGAAGAGGTCATTCTGGCGGCCATCGAGTTTGCTCACGTGGAGATCAAGAAGATCGTCGCCGCCATCGACGAGCTGGTCACCCTGGCCGGCAAGCCCAAGCGGGCCTTCACGGCGCCGGAGTTCGACGAAGCCTACTATGCCGAGTTGAAGGCCAAGGTTGGCGACCGGGTCAAGGACGCGCTGGACACCAAGACGCACGACAAGCTGGAAAGCCAGACGCTGATCAAGGCGATCAAGGACGAGTTGGCCGCGGCTCTGCCCGCCGACGATCCGAATGCCAAGAAGAAGCTGGCTCACTACTACGAGCATCTGCGCGAGCGCGTCTTCCGCGAGCAGGTCACCAAGGAGCGCATCCGGCCCGATCGCCGCGCCTTCGACGAGATTCGCGCCATCACCATTGAAAACGGCGTTCTGCCGCGCACGCACGGCTCGGCGCTGTTCACCCGCGGCGAGACCCAGGCCCTGGTTACGGCCACCTTGGGCACCGCCGACGAAGGCCAGCGGCTGGAGTCTTACGAGGGCGAACAGAAGAACACCTTCATGCTGCACTACAACTTCCCGCCCTTCTGCGTGGGCGAGACGGGCCGCATGGGCGGCACGGGACGGCGTGAAATCGGCCACGGAGCGCTGGCTCATCGCGCCATCAGCGCGGTTCTTCCCAGCGCCGAAGAATCGCCCTACACCATCCGCATCGTCTCGGACATTCTCGAGTCCAACGGCTCTTCGTCGATGGCCACGGTCTGCGGCGCAAGTCTCGCGCTCTTTGACGCCGGCATCACTCTCAAGGGCGCAGTGGCCGGCGTGGCCATGGGCCTGGTCAAGGAGGGCGCTGACTACGCCATCCTCACCGACATCGCCGGCGCCGAAGACCACTACGGCGACATGGACTTCAAGGTAGCCGGCACCCGCAAGGGCATCACCGCGCTGCAGATGGACATCAAGATCGGCGGCCTGACCCGCGAGATCCTTCAGCAGGCGATGGAGCAGGCGCGCAAGGGCCGGCTCTTCCTTCTGGACAAGATGGATGCGGTGCTGGACGGACCGAGCAAGGAGCGCTCGGCCTACGCGCCCCGCATCGAGACCGTGATGATTCCCACCGACAAGATCCGCGACCTGATCGGAAAGGGCGGCGCCACGATTCGCAGCATCATCGAGCAGACCGGCGCCAAGATCGATGTGGACGACACGGGCCGCGTCAACGTCGCCTCGTGCGACGCCGAGGGCCTCAAGAAGGCGCTCGAATTGATCGGCAACATCACCGCCGTCCCGGAGATTGGCAAGGTTTACCTGGGCAAGGTCGTCCGGCTGGCCGAGTTCGGCGCTTTTGTCGAGCTCTTCCCCGGCACCGACGGCCTGCTGCACATCTCCGAGATCGCCGAGCATCGCGTCAAGGACGTAAAGGACGAGCTGCGCGAGGGCGATCAGGTGATGGTCAAGGTTCTGGCCATCGAGGGCAATCGCATCAAGCTCAGCCGCAAGGCGCTCATCAAGGAGCAGAAGGCCAAGCTGGCTCCCGCGGCAGCTTCGGCCGAGAGCGACGAAGTGGAGATTGACGTTTCCGAGCCTTTTGCTGCCGCGCCTCAGCCGGGCAGCGAGTTCGACGAACGCCAGCCGAAGTCCAACCAGAGCACGATTCTGATCGAGGGCGGAGACGACCTCGAAGAGGAAGAGGGCGAGGGCGAGGAGTTCGACGAGGAGAGCGAGCCGAACTTTAACCGCGCCGAGGGCGTTCCGGTTCCAGCCGGCCAGCCAGTTGCCGCAACGGGCGCGGGCAGGCCGAAGACCACCGACAACAATCGCCGCCGCCGCCGCCGCCGCCCAGCCGGTGGTGGACGCGGTCCGGGCAGCGGTCAGTAAACTGCTATTAGTGCAAAACTGAAAAAAATAAAAGAGCCCGGACGCCAAATCCGGGCTCTTTTTTGCTTGCCATCGAGAAAATCTAGAGCATCTTCACTGATGGTGTAAGGTCTGGGTGCCCCATCCTCGCCGCGTCTTTGTTGTTGCGGCTAGGGTGGGATAGCACAAAGCACGCCTTATAGAAACGCTGAAAATGCTTTAATTTTTTCGGGCGCGATTCAAGGGGTCAACCAGCCTCCGACTCTTCTCCTTTGGGAGCAAATATGTTGCCCATGCGCCGGATCTCGGCGCCCACCCCGGCCAGCTTCTCCTCGATGCGCTCATAGCCGCGATCCATGTGGTAGACGCGGTCCAGGATCGACTCGCCGTCGGCCACCAGCGCGGCCAGCACCAGCGAGGCCGAAGCCCGCAGGTCGGAGCACATGACGGCCGCGGCCGAAAGCTTTGCCGGTCCGCGCACCGTGGCCGTGCGGCCTTCCACCTTGATGTTCGCGCCCATCCGCACCAGCTCCTGCACGTGCATGAAGCGGTTCTCGAAGATGTTCTCCTCGACCACGCTGACGCCCTCGGCCTGCGTGGCCAGCGCCATGTACTGCGCTTGCATGTCGGTGGGAAAGCCGGGGTACTCCTCGGTCGAAATGTCGGCGGCGCGCAGCCGTTCGGCCCCGCGCACACGCACCGTATCAGGCCCGAGAATATCCACGCGGACCCCGGCCTCTTCCAGCTTGGCGATCACCGCGCTCAGGTGAGTGGCGTTGCAGCCGGCCACAATCAGGTCTCCGCCGGTGATGGCGCCGGCAATCAGGAAGGTGCCCGCCTCGATGCGGTCGGGAAAAATGCGATGGCGTGCGCCATGCAGCCTACCGACGCCCTCGACGCGAATGGTCGAAGTCCCCCCGCCCTCGATCTTTGCGCCCATCGCGGTCAGCAGCGCGGCCAGATCGACGACCTCGGGCTCGCGCGCGCAGTTTTCCATCAGGGTTTCGTCCTCGGCCAGCACGGCGGCCATCAACAAATCCTCGGTGCCGGTGACGGTAATCTTGTCGAAGACCAGGTGCGCGCCCTTCAATCGCTCCGCCCGCGCCTCCAGGTAGCCGTGCTGCTGGGTGATGACCGCGCCCATCTTCTCCAGGCCCTTGATGTGCAGGTCGATCGGCCGGCCGCCGATGGCGCATCCGCCCGGCATGGCCACGCGCGCCATTCCGGTGCGGGCAATGAGCGGACCCAGCACCAGCGAGCTGGCGCGCATCGTCTTCACAATTTCGTACTTGGCCACGGGGTCGGAGAGCCTCTGGCAGCGGATGGTGGTGGTGTGCGGCGCGTCGGCCCCGCCCTGCCGCACCTCGGCGCCCATCGAGGCCAGCAGCCTCCGCTCGGTTTCGATGTCCCGCACCTGGGGAATGTTCTCGAGCGTGACCTCGTCCTCGGTCAGAATCGCCGCCGCCATGCAGGGCAGGGCTGAATTTTTGGCGCCCGAGACGCGAATCGTACCCCGCAGCGGATTGCCGCCGCGAATCACAAATTTATCCATAAAAGCCGACCAACTCCTAGCCTCTTAGTGTAAATCGCAGCACCAGATGAGGCAGGCCCAGCGCGCATAAAACAACCGGGCCGGCGCCCCTCGATGGAAGCGCCGGCCCGGTTCTCTGATGCGGTTGAATTGCGCCGTCAGCCCTTCGCTGCGCGGCTCTTATTTCCCCGAGCTTTTGACCAGGGGACGAAGCGAGGCGGGCAGTTTGTGGAAGTCCGCCGGGGTGACGCTGGCCGGGGAGACCGGCGTGGGGCCATTCGCATTGAGCGACGCGGTTCCGGCCGGGCCCAGCAGCATTTGCAGGAACTTGATCGCATTCTCCCGGTCGGGAGCGGCCTTCAGCAAGGTAATGCCCCAGGCCACGCTGGCGGCGCGCACCGGAACCGTCTGCACGCTGCCGGGCGTCTCCAGGCCGGGCAGCACCACCACCGCATTCTTCGCGTAGTAGGCGTTCAGGGCCGGGTCGGAGAGATTGATCTCGGCGGGCAGGTCCACGTAACGGTAGTCCGGGTCCTTTTTGGCTGCCGCGCGGGCGCCGTGCTCGTAGGTCAACTGGAAGTCATAGAGCTTGCCCAGCGCCCCCACGTAGTGGTCCGGGCCGGGGAAGGTCAGATGCCCCATCAGCTTGTCGTAGAGCAGCGGCTCCTTGTAGTACTCCTGCGCCAACTGGAAGATCAGGTAGGTCCGGTAGGCGCCGGGGTCCATGAAGGGCACTCCACCGCCGATGACCACCCCCGGCGAGGTCAGAATCTTGTACCAGTCGGCGGAGGCCTTGGGAATCGAGTTGGGAGGATCGAAGGGGCCACTCTTGGGGTCAACGATGGCCAGTTTCTTCTCGGCTATGTCTTTGGCCGAGTACGCCAGCACCATCCTGCCCTTGGCGAAGACGATGGTGAAATCCGCCAGGCCCGAGGGCTTCAGGAAGAGGTCGATGTCCCGGTAGTCGGCCGAGGCGTAGAGGTCGCAAACCGGGGTTTCGGCAACGCATTGCCGGGCCATGCCCACGCTGGACCCAAACTTGTCGGTCACCTGAATGCCGGTCTGGCAGGTCAGAGCCTCCTCCAGGGGCTTGAAGGCGGCCGAGACGCTGCCGGCGTGAAAGATGGTGAGTTTCTGGCCGGTGGGCGGAACGCAGGCGGGCGTCTGCGCGCTCAGGGTTGCTGCCAGGCAGAGGCCGGGCAGAGCCAGCGCCAGCGAACGGGCGCAGGTTTGGAAAACGGTTCTTTTCGGCATTTTCAATTCCTTCTCAACTGCTGTTCGGGGTTGCTTTCGGCCAGAGCGCGAGAGTTGGAGCCGTTCCAGCCGATTCGTGGGGGAACTCATCAGTTTGTGTGAGAACAAGTCAGGGCGCCAGGGCCGATGCATCGGAATGGAGGAACGGGCGCGGGTTTTGAAGGGTGCGGGTTTTACAGGCTGCGGGAAACTCGCAGCTTTCTACCCCGGCTTTGAAAGGGCACGGCTTTAGCCGTGCCGTAGGAGCGCCTAATACGGACGCGGCTTTAGCCGCCGAGGGAATGGATGTGGTTGAATTTGCATTCCCTCGGGGGCTAAAGCCCAATCCTTTCTCTGCCCACCGGGCGGCACGGCTGAAGCCGTGCCCTTTCAAAACCGCGATTCCCATCTCATAAAAAGAGCCAGGCGCGGCGCCTCCGAACTTCAGAGGGCGCAACGCCTGGCTGCTCTGTTTAGAACTCGTAACGCATGGTGGCCGTAATCAGTCGCGGCTCACCCATGTGGGCGAGGTTGGCACCGACCTGTCCATTGGTGATGCTCGGGCCCAGAGTCGACCAGTAGTGAACATTCGAGACGTTGTTGAAAGTAACGAGCCAGGTAGCCAGCTTGCCAAAGACCCGGGCGCTATAGCGGCCGCCGAGGTCGAAGGTATTGTACTGGGGCACCCAGTAGCTGTTGATGTCGTCGGCGGCGCGGCGTCCGACATGCTGCCAGTCGAAGGTGAAGTACGCCGTGGACAGCACCGGCAACTGGTACTCGGCCAGGATGTTGGATTTGTAGTCGGGAATGCCGACAAAGTTCTTGTTGTTGGTTACATAGCTGGGGCAGACCAAAGCGCCAGCGAGACCTGTGCAGGTGGGTGATACGTACGGATTGCCCGGCGGAAGGTATTGAACCGTGTCGGTCAGCTTGGGATTCAACGCCGTGATTCCGCCGATGACCCTCAGGCTCTTGGTGACGTTGCCGGAGAGCATGGCTTCGGCGCCGTAGTTGACCTGCTGGCCGATGATCTGGTAGTTCACGCAATTCTGCCCGGTCAGCGTCAGGGTTCCACCCACGCCGCAGGCGTTGCTCGGGTTAGAGGCGCTATAGCCAAAAAGTCCGAAAGCGTTGGCAAAGGGCCGCCGGATGCGGAAGACGTCGGCCGTGAAGTTCATCCTCTGCGATTCCACCTTGTAGCCCACCTCCCACTCAGTGCTGCGGTAGGTTGGAAGCGGCTCGCTGGCATTGAAGACAAAGATTTCCGAGGCCCCGGAGCCACTGTTCGCTTGAGCTATGTCCGGAGCCTGAATGCTATCCGCAAAGGTAACGTAAGCGGTCTGGTTCGGCCTTGGCTTGTAGAGCACGCTGCCGGTGGGGCTGACGCCCTGGGACATGTAATTGCCGGCGCCTGGCACCCTCTGCTGGGCCGCCGGGTATACGCCCGATATTTTGTAGTTGTTCGTCCAGGTCCAATCCTGGCTGGCGGCTACGCGCAGAAGCCATTTCGGCGTCAGCGTGATGGTGTCGCCAAAGTTGAATCCCTGCTGATGGATGATGCTGGAAACGTAGAGGGCGTAAATGCCGGTGTAAGGCTGATAGCCGACGCTTGCATCAATCTGCGGGTCGTTGATGTTGGCATAGCAAGCGTGAGGAGCGTTCAGCGCGCACAGGAATTTGGCCGTGGGGGAGGTAGTGGTTGTGCCCGTGAGGGAGTTTGTGGGGCCCCAGGTAGCAAATCTGTAGCCGGTGCTGCCGAAGACCACCGCGTGGCTGACGCTGCCGGTCTTGAATTTGCCGGTAACGTACCCCAGGTCGCTCTTGACCTGGAAACGGCCGGAGATCGTTCCCTGGAAGATGTTTTCCGCCTCTGTCTGGTAATCGCCCTTGGAGTCAAAGAGCGCGTTGACCGCTGTGGTGAGGTTGCGATAGCTGATCTGGTGCAACACCCCGAGATTAAGGTGCCAGTTCGGGCTGAAATCGTGCGTGAGCTTCACCTCGGCGATCTGGTTGTTGGTATTGGATCCCAGGAAGCGCTGTCCATAGCCCTGGCGCTCCGGGTCGGGAGCATTCACCGGCAGAGTGGAGTAACAGCCTGAGTTGTAGCCAAATTTGTAGCCAGACGGAGCCGGATTCACAGTCGTGCATTTAGCTGTGGGATTCTGTGTCGAATTGTAGGAGAACCAGCCGGGGTATCCATGCTGCCAGAGGTTGTAGAAGCTGAAGTTGCCCCCGATGGTGGTGTGGGCGAAGGGACGCGCATCGAGCGTGATGTCGGCCAACTGGCGGCGCAACTGGCTATTGGTGACGTAGCCGGTGCCGTCGCCCACAAGCCCGTTGATGCGGTAGCCGAAGATCTTCTTCGGACCCAGGCGGCCGCCCAGGTCGAGATGACCGGTCATCACGCTGCGGCCCTCATAATCCACCTCGGCCTCGTTGAACCGGTCTTCGGTGGGAGCCTTGGTGACGAAGTTGAAGGTGCCCGAGGGGTTGGAGGGGCCGTACATCGAGCCGCCCACGCCGCTGAGAACCTCAATCTGCTGGTACTCCTCGAGCGCGAAAGGCACGGTAACCGCAAATCCCATTCCGTCCATGCGGTCGCCCTGCATGTTGGTGCCCTGCATGCCGCGCGTTTCAGGGCGCAGAATCTCCGGTCCCTGCATCTCCTGGAAGGAGACCAGCGGCAGATACTTGGCGATCTGCTTGAAGTCTCTCGAATGCGTGTCCGCGATCAACTGGTGGGAGATCACATTGATTGTGTAGGGAAGGTTCACAATGGGCGTCGGGCCGAGGGGCGTAGCGGGCGCCAGGACATCCACGCGGTAGGCGTTCTCAAACGAACCAGCCTTGACGGCGACGCTCTCGACATTGCCGGCCAGCGTCAGGGAGAAATCGGTGCTGGCGCTCTGGCCCGCGGCCACGTTGATGGCGCCGCTTACGCTGGGATTGAAGCCCTGGGCGTCGGCCTCAATGGTGTACGTGCCCACCGGCAGGGCTGAAAACGTATATTCGCCCCGGGCATTGGTGACCGAGGTGGCCTTTTCGTTGGTCTGCACGTTGGTGAGAACCACCGGGACGTTGGCCAGAACCGCCTGACTGGGGTCCTTGACGGTGCCGGTGATCCGCCCCGTGGTTGAGCCGCTCTGTGCGAAAGTGCACAGTGTGGCGCATAGGCAGAGGAGACAGCCAACGAGCAGCCCTCTCCAATTGCCTTGTCCTTTTGTTTTGAATACCATGTATTGCCTCCAGAGAATTACATAGAACATCGCCGTCGCTTCGGCAACACTCATCCGGGGCATTCTATCGAAAGATTGATGCGATAATCAATAAGAATCTTGAGAGCGTAACGTATACATTACACGCGCGACACATAATTATGAGCGCTTTGTTTTCCGGCCGCCGGGGAAGGGCCCTTGGAGGGAAGCGCTTTTGTCTTTTTTAGATGTCAAATCTAGAGCCAGGATGCGGGTTGTTAAGCCGAATTTCCGTCTGCAGGGAGGGTTTGCTCCTCGGCGGCCGGGGAGGCGTCCAGCATTGCAAGATGATGGCGACCAGCATTTTTTTAATCATTTCCCCTCATCCATTTCGCCCACAGGCCGATAGACAGGAAGTTGACTTGTATTTCCGAAAGGAGCACGCCAGATGATCCCTGCAGTTGATCATCCGATCTGGACGCAAATTGTAACCGGGAAGAAACCGGTGCAGACGGGCAAGCTGGCCATTAACCTGCTTGCTCAAGGCAACAAAATCAACTACGAGAAGGATTCGTCGCCTGCCAACGTGAAGCTGCTCGCGAAAAGAACCCACGACTTCTTCATCCAATACGAAAAGGTCTTTGCCACTGAATTCGCCAAGATTCTCAGCTAAGGAGTGAGAGAGCGCTATGCTTGCAGCCATCAGTACCACCTTGCAATCCATCCCGGAGGTGCAATCAGCAGTCGCCGCCGGAGAGTTCTTGTTCCTGGCCGGTAGCCGCGAAGCTCTGAGCCAGCTCCCCGCCGGCAACTGGGTAGGCGGAACCATTCCCTACTTCATGACCGAGCAGGGAGGTCTGCTGGCCGAGGACCGCATCTTTGTAACCCGAGTGCCGGAGATGGCCCTGTCAGTGAAGGCGGCCGACTATGGGCCGGAGAATCTGGCCAACCTCTACCGCGACGCACCCGTCCATGGCTTCACCTTCGTGGTATTGCCAGCCGCCACCGAAGTGCTCAAGACCTTCGCCGAGAAGGCTCCTTCCTTCGACGGCTTCCTGCTGCGCCCCGTTGTGGGATGGGTCGCGGGGGTACGCGTGGACAAGATCGGCAAGGAATCGCCGGTGGTCTTCAACGGCAAGACGGGCTCCGTCCACGAGGCCAAGTGTGTTGCGCTGCACGTTACGCTGCCCGCCAACATCATGGCCGATATGGACATCGTGAACATCTTCGAGAGCCAGGGCGGCGACGTGATCCGCTTCGAGGAGGCAGGCTTCCAGGTAACCAAATGCCTGGTTAACGGCAAGTCAACCAATCTGGCCAAGTACATCACCGAAAAGGGAGTCCGCACGGAGTTCCCCCTGATCGGCGACTACAACGGCAGCAACATCAACGTCTCTTTCCAGAATGTGGACGCCGCCAAGGGCGTGGTCGATCTGTATGCTCCGGTCTTTCCCGGCGTAGACTATCGCTTCGTCAAGCCGGTCGCGGACTACGCGGGCGCATTTGCCAACACTCTTACCGAGGGCGCGGAGCACCCGGCTTTTGCCTGCAACTGCATTCTCAACTACCTCTACGGCAAGCTCGAAGGCAAGAAGACCGGCGACATCACCGGCCCCATCACCTTCGGCGAGATTGCGCACCAGTTGCTGAATCAGACGTTGGTCCGGCTCTATCTGCACAATATGGCCTGAGTCCACCGGATTCCACCCGCTTTCCACCCCCGCTGCGTTCATGCGCCAGCCGGTTCATCCTCGCGATGAGCCGACTGGCTTTTTTGCGGCCGCCCCTGCGGCTCGGCCTGCCTCGCAGCTCTTTGATTGATCCAGGATTTATCCAAAATTTGTCAGGATTGATTCAGGATTTATCCAAAATTTGTCAGGATTGATTCAGGATTGGTCAAGGATTGATCCGGGCCTAAACATCTGAAACAAGTTGGGCGCCCCGCGCCGCCATCTACAATCGAGGCATGAGCAAACAGGTCATCGCAACCCCTTTAGCGCCCGCCGCCATCGGCCCCTACTCACAGGGCGTACGCACGGGAAACCTCATCTTCACGGCCGGCCAGATTGCGCTGGACCCGCTCACCCAGCAGGTCGTCGCCGGTGGCGTCGCCGAGCAGACCACCCGTGTGCTGGAAAACCTGAAGGCCATTCTCGAGGCGGCTGGATCAAGAATGGAAAACGTCGTCAAGAGCACTGTTTTCCTCAAGGATTTCAATGACTTCTCCGCCATGAACGCGATCTATGGAGCCTACCTCGACCGGGAAGGTGTCCCCCCCCCGGCGCGCTCGACGGTCGAGGTCGCGCGCCTGCCCAAGGACGTTCTGGTCGAAATCGAGCTGGTCGCCGAGATCTGAAACCGGCCCTCCCGATCCCAACGCCCGGCCAGGCGCATCCAATCGGCATGGAACGAGCCTGGGAGGCTCCATGAGCGACGCGACGGAAGAGACCGGCAAACCCCAACGCATTGAACGGAGCGAGTCCGAGTGGCGCGCCCTGCTCACCCCCGAGCAGTACAGGATTCTGCGCGAAAAGGCCACCGAACGCGCCTTCACCGGCGTGCTGACCCAGAACCACGAGACGGGCGACTACCATTGCGCCGGCTGCGGCGCTGTTTTGTTTCAGAGCGGAGCTAAATTCGACTCCGGCTGCGGCTGGCCCAGCTTCATGCTGCCCGCTGGTTCCGAGGCCGTCGTCGAGCACGAAGACCTGAGCCTGGGAATGCGGCGCGTCGAGGTCTGTTGCGCGCGCTGCGGCGGCCATCTGGGCCACGTCTTCCCGGACGGACCCCGCCCCACCGGCCTGCGCTACTGCATCAACTCCGCCTCACTCACCTTCGAGCGGGCAAAGTGAAACCCACGGCCCTTCTAGAGCGGTTCCCCAGTTAATGTGGAGTTTTGAGAATCGTGTAAGGTGGCTTTTACTTCCACCCCGGAACGGAAAAGCCACTCAGCGGCTGTGGTTTCCCTCTATAGCAAATGGAGAACCGCTCTATCGCCGGTGATAGAAGGGCAGCACGATCAGCAGCGCAAAGCCGATGGCCATGGCAAGAGCCAGCGCCAGCAGCCCGTAGAAGAGCGCCAGACTCGGGCCCTGGGCAGGCCTCACCGGCGGCTCGCCGTCGCTCGATCCAGTTGGCGGGCGCTCCGGCTCACTCATACTTCAGCGACTCCACGGGGTCCAACTGCGCGGCGCGGGTGGCCGGGATGGTGCCAAAGACCACACCCACCAGCGTGGCCGAGGCCAGGGCGATGACCACCGACCAGCCCGAGACCGGCAGATTGTAGTTGGTGAAGAAACGGATCGAAAGGGGCACCGACAGCCCCACCAGCGTGCCCACGATGCCGCCCGTCAGCGAGATGATGACCGCCTCGGCCAGAAACTGAAGCTTGATCTCGCGATAGGTGGCGCCCATGGCCTTGCGAATGCCGATCTCGCGGATGCGGGAGCGCACATTGGCCAGCATGATGTTCATAATGCCCACACCGCCCACCGCCAGGGTGACGGCGGCCACCAGCACCAGAACTGCGGTCAGGGCGTTGGCAATCTTCGCCGCCATGGTCAGCACTTCTTTGAGGGTTTGCGTCTGATAAACCGAGTTGGGCCGGTGGCGGGAGCTGACAATGCGCCTGATCTCGTTGGAGGCTTCGGGAACCTCGTCCATGCTGCGCATGGAAAAATAAATCTGCTTCACATCTTCCGAGCCGGTGAAGTAGCGGGCCACCGAATAGGGGATCAGAATGGTCCGGTCCTGAATCTCCGACTGGCCCATGTCGTCCACGCTCTCCCGGAAGATGCCGATGATCGTAAAGGGAATGCCGCTGATTTCGAAGTTCTGGCCAACGGCCGCATCCGAGCTGCCGAAGCGGTCATGGGCGAAGATCTCCGAAACCACCGCGCATTTCAGGTGTGCGGTGTCGTCCTCGTCGTCAAAAAAACGGCCCACTGGCACCAGCAAATTGCGAATGTCCTCGTACTGGGGGCTGACGCCCAGCACCAGCGTGTCCTTGACGACGCCGCCGCCAAAGCTGATGCGGGCGTGCATCTCGGTGACCGGCGAGGAGTACATCACGTTGGGCATCTGCGCCAGCACGGCCTTCTCGTCTTCGCGGGTGAGCGAGTCGTCATAGGACTCGCGCTGCGAGCCCATCGCGCCGCCGCCGGCGTACTCCAGCTCGACCGAGTTGGTGCCGATCTTCTGAATCTCGGTGAGAATGAATTCCTTGCCGGTCAGCCCGATGGTCACCACCAGGATCACCGAGGCGGTGCCGATCACCATGCCCAGCGCGGTCAGGGCGAAGCGCAGCTTGCTCGCATTGAAGCTGTCCATGGCCAGCTTCAGAATCTCGCTCAGCACCATGGTGCGGCGGGGTCTCGTCAGCATCCGCTCAAGAGCGCGATGGCGGGCATCGTCAGCCGGCTTCATCGGTTGATCGGCTACGCGCTCCATCTTCTCGACCGTCTCTTCCATCGCTCCCCTGCTGATAGCTTACCCTCTCAAACTGGAAGACGGCCACTGCGCCGGACCAAGCCTGAGGCCGCCAACCGCCGGGCGCAGTACGCTGAAAAGACAACCCCGGCCAGAGCCGGGGTTGTCGGACGACGAAAGACGGGGCCGTCTACAGACTTCTGTGGCCTACGCCTTGGCCACGACGCGACCCACTTCCTTCAGGCGGGCAGCCTTGCCGCGCAGTCCGCGAATGTAGAAGAGCTTGGCGCGGCGCACCTTGTAGCTGCGGATCTTCTCGATCTTTTCGATGACCTTGGAGTTGAACGGGAAGATGCGCTCCACGCCCTGGCCAAAGCTCATCTTGCGCACGGTGAACGTGCCTTGGGGGCCTTTGTTGATGGCGATTACCAGACCCTCGAAGGCCTGCAAGCGTTCCTTGTCGCCCTCCTTGATCTTCACTTGGACGCGAACCTGATCGCCAGGAACGAACTCGGGGAGGTCGGTGCGCTTGAGCTTGTCAGCCAGGCGCTGCATTACGGGATGAATGGACATAAGTGTTTTTCCTGCTCTGAACTCAGAATTTCCAGTCTATCAGAGAACCGGTTTCCGTGCCTAATTCGCCGTGGCCTTTCGCGGAGCCGGCTGCGTTGTCCGGTTGATTGCGTTATAGTTCCGGGTATGGACGAGAAACGCGAATTGTTGCGCCATACGCTGGCCACTGTGGCCTACCGGGCTGCCCGGGCTCTCGAGGGCGCGCCCGATCACTTTGCCGGATTTTCCTCTGCCGGCCGCATGCCCGTCGAGATTCTGGCCCACATGGGCGACCTGTTCGACTGGGCGCTGAGCGCGGCCATCGGGCAGGAGCACTGGCAGGTCACCCAGCCGCGCGCCTGGGCCGAGGAGCAGCAGCGGTTCTTCTCCTCACTGCGCAGCCTGGACTCATTCCTGGCCTCGGACGGGCCGCTGCGCGCTCCGGTCGAGCAGTTGTTTCAAGGCCCGGTGGCCGATGCGCTGGCCCATGTGGGCCAGTTGGCCATGCTGCGCCGTATGTCCGGCAGCCCCACGCGCGGAGAAAACTTTTATGTCGCCGACATCCAGGCCGGCCAGGTGGACGCGGATCAGCCCAAGGCGGCCAAGCCGTTCAAAACGCACTGAGGCGCGATTTTCAGTCGGCAATGACCGCTGGCCGCTTCCGCCCCGAGGCCTCGCACCTACTCTTATATTCTGAGAAAGAATCACATGCGCTTCGAGATTCTCACCATCTTCCCTGGCTTTTTTGCCGGTATCTTCGAAAACGGGATTCTGCGTCGGGCGCTGGCCGAGGGGCTGGTTTCGGTGGGGGTGCACGATCTGCGCGCCTTCACCCACGACCGGCACCGCACCGTCGACGATCGCCCCTTTGGCGGCGGCGAGGGGATGGTGCTGAAGCCCGAACCGCTCGCCGAGGCGCTGGCTTCGCTGGGCATTCAACCCAAGGCGGAGCGGAGGGCAGCTCGTCAGTCTGCGGAGAAGCTCGATTCCGAAGCGCAGCCGCTTCCGCCCACACCTGATTCAGAACTGCAGCCGCGTCAGGGCACGACTTCATCCGACTCACAACCGGCTTCACTCGACTCCCCATCGTGTCAGGGCTCGACTGATTCCGAACTGCAGCCGTGTCCGCCCACAACCGAGTCCGAATCGCAATCGTGTCAGGGCACGACTTCAGTCGTGCCGCAGTTGCAGCAATATGAACGGGGGGCTTTAGCCCCGGAGGAGAACTCTTCGGAGAAATCTTCCTCTGCTCCCGCCGGGCAGACGCGCGTAATCCTGCTTTCCGCGCAGGGGCGGCCCTTTACCCAGGCGATGGCGCGGGAGCTGGCCACGGTCGAGCGCGTGGTGCTGATCTGCGGCCGCTACGAGGGCGTGGACGAGCGCATCAACCAGCTTTATTGCGACCAGGAGCTCTCCATTGGCGATTACGTGCTGAGCGGTGGCGAACTGGCCGCCGCCGTGGTGGTGGACGCGACCATGCGGCTGATTCCTGGCGTGCTGGGCAACGAGGCCTCGGGAGAGTTCGAGAGCTTCGGCGTGGCCGATGCCGAGATTGCCACCACCGAGGATGGCGTTCCGCGCTCGCAGCACGGCGCCGGAGGCCTGCTCGACTATCCGCACTACACCCGGCCGGCGGAGTTTGGCGGCCTGAGCGTTCCCGCGACGCTGCTCAATGGCGACCACCGCGAGATTCGCCGCTGGCGCCGCGAGCAGCAGTTGCGCAAGACGCTGGCCAACCGGCCGGATCTGCTGGAAGGCGCCACGCTCAGCCAGGAAGACCGCAAGCTGCTAGAGGTGATTCGGCGGGAAGTGGTCTAAAAGTTGCGGGGATGGAAGCGGGAATTCCCCGCTCAGACCGGCTCAGCCGGACCCTGTGAGGCTTTCCCCGGCGCATTCAGATCCACCAGCCCCTCGGGCAGCGCCATTTCAACCCGCCTGGCTGCCAGGTCGATCTTCCGCAAATAGCTCTTGGCAAAGGGAATGAGGATCTCGCCCGTGGCGCCGCGCACCACCAGCAAGGCCACTGGTCCGGCCGTCCGGTCCACTGCTTCAATCTCGCCGACAACCACCGGAGCTGGACCGGATTCGTTTCCCTGGGCCACATCCACCAGCACGCAGCCGATCAGGTCGCCGGTGTAAACCTCGTCCTCGCCCAGAGCGGCCCGCTCCGAGCAGGGAATCACGACGGTCAGCCCGGCAAGCGCCTCGGCCGCCGAAATCGAGTCCACCCCGGCGAAGTGCAGCACCACGCCGCCCTTGTGCAGCCAGTGGGCGATGAGTTCAACTTCGCGCGGAGGGGCAGTTGCCGCTGCGGGTGAGTTCGTACGCCCTCCCCCACCGGAGGTGGTCAGCAGCCAGAGCTGCCTTCGGTCGGCAAATTTTTCAGGAAAATCGGTGAGAATTTCGGCGAAGACCTCGCCTTTGCGCCCCTGCGGACGGCGAATCCGCGCCAGCCAAACCCAGGGTTCCGGCTGCCCGGCTTGGACTGGCTGGCCAACCTGCGCGCCTTCTGCAGCTTGGACAGTTTGTCGAGCTTGTGCAGCTTCTTCAGGCACGGTCACCACTCCTCCCGGGTGCGGGGGGGATGCGGAAGCAGCGCCCCGTTCAGGCTTCGTCTTCTTCCAGAATGTCGAGCGTGTAGCGGTGATGCAGCTTCATGCTGACGGCGCCCAGAATAGTGCGCACCGAGCGGGCGGTGCGCCCCTGCTTGCCGATCACCTTGCCCACATCCTGCGGCGCGACGTGGAGTTTGAGAACCGTGCTTTCATCGCGGCCCACGCTCTCCACTTCAACGGCGGCCGGCTCGTCCACCAGGGCCCGCGCAATCTCGCGGACCAGTTCTTCCACTGCAACTAAAGCGTTTTGGGTCATGCTCCTGCCCCCACCGGATGCGGCCAATCATTGGCGACCAGAATTTGGCGGCCAAAAATGAACAGCTTCGATCGGTGCGCGCATAGTAACAGCACACCCCCGCCGCCGTCAGCAATTTATCTGCGCGCCGGCTCGCGAAGCTCCGCGCGCGCCATCAGGGGAGAGCAAAAAAATCAGGCTGCGGCCGATTCGGCAACCGGGGCGGGGTTCTTGGCCACCAGTTTCTCGACCCTGGACGACAGTTGCGCGCCCACGCCGCGCCAGTATGCGATGCGCTCGTGCTTCAGCTCGACCGAAGCCGGGTTGGTGCGCGGGTTGTAGGTGCCGACGACCTCGATCGAACGGCCATTGCGGGCGCGGTCCTTCTCGATGACCACGATACGATAGTAGGGCTGTTTGCGGGCGCCAAAACGCGCCAAACGAATCATCACCACGGCGATACGGTTCCTTTCAAAATCCAGTGCTCTGTTGCAGTCCTATGGGGGCTTGCCAGCCGGCGGCGTTCCGCTTCAAGCTCGCCCTGCCAATAAAAGGACCGGGCAAACCTGCCAGCAGATCACCCGCGAACGAAAAGTTGTTCGCAGGAACCCCGTGCCGCGCAAGACACAACACCTAAGTATCGCCGAAAGTGGGCGGTTGAGGCAAATAAACTCTCTACCTTCGCTTCTCGCCCTCGACTGCTTGGCCTCGCTGAATGGCGGCTTTGGCGGCTAAAGCAAGTTCCAAACTGGCATTGAGTCAGGCCGCAACTCCAGTCCCAGGTCCTCGCCCCGGAAAGAACGAAGACCTGGGATTTAGAAGATAAACTGGCAATTTCAAGCGCGTTATTTGCCCGATTTGCCCTTCTTGCCGCCGCTCGTCTTGCCTGCGGCCTGCCGTGGCTGGTCACCGCCATGGTGCCGTTTGTGGTGCGCCACGGCCTTGGCGATCTCCTCCGGGGAAAGTTTGCTGGGGCTTCCAAGATGCAGAACATCGTTTGCGATTGAGGGGTCGGTTTTGCTGGGTTCCATGGATTTCTCCTTTTTGGGGCAGGAGCTCCATCTGCAAGCTGCCGCAAAAGCTCGCAGACGAGCCTCTTCCGGCTATATCGAAAACTCCAGCGGCCGCGGGAGCGGCTTAGAGGCAGGGCTGGCAATTCAAGTCCGCCTCGACCACCCCGGCAGGAACGGCCGCTGAGCGGCAACTCCTACCTTCAGGATAGTCCCATCCGGCAGAGATGGACAAAAAAATGCCTTGCGCCGCGAGCCGGTCAGTTTTTGATCTTCTTCAGCAGCCACGCCATGTTCTGGCCCAGAACCTTCATGGTTTGAATGCCCTCTTCGTCCCGCTCCACGTCGCCGATCTCGCGGCCGATGCCAATGTTCCAGTAGGACGAGCCGGGGATGATCATTTCGCTGATCAGAAAGAAGTGATTCAGGGCGTCGAAGGCGTGAATCGCTCCCGCGCGGCGCACCGCTACGACGGCCGCGCCCACCTTGCGGCGGAAGATGCCGCCATTGGCCTTGGAGACCAGGCAGGCGCGGTCCATCAGGGCTTTAATCTCGGGAGAGATGTCGGCCACATAGGTGGGCGAGCCGAGAAGAATGCCGTCGGCCGCCTCCATCTTTTCGATAAAAACGTTGCCCATGTCGCCGGTCTGCGAACACCGGCGGTCCTTGTTTTCAGAACACTTGCGGCAGGCCAGGCAGCCGTGAATCTTCGCCCCGCTCAGTTCAATGAGTTCGGTTTCGATCCCTTCCTTTTCAAGCTCCTTCAGAACGTAGCGGAGCAAAATGGCCGTATTCCCGCCCTTGCGGGCGCTGCCGTTCAACGCAACAACCTTGGTCCGAGTCCCGTTCATGAGTCAGTCTCCTCTTGCCGGCCCTCCGGGCCAGAATATTTTTTCACTCCCCATTTTGGTCTCTTCCCGCATGGAAGAAGGCCGCGTGGCTTCTGATAAAAGCAGAGGTCAAAATGCCGTCCAAGCCGCGCCCCATTAGAGCAATCTCCTTGAGCAGCCTTATGCCTTCCCGGTCATCGCATAAAGAATCGCCCGTGCGGTGAACTCTTCGTCCAGGCGCGAGGAGATCATCAGGTCGTAAAGGTGGGGATTGGTCCAGCACTTGCCAAAGAACTGTTGGAGGTACTTGGCGCGCTCGCCATCCACGGTGCGAATGCGCTGCTCGATGTTGGCGCCCGGCTCCAGGCGGTCGCGCAGGCGCGCAATGCGCTCCAGGCAGGGCGCGTAGACGAAGACGTGAAAGACGTCGGGCTGATGCTGCAGAACGCACTGCGATCCCCGGCCCACGATCACGCAATTGCCGTCTGAATGAGCTTTTTCGATGATCTTCTGCGAGATTTTTACCATTTCCTGGGCGTCGAAGACGGCGTTGTCGCCCAGTTCGAGGCCGGCAGCCAGGGCGGCCGAGCGCATGGCCTGCTGGTTGATGCGCCGCAGCCAGGAATCCACGTGCTCGTCGTAGTGGCGCACCACGCTCGAATCCACATGCGCCGCGTAGGCGATGGCGTCGATGATGTCCTTGTCCAGCAGCTTCCAACCGAGCCGCATGGCGATGGCTTCCGCAATGCGTCCCCCGCCGCTGCCAAACTCCCGGTTGACCGTTAGTACGCGGTATTCCACGTTCCCTCCCGCAAAATCGGCAACAATCCACGTTACTCCTCCGCCCGTGTTCTTTCCAGTTCCGCCCGCGCCGCTTTTATTTCGGCGTAACCCCTGGCGCTGGAATCTGGGCGGCCGGTCTGGTGAAAGGCGCCGGAAACTGGAGCCAATCAAGGCGCCAGAACTAGCCGGAAATCCCGTTCTGAACGGGGTTTCGCAGGTGGCAAAAAGTCCACGGCGCTTGCAGGAGGCAGTGAGTCCTCGGCGTAGCATTGAAGAGTGAATTCCGTTTTATGAATTCCATTTTTCCGGGCCAGGGCGATCCGGCAGGACGCGCTTTGGAGCATTTTCAGAAGGAATTTCAGAAGGAATCTGAACTTCTCTTCGAGCCTGTAAAAGGTGGGTTCTTTTGAAGAAACAGGTCACAGGGGCGCGTGGCTTTGGGCTGCGGCCATGTGGAAAACGCGATCAGGCCACCCGGGCGCAGAACGCACCGGTCGAGGGCCAGTAAAAATCAGGGGCGGTTAAAGATCAAGGGCGGGCAAAGAGGAATGAGCGATTTCGATCCAAGAGGAAGGAACAATTTCGGTCGCAGTGGTTTCTGCCGAATAGCCGCGCCCTGGCGGCTGCGCACCCGCACCCTGGAACTAGGCCGGCGGACGCTGGTCATGGGCATCGTCAACGTCACGCCCGACTCGTTCAGCGACGGCGGGCTTTTTTCCACCCCCGAGGCTGCAATCGTCCGCTCAATGCAATTGTTGGACGAGGGCGCTGATCTGCTCGATCTGGGCGCGGAGAGTACGCGGCCGGGGTCGCGGGCCGGATCGCAAGCCGGGTCGCGGGCGGGAAATCCCAATGGCGTGGCAGGCTCAGCAGAGGCTCCGGTGGTGAGCGCCGATGAAGAACAGGTGCGCCTGCTGCCCGTGCTGGAAGGAATTCTCAGGGAGCGGCCCCAGGCCGTCATCTCCGTGGACACCTACAAGGCGGCGACGGCGCGGGCGGCCCTCAGGGCAGGCGCGGAGATTATCAACGACGTGAGCGGCTTCGCCTGGGACGCGGAGATGGCCACGGTTTGCGCGGAGGCTGGGCGCGGCGCCGAAGATGCTCCCGGCGTTCGTGCTGAAACTGCTCCGGGCCGCAATCCGGGCCGCAACGCTGAAACCAGTCCAGACGGCAATTCAGGCCGCGTTCCTGGCTGTAGTCCAGGCCTGATCCTGATGCACACGCGGGGCAGGCCCGAAGAGTGGGGCACGCAGCCGAAGCTGGCTCCCGATGAGCTGCTGGCCGCGGTGCGCGCGGGGCTGGCAGCCAGCCTGGCGGCGGCAACGGCAGCGGGAATTCCGCCCGAGGCTATTGTGCTCGACCCCGGCTACGGCTTCGGCAAGCGCTTCGAGGAAAACTACGCGCTGCTGGCCCGGCAATCGGAACTGCTTTCGCTGGGCCGGCCGCTGCTGGCCGGGCTCTCGCGTAAATCCTTCCTGGGCCGGACGCTGGCCCCACTGCACGCGGGCTGCGACGCCCCGGTCGAGGCCCGCGAGACAGCCAGCGTGGCGGCGCTGGTCGCGGCCATCCTGCATGGAGCCTCGATTGTCCGTGTGCATCGGGTACGCCCGGCCATCGAGGCGGCGCGGATTGCCGACGCGGTGCTGACTGCTGGCGGTTCTATCGATTGAGGTTCGCGGAAACTCGCCTTAGCCGGTTCGCAAATGGCGCGCATCGCCGAGGGCTTGCCCGGAACGCAACCGAAGGCGTAAGGCTGCCCGGCCAAGGGGCAGGACGCCCCGCCGCTGAATCGTGTTGCCCCGGCAAACCTGCCCAGGGTTTATTATCAAAGCAGGTGCAGGCCGGAGCGGCTGCGCCTTCGTTTTGCTGTCCGGAGTTGCAACCCAGGAATTGCAATTCAGGTTTTGCAACGCCGGATTGGCAATCCAGAAGCGGCAATTCAAAACTTGTGCGCGCCTTTGCAGAAAAGGCCGTCAGGGTTGATGTATCTCTCACGCAGGACAGTCTTCAAGGAACAGGATCAGATGCGAGCAAAGACGGCGGTAGTGCTGGGCGCCCAGTGGGGCGACGAGGGCAAGGGCAAGATTGTGGACGTGCTGAGCGAGCGGTTTACCGCCGTGGCGCGCTACGCCGGCGGACACAACGCCGGACACACGGTCATCATCGGCAGCCAGAAGTTCGTGCTGCAACTGATTCCCTGCGGGGTTTTGCGGCCGGGCTGCCAGGGCGTCATCGGCAACGGCGTGGTGCTGGACCCGATCGCCTTCCTCAAGGAAGTGGCCAAGCTGCGCGCGCTGGGCGTGGGCGTGGATGAGCGGCTTTCGGTCTCCAACCGGGCGCAGGTGATTCTGCCCTATCATCGGATGATCGAGCTGGCCGCCGAGAGCGCGCCGGGGCGCAAGAAGATTGGCACCACCAGCCGGGGCATCGGGCCAGCCTACTCGGACAAGATGTCGCGCGGCGGGCTGCGCATCGTGGACCTGCTGCGGCCCGATCTGCTGAAGACGCACATCGAGGCAGCCTGCGCCGAGAAGAACGCCATTGTTCACGCTCTGTTTGGCGCCGATCCGCTGGAACCGCAAAAGATGTACGACGAGTACGCGGCCGCGGCCGAGCAGGTGCGCCCCTTTGTCACCGACACCGGCCGCCTGTTAAACAAGATTCTGGCCGAGGGCGGCAGCGTGATGTTCGAAGGCGCGCAGGGCACGATGCTGGACATTGACCACGGAACCTACCCCTTTGTGACCTCCTCTTCGGCGACGGCCGGCGGCGCGGCTACCGGCACCGGCGTGGGGCCGACGGCCATCGGCACGGTCATCAGTGTGACCAAGGCTTACGTGACGCGCGTTGGCGAAGGCCCCTTCCCCACCGAGATTCACGAGGCGGTGGGCGACCACCTGCGGGCGCGCGGCAACGAGTACGGCGCGGTGACCGGGCGGCCACGCCGCTGCGGCTGGCTGGACATTCCGCTCTTGCGCTACTCGAACCAGGTCAACGGCGCCGAGTGGCTGGTGGTGACCAAACTGGATGTGCTCGACGAACTCGAAGAGATTCCCATCTGCGTGGGCTACGAGATCGCGGGCAAGGTGACCGATGAGATTCCCGCCGACGTGTACGGCCTCGAACAGATCAAGCCGGTTTATACGAAGCTGAAGGGCTGGCGCAGCTCGACCGAGGGGATTACCGAATTCGACAAATTGCCCCCAGCCGCAAGAGATTATCTGCATTTTCAGGAGCGGGAGAGCGGGGCCAAGATCGGCATGGTCTCAACCGGCCCGGACCGGAACCAGACCATGCTGCTGCCGGAGTTTGCCGCGGCCCTCGATAGCATTCACGCATAAACTTGAAATGTGTCCCCAGGGAGTTTGATGAACGTTCGATTCCTGGATCGCAAAAGGAAGCCGCTCTGATGATCAGCTTTGCCGTACGGCTCAAATTTGCCCCGGAAGATCGCGCCGATGTTGCTGAATGCCTGCGTGTGCTGGCCACGGCCTCGCGCCAGGAACCGGGATGCATCAACTACATCCCCCATCACGTCGAGGACGACCCCGATACCGTGCTCATCTTCGAGCAGTATCAGGACACCAAGGCCCTGGCCGCGCACCGCGGGTCGGAGCACTTCAAGCGCCATGCCGTGGGCGGGCTCTACCAGAAGATGCGGGAGCGCGCCGTGGAAAACCTGGTCGCTCTGGCTTGAGCCTTCGCCCGCCGCCAACCGGCGAAAGCCTCGGCGCGGCTATAGCAGTTCTCCAATTGCACTACACCGAAACCGCGCACTCAAGTGGCTTTTTCCTTAAGAAAAAGCCACCTCGCACAGGGTTGGCAGGGCATATGAATTGGAGAAATGCTCTGGCCGCGAAGCCTTTTGCGGAAAGCGGCCGTTCACGGAAAATTGACGGAACGGGAATCCGCGCCGTCCTGAAATCGATTGACCTGCACAGCCCTGCGCGACTACCATCCGAAGCCATGATGACCGGAGCCGGGATCAACTCGTCCAAGTCCATTCGTCGCCAGGCAGCCTTCGCCCTGGCCGTCCTCCCCCTGCTCGGAGCGCTCGTGCTGGCCGTCTGCGCCCCGCCCCTTCAGGGCGAAATGCCGAAGGTGCGGAAGCACCAGAGCCGTCTCCTGATCGACCGGCTGGAAGAGAGCTGGCGGAATGCCACGCTGAAGGCGGACACTGCTGCCCTGGGCTCGCTGCTGGCCGACGACTACATGGCCATCACCCCCGGCGGCACTCTGTTGTCCAAGGAGCAGACGCTGGCCAGCCTGCATTCCGGCACGACCCATTTCACCTCCTTCGAAGTCTCCGACCGCAAGGTGCGCTTCTACGGAACTACGGCGCTGCTCACCTCCCGGGTTGAGGTGAGCGGCACGATCGCCGGGGAGGACATCTCCGGCAGCTTTCGCTATACCCACGTCTACGCGCGGGACAAACAGGGCGCATGGAAGATTGTGAGCTTTGAGGCCAGCCGCATTCGCGAACCCGGCGAGCGAAGGTAGACCCCGAAGGCGCGGGAAGGCCAACTCCTTCACGGAAGGCGCATTCCTCTGGGCAGTACAAGCACACATTCCTCTATAAAAATCTATTCCCTTACAATGGGCCTATGCCGGAACTGCCTGAAGTGGAGACGATTGCCCGCGGCGTGAACGAACGGGTGCGCGGTGACCGCATCGTCGAGGTCTGGTTCTGCGGGCACCGGCAGCCCTTCAAAAACTTGCCTGAAATCCAGTCCAAAGGCTTGCAGGGCCGGACGATTCTGGCTGTTCATCGCACCGGAAAGCACATTGTCTGCGAATTGGGGCCTGCGAACGGTAAACCGGCTCCCGCCTCGGGCAGTCCTTTGGATGAGTGCGCCATCCATTCGAGCGCCCAATGGATTGTGCACCTTGGCATGACCGGCAGATTGCTGGCGGGCCCCCCGGATGCGCCCCTGGCGGCTCACACCCATGCGCGGCTGAGCCTCGCGAGCGGCCGGGAGCTGCGCTTCGTGGACCCGCGCCGCTTCGGGCGGCTGGAGTTTCGCGATCTCAGTGGCTGCCCCGGCTTCAGCGCGGCGGGAGCCGACCCTCTGACCGTGACGGAGGAGGAGTTCCGTCAGCTTTTCCATGGCCGGCGTCTGCCCATCAAGGCCGCCCTGCTCAACCAGAAGCTGCTCTCCGGCGTGGGCAACATCTACGCCGACGAGAGCCTCTTTCACGCTGGCCTCCGGCCACGCCGGCAGTGTGGGCGGCTGACCAGGGCCGAACTCGAACGCCTGCGCCTGGCCCTGCGCGAAGTGCTCGAAGAGGCCATCCGGATGGGCGGCTCTTCGGTGAGCGATTACGTGGACGCCAATGGCGTGCGGGGCCTCTTTCAACTGGAGCACTGCGTCTACCAGCGCACCGGACTTCCCTGCCGCCGCTGCCAGAGGCCGATCCGGCGCATGGTGCTGGCCGGACGGGGGACGCACTACTGCCCGCACTGCCAGCATTAGGGCAGGTTTCTACGCTTTCTGAAGTATTCCCTGAAAAAATCTTCCAAAAATGGAACAATTCCCGCACCGGGAATTGCGCAAACCATTGAAATCAAACAAATCTTCAAATGGCCTCACAATTGCTATGTAATAGGCAGCCAGTGATGCACCGGCTGCTGGATTCGATTCGGTCAGCCTAAAGAAGAGCAGACAACCGGCAAGAGTTTCCGCTTATGAAGCGGCCCTCAAGCAAGGATTAGTCCCAAAGAGGACAGACCAGCCGGAGAAGTCTGAATCAGGCACGGTGGATCTAACCGCCGGCCGCGCACCGTTCGGAGGCCAGTGGCCAGCAAGAGATAAAGGAACGCCACTCTATGAGAGTGGCGTTCCTTGCGTTTGGCGGCCTCCGGCATCCGGCTGAGTGCGGCGGCTGCCTGAGCCGAAGTTTAGGGCCCCGCTTGACTTGCCAGACGCGCTCGTTCGCTGTACTATCATAGTTGCCTACCAAGCGGCTGACGCGAGCCACCCGAAACGGGCAGAGCAAGCTCGCCGCGAAGCAAGGAAATCTCGCCGGAAGAGTTCAATTCATCGCAGTCTTCAGGCTGGGGGTTTCCATTGAAGGGCGCCGCCTGGGGAAGGCGCCGGCCGCACCGTTACGATCCTGAGAACCGGAGAGGGCTGTTTTGCCGGTTTATCTATGCGAGGCGGCGAAGGTGTTTTTCACAGCGATCATCAAGGGGCACTGAGCCTGCACCGTTGCCGTCTGCATGGAGCGGGGTTTTTTGTGAAACCCCACTGACAGCCGGCATAGGCAAAAGTGCTTAAGGCCCTTGGAAATCAGCGTAGATTGCGCGCGGAACTTGTTTTTAGGGCTGTTGGCGCGATGTTCGGCGGTGATTTTCGCCGCCCGGTCCCGTGTTTTCCCACCAGAATCGGTCGGCGGGCAAACGAAGCCCGGCACCCGGCGGGAGACGTTTGAACCTGAAAACGCAACGCAGGAAACGCAATGCAGCGGATAGCAATGTACCCGTTAGTAATGCAACAGGAAGCTCACGCATGACGACAGAGTTGACGCAGCCCCAATCTGAATTGGGGCAGGCTCCGGCCGACGGCCAGGGGCAGTCGCAAGGGCATCGGCGCCGCCGGCGCCGCCGCAAGAACAAGAGCAGCCAGACCAGCGCAGCCCCGCTTCAACAGCCGCAATTGGCGGTTGAACCAGAGACGCTTGCGCCGTCGCAGCCCGTGCCTGAGGCGTCGCCGCAACCGCGGCCCGTGAAGCGCAAGTCGGCGGCTCCCGTGCATCCGGGTGCGCATCCGGGCACCCACCCGGGCGGGCGTCAGGCCGGGCATCAGAGCCAGGGACGGAAGAAGAAATTTTTCCAGAAGGGCACGGCCACGGCGGCGCAGCCCGGCAACAGCATTTCAGCCCCATCGCCGGGCAAGCGCAAGAGCCGGCAAAAAGGGCCGAAGGAGTTTGTCGGTCCCATGGACCACAGCTACCGCGTGGTAAACGGCAACGTAGCCGACGGACCGCCCTCGACGATTCAGCTCTCGAACGGCGCGTACAACGGCGGCTATTACCAGGAGGCTTACCAGCCCCCGCCCGCTGCTCCCATTCGCGAGGACGCTCCTACCCGCATCTTCTGCTTCATCGAGGATCTATTTTTCCTGGCCAAGATTCAGGAGGCGGCCCGCAAGCTGGGCGTGAAGGTGGAGTTTGTGAAGGGCGACAAGGAAACCCTGGCGCGGCTGACCGACACAGACGAGGCCGAGCGGCCTAAATTGCTGGTCTTCGACCTGAACAACCTGAACGCCAAGCCGATGACGCTGATTCCCAAGCTCAAGGCCAAGCTGAAGAAAGCGACGTCGATCATTGGCTTTCTCAACCACTTGCAGGGCGAACTGAAGGCCAAGGCCATCGATGCAGGCTGCGACACGGTGATGCCGCGGTCGGCTTTTTCACAAAGCCTGCCCAACCTGCTGCGCCGCTACGGTTTGGAAGAGGAAGAAGACCATATGCCGCAGCCGGTGTAAGGCGGGCGAAAAAAGCACGGATTAATGAGGGCGCTTCCATTGCGGGAGCGCCTTTTTTTGCTTCCACCCCCGCCACGAAGACCCGTCGCCGGGAACTCGGACCGTGAGCGCTATAGCGGTTCTCCAGTTGCTATAGAGGGGAGCCACTGCCGCTGAGTGGCTTTTTCCTCAAGAAAAAGCCACCTTACACGATTCTCAAAACGCCACATTAACTGGAGAACCGCTCTAAACCTATCCTGGCGGCCAGGTGAGCTGGCGTCCGCCGAGCAGGTGAACGTGGAGATGATCCACGCTTTGGCCGCCGTCCTGCCCGGTGTTGACCACCACGCGGTAGCCCTTGGCGAGCCCTTTGTCGCGGGCAATCCGGGCGGCGGCCCACATAAGATGGCCGAGCAGCGCGCGGTCGCCCTCGCCGGTTTCCTCCAGCGAGCCGATGTGCTCGCGCGGCGCCACCAGCACATGCACAGGCGCCTTCGGATTGAGGTCGGCAAAGGCGTAGCAGAACTCATCCTGATAAACAGCGGTAGAGGGAATGCTCCCGTCCACAATCTTGCAAAAAAGGCAACTCATAGCGCGTTCAGTGTACAGGAATCGGAGATTTTCTCGCACGAAAACAAGACGGTTGCGCGCATGACCGGCTGACCGGCGCAAAATCTTCAGATCGTGGCGCTGGAAGCGGCTGGCCCGCGAGTACGCGACCACCCCGGGCCTGCGGCGCGGCCCTTGAACTACGTCGTACAGCGCAACGAGAACGGCGGCGCGAGCATTGCCGACGGTGATCTGGTGCGCGTGTAGAATGGTCGCGGCTCGCTCACGCTGACGGCGCTGGTGCTCGCCGATGGTCCAGTCAGCGTTCCGGCCAGGGTGGTGGCCGCGCAGATGGACTGGGCCAAGATGCACCCGGACGGAGCGAACGTGAATGCCCTGACCAGCGAACGGCTCACCGGTCTGGGCGCGGGGCCACGTTTTATTCCGTGCTGGTGGAAGTGGAGCATTGCGGGGAAACTCAGGGCGCGCGTTAGCCAGAGCCCTTCCCGTTTCGGTAACTGGCGCCGCAATTCGCCTGCAGCCAGCTCTTTGCGGCCCGCATCCAACCCTGTTGGGCTGAAGCAGTTGGACCGAACCGGTTGGGCTGGATCAGAAGAGGAGAAAAGGCGATGATCATCGGCGTTCCCAGAGAGATCAAGGACAATGAGGCCCGCGTGGGCGTCACCCCGGCAGGCGTGAAGGCGCTCACCGAGGCCGGCCACACCGTGCTGGTCGAGACCCAGGCCGGCGCGCTCTCCGGCTTTCCCGACGAGGAGTACCAGAAGGCCGGCGCGGAGATAGCGGGCGAGGCCGGACGGGTCTGGGGCAGGGCTGAGACGGTGGTCAAGGTCAAGGAGCCGATGGAGCCAGAGTACGTCTTCTTCCGCGAGGGGCTGGTGCTGTTTACCTTTCTTCACCTGGCGCCGGCGCCGATGCTGACCGGAAAATTGCTCGAGTCGAAGGTCACCGGCATCGCCTATGAGACGGTGCGCGACCGCCAGGGCACGCTGCCCCTGCTGACGCCGATGAGCGAAATTGCCGGCCGAATGAGCGTACAGGTGGGCGCGGCCTGTCTTGAAAGGGAGCACGGCGGCCGCGGCATTCTGCTGGGTGGCGTGCCAGGCGTTCTACCGGCGCACGTCACCATCCTCGGTGGCGGGGTGGTGGGCGCCAACGCGGCCAGAATCGCCCTCGGCCTGGGGGCCAAAACGACCATCGTGGACGTAAACCTGAACCGGCTCCGCGAACTGGACGACATCTTCGGCGGACGGCTTTACACGCTGGCCTCGAACAGCTACAACATAGCCCAGGCCACCAGGGAAGCCGACCTGGTGATCGGCGGCGTGCTGATTCCCGGCTCGCGGGCGCCCAAGATTGTGACCCGCGCCATGGTGGCCGAGATGAAGAAGGGCGCGGTGATTGTGGATGTGGCCATCGACCAGGGTGGCTGCGTGGAGACGGCCCGGCCCACGTCGCACTCGAATCCGAGCTACGTGACGGATGGCGTGGTGCACTACTGCGTGACCAACATGCCCGGCGCGGTGCCGCACACCTCGACGCTGGCCTTGACCAACTCGACCTTCCCCTATCTGCTGCGCATCGCCAGCCACGGAATCCGCGAAGCGCTGCGCCAGGACGCGGGCCTGGCCGAGGGGCTGAACACCTGGATGGGCCAACTGACCTGCCGCGGCGTGGGCGAGAGCCAGCAGCGGGAGTGGACGGCGGCGGCGAGTCTGATTGGCTGAGGAACAGTCGTCAGTGGTCAGTATCGATGGTGATCACAGCATTTGCGGTTTCCCACCCTTGCGACAAAAACAAGAACGTCGCAAGGATGGGGCCCCCGGATTTGTGCATGAGATGGGAATGACCAGCACTTGCCGTTCACGCTCCTAATCCCTGTCCCTATTCCCTGTTCCCTGTTCCCTGATCCTCGCCGGCTCTATAATCGCCCCATGACCTTCAGCGGCGATCCCCGGCGGCGGTATGTGGTTCTGCTTGCGAGCGGAGTGGCGTTGATCCTCGTGCTGCTGGGCGCGTTGCAGGCCTTCAACACCTCCAACATAAGTTTTCTCAATCCCGACACCTCCGGGGCGACGCTGCTCTTCACCGGCCTGACGGGGCTGGTCTTCCTGCTGCTGCTGCTGTTGCTGCTGCTGCTGCTAAGGAACATCCTCAAGGTCTACGCCGGGCAAGGCAGCAGCGGCCTGGGCGCTCGCTTGCGCTCGCGGATGGTGCTGGGAGCGGTGCTGATTGCGCTGACGCCTGCGGTTTTCATGTTTTTGTTCAGCTATCAGCTGATGAATCGCTCGCTGGACCGCTGGTTCTCGCCGAATACCTCGGAGCTGCGCGAGGACTCGACCAGGGTGGTCGTGGAGCTGGCGCAGTACGTGACAGCCAACGCCCGCGTGGAGGCCGAGTCGATTGCGGCCTCGGGCGCGCCGGACCGCCAGCTTGCCGCGCTTCAGGCCGAGTTGGCCGCGCATCGCATTACGCTGGCTGGCGGATTTGCAGTGGTTTATGGCAAAAATCAGCAGGTGCTGGCCAGCTTTCAGGCTCCGGCTGAATCCAGCCCCGCCAGCCTGCATTCGGGGCTGGACGAAGGCGAGCAGGGCGCCGACCTCCCGCTCCATGGGCCGCTGACGGCCAGCCTGCTGGCCGCGGCGCAACAGCCGGATCAGCCGGTCATGCAGATTGCCGGCCAGGAGTACGCGCTGGGCCTGTCGGTGACCGCTTCGGGCAAGGTGGTGGTAGTGGCGTTGCCCATGCCGCAGGGACTTGGCCAGACCGTCATGCGCATCCGCTCCGGTTCGGCCACTTACCGGGCGCTGTTTCGCGCACGCAACCGCATTCGCACCACGTTTTTCCTGATGCTGTTGCTGATTACCGTCTTCGTCTTCTTCTCCAGCGTCTGGGTGGCGCTGTTTCTCTCCAAGCAGATTACCCGCCCGGTGGAGGCTCTGGCCGTGGCGATGGCCGAGATTGCGACCGGCAAGTACGACCACCGCGTCGAGCTGGCCGCCACCGGGGAGATGGGCGAACTGGTGCGGGCCTTCAACCACATGGCGGCCGATCTGGACGCAAGCCGGCAGTTGGCCGAAAGCTCCAGCGCGCAACTGACCGCCGCGAACATGGCCATCGAAGAGCGCCGCCGCGAACTTGAGACCATCGTCGAGACGATTCCCTCGGGGGTGGTGACGCTGGACGGCGCGGGCACGGTCTTGCAATCCAATCGCGCCTTTGCCGCGCTGCTGGGCCAGGGCGAGAAGTCCAGTCTGAGCGGAGAAAAGATTGAATCGCTGTTTCCCGCCGAATCTGCCGCGGATCTGGCCGGCGTGATTCGCCGCGGCCAACGCATGGGAGCCGCTTCCACGGAGATTGAGCTGCACGCCAGGGGGCGCATTATTCATTTGGCCATCACCAGCGCGCGCTTCGAGCTGACCCGCGGGCGGCCGGGAACCGTACTCGTGGTCGAAGATACAACTGAACTTTTGCGGGCGCAGCGGCAGTTGGCGTGGAAGGAGGTGGCGCAGCGGGTAGCCCACGAGATCAAGAATCCGCTGACCCCGATTGCGCTCTCTGCTGAGCGCATCGCCCGGCACCTGGACCGCGGCCACCCGGACTCACCCGCCGTCATCCGCAAATGCAGCGAGGTGATCCTGGGCTGCGTGGGCACCCTGCGCACCCTGGTGGACCAGTTCTCCTCTCTGGCCCAGTTTCCTGCCCCTCAGCCGCGCGCCTGCGACATGAACAAGGTGGCCGAGGAGGCGCTGGCGCTGTTTGCCGGACGGCTTGACGGCATCACCGTCGAACGCAACCTGACGCCGGGCCTGCCGCCGGTCCTGGCCGATCCCGAAGCCATTCGCCGCGCCCTGGCCAACCTGATCGACAACGCCGCCGAGGCCATGCAGGGCAGCCTGTTGCGCGTGCTCGGGCTGCGCAGCTCGCTCAGCGAGGACAGCGCGGCGGTCGAGATCGAGGTCTCCGACACCGGCCACGGCCTCACCGATGAAATCCGCGAGCGGCTGTTTCTGCCCTTTTATTCGACCAAGCAGCGCGGCACCGGCCTGGGCCTCTCCATCGCGGCCAAGATCGTCCAGGAGCATGGCGGCAGCCTGCGCGCCGAGTCCAACAGCCCCAAGGGCGCGCGCTTTCTGCTGCGGCTACCGCTTTTGGAGCCGCTGCAGGAGTCTGCTGTTCAAGCTGGGCAACCCGACGAGGCCGCCGACAGCGACGCACCCATTCACTCTGCTGCTCCTCTGAAGGGATCGCTCCTATGAATCACATTCTGGTGGTGGACGACGAGGCGGAGATTCGCTCCTCGCTCGAAGAAATTCTGCGCGAAGAGGGTTACGGCGTGGCCACGGCGGCCACGGCGGCCGAAGCCCTGGTGCTGATCGAGGACGCGCCCTACGACGTCGTCTTGCTGGACATTTGGCTGCCTGACCGCGACGGCCTCGAGGTGCTGGCCGACATTCACCGTCAGGCGGCCGAGCAGCGGCCCGAGGTGGTCATCATCAGCGGCCACGGCACTATCGAAGCCGCCGTCAAGGCCACCAAGCTGGGCGCCTACGACTTTCTGGAAAAGCCGCTCTCGCTGGAGCGCACCCTCATTGTGCTCAAAAACGCCGTAGAAGCCCGCCGGATGCGCGTCGAAAACCTGGAGTTCAAGCGCCAGTTCAGCGTCAGTTCAGTGCTCACCGGCGAAAGCGTGCCCGTCAAAGCGCTGCGCCAGCAGATTCGCCTCATGGCGCCCACCAATGGCCGGGTGCTGATCTACGGCGAGTCGGGCACCGGCAAGGAGCTGATTGCCCGCTCGATTCACGCCGAGAGCCTGCGCCGCGACCAGATTTTTGTCGAGCTGAACTGCGCCGCCATCCCCGAGGCGCACATCGAGGCCGAACTCTTCGGCTTCCGGCACGGCGCGGTAGGCCAAGGCTTCAGCCCTGGCTCTCAAGGCGGCCCCACCGAACACCGCGGCACCCTGGAGCGCGCCGACGGCGGAACGCTTTTTCTCGATGAGGTCGGCGACATGAGCCTCAAAACGCAGTCCAAGGTGCTTTCGGCCCTCGACGACCAGCAGTTCACCCCGGTCGGGGGCACGCAGCCCGTCTGCGTGGACGTGCGCCTGATCGCCTCCACCAACAAAGATCTCGAAGAGGAGATCGCCAAGGGCAACTTCCGCGAAGACCTCTTCTACCGGCTCAATGTCGTCCCGTTTTTTGTGCCGCCGCTGCGGGAACGCAAGCAGGACATACCGCTGCTGGTGCGCGAGTTCCTCGCCGAGTTCGGCCGCCAGTATGGCCGCCCGCGCATGGAGATCGGCGAGGAGGCTCTGGAGACGCTGGCCCACTACCACTGGCCCGGCAACGTGCGCGAACTGAAGAATCTGGTCGAGCGGGTGCTCATCCTCAATCCCCGCACGTTGCGCATCGAGCGCAAGCACCTGCCCCCGTTGACTCACAGGGCCGGAACGCGCTCGACGGAAGAATTTTCGACCCTGCAACAGGCCCGCGACGCCTACGAACGCGAGTTCATCCTCAAAAAAATCGAGGAAGCCCGCAACAACGTCAGCCATGCGGCGGAATTATTGGGTCTGGAACGCAGCCACCTCTACCGCAAGATGAAAGCGCTGGGCATCAGCGTGCGCGAGTAGGAAGTTGAAATCGTCGCTGAAGTTGGTTAAAATAAACTGACAGGATGAGGCGGCGATGATTTCAGCAACCATATTCGAGGCGAAAACCAACTTTTCCAGCTTGGTCAAGGTGGTGCAGAAGGGCGAAGTGGTCACCATCACCTCCGGCCGTCGTAAGACTCCGGTGGCCCGTCTGGAAGCCATTCGGCCGGTCAAAAAGAAGCGGCTGGGCGCTCTGGAGACCCCCGGCTTCGTTCTCTCCGAGCAGTTTTTCGAGCCACTGCCGGACGAGGAGCTTCGCCTTTGGAATGAAGGCGGCGAGTGAATGGAGGAGTCAAATGAACGGAGCCAGCGAATGCCCGGAGGCTATAAATGAAGGTCTTGCTCGACACCTGCGCCGTGATTTGGGCTACGCTCTCCCCAACCTCCCTTAGCCCTCAGGCTCGGGAAACAATTGCCGACGAGGGCAATGTAATTCTTGTCTCGGCTGCCTCTGCGTGGGAGATCGCGACCAAAGTGCGTTTGGGGAGGCTTCCCGGCGCGGAGAAACTGGAGCAGGATTACCTCGCGGTGATGGAAGAGGCCGACTACACGCTGCTGCCCATCGACACCCAGTCCGCCCTGCGCGCCGACCGCCTGACCGCCCTGCACAAAGACCCCTTCGACCGCATGATCGCCGCCCAGGCGCTGGCTCTCGACGTAGCAGTTCTCAGCTCCGACCCGCAACTTGACCAATTTGGAGTGCGGCGCATCTGGTAGATTCTCCCAGGCTGGCCAGTTGATCTACAGCGGGAAAACCGGCCGCGGACACAACCCTGCTCCCTGCGGTCGCGTCCAATTCTGTATCCTTGAGGTTGAGGATGGCTTTGTTGACCAGGGTTCAGCCAGATTTCCGCAAGGATAGCCGACGGAAGCCACGCGCTTTCGGTGCGGCGGTTCTCTTGTGTCTGGCCCTGCTGGCTCTGTTGACCTTGGTCCAGGTGGCCCACGTCCATGCGGCCGACAGCGACCCCGACCATTGTTCGCTGTGCATCGCCATGCACTCGGCGGCGCCGGTTGCGGCCGTCGCGGCCGTGGTCGTTCTGGTCTGGGTCGAGAGCACGGCGCTGGTCTTCCAGCCGCGCCCGTTTATCCGCTATTGGCGCCCCAAGCTCTTCACCCGTCCCCCTCCCGCCGGCTGTTAGGGGCCTCTTTCCGACCTTCCGTCTTGGCCTGACACCGTTTGCATCCCGCGCCTGTTGCGCGGCGCAGCGCCGTCGTTTCCTCGCAGGCTGACTCAGGATTCGAAAAGCTGACCCAAAAAAATGCCCAGAAGCAGCCGCGGCGGTTCAGATCGCGGCCCGTCTTTCGCATTTTCAGCCAGGATTCAGGAGGCTTCTTATGTCGTTCAAACGCGGCGCAATTTCTTGCATTCTTCCCGTTTTCATTCTGATCTTCGCGGCGCTGGCCGCCTCCGCCCAAAGCGGCAACGCGGGCCAGGTCCGCGGTACGGTCGCCGATCCCACCGGCGCCGTGATTCCCAACGCCGCGCTCCGCCTGGCCAACCAGGTCAGTGGATTCGAACGGACCGCCAGCACCGACGCCACCGGCCAGTTCGTCTTCGCGAACGTCCCCTTCAACTCCTACCGAATCAGCGTCTCCGCTCAGGGCTTTGCTCCGTTGAGCCAGGGTTTCGAGATTCGCTCGGCGGTGGGCGCAAGCCTCAAACTGGTTCTCCAGATCGCCGCCGCCTCGCAGACCATCACGGTCGAGTCCTCAGGCGACCTGATCGAGAACGACCCCACCTTCCACACCGACGTGAACCGCGACCTGTTCGTCAAAGTGCCGATGGAAAGCCAGTCCTCCACCCTCAGTTCGCTGGTCACGGAAACCACTCCTGGCGTGTCGTCCGACTCGAACGGCCTCTTCCACGGCCTCGGCGACCACGCGGAAAACTCCTTTTCCGTGGACGGCCAGTCGATTACCGACCAGCAGAGCAAGGTCTTCTCCAATCAGTTGCCCTCGAACGCCATTCAATCCATCGAGGTCATCAGCGGCGCGCCGCCGGCCGAGTACGGCGACAAGACCAGCCTGGTGATCGTGGCCACCACCCGCTCCGGGCTGGGCGTCACCCAGCCCACTGGCAGCATCAGCAGCTCCTACGGCTCCTTCGGATCGGCGACGGGAGGCTTCGATCTCTCCTACGGCAGCAAAAAGTGGGGCAACTTCATCGAGGCCGACGGCCTGAACACCGGCCGCTTCCTCGATCCGCCGGAGTTCAAGGTCTTCCACGACAAGGGCAACGAAGAGAACTTCTTCGATCGCGTGGACTATAACTTCACCCCGGCCGATTCGCTCCATCTGGACATGAACTACTCCCGCTCCTGGTTCCAGACGCCCAACTCCTACGACAACCTGAATGTGCAAAACGTGCTCTACGGTACTGGCGCGAATCCCAGCCCCACCATCGGCAGCGTGGGCGACACCGATCAGCGCTCCAAGATCGAGACCATCAACATTTCGCCCACTTACACGCGCATCCTCGACAACAACGCGGTCCTCAACCTGGGAGCCTTCGTCCGCCGCGACAACTATAACTACTATCCGAGCGGCAATCCCCTGGCCGACCGCGGACCGGCCAACCTGCAAACCTCCTCGATCGCGCAGAATCGCACCCTGACCAACGCCGCGGTTCACTCCGACTTCACTTACACCAGCGGAATTCATAACCTCAAGGCCGGAGCGCAGTACGAACAGACCTTTCTGCGCGAAAACGACAGCCTGGGCGTGGTCGATCCGGCTTATGCCTTCAGCGCGCCCTGCCTGGACGCCAGCGGCAACCCCGCGGCCGGCTACTCCGACCCCTCCCAATGCCCCGCCGGCCAGCAGAACCCGAACTACCTTCCCGTCCTCGCTCCCTACGACCTGACTCGCGGGGGCAACTTCTATCGCTACGCCGGCCACGCCGACATCAAAGAGCTGGCCCTCTACATCGAGGACGAGATCAAGGCCGGCAACTGGGACTTCAACCTGGGGCTGCGCGAGGACGTGTACAACGGCCTCACCGACGCCAATCAGACCGAGCCTCGCGTGGGCATTGCCTATAACATCAAGCCCTCCGGCACCGTGCTGCGCGTCTCCTATGCGCGCACCCTGGAGACGCCCTTCAACGAGAACCTCGTGCTATCGAGCAGCGGCTGCTCGAATGCGTTGCTGGCGCCGTTGCTCTCCTGCACGGCGGGCGTCTCGGGAACGCTTCAGCCCGGCTTCCGCAACGAGTTTCACGCCGGATTCCAGCAGGCCTTCGGCAAGTGGGCCGTGGTCAGCGGTGAGTATATCTGGAAGTACACGCACAACGCCTTCGACTTCAGCGTGCTGGGCAACACGCCCATTACCTTCCCCATCGACTGGCACAACTCGAAGATTCCCGGCTACGCCCTGCGCGCCGACCTTCCCCAGATCCACGGCTTCAACGCCTATTTCGTTGCCTCCTCGGTGGCCGCGCGCTTCTTTCCGCCGCAGTCGGCCGGCGCCGGCGCCGCTCCCCAGACCGGCGGGCAGCCATTCCGCATCGATCACGACGAGAAGTTCAACCAGACCACCCACCTGCAGTACACCTACTCCCGCGGCAAGCTGCTGAATGGGCTGTGGGGTGGCTTCAACTGGCGCTACGACTCGGGGCTGGTGGCCGGCGCAATGCCCTTTGCGGTGAACGCCACCACGCCGGTGGATCTGAGCGGACTCACCAACGACCAGCAGTTCCAGGCCGGCATCTCCTGCAATGGCGTGAAGGCTACGCCCACCGCGGGCTTCCCGTCCTGCGCGCCTTCGGCGTATTCCTCTTCGCTGGTCTCCATTCCCGCGCCGGGCACGGAGAACGGCGACCACAACCCGCCGCGCATCGCGCCCCGCAACCTCTTCGACGCCACCGTCGGCAAGGACGACCTCTTCCACGCCAGCCGCTATAAGGTCAACCTCGACCTGACGGCCATCAACGTCACCAACAAGTACGCGCTCTATAACTTTCTCTCCACCTTCAGCGGCACGCACTATGTAACTCCGCGGGCGCTGACAGCGAAGATCACGCTGAACTTCTAACACTGCGACCGCATGGATTCGCAATCTCCCAGGTCCCAGAAGCGGGACCTGGGGCACCCAGACTTTGGTGGGCCACATAGCAAAACCACACGGCCTCAGCGCCGCTGTCATTCTTCAACGCCGCCGCGCTCGGAATAGCGGTTTTGGCGGCAATAAAGCCTACTCCGCGTTGTCGATCTGGGCGCGTTGCAGCTTGTCGGAGTAATCGACGTAGACGGCCTTCCAGGTGGTGTAAAAGTCGATGGCTCCCAGACCCTCGCGGTGGCCGTTGCCGGTTTGTTTGACGCCGCCGAAGGGGAGATGAACCTCGGCTCCGATGGTGGGGGCGTTGATGTAAGTGATGCCGGACTCCAGGTCGCGGATGGCGGCGAAGGCGCGGTTTACGTCCCTGGTGTAGAGCGCGGTCGAGAGGCCATAGTCGATGGAGTTGGCAATTTCAATGGCCTCCTCAAAAGTGGCGAACTCGATCAGGCTGACCACCGGGCCGAAGACCTCTTCGCGCGCAATCCTCATCCCCGGAGCAACTCCGCCCAGCACCGTCGGCTCGAAGAAAGTGCCGTGAGCGTAAACTCCCTCGGTGAGCGCGTGGCCGCCAGTCAATAACTTCGCTCCTTCGGCCAGGGCGATGGCCACGTACCTTGCCGAGGTTTCAATCTGGCTGGCGTTGACCTGCGGACCCACCTGGACGGACTCATCCAATCCACTGCCGACCTTGAGTTTCTTCACCCGCGCCACAAATTCCGCGGTAAATCTTGCGGCAATCCCCTTTTGCAGCAGGATGCGGCTGGTGGCCGTGCAGCGCTGGCCCGTCGTCCCGAAGCCACCCCAGAGCGCGCCGTCGAGAGCCAGTTCCAAATTGGCGTCGTCGAGGACAATCTGCGCGTTCTTGCCGCCCATTTCGAGCGAGACCGGCTTGAAAGCAGCTGCGCTGCGTTTTGCGACCTCCGCACCCACAGCACTCGAACCGGTAAAGCTGATGGCGCGGACGCCGGGATTTTCAACCAGCGGCATTCCCACCGACGGGCCCGAGCCGCAGACAATGTTGACCACTCCGGGCGGCAAACCGGCATCGACCAGCGCCTGGACCAGGTTGTAGGTGGACAGAGGCGTGCCGGTGGCCGGCTTGATGATGCAGGTGTTGCCCGCAACCAGCGCCGGAAAGAGCTTCCACGAGGGGATGGCCATGGGGAAGTTCCACGGTGTGATGAGCCCCACGACGCCCACCGGCATGCGGAGGCTCATGGCGAATTTGTTGGGCAGCTCCGAGGGGGTGGTCACCCCGAAAAGCCTCCTACCCTCGCCGGCCACATAAAAGGCCTCGTCGATGGCCTCCTGCACGTCGCCGCGGGTCTCGGCCAGCACTTTGCCCATCTCGCGGGTCATCTGGCGGGCGTACTCCTCCTTGCGCTGCTGGAGCAGGAGGCCCGCGCGCACCAGAATCTCGGCCCGCTTGGGTGCCGGAACCAGCCGCCACGAGGCGAAGGCCTTTTTGGCGGCGGCTACGGCCAGGGCCACGTCCTCGGCGTGCGAGGAGGGGAACGCGCCCACCACGTCGGTGTGGTCGGCGGGGTTCAGGTTGAGGATGGATTTTCCGCTCACTGCGGGCAGCCACTGGCCGCCAATCAGATTGTGGTACGTGGGATGGGACATGGAGACCTCGTAAACAGGGGGCAGGGACCAGGGGGCGGGGTCAGGGGCCGAAAGCTCAGCCTGGGGCATCCGGCCAGTTCTGAAGCGACTCCGCGGAAAGCACACATCGAGAGATTAAGTCCGCTCTCCTTAACCTGTTGAGTCCCCTCTTGCCAGACTCAGCGCGTGGCCCGGCGGGGGACGGCGCCCGGCTCCGCGAACTCCTGAGTGTACCGCACCCGTTACCAGGCTGGCGCACTCTTTTGCTCTCTCTGCTGGCTTTCGATACACTCAGGGCCCATTAGCCGTACAATAAGTTTTGAGGTAGAACTGGTTTCCCAATGTCATTTAATGGTTACCCATCGCGCTCCACCCGGTCGCGCGGCCTTCGCTCCCTGTTTGGTATGTTTTCCAGCGACTTGGCCATCGATCTGGGCACCGCCAACACGCTGGTCTATGCGGCCGGCAAGGGCATCGTTGTAAACGAGCCCTCGATCGTGGCCATCAACAAGAACACCGGTGAGGTGGAAGCCGTGGGCAAGGAGGCCAAGGAGATGCTGGGCCGCACGCCCGGCAACATCGTGGCCATCAAACCGATGAAGGACGGCGTCATCGCCGACTTCAAAGTCACCGAAAAGATGTTGAATTACTTCATCCAGAAGGCGCACAACCGCAAAATGCTGGTGCATCCGCGCATCGTCATCGGCGTACCTTCGGAGATTACGCAGGTGGAAAAGCGGGCGGTCGAGGACTCGGCCTATCGCGCCAAGGCCAGCGAGGTTTATCTCGTCGAGCAGGCCATGGTGGCGGCCATCGGTGCCGGGCTTCCTGTCACCGAGCCGGGCGGCAACATGGTGGTGGACATCGGTGGCGGCACGACCGACATCGCCGTCATTTCCCTCTCGGGCATCGTCTATGCGCGCTCGGTGCGCATGGCCGGCAACCAGATGGACGAGGCGATCACCAACTATTTGAAGCGCAAGTACAACCTGCTGATCGGCGAGCGCACGGCCGAACACATCAAGATCGAGATCGGCTCGGCCTACCCGCTGGACAAGCCGCTCACGATGGAGATCAAGGGCCGCAACCTGATCGAAGGTGTGCCCAAGACCATCAGCATCGACGACAGCGAGATTCGCGAGGCCCTGGGCGAGTGCATCGCGGTGATTCTGAATGCGATCCGCGTGGCTCTGGAGCGTACGCCGCCGGAGTTGTCGGCCGACATCTCGGACCGCGGTATTGTGCTCACTGGCGGCGGCGCGCTCATCAAGAATCTGGACAAGCGCATCCGCGAGGAGACCGGACTGCCCGTCTCAGTGGCCGACGATCCGCTGGCTTCGGTGGTGCTGGGCACAGGCAAGATGCTCAGTGACTTCAAGCTGCTGCGCAAGATCAAGATCGATTGACCACCTGCGGTGGGGCCGACTGCTCGCTACTCGCTCGCAGAAGGTTCGTGCTTTCCCAGGTCCGAGAATCCGGGCCTGGGGCACCCGGAAGGGTTCAGGGATCAGGAAGGTTCCTGATCTCAATTTTGGCCTGCTGAAACGATCCGAAGAATCTGGTTTCAGATAGGCTGTTCTGATATGACCAGGCTTTTCGAAGGCGATGAACGCGGATTGCGGGTGTCTGAACCCTGATCCCTGAACCCTGATCCCTGAGTAGTCATGGAATCGTTTTTCGTCCGCTATCGAAATTTTCTGGTGCTGCTGGCCGTCCTGTTGGCGCAGATGATCGGTCTGGCCATGCAGGTGCGCCTCGCCGACAGCGGGCACAACTCGCTAGATCTGCCGGACGGGAAAGGTGTGCGGCTAATCCGGCTATGGGCCGAAGCGATGGTGGCGCCTCCGGAGCGGTTTTTTCACGACTCAAAGCTGGACGCCGGACTCTGGTGGCAGAATTACGTGAACCTGGGCCACGTCCGCGACGAGAACCGGGATTTACAGAAAACCATCGACCGGCTGCGGCTGGAGCAGGCTGAACTGCTGGAAGACGCCAAGGAAGGCCAGCGGCTGCAGGCGCTGTTGGGCTTCCAGCAGAAATACGTCTACAAGACGCTGGCGGCGCAGGACATCGGCTCCAGCGGCAGTGACGCCTCGCGGGTCTTTTATATCGACAAGGGTTCGGCCGACGGGCTGGTGCGGGACATGGCGGTGGTGACCCCGGATGGCATCGTGGGCAAGGTGCGCGACGTCTTTCCCCACACCGCGCAGGTGCTGGTCGTCAACGACCAGACCAGCGGCGCGGGCGTGATTCTGGAAACGACGCGCACTCGCGGCATTCTGCGCGGCAACGCCCAGGGCCGGCTGCAAGTGGAGGGCCTGCTGTCCGACCCGCGCATCCAGCGGGGAGAGAAGGTGCTGACCGCGGGCGGCGATATGATCTTCCCGCGCGGGCTTCCGGTGGGCGTGGTGGAGGGAGTGGTTCCGGACCCTGACCGGGACTCGTTCATCGACGTGATCGTCAAGTCGGCGGCCCATCTTGACCGCTTGGACGAGGTACTGGTGATCACCTCATTCGAGCCAGACTTCCCGCCCGGCCAGCAGCATGATCTGGCCACCAGCGTGGCGCTGAAGGGAGCGGATGCGCAGGCCATCAAGGAACAACAAATCAGGGAGCAACAAATCAAGGAGCAGCAAAAGGAGCAGCAAAAGGCCTCCGATATCATGGCGGAGCGGCTGCCGGGGTTGACCAATCCCAATGCGCCAGCGCCGAATCCAGCCGCAACACTGGTGCCAGGCAAAGCGGCCCAGCCTGGGCCAGCTCAGGCCACGCCGGCCCAGCCGCCCGCTCCCAAGCTGCTGCAACCCAAGCGTTTTGACCGCTTTTCGCCGGGAGCGGCGCCTCAGCCGCCAGCCAAAGCAGAGAACTCCGCTCCTGCCGGCCAGGGAAACAAGTCCGCTTCCAAGCCCACATCGAAGCCGGCCTCAAAGCTTCAGCCGCCGGCCCATCCTCAGCCAGCTCATACAGAGAGGAATCCGCAGCCATGACCGTACTGGGCGCCAACTACCGCCGCGATCTGGGGATTCACCGCTTTCCGGTGCTGGTCTATGCGCTGACGGTGCTGGCGGCCCTGGTGCTCCAAGCCTGGCTGCCGCGCCTGCTGGCAGGTCACGCCTGGTTTGATCTGCCGCTGGTGGTGGTCGTCTACTTTTCCCTGGTCCGGCGCGACCCGGTTCAGGGAACGCTGATGGGGGCGGCGATGGGCCTCTTCGAGGATGCGCTCACCCACCACGCCATCGGCGTCAACGGCGTTGCCAAGACGATGGCCGGCTTTCTGGCCGGTTCGGTGGGAGTGCGCATCGACGTCGAAAACCACACCGTCCGCCTGCTGCTGACTTTTCTGCTTTCGCTGTTGTCGAGCGCGGTCTACGTCTTCGTCTACCGCGTTCTGCTGGGGCTCGATCAGCAGTGGAACTGGGTGATGGAGCTGATAAAAGCGGTGGCCAACGTGCTGATTGCCATGGTGCTGTTCCCCTTCCTGGACCGTCTACAGATCAGGGATTGAGGGAACAGGGAATAGGGATCAGGGTGCAGGGAGCAGGGATCAGCGCCGAACCGGTGGGTTGAAGCCCCTTTCCTTCGATTTCTTATTGAAAGCGGCTGTATTCTAAAGGTACGAGCAGAATGTATTTCAACGGCGATACGCGCGGCGAAAAACTCTCCGCCTTCAAACTGGCGATGGTGCAGTACGGCATTTTGTTCATGATGCTGGCTCTGGCAGCCGGGCTGTGGCGGCTGCAGGTGCTGGACGCGGAGAACTTTCGCCAGCTCGCCGAGCAGAACCGCATTCGCAAGGAGCCCATCCTGGCCGCGCGCGGCAAGTTCTTCGACCGCGACGGCCACCTGCTGGTGGACAACTACCCCTCCGTCTCCTGCTTCCTGGTTCGCGAGCAAAACCACAACGTGGACGCCGATCTGCCGCTGATTGCCCAAGGCTTGAACCTCGACCTGGAGCAGTTGCGCGCCACCCTACGCCACTACCGGGCCGCTCCCGGCTACCAGCCCATCCCCATCAAGCAGGACATCTCGGCCGACGAGCAGGCCTTCATCGAGGCGCACCGCAATGAGCTGCCCGAACTGGAGACCATCGACGAAGAGCGGCGGCTTTATCCGCGCGACGGCTTTGCCGCCCACCTGATCGGCTACGTCGGCGAGGTGAGCGAGGAAGACCTTAACAATCCCCGCTACGCCTATTACGAGCCCGGCGATGTGGTGGGCAAGGCAGGCATCGAAGAGACCTACGATGAGCTGCTGAGGGGCCAGGACGGCTCGCGCGACGTGATTGTGGACAGCCACGGCCGCGAGGTGGGCTACCTGGGAACCCAGCACGCCATCCCCGGCCAGGATCTGAAGCTGACCATCGACATCGACATTCAGCGGGCCGCCGAGCTTGCCCTGGGCGACCGCAGCGGCGCGGTGGTGGTCATGGACCCGCGCAACGGCGAGATTCTGGCCATGGTCTCGCATCCCAGCTACGATCCCAACGACTTCGCCGTGCGCATCAACCGCACCGACTGGAACAAGCTCATCACCGATCCCGCCCACCCGCTGATGAACAAGGCCATCCAGGCGCAACTGGCGCCGGGCTCGACCTTCAAGATTCTCATGTCGCTGGCCGGGCTCCAGGAGGGCGTGGCCCAGAACATGCACGTCTTCTGCGCCGGCGGCGCCTCCTTCTACGGCCACTTCTACGCCTGTGACCGGCACCATGGCAATGTGGACATCGAGCACGCCATCCCCTGGTCCTGCGACACCTTTTTTTACACCCTGGCCAACAAGCTGGGCATCGACACCATCGCCCGCTACGGCAAAAGCGTGGGCCTGGGCCAGCGCACCGGAATCGACCTGCCCAACGAAGCCGCCGGAACCATGCCTTCGACGGAGTGGAAGCTGAGAAACTTCCACGAGAAGTGGTATGCCGGCGAAACCATCTCGGTGGGCATCGGCCAGGGCGCGGTGACGACCACGCCCGTCCAGTTGGCGCGCATGATCTCGGGCATTGCCTCGGACGGGCACTTTGTGCGTCCCCATGTGGTTGATCAAGCGCAACTTCCCTCCTCCTTCCGGCAGGCGCTCGGCGACAGCTTTCCCGGCTCCGGCGAGACCAAAATTTCGCTCGATCCGGCCACCTGGATGATCATCACCGACGGTATGGCTGGGGCCACCGATCCGGCCATGCGCGGCACAGCCGCGGCCTCGCACCTGGAAGGGGTCGATTTCGCCGGCAAGACCGGCAGCGCGCAGGTGGCCAGCCATGAGGCCGTCAAACGCATGGGCTCGGGCGTGGACACACGGCCCAATGGCTGGTTTGTGGGCGTGATTCCCCGCCGCAACCCGGAATTCGTCGTCGCGGTCCTCTGGGAGCATGGCGACTGGGGCGCGAACGCGGCCAAACTCGCCGCCCAGGTGGCCACCGTTTATGTAAACAAGAAACGGCAGCAGGAGCGTAACGCGGTCGAACAGGCCGCGGCCTCGAAGCCGGTCGAGATGGGGGCGGTCTGGACCGAGCCCGCTCCGGCCAGCCGTAAGCAGCCCGGCGGCCACGGAAAAGCCGCCCAAACCGCCCAACTGCATGGCGGACATTTCCTCATCATCCCTGCTCCGCTGGCCCCGGCCAAGGCCGTGGCCAGCAATCAGTTTCACCTGCCAGCCTGGCTGCTGAGCTGGCCGCTGCGCTTCAAGGAAGGTCGGCCCTGATGCGATTCTTGACGCGGTTCTCCTGCCACACTCAAACGACGCAACCTGCGCCGCTGAGCGGCTTTTTCCTCTCCGGGGTCCCCAGCGACAGGTCTTGGTCGCTGGGGTGGAAGCAAAAGCCGCCTTGCAAGATGCTGGGAACAAACTCTTTACTGGAGAACCGCATCTGATGCGCCGCTTCCTCTCTTTCCGCGACTTCGACTGGCCGCTGCTCGGCATGGTGCTGCTGCTGTGCACCATCTCCGTCTTCGAAATCTACTCGGCCACGCTGCACACCAAGTACACCGGCTTCCACACTAAGCAGATTTTCTGGATTGCCGGCGGCCTGGCGGCCATGTTCATCTTCGCCAAAATCGACTATCACAAGCTGATCGATCTCGTCCCCTGGGCTTACGGCGTCTGCCTGCTGGCGCTGGTGGCGGTGATGGCGGTGGGGCACAAAGTCCTCGGCGCAAAGCGCTGGATCAAGGTCGGCCCCATGCACTTCCAGCCTTCGGAGTGGGTCAAACTGGTGCTGATTCTGGCCGTGGCCCGCTACTTTGCCAATCTGGGCGGACGCAGCCTCACCTGGAAGGACATCCTCAAAGCCTTTGCGCTGGTGGGAATTCCCCTGCTGATGGTTCTCAAGCAGCCCGATCTGGGAACCGCGCTCACCTACACGCCGATTCTGATCGCCGGCCTGTTTCTGGGCGGCACCAATCTTCGCCAGGCACTGATTCTATTGACTTGCGGTGCCGTGCTGATTGCTGGCGTCTGGAGCAGCGGCAAGGTTCTCAAGCCCTACCAGAAGGCCCGGCTCACCAGCTTCATCAATCCCGACAACGACCCCAGGGGTACCGGCTATCAGCTTCTGCAATCGAAGATCGCGGTCGGCTCCGGCGGCATCTGGGGCAAGGGCGCGGCCAAGGGAACCCAGACCCAGGGCGACTTCCTGCCTATTCCCCATGCGGACTTTATCTTTGCTGCTTTCAGTGAAGAGCACGGCTTTGTCGGCGCGATTTTCGTGCTACTGCTATACTTCTTCATATTGATGCGTTTGATTCAGAACGCTCTAACAGCCGCAGACCTGCCCGGCTCTCTGATTATTATGGGGGTGGTGGCTGTGTTGACCTTCCAGATCGCGGTCAACGTGGGCATGGTCATCGGGTTTATGCCCGTCACCGGGATTCCTTTGCCGTTAATGAGTTACGGCGGATCCTCGGTACTATTTACGTTTCTGGCGCTGGGCGTGGCGATGAATGTCCGTATGCGCCGATTCGTCAACTGAACAGACACGCAGGTTTGCCTTTTGTGTTTGCCCACCATAATTCGGCTCACAAGAGGCTTATTTTCAAGCATTTCGCCGGCAAGGTTCAGATGGACCGCACGCCCGGCAGGACAAGGGTTCATGAGCACGCGGAGACGGGAAAACCGTTGGCGGCGTAAAAGTTGCACGGGACGCGCGAGAGCATCCGGGGAGGCAATCCCTAGCCCCATTGCGCGGCGTGGCAGTGCAGACGCCAGCGGTGGAACGGCCCCGCCGGGAATTCCGGTTTACTACCCCAGCGACAGAAACCTGTCGATGAGGGCTCCGGCTTACCGCCCCAGCGGCAATAATCTGTCGCCCAGGCCCCCGGCATGGTTGGCCACAAACTCTCCGCAATCGGGTTACCGTATAGTACAGTTTGTTCGGCAAGAGCTTCGTCACGGCTCGCCGCCCTTCGGGGCTGGCCCTGGCACGGCAACCGGCACACCAGCGACTCACGGGTCAGACCTTCCGCACATCCCCTCCCCTTCCGGCCATGCGCGTCTCCATCTAACCTCGCCGCGGGACCTGGCAGGCAGACGCCGCCAGGCGGAAAGGTACGATGGCAAAAGAAATTTGTATTTCCAGCACGCCGCACGAGACGCGGCTGGCAATTCTTGAGGACGATCAGCTCGCGGAAATTTACTATGAACGCGAAAATGAATACACACTGGCCGGGTCAATTTATAACGGCCGCGTCACCCGCGTTCTGCCGGGTATGCAGTCGGCCTTTGTCGACCTGGGCCTGGAGCGCGATGCGTTTCTGTATGTAACTGACTTCCTGGAGCTTGAAGACCAGGAAGAGACCGACGAACTGGAAAAGGCCGCAGTCAGCAGCAGCAGCCAGCCGCCCCGCGAGGTCCGGCACAGCGCCGCTCAGGACAGCAACGAGCCTCGCGGCGAGGCTCGCAACGGGCGCTCCGGCCAGAAATCCGATCAAAAAACCGCGCAGAAACAGGAAGCGCGCGCCGCGCAGGAGCGCCCAGCCTCTGAAAAAGCCTCCAGGGATCGCCGTCTTCTGATTGAGTCTGAAGAAGAGCCCCAGGCTGGCGAAGCAGCCGCGCCCGAATTAGCCTTTGACTCTGAGCCGGCCACCGCCACTCAGGAGGAGACCAGCGTATCCGGAGCCAAACGCTGGCGCGGCCGCCGCCGTCGTCGCGGGAGCCGCGAGGCCGCGGGCTCGCCTGAGAGCTCGGTAGAGAGCGGTGAGAGTTCGGCAGCCAGCACCGTCGAGATTACGGAGGGTGAAGCGGAGGTTGCGCCAGAGATTCACGCGGCCGCTGGAGCCCCTGCGGAGAAGTCTTCGTCGCCAAGCTGGGAGGCTGCTGCCCCAAAGCCCGCACCCCGTTTCGACGTGCCGCCATCTTCGACCCCATTTGTTCTCCCTGGCGAGTCGCTTTCAAGGTACGGCGGCGCGCCTGCCGAGGATGCTGGCCGCTCCGCGGCCGAGACGGCGGCGTCTGCCCGGCCGGCGAGCACCTTCAAGCCTTCGACGCTGATCGAGTCGCCCCTGAAGTGGGATGGCAGCGGCCTACTGCCTGGCGAGTCGCTTTCGCGGCACCGCAAACGCCAGCCCGAGCCCGTCGAAGCGGTCGAAGAAGTCGAGGCGGCGCGGCCGTTTGACACGCCCGAGGCCAGCAGCCTCGCCTCCAATTCCATCGACGAGGAGGAGCCAGTCGGAGAGATTACCGCTCCGGGCCCAGAATTCGTCCTGGAGCCCACAGTCGAGTTGGCGCCGGAGTTGACTGCGCCCGCCACTGCGGAAGAGTCTTCAGTCGGGACAGATCTTCTCGATGAGGATGAAGAAGATTTCGAAGAAACGACCGAAACTGCTTTGGAACCGGGAACTTCGACTCTCGCCTCAGAGAGCTGGGAAAACACCAATCCTCAACTCGACCGGATTCATCCGGCGCTGGTTCAGGCCGAGGCTCACCCCTCCGCCGATGAAGTTGCGCCTGAAACGACCGAGCCGGAAGCTGACGCAGCCGCCTCCCACAATGTCGACCCGCTGCCTCCTGTCGGCTTCCGGCTCTTTGGGCTGGGCGCCAAGAAGAAGGCCGAAGAGGAAGCTGCAAAGCCTGCGGCCAAGCCCGCTTCTATGCCCTCAGTCTCGGCCTACGCTCCCGGCAGCGGCCTCATTGAGGAAGAGATTATCGAGGAGGAGGAGTTCGACGCTCCCCACCACCATCCCCACGGCAAGGTTGAAGAGCACGACCTGGACGATCTTGAAGAGGAGACGCTGCCCACCCAGATTCGCAGCGGCGACCTGGGCGAGTTGCTGCAGGAGGCCCACCTCGAGCACCGCATTGGGTTGGACCTGGACGAAAAGGTGGAGGAGGACGAGGAAGGCTTCGAGGACGAGGATGAAGAGGCCTTGGCCGAAGGCCAGACCGGCGCCGGAGCCGAAGGTTCTGCGCAGGAGGCTGGCGGCGAAGGTTCAGGCCAGCCGCGCCGTGATCGCGCTGGCCGCGGACGCCGCGGGCGTGGAGGCCCGGCGACGCAGGGCGCGCAAGGCGGCCGGGGCCGCGGTCCCTCGCGCCGTTCGGCGCAGATGTCCGACCTGCCCATCATCAGCGATTTATTGAAGCCGGGCCAGGAGATTCTGGTCCAGATCGCCAAGGAGCCTATCGCCAAGAAGGGTGCGCGCATCACCTCGCACATTGCCCTGCCCGGACGCTTCCTGGTCTTCATGCCCACCGTCTCACACGTCGGCGTCAGCCGCAAAATCGCCTCTGACGAGGAGCGCCAGCGGCTGAAGCGGATTTTGATCCACGAGCGCGGCGAAGCTTCGGGCGGATTCATCGTGCGCACCGCCGCCGAGGGTGCATCGGAAGAGGATTTGCGCGCCGACCTGCGCTTCCTGCTGCACCTGTGGTCCGAGATCAAGCAGCGCTCCGACACCTCCAAGTCGCCGGCGCTGATCTATCACGATCTCTCTCTGATCGAGCGCATTCTGCGCGACCAGGTAAGCAGCAACTTTTCCTCCATCTGGGTCGATTCCCAGGACGACTACGAGCGGATCGTCCGCTTTCTCAACCGCTTCTCCCCGTCGCTGGTGCGCCGCGTCAAGCTCTACACCAAGGAGACTCCGCTCTTCGAGCACTTCGGCATTCAGGACGAAATCTCGAAGGCTTTGCGCTCCAAGGTCTGGCTCAAGTCGGGCGGCTCGATCGTCATCAACCAGACTGAAGCGCTGGTGGCCATCGACATCAACACAGGAAAGTACGTGGGCAAGTCGGCCCGGCTTGAGGACACCATCGTCAAGACCAACCTCGACGCCGTGCCCGAAATCGTGCGCCAGATTCGCCTGCGCGACCTGGGCGGCATCATCGTGATCGATTTCATCGACATGGACGACCGCAAGAACCGCTACAAGGTGATGGCCGCTCTCGAAGAAGCCCTCAAAAGCGACCGCGCCCCCACCAAAGTCCTCCAATTCAACGACTTCGGCCTGGTGGCGATCACCCGCAAGCGCGTCAAGCAGTCCCTGGAGCGGACACTTTCAGTGCCCTGCCCCACCTGCCAGGCTACCGGCATGGTCAAGAGCCCAACGACGGTCTGCAACGAGATTTACACCGAGCTGCGCAAGATGAAGAAGCACTTCGAGGGCGAGGACGTTCTGCTGCGCGTCAATCCCGAGACGGTCAAGGTGCTCAAATCCAACAACGCCAGCTGGCTCACCGAGTTCGAGGAGCTGGTTGGCAAGAACGTCCTTGTCAAGAGCGACGCCACCTTGCACCCGGAGCAGTTCGACATTCAGGGTTGAGCCTGCAATCCGCAACCAACAGCGAAAGGCCGGCCAACCAGCCGGCCTTTTCTGCGGGGTCTCGAAGACCGCTTGAGGGTTTGCTCTACTCGCGGATAATCTTGACGAAGATTCCGTCGGGGAGTTCACCTTCTAACAGGTGGACCACGCCGTTTTTCACGTAGCCTTCGAGAACCTGGCGAGGAGCCTTGGTGGCCGCTTGCGGAGTGGGGCGCGATGTGGCTGTGCGGCTGGCTTGCGGGGTTGCCGCTTCACTGAATGGCGACCCCGCTGGACGCTTTATTGCGAAATCTTCCGGCTTGCCCACCTGCGGAATCCCCGCCTTTCCCATGCCGCGATCCATGGCTTCGTTGGCCAGTCGGTCGGCGTCCTTGTTGCCGCCACGGAGGGTGTGGCGCATCTCGAAGTTGGCAATGCTGCGAGAAAGGCGGCGGGCTTCTTCGTAGAGCGGGCGGAGGATGGGGCTGGCCACTTTGTACTTGCCCTGCATCTGCTTGACCATCAGCTCGGAGTCGGAGACCACGCGCAAGCGCTTTACATGGTGCTCGATAGCCCACTTCAGTACGCCCAACAGGCCGGAATACTCGGCAAAATTATTGGTCCGAATCCCAAGGAATTCGCTCAACTCGGCCACCACGCGGCCCTCGGCGTCTTCGACCACGGCGCCGTAGCCCGAGGGGCCGGGATTGCCGCGTGAGCCGCCGTCGCAGTGGGCAGTGAAGGATTCGTTGGGGGCATCGGCGGTTGAGGGGGCAGAGTCTGCAAAGAGATTTTCGTTCATCGCTTTCCAGTGTACCGGGCGGGGGACGAACCTTTCCTCGGGAACTCAAAACCGCGTTGCTTTTGCAACGTTTATGTGCGTGTTGAAGCCCGCACGCCTCATTCCAGAAGCCCGTATCCCAATTCTTTCTTGCCAGGTTCAACGCGGCTGCCCAGCGCGCTGGCCCGCTTACCAACAGCAGCTTTTTGCGTCTATTACAAGGCAGATACATCTCTATGGCCTGGAGCAAGTTCGATGGCAACGGATGCGGCGATCTACCCCACTTCCCCGGTTCGCGTTCCGGCAGGCGTGGCTTGGCCGGCAGCCAGAAGGGTACAATCCTTCCCAGGGATGGCTGCGACCAAAGCAATGAGCGTGACGGACCGGGATCGGGAGAACGCCGAGGAGCGGATGCGGGCGCGCGCGCCGGAGATGGAGCTGATCCGCGAGGCGCAGGCGGGTTCCCGGGTGGCCTTCGACGCGCTGGTGCGGACGTATGAGCAGCAGGTTCTGCGGCTGGCCCTGCACCTGACCGGCTCCGAGCACGACGCCGAGGACATTTACCAGGAAGCCTTCCTGAAGGCCTACCGGTACCTGGGAAATTTCCGCTTTGAATGCTCGTTTTATACGTGGATTTACCGGATTGTGACCAATCTTTGTCTGGACCGGCTGCGGCGGCGCAAGACGCGGCGCGAGGACCGCTCGGTGATTCTGGACCACTCCGGGGAGGAGATTGACCTGCTGGCTTCGGTCTCCGACGACCGTTCGTTCTCGAACCCGGCCAGGGAGTTGGACCGCAAGCTGCTGGGTGAGCGGATCCAGGCTGCGCTGGAGAAGCTGACGCCGCGCGAGCGAATGGTTTTTGAGCTGAAGCACTACCAGGGTCTCCGCCTGCGCGTCATTGGCGAGATGCTGAACACCACGGAAGAGACCGCCAAGAATACGCTTTTCCGGGCGACCAAGAAGCTGAGAGCACAGTTGGCGGGGTTGCGGTAGAGGCCGGTGGCAATCCCCCGAGAGGGGATGCGGATTTTCCCGGAAGCAGTTCGAGTTTTTTGAGGCTGGAAGGACGTAACGATGAGCTGTCAACTTGCAAACAAGCCGATTGTCGCGGCGGCCTACGGAGAGCTCGCCGGTGAGCAGATGCGCGAACTGGTGCGGCACATGGGCGGTTGCGCGGAGTGCCACAAGGAATGGGAGCAACTGCTGGCGCTGAAGCTGCTGGCCGATGTGAATCCTGTGCTGGAGCCAGAGGCCAACCTGGTGGCGCGCTCCCGTCTGAGGCTGGAAGAGGCGCTGGATGCGCTGCCCCCGTGGCGCTGGTATGAACGGCTGGGCCAGCGGCTGATGAACAATTTTGCCAATTTGCAGGCGGCGCCCGTGGCGGCTTGCCTGCTGCTGGCGTTGGGCGCCGGCGCGGGTTTGCTGGGGGGCTATCAGGTTGCGCTTGATCGCGCCGCGCGCTCGGCGGCGGTGCAGACGGGCCAGGCGGTCCAGACGGGCCAGGCGGCGCAGGGACAGATCCAGCCAGCCTCGACTGCCTCAATTGCCGCGCCGGCCGGGATGGCCAACCTTTCCGGTGCCAGCATTTCCGGCATTGTCCGGCAGCCCGGCAGCCAGATGGTCGAGGTGCGCTACAACCAGGTGGTGCCGCGGCAGCTCGAGGGTTCGCTGGACGATCCGGCGATTCGTCAGTTGCTGATGCTGGCCAGTCAAAATTCAGCTTCGGCCAAGGTGCGCAACGACTCGGTGGCCCTGCTGGCGGACGAGTGCCGCGCCGGACACAGTTGCCAGGCTGCCGGCACAGGCATTCGCCATGCACTGCTCGCCGCGCTGCGCAATGACGTCAGCGCGCGTGTGCGCGAGAAGGCGCTGAAGGGGCTGGAGCCTTACGTGGCCGAGGATGTGCGAGTGCGCGATGCGGTGCTGGAGGCGCTGATGAACGACGGCGACCCGCAGATTCGCACCAGGGCCATCAACATTCTGGGGCCAGTGGAGGCCGATACCAGCGTGCGGCAGGTGCTGCATTCGGTCGCCGATTCAGACCAGAACCCTTATATCCGGACGGTTTCGCGGCAAGTTCTGGACAATGTGCCGGAGATTCAGTAGGGGCTGCCGAGCCTTCCGGCGGCCGCATCGCCAGAGCAGAGTGCGAACCGGACGAGCAGTTGCGGAGAGGCAGAGATGAAGCACTTTTTGAGGCCGTACAAATCTCTTGGACTCGCGCTGTTGCTGGGGACCGGTGCGTGGGCGGCAATAGCACCGATGAAGGTGGCGGCGCAGGCGCGGGGGAGTGCCGGGCCGCTTGCGGAGCCCAGCCCGCTGTTGCAGTGCGCCAGCTCTCAGGGCTACCTGGGCGTCGATCTGGCGGATGTGGACCCACAAAAGGCGCGGGCGCTCAGGCTCAAGGAGGTTCGCGGGGCCCTCATCACGCTGATCGACCATGACGCCCCGGCAGGCAAGACCGGGCTAAGGGTCAACGACGTGGTGGTTCAGTTGAACGGGCAGAGGATCGAGGGCGCCGCGCAGTTGCGGCGAATGCTGAGGGAGATTCCCGCCGGCCGCAAAGTCACCCTCGTCATCAGCCGCGACGGCAGCCAGCGGAGCGTGGCCGTCGAGTTGGCCGACCGCAAGGCCATGGAGCACGACGTGTGGAACCGGATCGGCTCGGACGGCGGCTCCGACGAGCAGTCTTCCGGCGCGATGGCCGAAGGCGGCAGCGCACGGCATCCGGGTGGCTTCCATGTGCCATTTTTCGGAAGCAGCTTGAAGGTGGGCGCTTTGGTTGAGCCCTTGACCGCGCAGATGGCCGAGTTCCTGGGCGTCCCCGGCGGGCTGCTGGTCAGGCAGGTGGCGCGCCAGAGCGAGGCCGCCCTGGCCGGGCTGAAGCCCTTCGATGTGATTCTCAAGGTCGGCCCCAGCGCCGTCCTCCGGCTGGCGGACTGGGAGCGCGCGCTGCGCGCCAATCAGGGCAAGCCGGTCGAGGTGACCATCCTGCGCGACCGAAAACAGCAGACGCTGACCCTGCAGGTGGACTCCAAACGCCACGGCGAGTTGCGGCTCGATGAGATTTTCCCGGCGGGCGATGAAAGGGCGTTGGCGGAGATTGCCCCCGCCGTGGCTCCCTGACGCCGGCCTGGAAGCAAATTGGAGGCTCGATCATGCGCGGTAGCGGACGGTTGCTGGTGTTGGCGCTTCTGGTGGCGCAGTCCATCGCGGCCCGTGGGCAGAACGCGAAAAAACAGGTTCAGCAGAATGCGAAGGAGCTGGTTCAGCAGGCCGTCCAGACGGAACTGGCCGCCAGCCGCGACGACCATTCCCGCTGGCTCTACTACGAAATCGACCGCAAACCCGGCAACACCGTCGAGGAGTGGGTGGCCGATACGGGCAACGGCAGCCTGCGGCGCGTGATCCAAGAGAACGGCCGGCCGCTCCCATTGGCCGAGCAGCGCCAGCGCATGGATCGCTTTGTGCAGGACGCGCAGGCGCAGGGCAAGCAGCGCAAATCCGGGCAACATGATGACGAGCAGGCGGCCGAAATGCTGAGTCTATTGCCAGATGCGTTTGTGTGGACGATTACCGGCACGGACATGAACAGCACGATGCTGCATTTCAAGCCGGACCCGCGGTTTCACGCGCCTGACTGGGAGACCCGCGTCTTCGCCGCCATGGAAGGCGACATGGAGGTCGACAACGCACATCACCGCATCGTCAGTCTCAAGGGAAGGCTCATCCACAGCGTCAAATTCTTTTTGGGCCTCTTTGGCAATTTGAAGTCCGGCGGCACCTTCGACATCGAGCGGCGCGAAACCGGCCCATCCATCTGGCAGATCACCGCGACCCACGTGCACATTCAGGGCACCGCTCTTCTCTTCAAGGACATCTCCCAGGTGGAAGACGACGAAAAGTACCAGTTCAAGCCGCTTCCGGCTGACATTTCCTTGCAACAGGCCGAAACCGAGCTGCTGAAGCAGGGCGAATGACCATCGCTGGGTGCACCGCGCTGGCGATGCCGTCGAGGCCGCAGTGGGCGCCGGGTGGAACCGCTGCGACAGACTGTGATTCAATAGAGGAGATGGCAATTTCCCGGAAATCTACGCTGCGTGGGCGGTGGAAGGCGGCGACGCGCAAGGTGCGCGAGGTGGCGATGGTGGGCCGCGCCCTGCTGTTCACCGGCCACCCGGTGCTGGCGCAGATTGTGCCGGCGCGCTACTGCAACCTCGCCTGCGCCTACTGCAACGAGTACGACAACCTCTCCGAGCCGGTGCCGGTCGAGGAGATGTACCAGCGAATCGACCACCTGGGACGGCTGGGAACCAGCGTCATCACCATCTCCGGCGGGGAGCCGCTGACGCACCCCCAACTGGACAAGATCATTCGCCGCATCCGGCGAACCGGGGCGATGGCCGGGCTGATTACCAACGGCTACCTGCTCAATCTTGACCGCATCGAGCGGCTGAACCGGGCCGGCCTGGACCACATGCAGATCTCCATCGACAACCTGGAGCCGGACGAGGTCTCGAAAAAGAGCCTGAAGGTGCTGGACAGGAAGCTGGAAATGCTCTCCGAGTTCGCCGAATTCCACGTGAACATCAACTCCGTGGTGGGCGGCGGCATTAAAAATCCCAACGACGCGCTGGTGATAGGACGGCGGGCCCTGGGGCTGGGCTTTACCTCGACGATCGGCATCATCCACGACGGCGGCGGGCAACTGAAGCCGCTGGAGGAGGCCGAGTCCAGGGTCTACTTCGAGATGCGCCAGATGAAGAAGCGCAACTACACGCGCTTCAATCAGTTCCAGCAAGCCATTGCGGAAGGCCGGCCGAACGACTGGCGCTGCCGGGCCGGGTCGCGCTACCTTTACATCTGCGAGGACGGGCTGGTGCACTACTGCTCGCAGCAGCGGGGGGCGCCCGGCGTGCCGCTTGCCGGCTACACCACGGCCGATGTGAAGAGGGAGTTCCGGACCGCCAAAAGCTGCTCGCCCAACTGCACCATCAGTTGCGTCCACCAGATCAGCCACATCGACCACTGGCGCGCGCCGCAAACCAGCAAGGTCTGCCTCTGCAAAGGGCACAAACACAAGCCGCCGGCGCTGGTGCAGATTCAGATCGGGGAGTAAGCGGAACGGCCTCCAAAAAAGAACGGCGCACCCCAGAGCGGGATGCGCCGTTTGGCTTTTCAAGGCTATAGCATCTTCAGCGTTCCTGTAAGAAACGCTTCGTGCTATCCCACCCTAGCCGCGAGAACAAAGACGCGGCGAGGGTGGGGCACCCAGACCTTGCACTATCAGTGAAAATGCTCTAACCGAAGGCTGCAAGGCGGCCCTACCGCGAACGGGTGTCGGCGATGGCCTGGTCGATGAGCTGGTAGAGCCTGCTGCGGTCGACGACCTCGATGAAGGGGGCACCCTTGGAGTTGGCCGTGACCACCCAGATGGTGGGGGTGTGCTGGATGCCGACGCGCTGGCCGAGGGCGTAGTCGGCCTTGACCCCGGCGGCCAGCTTGCCCTGCGGGTCGATGGCGAAGGGCATGGCGATGTGGTGCGCGGCGGCGAACTTCGCGGTAAATTGGTGCAGCACGCCGGGGTTATAGATGGAAGCCTGGTTGGCAAAGACTTGGTCGCGGTACTCGTCGCCCAGGGCCTTGCTGTGAGTGTCGAACCAGCGGGCATCGACCGCGGCCTCGAAGCTCCAGGCGTGGAAGGGCAGCGGGAAGTCGTGGCGCACCCAGGGAATGTGGTACCGGGCCGCGGCCTCTTTGAGCAGAGGGTTGGCGCGGGCGCAATCCGGACACTCCAGATCCTCGAACTCGACGATGGCCACGCGGGCGCCAGCCGGTGGCCGGAGCGCGGCGGGATCGTGCACCGGGGTTTCAGGCGACGAAGCGCCAAACTGAGCGCGCGCCCCGGCTGCGCCAGCCAGAAGAAGCGCGGCGGCAAGGCTCAAAAACAGGCTGGCCCGCCGGCTGTGAGTGCGAAAACGATGGTCAAGGGCAAAAAAATGAGACATAGAAGTTTCACGGCTCCCTATGCGTCATTGTAACGGCAGAAAACCGGAAAAGTTGCAATGCTACTGGTGGCGGCGGCGGGCGGATGGGGTTTCCACGGGCAGGTCTTCTCCCCTGCGGCGGTTGGCCAGCCACCGGCGCCATTTGAAATCGGCATAAAAGGAGGCGGCGACAACGAGAACGGCGAGAATGCCGAGAAGAATCTTCATGGCTCTTTCAGGATCGCACGCGCCGGGGCGCAAAGCGCGATCCATTATCGCCTCAGGAGGGATCGCCGCGGGAAGGCCGGTTCGGAGGCGCTTCCTGGCTCTGGCGCGCTGCCCGGCTCGGACGCGCAGGCGCGGAGCGGGAGTAAGCGGAGAGGAAGATGCGCACCGCCTCCATGACATAGAAGCGAATGGTCTCCTCCGGCATGCGGCGGCTTTTTTGAAGCTGCGCCCTGACCACCGTGAGTCCGCAGCAGAGAGACAAGAACATCTCGGCGGCGTGTTCCGGCTGACCACCCTTGAATTCAGGGTGCACGGCGAGGTAATCCCGCAGCATCAGCATGGAACGCTTCGGACCGACCTCCCAGAACTTGCTGGCGAGTTGGGGAAACTTCTGCGATTCCGCCACGGAGACCCGATTCAGCGCGCGCAACTCCTCCTGCGACATGGCGCGCAGAAGCTGAATTCCGAAACCTTCCAAGACCTTGCCCAAAGGCTTTCCGGGAACCAAGGTCTCGGCATATGACTCCTGCAGCTTGCCAGTCTTGCGGGTGACGATGGCGGTAAACAACGCGGCCTTGGTTGGGTAACGCGCGTAGATTGTCCTCTTTGAAGCGCCGGCGCGCTGGGCAATCTCGGAGATATTCGTATTGCCGTAGCCGTGTTCAAGAAAAACCTCGGTCGCCGTATCGAGCAAATGCTCGACCCGCCCGGCAACCTCGGATGCGGCGGGTCTGCCGGCACCGGGGCGTTTCCGCACCGCAACTGATTTGGATTGCCTGCCAGCCTGTTTCACGGCGAATCCATTCTACAATAAGCCCGCGCCACTTCAGGCGAACAATGCTGTAGATGATTCATTTCAATGGAGAAAGGCATCTACGCTGTTGGCCGCAGGATTTTTGGGAAGGGGCAAGTCCTATTGACAGGGGTAAAAATCGAGGACAAAATACTCTTACCACGTGCCGGTACTATTAAAATCGGAGAGGCGTGGCTAATAGAGGAGTTTAGGCGCGCCCGGCGAGTTCTACCGGCTGTCCTCCCCAAGCATTTTTTCAGCAGGCAGAACCGGGCGCGTGAGTTGCCGAGGAATATGCACGGAAGAAGGCCACGCGGGAAGCGGACCGGGGGGCGTGGCGTGTCCGTATCTTCTCGCTACAATGTCAAAGGTTTTTTGCGAATCCGAGGAGTTGGGTTGGTTGGAGGCGGCAAAAAGACGGCTGCGAAGGGCCGGATCGACACTCTCAAAGGCAGTGCAAAAGCATACTCGCAGGTTAGTACGCGTTGTTCGCCAGGCCACAGGAGTGTGATGTAATGCAGACTTCGGTTCCATCAGCGTCTACGAAAAACATGGGGGCTTCCGGCAGCCTGGCCGGTCCGCCTGTGCGCCCTTTGCGGCCTACCGAGCACTCCTTTACCGCCAGCGAGCGCGGCACGGTCACGATTCTTTTCGGAGGCCTGACCTGGAAGCACGAAAAGCTGATTGAAGGGCTGCTGCGGGGGGCCGGTTATCTTTGCCAGCATCTGCCGGAGACCGACCGCGAGGCGCATGAGTTAGGAAAGGAATTCTGCGCCAGCGGCCTTTGCAACCCGGTCTATTTCACCGCCGGAAATTTGATTCGCTACTTACAGGAAAAGGAAAGATCCGGACTAACTCGCGCCGAGATTGTCAGCAGATTTGTGTACTTTACGGCGGCCTGCGGAGGCCCCTGCCGTTTCGGCATGTATGAGTCGGAGTTCCGCGTCGCCCTCAAAACGGCCGGATTTGACGGCTTCCGCGTTCTTTCCTTCTCCCAGGATCATGGCATCCACGCCTCCACCGGTCATAGCGGGCTGGAATTTTCGGTCGATTTTGGAATGAATGCGATGCATGCATTTATCCTGGGCGATCTGTTGAATAGCGCGCAACGCCGCTTGCAGCCTTTTGAAGTGCAAGCGGGAGCGACCAACAGGGCTATCAGCAGGATGACCGATGCGATCGCGGAACATTTCAGGACGCATCGCGGCTTTGAACTGCAAGACTACGTGCCCGCGTTCCTGCTTCCCAGAAGAAACTCCCAACGGTATCGTGTTCCTAACACGCTCGCAAAGGTCTGGTCGCATTTATATGGCGACGCGCTGACGACGGTTCTTCCCGCCGCCGCGAATGAGTTACAGAAAGTCGAGGTGGACTGGCTGCGCGTAAAGCCGGTCGTCAAGGTGATCGGTGAATTCTGGGCGCAGATGACCGAAAGCGACGGTAACTTCCGCATGCTGGAGTTTCTGGAAAAGGAAGGCGCCGAGGTTTCCATCGAGCCCATCAGCTCATGGCTGCTTTATATGCTGCACCAGAAGAAGGGCCGCGTCATCTATCGCCAGCAGATGGCCGCCTACGCCTCGCCCTGGACGTCTCCCAAGAGAGCAATTGCCGCGCGCGCCTCCGCGCTGGGCAAGAGGCTGGGCTTCACGGCCGGCGCGAAGATTTATCTTCGCCATTTCCGCCGCCTGGCAAAACTGCTTGGCGTCCCCGGCCACATTCTGGCGCCGCAGGAGACGCTCGCCGAGTTAGCCGCGCCCTACTACAGCACTTTTCTGCGCGGTGGCGAGGGTCACCTGGAGGTGGCGAAGACGCTCTATTACACGCGCCACAAGATTTGCCATTTGGTCCTGGCCCTCAAGCCCTTTGGCTGCCTGCCCTCGGTGCAATCGGATGCGGTGCAGGCCTCGCTGGTCGAGCGCTTCCCGGAAGTCAGCTTTCTGCCCATCGAAACCTCCGCGGACGGTGAAATCCACGCCTACAGCCGGGTGCAGATGGCGCTGTCAGAGGCTAGGGCGAAGGCGTCGCGGGAGTTTGAGTTAGCCCTCCAGACCGCGCAGCATTCGCTCGAAGAGATTCGTCTCTTTGTCGCCGAACATAGCGAGCTGCGCCATCCGCTCTATCCGATTCCGCGCTCTCCCGGTGTGGTTTCCACCGCCGCCAACTTTCTTTTGCACGCGGACCGACTTATGTCCGCGCGCTTCACCGAGAATGCCGGCCTCCATCCGCGGCGCCATCGCGGAGTTAACCCGGCCGCTCTCGGTCAAATTCATTCCACACAGGAGATTGAATCATGAGCGATCTGCCCCGGTCATCGGCCGCCACAATTTCGACTTACAAGCTGGATAGCGCGGTAAACGAAGAGCTCAAGCAGGGAAAGCGCTCCGCGGTTCCACCGCCGCCGGGCGGCGTACCGGGCGTGCTGCCAGAGCCGGTTTTTCCGCAGAAGCCAGAGCTGTTTGCGGCTTCGGATGAAGCATTTCTGCCCAAGAATGGAAAGCGGCACTGGACCGCTCCGCAGATTTATGACGCCATGCGGGGCTGGGCATTTCCCTTTTTCGGCTCGCGCCTGCTGCCGGGAGAGTTTCATCCCATCATCGCCTACTTATTCAACGAGTGGAAGTGCAATCTGGACTGCAACTATTGCTGGGCCTATGACAATAACGTCAGCGGCATGAACGAAGACATAGCCAAGCGCTCGATTGACTGGCTGCATTCGACCACCTGCCGCGTCCTGGCCCTGATGGGAGGAGAGGTTCTGCTCCGTCCTCACTTCGCGCATAAGATCATCTATTATGCCGCCAAACAAGGCTTCTGGGTGTATCTGCCCACCAATGGCCGGCTGATGACGCCGGACACGATTGATCGCGTGGCCGACGCCGGAGTCAAGTCCATCAATCTGGCCGTCGATGCATGGGACATCAAGCCAGGGCTTCCCAAGGCGATGGTTCCGATCCGGCAATACTTCGAATATCTGGTGCGCAAGCAGTATAAGTACGGTTACTCGGTCTTTCTGAATATCAATATCTGCCGCAATAACCTCGAAGATGTGCGCATGCTGACGGAGTTGGCGCACGACAACGGCATCGCCACCGACTACCACATCTGCGAAACTCCGCTGATGGAGCATGATGACTTCAAGCACATGGAGGATAACCCGGTCTTTATCCGGCCGCAGGATCACGCGGCCATTGGAGAGCTGATTGACTGGCTGATTGACAAGCAGAACTCCGGCTGGCGCATGGTGAACTCGGTTCAGCGGCTGGCCGAGATGAAGAAGTTCATCAATCACGAACTGGACCACTGGGGCTGCCGCGCGGGGCTCAACAGCCTTATTATTCGCACCGATGGGACGCTGGCTCCCTGCTTCCCGATGTATTCAGCTAACCACGATTGGGGAACCATCGAAGCACCGAAGATGGAACCCTCCCATTTGCAAGGGATGAAGAAGGAATGCGAGGCTAACTGCTTCTCTACTCTGAATCACATTCTCGCCTTTTGTTATAACGATACGCGCGTTATTCGCTGGTTGTTCAAGGAAGCATTGCATGGCTTCCAGGGCGTGCACGGCAACATGGAGTAGGTGTTGAGCAAACAAACCTCTAACCCGCAAGTTCCGGGGCAAAGTGTATCTTTTTCGCGGCGCGCTCCGGCTCCGGCCTCGGGAGGTTTCCTGGCCGGAATTGACGTCGGTTCGACGACCGTCAAGACGGTTGTGCGTTCCGCGGAGACCGGAGAAACTCTCCTGCTCGATTACTGCCGCCATGAAAGCCTGCAGGCGGAAACCGTACTGCGCGCGCTGCAACAAGCCAAGAGCATACTTGGGATTGCCGACGGCAATCTGCGCTTGTTTATGACCGGAAGCGGCGGGCAGCAACTGGCGGAACTGCTGGGCGCCCGCTTTGTGCAGGAAGTGGCCGCGGTAACTCTGGCGGTGGAAAACTCCTACCCGGAGGTGCGCTCGGTGATCGAACTTGGCGGGCAGGACGCCAAGATGATCTTCTTTCAAGAGGGGGACGTTCACGGGCGGCGCAAGAAGATTGCCACGATGAACGATAAGTGCGCCGGTGGAACCGGCGTGGTGATTGAAAAGATCGCGGCTAAATTGCACATTCCACCCACTGATCTTGTCACTCAGGATTACAGGGACGCGCAGATTTACCCCGTTGCCGGTAAGTGCGGAGTCTTCGCGGAGACCGATATTACCGGGCTGCAGAAACAGGGCGTGCCGCCCGCTCACCTGATGGCTTCGATGTTCCACGCCATTGTTCTGCAAAATCTCAGCGTTCTCGCCCGAGGTTACACGCTGCAACCCACGGTGTTCCTGCTCGGCGGGCCCAATGCCTATTTTCCCGGCCTGAAGGCCGCCTGGCGCAAGGGTTTGCTGGACTTATGGAAGCGAAAGAACATCGCCCTGCCCGAGGGAGTTACGCCGGAGACGCTGATTACCGTGCCGCCCATGGCGGAGTACTTTGCCGCCATCGGAGCGATCGAGTTTGGGGCAGCGGAGACGGCAAACGCGGCGCCGTATCATGGAACGCGCGCGCTGGAAGAATACATCCGCAAATGCGATGGAGTTCTGGGGCAGAGTTCGGCGGCGCATGGCCTATGCGTCAGCAGCGCTGAACTGGATGAGTTTCGCCGCAGTTACTCTTTTCCCGCCGCGCAACCTCCGGCTAATGCTGAAGGCGAGATGGAGGTTTTTGTCGGCCTCGATGGCGGCTCAACCTCCACCAAGGCCGTGGCGCTCTCTCGCGAGGGTGAGATTGTCGCTGCTTCATACCGGCTTTCCCAGTCGGACCCGATTACCGACGCGGTCGCCGTTCTGCGCGATCTGCGCGGCAAACTGGAGTTATCCGCCCGGCAACTTAGAGTTCTGGGCATGGCGACCACCGGCTACTCCAAGGGCTTGTTGAAGAAGGCTCTCTCGGCCGATGTGGACCTGGTGGAAACCGTGGCCCACGCCAAGTCTTCCCTGCGTTTGTATCCTGATGTGGACGCTATCATCGACGTGGGTGGCCAGGACATCAAGATCATCATGCTCCAAGATGGAGCAGTTAGAGATTTCAAGCTGAATACGCAGTGCTCGGCGGGCAATGGCTACTTTCTGCAGACCGCCGCGGAGGGGCTGGGAATACGGGTTGAAGATTTTGCCGAGGTAGCCTTTCGCGCGCGGAGAATGCCGCAGTTCAGTTACGGTTGCGCGGTTTTCCTTCAATCCGACATTGTCAACTTCCAGCGTCAGGGCTGGAAGCCGGAAGAGATTCTGGCCGGCCTGGCCACTGTTCTGCCCAAGAATGTGTTTCAGTATGTGGCTGGAGTTACCAATGTCGCCACGCTGGGTAGACGCATTGTGCTGCAGGGCGGAACGCAGAGAAATCTGGCGGTCGTCAAGGCCGAGCTGGACTTTATTCAGCAGCATTATCACGGAAGCGGGCAGCCGGAGGTGGTGGTTCATCCCAACTGCTGCGAGGCTGGAGCCATCGGCGCCGCGCTGCAAGCCATGGAGCGCCAAGGGGCAGGCCATTCCACCAGATTTCCCGGCTTCGAATTCCTCGATACGCTCGAATACTCGATCCTGCGCGACGAGACGACACGCTGCCACTTCTGCGCCAACCGCTGCCTGCGAACCTTTGTTGAACTGAGCAACGAGGCTGGCGGCGCGACGAGAAGGAAACGCATTATCATTGCCAACTGCGAACGGGGAGAAGCGGAGAGCGCGGAGGCCGTGAAGGAGATCAATTCTTCGTGGAAGTCGCTGCGCAAGAGCTGCCCCAACTACGTTCAGTTAGCCGGCGAGCAGGCGTGGCTGCCCACGCATCCCGCCTCGGCCGTCATCAATTCGCATCGGAAGCTGGCCACGCTCTTTTCCTCAAGGGATACAACCAGGAAGCAGTTTCGCTCTCAAATACAAATAGGGATTCCCAAGGCGCTGAACTTATTCACTTATGCGCCGCTTTTTTCCGCCTATTTCGAGAGCCTTGGCATCCCGGCGCAAAACCTGCATTACTCGCGCTTCTCCAGCCCCGAGCGCTATCAGCAGGCAGCGGGATTTTCCGCCGTTGATCCCTGTTTTCCCTCCAAAGTCGCCATTGCTCACGTTTTCGAGTTACTCCAGTGTTGTAAGTCGGAGCCGCTCGATGCGATTTTCTTTCCCATGTTCGATGTGCTGACGACGCCGCTCGACGATTGCAGCGGCTCAAATGCCTGCCCCTCTGGCTCGGCCACGCCAGAGGCGGTCAAAGCCGACTTTTCCCGCACCGTGAACTGGTTTCAGAAGGCAGGGGTTCAATACCTCAACCCGGTGCTGGACATGCAGGATCGCGAACTGTTCCGGTACCAGATATTCTCCTGCTGGAAAAACTTGCTCGGGCTAGACTGGCAGGAAAACTCGCGCGCGGTGGAGATTGCTTTTGCCGCCTGGGAGGATTTTGAAGCCCGGATGCGCCAGCAGGCCAGACTCACGCTGGACGAACTGGAGCGCAACGGAGAGATTGGGCTGGTGATGCTGGGCCGCCCCTATCATCACGACCCCGGGCTGAACCAGGGCATTCTCGATGAGCTTCAGAAGCTTGGCTATCCTATCTTCTCGCAGAGCCTGCTGCCGATGGATGCGGATCTGCTGGAGCGGCTTTTCGCGGCCGACATCGAGGCCGGTTTAATCCGTTCTCCACTGGAGATTTCCGACGTGTGGAAGAACACTTTTTCGGCCAGTTCCAATCACAAGATCTGGGCGGCGAAGTTTACCGCGCGCCACCCCAATCTTATCTCGGTGGAGCTGTCGAATTTCAAGTGCGGGCACGATGCGTTTATCAGCAGAGTGATCGAGGAGATTATTGAAATCTCGGGCAAACCACACTTTTCCTTCCGCGATCTGGATGAAAACCGCCCGCTGGCTTCGATTCGCATTCGCGTCGAGACGATGCACTATTTTCTTCGCAACTACCGGGAGCAGTTACAGAAAGAAAGACCCGCGAAGCTACAGCCTTCGGCTATAGCATTTTCGGAATTGCTGTAAACCGAAACCTCACACTCAAGTGGCTTTTCCTTAAGAAAAAGCCACATTCATTGCACTCAAAAGAACTACGTTCATTCCGAAAATGCTCTAAAATTGCGGCTCTTCCTATTTTATAGGTGAGCAATTAGCTGTATCGCCAAAAAACTCCTCCACATCGGTAATCGTCGCGGTCATGCGGTAAGGCGGCAGGCTGGCGAGGAAGGTTTGGCCGTACCTTTTTTGGCGAATGCGGGGGTCGAGCAGCACTAACACGCCGCGGTCTTCGAGCGAGCGAATGAGCCGGCCGAAGCCTTGCTTCAGAGTGAGGACGGCCGTGGGAACCTGATAGTCGAAGAAAGGCTTGCCGCCAGCCTCTTCAATGGCTCTCATGCGCGCCGAGACCACCGGGTCGCTGGGCACGGCAAAAGGCAGACGGTCGATGATGACGCAGCTCAGAGCCTCGCCCTGCACGTCCACGCCCTGCCAAAAACTGGAAGTTCCGAAGAGAACGGCATTCGGCGTGGCGCGAAACTCCTCGAGCAGCGCCTTGCGCGGAGCCGTGCCGTGCAGCAGGATGGGAAAGTCCAGCACCGGCAGCAGGCGCTCGTACAGGTCGCGCATCTGGCTGTAACTCGTAAAAAGGCAGAAGGCGCGGCCACGGGTGATTTCGAGCACACGTTGAATGCAGCGCGCCGCGGCCTCGGGGAATTCTGGGTCGCGGGGGTCGGGCATCTCCGGCGGCAGATAGAGCAAGGCCTGCTCGCCGTAATGAAAATGCGAGGGCACGACCAGCTCGCGCGCCTCGGCGAGGCCCAGCCGCTTGCGGATATGCTCGAAGCCGCCCTGCACGGTGAGCGTGGCCGAGGTGAGTACGACGGTGGGAATCTGTTCGAAGACCAGCTCGGACAACAGCTCGGAGACGTCGATGGGCGTGGCCTGCAGGAAGGTGGCGCGCGACTGCGGCCGGAACCCGCCCCCTCGCCCCGAAGTCTTGTCTCCAGCCGCCGAGAGCCGCCGCTCCATCCAGAAGACCATGTTCGTGGCGCTGGATTCGAGCAGGAATTCAAGCTCGGAGCGCAGACGGGCAACGCGCTTCCTCAGCCCCGGCGCCTCGTCCACGCCCTTCAGCCCGTCGATCTCGCTTTCCAGCCGCCGCAGCGTGGCACGGACGGCCATGTAAAGGTCGCCCTGGGTTTCGAGGAACTCCTCGCGGCCGGTGAAGGGCTGGCGGCCATCGCCGGCCATGGGCAGGCCGGCAAAAAACAGGTGGGCGCGTTCGCGCAGTTGCTGCGTCACGGCGGGCAGGTTTTCCGTGCCCTGCTTGCCGCGCAAGAGGACGTCGGTGTCGCGCGCCAGCTCTTCAAAGCGAATGTTGCTGACCGAGAGGCCGAAGTAACTCGAAGCCACATCCTCCAGTTCGTGCGCCTCGTCGAAGACCACCGCCGCAGCCTCGGGCAGAATGCCGGCGTCGGGCGCGCCGGTGGCCTCGCGCTTCACCGCCAGGTCGGCGAAAAAGAGGTGGTGGTTGACGATGATGATGTCGGATTCGAGGGCCTTGCGCCGCATCTCGGTGATGAAGCAGCGGCGGTAGTCGGGACAGGTCGTCCCCAGGCAGGCCTCGGTGCGGGCATCGAGCTTCTGCCAGAGGGCGCTCGTCTCGGGCATCCCGGAGAGCTCGGCCCGGTCGCCGGTTTCGGTCTTCTGTTCCCACTCGGCAATCTGGCGGTACTGGTCAATTTCTTCGAGACCCGACAAAATCGGCTGACTACGCAGGGCGGCCAGCTTGTGGCGGCAGAGGTAGTTGGCGCGGCCCTTCATGTAGCAGACGCGCAGCGGACCCAGCAGGGTTTCCAGGAAGGGAAGATCGCGGAAGTAGAGCTGATCCTGCAGGGCCTTGGTGCCGGTCGAGATGATGACGCGCTGCCCGGTGCGCAGGGCGGGCAAAAGATAGGCCAGAGTCTTGCCGGTGCCGGTGCCGGCCTCGACGATCAGGTGGCGATGCTCGGTGAGAGCCCGCTCGACGGCCTTGGCCATTTCGAGCTGCCCAGGCCGGTACTCGTAGGGCAGCGGCGAACACGCCAAAATGCCGCCGGGCGCGAAGAACTCGTGCAGCGTGGGCAGGGCGCGGGTTGGGCTGTCGCTCGAGGGCATCGGGACCGGGTGCTATCCCCATCATAGTGATGCGGCCCGGCCTGGCCGGCTGCCCGGTGGCGGCCCAGAGCGAAACCAGAGTAAACGTGTCCTTACAAAGAGTCTTGAAGGTGGCTTTTGGAGCGGTTCTCCAATTCACGTACCCTGACCAACTCTGTGCAAGGTGGCTTTTACTTCCACCCCAGCGACGAAGACCTGTCGCCGGGGACCCCGGCCGGAAAAAGCCACTTGAGCGACAGTGATTTCCCTCTATAGCAACAGGAGAACCGCTCTACCGAAGGCGCTGGGGCGATACTGGCACGCAGTCAACGCCTGCCTGCCCCCCATTCATCCATTGGCCAACCGCGCAAGCCAGTTCCGATCCCGCCAGGAATTGGCCGCTGGAGGCGCGTTTCACCGGCTTTTTCCGGGTTTGAAAGGGCCGCCGCGCCTCATTCGCCTTCTCCGCTGCGGCGCAGTAAGGATTGACCGGATTGGGGTTCATGGAACTTTCGTCAGTGTGCATTGTCGCCTCCTGACTCTTGAAGGGCACCGGTGCAACGGACGGACCGGAATCCTGGCCATCAAGTTAGAAAGCTTTGAGTTGGGGCCAGACCGGCCGTTGGAGCCGGCGGCGGAGTGCCTTTTGGCGGTCTGATTGATCTGGCCCCTTTGGAATGCGGCAGCGGATCCCACCCTAGCCGCAAAAACAAAGACGCGGCGAGGATGGAGCACCCAGACCTTACACCATCAGTGAAAATGCTCTAGCCGAAGTCCGAGTCCTTGCCGGCGGTGCTGGCGTGGTACGGCTGCGGACCCTCATCCTGACTCCGGGGCTGGCTCTGGACCTGACCTTGGACCGGGCTGTGCCGCGAGTCCATCCAGCAGCTGATCTGCAGAGATTCATCGGGGATGGCCGCGCCCTCGATCTCCGAGGCGCTCTTCAGCAGCTTTTTGCGGACCTCGGCGGCGCGCTCGGCCGTGACGGCCCTGCCCTGCGCGGCGGAGTAAAAATCGGCCGCATTGATGCTCATGGAGTTCCCGTGGATGTGCATCGTTCCCTCCTGAGAAGCGTGAGGGCAATTGCGGTGCCGGAATTTTGCCAGAAAGATGAGAGTAAGCTTAGAAAAAGCCGCCTCCCGATAGAATAGATAGAGAGAAGCCGTCCGATCCGAAAAAGGGGCTGAACGGCGATGGGAGATAAGTTTGTCGAAGTATCATAAGTCGGTTGTGCCGGCCAAGTCGCGAGCGATCGCACTTCCGCTGGTGGCCATTGTAGGCCGCCCCAACGTGGGCAAATCCACGCTCTTCAACCGGCTCACCAAGAGCCGCCGCTCGATTGTGGGCGACGAGCCGGGGATCACCCGCGACCGCATCTACGGCGAGTATGAGTGGGCGGGGCGCGAGTTTCGGCTGGTGGACACGGGCGGCATTGTGCCCGACGACCCGGAGCTGATTGCCACCGAGATTTACAACCAAGCCAAGGTGGCGCTCGAGGAGGCTGACGCGCTGGTGCTGGTAGTGGACGCGCGCACCGAGCTGGCCAGCCCCGACTATGACCTGGTGCGCCTGCTGATTCGCGGCGGCAAGCCGCTGTTTCTGGCGGTCAACAAGGTCGAGGGCGAGGCGATGGCCCTGGTTGCGGAAAACTTCCGCCAGTTGGGTATTCGCGAGGTTTATCCCATCAGTTCCGAGCACGGACTGGGGATTGGCGACCTCGTGGAGGCCATCGCCGAGGCGATTCCCGCGCCGCCGGAGGCTGAACTGACAGAAGAAGAGGCTTTGGCCGCGGAAGAGGCCGAGGCGGGCGCGGAAGCTGAAAAGGCCAGGATTGACGCTCAAGAGGCTGCGGACGCTCAAGCCGAGGAGGCTGAAATCTCCGAAGGGGGCCCAGTCCCGCCAGAGCCAACCGAGGGCGAACCGGGAGACGAGGCGCTTCGTCCGCTTCACCCCACCCACGGTGAATATGAGCAGCACGAGACCTCGGTGGCCATCATCGGGCGGCCCAACGTGGGCAAGTCCACGCTGCTGAACGCGCTGACGGGCACCTCGCGGGCCATCGTTTCGCCGATCGCCGGAACCACCAGGGACGCGGTCGATGAGGTGGTCGAGTTCGAGGGCAGCCAGCTTCGCTTTGTGGACACGGCCGGCATCCGGCGCAAGAGCAAGACCCACCTGATGGCCGAAAAGATGAGCGTGGTGATGGCCAGGCGGCACCTGGAAGCCGCGGACGTGGCCCTGCTGGTGCTCGACGCCACCGAGGGCGTGACGGCGGCCGACGCCACCATCGGCGGCTATGCCCACGAAAGCGGCCGCAGCGTCATCATCGTGGTGAACAAGTGGGACGCGGTGACCACGGGACGAACCGACGGTAAACCGCCGGCCGACCGGGAGATCTTCGAGCGGCAATTGCGCTCGGTGCTGAAGTACCTGAGCTACGCGCCGGTTGTCTTCCTCTCGGCGCTGGAAGGAACGGCGGAAGGCACGGGCTCTGAAGCGAAAAAAATGCTCCGTTTGCTGCATGAGGTCGTTGCCGTGGCCGCCGAGCGGCGCAAGCGCGTTTCGACCGGGCAGATGAACCGCTTCCTGGACAAGATCGACTTCCAGCGGGCGCCGGTGCCGATGGCCAAGCGCATTCGCATCTTCTATATGACCCAGGCCGCCGTGGCCCCGCCAACCTTTGTGCTCTTCACCGACCGGGAGATCAAGCTGCACTTCGCCTTCGAACGCTTCCTGGAGAATCAGATCCGCGAAGCCTTCGGCTTCGAGGGCACGCCCATCTGGTTCAAGGTGAAGGCGCGGAACGCGAAGAAGGGCGAGTAGGGCACTTCATGCGGGGCTCGATTGATCGTTCGAGTTTGTGTATAGTCCCACATCTCCAGGCAATGTCGGCTGGAAATGTGGGGCCCCCAAATGAATCTGTGTCTGTCAGATTTCCAATAAGCCCCTCAATTTATGCATCGGGCCGTTAGCAACAATTAATTCCGCGGTGAACGCGGTCCCACAAGAGTCATGTCACCTCTAAGCACATTGAAAATCTGTGGCAGTTCATCCAATGAATATTTGCGCAGGAAGCGTCCAAGGCGGGTAATGCGCTGATTTCCGCAGGTTTTGAACTGACCTTGCCCTCACAATGCGTATCCCTTAACCGGCCGGTTTTGGGGGATTTCTATTCATCCCCATCGTAGTCGTGTCGGTGGTAATGTGGGAATCGGCTTTATCGATTTCCAAGGCTTGTGGGAA
>Ga0224555_1000149_pt1 | contig 99705 bp, 75 predicted proteins | sample 714S23034metaG_FD_180687 | JGI IMG/M metagenome (GOLD analysis project Ga0224555, IMG submission 180687) | Peat soil microbial communities from Stordalen Mire, Sweden - 717 S2 30-34 | ecosystem: Environmental > Terrestrial > Soil > Wetlands > Peat | place: Sweden: Norrbotten County, Stordalen... | reverse complement strand
GAAACTGCACAGAAAGCTTGCTATAAACTACCAACGGGATTACTGCCTGCGCGCCCCTGTTCGAACACCAGCCATGCAAACCGCTGAATTGGCCTTAGCAAAACGCTATGCCCGACAGACTCCTAGAGAACGGCCTTCGCGATGGCCGCCAACTGCATGAACGACGTGCCTTCGTAGATCTTTCCAATCTTCGCGTCGCGGTAGAGCTTCTCCACAGGCGACTCCTTCACAAATCCCGCTCCGCCCAGAACCTCCACCGCGAGGCTCGCCCCGCGCTCCGCCATCTGCGCCGCGAAGTACTTGCACATGGCCGCTTCCTTGCGGAACTCCTGTCCCGCATCCTTCAGTCGCGCCGCGTTGTAGACCAGCAGCCTCGCGGCCTCAATCTCGGTCGCCATCTCCGCCAGTTGAAACTGCATTGCCTGGAACTCCGCGATGGGCTTGCCGAATTGCTTGCGCTCTTTGGCGTGCTTTACGGCGTGGCCCCACGCGCCTTCGGCCAGCCCAAGCATCTGTGCGCCGATGCCGATTCGCCCGCCGTTCAACGTCTCCATCGCAATCCTGTAGCCCTTGCCCGCCTCGCCCAGCACTTGCGCCGCGGGAATCGCGCACTCGTCCAGAATCAGCTCGCAGGTGCTCGACGCGCGAATCCCCAGCTTGTCTTCTTTCCTGCCGATCGCGAATCCAGGCGTGCCTTTCTCCACCAGGAATGCGGTGATGCCTTTGTAGCCGGCGCTCGCGTCCACGGTGGCAAAGACGATGAACAATCCCGCTTCCTTGGCGTTACTGATCCAGAGCTTGCGCCCGCTCAATACATACTCGCCGCCGCGCCTTTGCGCGCGGGTCTGCAGGGCAAACGCATCTGACCCCGAGGCCGCCTCGCTTAGCGCGTAGGCGCCAACCATATCTGCCGCCAGCCGCGGCAAATACTTAACCCTCTGTTCCGGCGTGCCCCAGCCGAGCAGCGCGCTCACCACCAGCGTATTCTGCACGTCCACTACCAGCGCCACCGATGGGTCGACGGCCGAGAGCATCTCCACCGCCAGCACCGAATCAAAAAAAGATCCTCCGCTCCCGCCAAACTCCTCCGGAATCTCGATCCCCATCAAGCCCAGCTCAAATAGGCTGCCCAGCAGCGCCGCGTCCATCTGCTGTTCCTCATCCATCCGCCGCACAAGCGGCGCTATATCATCGCGGGCAAACTTCCGCACGCTGTCGCGAAACAGCGTCTCTTCTTCGCTGAGTTCTGTAATAGGCGCGCCGGACGAAACAGGATTCAAGGCCGTTTGCCTCCGAACATCCGCTCCTTATGATCACGGATGCACTTGCAATGATATGCTGCGCTCGGGACGTGGAAGATCCCGCTCTTCCTATGCAGATCGGCAATCATGTCTTTCTTATCACCGGCGGCGCATCGGGGTTGGGCGCAGCCACGGCGCGCCTGCTCGTCAGTGAAGGCGGCTCCGTCGTCATCGCCGACACCAACCGCACAACCGGCGAGGCCTTGGCCGCCGAGCTGGGCGCATCTGCCCGCTTCGCCCTCACCGACGTTACCAGCGAACGCGATGCGCAGGCCGCCGTCGATCTCGCGCTCAGCGCCTTTGGCCACCTCCACTCGCTCATCAACTGCGCCGGGATTGCCCCCTCCGAGGGCGTCGTCGGACGCAAAGGCCCCCACCGCCTTGAGACCTTTGCAAAAACCGTCAGCATCAACCTCGTCGGCACCTTCAACATGATCCGCCTTGCTGCCGCCGCCATCGCAAAAGAGCCGCCCGGAGACGACGGCGAGCGCGGCGTCATCGTCAACTCCGCCTCTATTGCGGCCTACGATGGCCAGATCGGGCAGGCCGCCTACGCGGCTTCAAAGGGCGGCGTAGTTGCCCTCACTTTGCCCGTTGCCCGCGAGCTCGCGCGCTTCGGCATTCGCGTCGTCACCATCGCCCCCGGAGTCTTCGCCACGCCCATGGTGGCCGGCTTTTCGCCCGAGGTGCAGGACGCGCTCGGCAAGAGCGTTCCATTTCCCGCCCGCCTCGGTCAGCCCGCGGAATTCGCAGCACTGGTAAAGCACATCTGCGAAAACCCGATGCTCAACGGCGAAACCATTCGCCTCGACGGCGCACTGCGCATGGCCCCACGCTAATGAGCGAGACTTGACCGGTGAGAAATGAAGGACCACGAATGTCCGTATCCGATCCCATCGTGATTGTTGGCGCCGCGCGCACCCCCATCGGCGCGTTCCAGGGTGACCTCAAGGACCTCACCGCTCCCCAACTCGGCGCCGCCGCCATCCGCGCCAGTGTCGAGCGCGCCGGAATTCCCCCCGACGGAACTTCTTCTGACGCAGTTGACGAAGTCCTCCTCGGCTGCGTTCTTCCTGCCGGCCTTGGCCAGGCTCCCGCGCGTCAGGCCGCCCTTGCAGCAGGGTTGTCCGCCTCCACCGGCGCAGTCACCATCAACAAAATGTGCGGCTCCGGCATGAAGGCCGTCATGCTGGCGCACGATCTGCTTCTTGCAGGCAGCGCCACCATCATCGTCGCCGGCGGCATGGAGAGCATGAGCAACGCCCCCTATCTCCTCGACCGCGCCCGTGCCGGCTATCGCATCGGCCACGGCCGCCTCATCGACCACATGTTTCTCGATGGCCTTGAAGACGCCTATGACAAAGGCCGTCTGATGGGTACCTACGCCGAAGACTGCGCCGAGACCTATGCGTTTTCCCGTCACGCACAGGACGAATTTGCCCTTGCGTCCCTCACCCGCGCTCAAAAAGCCACTGCCGAAGGCAGTTTTTCCGCCGAAATCGTTCCCCTCACCGTGACCGCCGGCAAAATCGAGCGCCTGGTCGCCCACGACGAGCTGCCGCTCAAAGCCACTCCCGACAAAATCCCTCACCTCAAGCCCGCCTTTCGCGAAGGTGGAACGGTCACCGCCGCCAACTCCAGCGCCATCTCCGACGGAGCCGCCGCGCTCGTCCTCATGCGCCGATCCGAAGCGAACCGCCGCGGCCTCAAACCGCTCGCCTCCATCGCCGGTCACTCCACGTACGCAAATACGCCGGCGCTCTTTCCCACGGCGCCCATCGGAGCCATTCGCCGTCTCATGCAGCAAACCGGCTTCGCCACCCACGACGTCGACTTATTCGAAATCAACGAGGCCTTCGCCGTTGTCGTCATGGCGGCCATGCGTGACCTCGGTCTGCCCCACGAAAAGGTCAACGTCCACGGCGGCGCCTGCGCGCTCGGCCATCCCATCGGCGCATCCGGCGCGCGCATCATCGTCACGCTGCTTGCCGCCCTCGCGCAACGCAATCTTCGCCGCGGAGTCGCTTCGCTCTGCATCGGCGGCGGAGAAGCCACCGCCATCGCAATCGAACGAATCGGCTAACAAAGTTTCGCTGACGACGAGGGGCCGCAGTTGAGGCCAAACGACCGTCGAACCCGCGCTTCAATGTGAGAATGTTTGGGAATCCTGCTGATCACTCGCGCCGTAGGCGTTCGCCGCGGCGAATGGGTTATCCCTGCGCTTCAACGGGGGGTACAGGAGCACAAAACTTAGCCTGCTCCCCGTTTTTCTTGATCTGTCTCATCTCGCAATAGGGCCGGTGCGTCGAGGGACCCCGCGCCGTAGGCGCAGTGTTTGTTAGCCCCGCTCTTTAGAGCGGGGAAGCCAGCGAAGAATAGTTTGGAGTCCCGTAGGGACGGTGCCCACAGGTGCGCCGGTCTTTAGACCGGAAAACCGCGGCTTGAACGCACACGGCCAAACACCGCGCGTTTACGCGCCCGCCAGCGCAGCTTCACCAACTCCGCCATTGGCCTCAGCCTGCGACTCGGTAGACTCTGGAGCATCCACCGGCACATGGGCCAGCTCCCACGCCGACCGATCCTTCATCAGCCGCGACACAAACGCCGTGTGCATCGCGTGCCCGGCCCGAACGGCCACCACATGGCCCTCGAGCCTCCGCCCCGCCAGCGCCAGGTCGCCGATCAGGTCAAGCACCTTGTGCCGCACATACTCGTCGGGAAAACGCAGCGGTCCATTCTCCGGCCCGCTCACCCCCAGAATGATCGCGTTCTCCGCGCTCGCCCCGCGAATCAGCCCCATGTCGCGCAGCTTCCGCTCATCCGCTTTGTAGCCAAACGTGCGCGCCGGAGCAATCTCGCTCCCATACGTCTCCGCCGCCAGATCGATGCACGTCTTCTGCTGGCCAATCGGCGCGGGAAAGTCGATCGTGTACGAGACGCGATAGCCGGCCCCGGGGTATACGCCGATAAACTTGTCGCCTTCACGCACTTCCACTGGTTGAAGTACGCGGAGTGTCTCACGCTTGCGGCGCTGCTCGCGGATCCCCACGCTTTGGAAAGCCTCCACGTAGGGCAGTGCGCTCCCGTCCAGGATGGGCAGCTCAAGGTTGTCGATCTCCACGATCACGTTGTCGACGCCCATCCCAATCAATGCTGACAGCAGATGCTCCGTCGTCGAGATCAGCACGCTCTGTCGCATCAAGCTCGTTGCGTAACTCACCTTGGCCACGTTGCGGCCCGTTGCGGGAATCTCGAAGTTGTCCAGGTCCGTGCGCCGGAAAACAATCCCCGAACCCGCCGGCGCGGGCAGCAGCCTCATCGTCACGGGAGCGCCCGAGTGCAGTCCCACGCCTGAAAATTCAAGCGGTTCTGCGATCGTCTGTTCGTGGTGCGCTCTTTGACCCAATGTGCCTCTCCGGCTTTGAAAACCTTTCCCATGATTAGCATAGATGCCATGAAGAAATCGAGTCGTGTGGCATTTTTGCCACACCATGCGCCAATTTGAGCCACGGAGCCTTTCTCGTAACCTCTCCGGAAACTGCCCATAACTGTCGTAGAATCAAGGAGTCATTCGGGCTCGATCAGCTCGAATCTGGCGAATGAGGCACGAATGTCGCTGGCAACTAACTCGAAGATTCCCATGCGCGCTCTGCTGGCCGGCGCCCGCCGCAAGCAGGCGAGCCTGATAGCCTTCACCCGTCAGTTGGTTCAGGCTGAATCCCCCTCCGACGACAAAGCCGCCGTCGACGCCTGCCTCGCCCTCGCCGCCGCGCGCGGCAAGCAATTGGGTGCCCGCGTCAAGCTCCACCGCGAGCGCGGCTTCGGCAATGTCCTCGAACTCCGCTTCGGGCGTCCGAATGCGAAGGACGCCGCCGAGCCCATCCTGCTCCTCGGCCATCTGGACACAGTTTGGCCTCTCGGCACTCTCCAGACCATGCCGTGCCGTCTGAGCGGCGGCCGTCTCTGGGGTCCCGGAACCCTAGACATGAAGGCTGGCGTCGCCATGGCGTTCACTGCAATTGAATTGCTCGCCGAGGCGGACTTGCTCCGCCATGAAATCGTGCTCCTTCTCAACAGCGACGAGGAGATCGGCAGCACCGTCTCGCGGCCCATTACGGAAAAACTCGCGAAGACCTGCGCCGCGGTCTACGTCCTCGAGCCAGCGCAGGGGTTGGCCTACAAAACGGCCCGCAAGGGCATCGGCAATTGGCGCGTCGACGTAAAAGGAATCGCAGCCCACTCCGGAGTCGACTTCGAAAAAGGCGCGAACGCGATTCGCGAGCTGGCGCGCGTCATCGAGAAAGTCAGCGCCTGGCCCGAATCCTCGTCCGATTCCCGATCCGAATCCTCGACCGGCGTCAAGCGCGGTCTCACCGTCAGCGTCGGCGTCGCGGGCGGCGGCACAAAGAGCAACGTCATTCCCGCCCACGCCTGGGCCGAAGTCGAAGCCCGCATCGTCCGCAGCGCCGATGGCCCCTGCATCGAACGCAGCTTTGCCGCTCTCAAATCAGTCGACCCGCGCTGCACGCTCACCGTCACCGGCGGCATCAACCGCCCGCCCATGGAGCGCAGCCGCGGAACCGTTCAGCTCTTCCGCAAAGCGCAGGCGCTCGCCCACGAGCTGGGCTTCACGCTTCACGAGGCCTCCACCGGCGGCGGCTCCGACGGCAACTTCACCGCCGCCCTGGGCATTCCCACCCTCGACGGAATGGGCGCGGTCGGCGAAGGCGCGCACGCCCGCCACGAATCGGTCCTCGTCGAGCATCTTGCCCCGCGAACCGCGCTCCTCGCAGCCATGCTGGCGAGCTGATGCGCACATTCCTCGCCTCCGGCCTGATAAACTTCGGTGTGGAATTCAGACGGAGATATTCGCAACCATGAATCGCATTGTTTCAACCCTCTTTCTGGCGGCATTCGCCGCAGCCGCATTCGCCCAAACCCCCGCCGCAAAGCCCCCTGCTCCCAAGGCAGCCTCTCCCGCGGCCGCCGCGAAGCCATCCACCGCCAAGCCGTCCACAACAGCCGCCGCCGCCCCCGCGCCCCAAACCATGCCCTGGATCAAGCTCCCTCCCGGCGTGCCCAGGGTGGCTCACCTTCCGGTCAAGATGCCCTTCGCCCTGCGCTATGAAGACATCACCATCGGCAAAGGTGCTGAAGGCGAGGCCGGCAAGCTCTGGCACCTTAAGTACACTGGCTGGCGCGCCGCCGACGGCGTCAAATTCGACTCCTGGGACGACCACAAGCAGCCCGCGATTGGGCCCGACGGCAAGCCCGAACTCGGTCCCGACGGAAAGCCCAAGATGGGCGATCCCGTCCCCATCGCGATTCCCCAGGGAATGGGCCGCGTCATCCCCGGCTTCGATTACGGCCTCGACGGCATGAAAATCGGCGGCAAGCGCCGCATCTTCATTCCCTGGCAAATGGCCTACGGTACGCGCGCCATGCCCGACCGTCCTGAGCGCCCCGGCTCTCCCGCCAGTCCCGGTATTCCCGCTAAGTCCGACCTCATCTTCGACGTCGAGCTGGTGGATGTAACCGACGTGCCGCAGTCGCCGCATCCCCAGATGCCCGGCAATCGTCCCATGCCGCCTGGAGTTCCGCATCCCGGTGCAGGCGCTCAGCCCAACGCTGCGCCCGCTTCGCCTGCCGCTCCTTCAGCCCCATCGACTCAGCCGTCTGCGCCGGCCGCAACTACTCCGCCCGCAGCCGCCCCCGCTCAACCCGCTGCACCTGCGCAGACCACGCCGCCTCCGCCGCCTTCCGGCGTTCAGGCCCAACCAAAATAGGGCAATAATTACCTTGACTCCACCACTGATTTCCACTATAGTTTTGACAGTGGGGGACGTTATGAACACCGAACCAAAGAGTCTTCAAGAGGCAATCGTATACTTCTCGAATCCTGATAACTGCGTTGCTCACCTTGTGGCGCAACGCTGGCCCGATGGAGTCGTAAAGTGCCCTACTTGCGGCAATGAAAAGGTCAACTACAGGGCTCATCGCCGGACTTGGACTTGCTCCAGCCATCATGCGAAGCGGGAGTTCTCTATCAAGGTTGGAACCATGATGGAAGACTCTCCCATTGGTCTCGATAAATGGCTCACTGCGACTTGGTTGCTCACCAATTGCAAGAACGGAATCAGCAGCTACGAAATCGCGCGGGATGTGAAAGTTTCCCAAAAGGCGGCGTGGTTCATGCTTCATCGCATTCGTCTGGCGATGCAGGACGATTCCTTTGGCAGCAAGTTCGGCGGCGAAGTCGAAGCGGATGAGACTTTCATCGGCGGCAAATCGCGGAACATGCACATCAGCAAACGTGAGCGTAGGATCACCGGAACTGGCGGCAAGGACAAGACTGCGGTTATGGGCATCCTTGAGCGCGGCGGAGAGGTTCGTACCGCAATTATCCCCAGCCGTCGCAAGGCTGTCATTCAGGCTGAGGTCCGCAAGCATGTCGAAGCTGGCGCGGCTCTCTACACTGACGCGCTGCCATCCTACAGCGGACTTGCTAACGAGTATGCTCATGCGGTCGTAGATCACGCGGTCGAATATGTGAACGGTCGCATCCATACCAACGGCCTCGAAAACTTTTGGAGTCTTCTGAAGCGTGGGATCAATGGAACCTATGTGAGCATCGAACCGTTTCATCTTTTCCGTTACCTCGACGAACAGACTTTCCGTTACAACAATCGCAAGAACCTTGATGATGCTGGCCGCTTCAATCGCGTTATACGTCAGATTGTCGGCAAGCGATTGACCTTCGCAGAACTCACCGGGAAGGGATTGGAAACAGCGACCTGCTAATCCTTTGAGGTTGAAGCGCGGGAAGCGAGCAAAAGTCTAGCTCGCTTTTTTCGCTCCTGATTGCGTTTCCATTCAGTCTCGCGTCTCTTCAGTTCCTCGCGTGGGACAGAGAGAACCTTACGGAGTACCGAGTTGAATTTTTCGAGTTCAGTCATGCGGTTTCTCCATTAAAGCCGGGTGCTTTTCTATCAGCGCAGTGACAAGCTGTCGCAAGAGTTCAGGTTGATGATGATGCTTTACTCCCCAAGCGGGTTTGGCATGTTTCAGAATAGGGGAACTCAACGCTGCTCTAATGCCAGTTGGATCACGGTCAGTTTGCAGCAAAGCATAAGCCAAATAGTCCCCTGGTTCAGTTAACAAGGTCACCCCCTTATCCACGAATTCCAGCGATACGAGTTTGGGTCTACCGTCCGGAGTTTTCAGGCCTCGCGTCATCTGAAAAAGACCATTGGCGTTGGCCATATATCTCTGATTTGATTCCAGAACAATTTTGAAAGTCTCATCAGCAGGAATGCCTTTAGCTATAAGACTGATAATGCCCATGAGCGAGAAATAGTAACTTCGCAAAAACGGGGCTATCTTGGTTCCAACAATCAAATCGTCATAGTCCTTCATCCTTGCTGTAGAAAACACAACCTGAAGCCCAGCAGAGTGCGGAACTGGCCCGAGACAATCTAACAACCGCTTCAGGCGATCAGGTTTTGACCAGCGAAGTTCGTTCATGTGGAGATGCTGCTTTTTCCCAAGCGCAATTCTCCAGTTCTCCTCGCATATTTTCCATTGAGCAGCGTCTCCCAAAAAGCCCGCAAGTATCATAACGTCTCGGCTTTCATGGGCTGATTCGTCAAGATAAGCAGTAAGCATGAACACCTTTTTAGGCGCGCAATCATGCGGAGTCTCAAAGATTTCCTGAGTGTTCACCGCACACCACCATTCTGCTCCTGCCCATTGGTGGAGTCAAGGTAATTATTGCCCAAAATAGAATCTGCCCGTGGTAATTCCAGCTCCCCGTCCTCGCGCGATGGGGAGCTGGCTTTGTCTCGGACCCCGCGAACTGGCTTCCGTTGCAGCCGCGAAGTGGGCATAAGAGTGTAGCCCCAGGCGTCAGCCTGGGGAACGCAATGCAAACCAACGAGCCCAAGCCCCCGAAGGGGGCGATAGATGGTAGCCCCAGGCGTCAGCCTGGGGATGGAAATCATAAATCCCGTCCCTCAGCCCGCTTCAGCGGGCGCAAGAAATGCCCCGCTTGAACTCGGCCAGACGGAACGGATCATTATCCCGCACCCACCGGCAGCTCCGGCGTGGCCGCAATCAATTGCTGCGTGTACGCCTCGCGCGGCTTCGCGCACAACGCCTCGGCCTCGCCCGTCTCCACCAGCTTTCCGTGCTCCATCACCGCGATGCGCGTGCTCAGATAGCGCACCAGCGGCATGGAGTGCGAAATGAACAGATACGTCAGCCCGTGCTCGCGCTGCAAGCCGCGAAGCAGGTTCACAATCTGTGCGCCCACGCTGACATCGAGTGCCGACAGAGGCTCGTCTAAAACCAGAAAGCGAGGCCGCAGCGCCAGCGCCCGCGCAATGTTGATCCTCTGCCGCTGCCCGCCTGAGAACTCGTGCGGATAGCGCCCCAGCGCCGTCGCGTCAAGTCCCACCTCGCCGAGCAGTTCTACGGCTTTCGCCCGCAACACCGCTTTGCCCATCCCAATCCCCGAATCGCCGCGGTGAATCACCAGCGGCTCCGTCACAATCTCCAGCACATTCATCCGCGGGTTCAGCGCCGCATACGGATCCTGAAACACCGGCTGCATCTGCCGCCGCAGCCGCCGCATCTCCCCATCGCTCGCCCGGGCCACATCCGTCCCGTCCACCCGCACAGTGCCTGAGCTAGGCTCCGTCAGGCCCAGAATCATGCGCGCCAGCGTCGTTTTCCCTGACCCCGACTCACCCACCAGTCCCAGCGTTTCCCCCGCCTCAATCTCCAGCGACACGTTATCCACCACGGTCTGTTCCGTGGTCCGCATCCCCACCCGGCGCGGATACGTTTTCGAGACCGACTTCACCTCGACCAGCGGCATGAGTCGATGCTACACGCCACCCATTCCGACACGTAGCGCCGGCCTCCCGCCCGGCTGTAGCGCGGGGGTCCACGCCCACGCCGTTGAGCGCCCCCTCAATCGCCCGCATCAGAGATTCATTTTGATCCCGCGCGAGTCGCACCAGCGGCGAGTCGAGAGACGACGAGTGATTCTTTGGTCAGGACAAGCGCAATCCTGTCGCCTGCACGGATGCCGATCTATAATGGCCATGGCCTCCCGGCAGGGGGTGCGTCAAATGAAAGATTCGCAGAGACTCATCGGGCGCGCAGCGATCTTGTCTGCCCTGACCTTAACTGTGATACTGACCGGCTGCGGTGGAACCCTCGCTTCCAATCAGCAACAGCAGCCGCCCCCTTCCACCGATCCCGATTCCAGGGCCGACGCCATGCTTGCGCAGATGACGCAAAACCAGAAGCTACACATGGTGATGGGAGGGGTGACCACCAACCTGACTTACGGATATACCGTTCCTCGTGGCGCCGGCGGATGGGTGCCGGGCATTCCCAGCCTCGGCATTCCGACGCTCTATATTTCTGATGGCAGCGTTGGGGTCAGCGCCAACGCCGGACAGGCCACTGCGCTGCCCTCGGCGATCGCCAACGCCGCCAGTTGGGATCTGAACGAAGCTACCAAGTATGGAACGGTCATCGGCATCGAGCTCTCTGACTACGGGATGAATGTCAATACCGGCGGGAACGTGAATCTCATCGGGCGCGAACCTCGCGACGGGCGAACCTTTGAGACCAAGGGCGAAGATCCCATCCTCGCGGGAAAAATCAACGCTGCGCATATCTCCGCTATCAAGGCCCAGCACATCATCGGAATGATGAAGCACTTCAGCTTCAATGACCAGGAGAGCGGCAGAGCGACCGCCAACGCGGTGATCGATGAGCGTGGCGGGCGCGAGAGCGATCTGCTGGCCTTTGAAATCAGCGTCAAGGATTCGAACGCCCAGTCGGTAATGTGCTCGCACAACCTCACCAACGGTGTTTATAACTGCGAAAACAACCACCTGCTCAACGACATTCTCAAAACCGATTGGTCATTCCACGGCTTTGTCATGACCGACTGGTGGGCGGTGTCCGGCACCGTCGCAGGCCCAGCCGCCGGGCTCGATCAGGAACAGCCCAACCAGCTGTACTTCTCTCCGCTTGGCGCAGCCATCGCCTCCGGGACTGTCCCGCAGTCCCAGCTCGACAGCATGGTCCATCGCATCCTTCGCGCCATGTATGCTGCCGGCCTCTTCGACTATCCGCAAACCATCCAGCCCATCCCGGCCCAGGCAGATGCCGCAGTCGCTCAGGAGATCGAGGAGACGGGCGCGGTCTTGCTCAAAAACTCTGGCAGCCAGTTGCCGCTAATTGCCTCTTCCACTCAATCGATTGCCGTGATCGGCTCCCATGCCGACAAATGGGTTCTTTCCGGAGGCGGTTCGGCACAGGTTGATCCGGTTGGCGGAGGAATTGCCGGGCCGCAACCATGTCCGCCCTGCTGGGCCACCGTCACGTGGGATCCCTCTTCTCCCCTCCAGGCGATTCAGGCCGTGGCGCGCAATGCCCACGTCCAGTATGCGGATGGTTCTGACGCCAATGCCGCCGCCAATCTCGCCGCCTCTTCACAGGTTGCCATCGTCTTTGTGAATAACTGGGGCAGCGAGGGCATGGACCAGACAACCCTGGGGCTTACGGATTACGTCGACACGACGCCGATCGATCAGGACGCTCTCGTCTCCTCGGTTGCGGCCGCCAACCCCCACACCATCGTCGTCGTCGAGAGCGACGGCCCCGTCCTGATGCCGTGGCTTAGCCAGGTTTCAGCCGTTCTTGAAGCCTGGTTCCCCGGCCAGAGCGGAGGGCCGGCCATCGCCAATCTGCTCTTCGGCGTTGTCAATCCTTCTGGAAAGCTGCCGATTACGTTCCCCGCGTCGGATGTGCAGTTGCCCCGCCCGGTCACTCCTCAACCCCCCGACGATGTAACTCCCTTCAACGTGAATTACTTCGAGAGTTACAACGTTGGATACAAGTGGTTCGATGCGCAGGGGCTGACGCCGCTCTTTCCTTTCGGATTCGGCCTTTCGTACACCATTTTCTCCATCACCAATGCCACCCTGACGAATAACCTCTCATCGACATCGAACCCCAACATCCAGGTGTCGTTTACGGTCTCTAACACGGGCGCTGTTGCGGGCTCTGAAGTTGCGCAGGTTTATCTCGGGATGCCGGCTTCGCTCAACGAGCCGCCGCGCCGCCTCGTGGGATGGCAGAAGGTTCCTCTGCAGCCGGGCGCTTCGCAACCCGTCACTATTGAAATCGACGAGAACGACTCTTCGCATCCGCTGTCGTATTGGGATACGGGCAGCAACGCCTGGACACTTGGGGCGGGAACCTACACGGTCTACCTCGGCGACTCAGACAACGCGGCCACGCTCCAAACCGTAGGGACCCTCACAGTGACCCCCTGAAGCACGGAGTGCCTGCCACCCCGGGGGCATCTTTCGCGATCCCTCGCCTCAATCCAGCTTCGGGTGCAGCTTCTGGAACCCGGTCGCTTCCTGGTAAGCGTGCGAAAAAGCCGCCAGCTTCGCGTCCTGGTAAAGCGCGCCGAGGAAAGTAATCGACACCGGCGTTCCCGGCCCGCCAATGTTGTCGTGGTTCCCGTCGTCAGTCGCGGGTGGCGCCGGCGCATCAGCGCCGCGCAAACCGTTCGGCAAAATCACCGCGGGATTGCCCGTCAAATTCGTCGCAATCAACTGTTCGTCGGTCGATGGCGTCACGATCACATCTACTTTTTCAAACAATTTCGCAAACTGGCGTACGCCAAGCGTTCGCGCGCGATTGGCCTGGATGTACTCGACCGCCGGATAAAACCGCGCAATGCGGAAGTTGTTCGGCCAGTCCTCCGGCCCCTGCTCCGTTAGCAGCTTGTCGCGGCCGCTCATCGTCAGGTCGTCGAACGCCGCCGCCGCCTCCGCCGTCAGCAGCGGAACCATCGCATCCCACGGCAGCTTCGGCAATTCAACGGGAATCAGATTCACGCCCATCTTGGTCAGCTTGTCCAGCGCGGCCTGCTCATATTTCTTGTCGTACGTGCGCCGCGTGTACTCATCCTGCGCGGCCGCATTCGCATGCTCCCGCTTCTTCGTGTCCTCCGGCGTCTCGCCAGGCGCGGCCTCCTTCAATTGCAGCGCGGGCAGCGGATCGAAATCGCTCTTGAGGTAGCCGATGCGCAGCGAGCGCCAATCGGAATCCGGATTCCAGTGGAAGTCGATGCTGGCTCCGGCCGACAAATCTTTCCCATCCGGCCCGTGAATCACGTCGAGCACCAACGCGCAATCCTGCACCGACCGGCAAATCGGCCCCAGCTTGTCCATTGTCCAGCTCAGCGCCATCGCCCCTGTCCGCGGAACCATGCCGAAGCTTGGCCGCAGCCCGGTCGTTCCGCATCGCGTTGACGGAGAAGAAATCGACCCCAGCGTCTCCGACCCGATCGCGAATCCCACGCACCCCGTCGCCACCGCGCTCGCCGAGCCTGCCGACGATCCGCTCGATCCCAGCGCGGGATTCCACGGGTTTCGCGTCCTCCCGCCAAACCACTTATCGCCCATCGCCAGCGCGCCCAGCGCAAACTTCGCCACGAGCACGGCCCCCGCCGCATCCAGCCGCTGCACCACGGTCGCGTCCTCTTTGAACGTCTGCTGCTCGAACCCTCCCGCGCCCCACGTTGTCGGATAGCCCTTCACCGAAAGCAAATCCTTAGCGCCCCAGGGAATCCCGTGCAGCGGCCCGCGATAAAGCCCATTGTCCAGGTCCTCGTCGGCCACTTTAGCCTGAGCCATCGCCCGGTCCTCCAGCAGCGTAATCACAAAATGGAGTTTCGAGTCGTACCGCTTCAGGCGATCGATGTACATCTGCGTCAGTGCGACCGACGTGATCTTGCGATGCCAAATCAAATTGGCCAGCTCGAGCACCGTGGCAAACGCAAGGTCCTCAAGATTCGCGGGGGCTTGACGCGCGCGGGATTCCGAGTCATCGAAAACCAGTTGCGGCGTTGCACCCTCGAAGGCAACGCGGCTCTCCGCCGGCTTGGCCGCCGGTCCCGGATGAAACACAAACGCCGGCGGCACGTCATTCTCCAGCTTCAGCGCGCGAATCTGCGCGTACGCATCCCGCTGATCGTTCAGCCCGTCGATCATCATCTTCTTCTGCTCGTCGGTGAATGGTCCCACTCCCGCCAGTTCTGCGGCCTGGTCAATCATCTCCGCCGTGATTTTCGGCAGCGCCGGCGCCTTTCGCTCGCCACCCGCATTCGGGCTTGCCGCGGGATTCGCGCCCGGACCCGAGCCCGGACTCGTGCTTCGACCGGCCCCTGAACCCGCCGAAGAGCTCGCCGCTGGAGCCGCCTCCTGCGCCTGCGCGGCCAGCGTGTACAGAATCCCCGGCAGCAGCGGCGAAGCAATCCCCGCGCTTGTGCATGCATTCAAGAAAGCCCGGCGGTTGATAGTCATGCGCGACAAGTCCTTTCAATCGGAGAAAGCCTTAGCCATTGGCTATCAGCTTTTGGCTTGTGGCTCGCAGATTGCGTGCCGCTCGCGGCCGAACAGAAGTGGATGGGTTTTGCTCCTCGTCCGGCCGGAAAGACACAGACGTGGCGGGGGATGGGGCGGACGCGCGTCCGCGGTTGATCTGGTAGCATCGGTGTTCGGAGAAATGCATATGGACACACTCAACAGCGCGGGGCTTGGAGCCCGGCGCAATGAAGATATTGCACTGGACCTGATGAAGTTTGTGGCGGGAACGGCGGGGGTGGGCAAGACCGCAGTGCCTTCGACGGGATTTACCGGAGCGGGCGGGGCGAAGCCCGAGGAGCTTGTGAACCAACTTCTGGCGCTCTACAGCCGGTGCCTGAAGGCAGTTGAAGGAAAAGGGCCAGAAAAAGAGGCAGCAAAATAGCGGGCGAAAGACAGTTGCGCGTGGCGGTGGCCGGGGCGGGGGCGTTCGGGCGCAACCACTTGAGGGTGGTTCGCGAGCTGGAGACGGCGGGCGAGGGCGTAGCCCTGGTGGCGGCGGTCGATCCCGATGCGGCGCGAGCGGAAGAGGCCAAGAAGCAGTATGGGATCAAGGTGTTCGCGACGATCGACGAGCTGCTGAAGGCGGACCTGAAGCTGGATGCGGCGTGCGTGGCCGTGCCGACAGTGAAGCATCATGAAGTGGCCGCGGCGCTGCTCGACGCGGGGCTGGACCTACTGGTAGAGAAGCCGCTGGCGGCGAACCTGAGAGAAGCCGACGACCTGATTGCGCTCGCCGAGCGGCGCGAAAAGATTCTGCAGCCGGGGCATCTGGAGCGGTTCAACCCAGCGGTGCTGGCGGTGGAACCGAATCTGAAGCGGCCGATGTTCTTTGAGGCGCACCGGCTGAGCGTATTCACGCCGCGGGCGCTGGACGTGGACGTGGTGCTGGATTTGATGATCCACGATTTGGACATTGTGCTCACGTTTTCGAAGTCGGCGGTGCGCGAGGTGCGCGCGGTGGGGCTGCCGATTCTGTCGCCCAAGGTGGACATTGCGAATGTGAGGGTGGAGTTCGAGAGCGGGTGCGTGGCGAACTTTACGGCTTCGCGCGTGTCGACGGAGCGGGTGAGGAAGCTGAGGTTTTTTGAGCCGCGACAGTACGTGTCGATTGATTACGCAAGGCGAGATGTGCTGGTGATTCGGATCGACCCCCTCGCGGGGGGGCAGACTTTTGGACGAGATTCGTCGGACACGGCCGTTGCAGCTGCGGCGGCGGAATTCTTATCTACGGGAAAACTCGATTCGGCAGTGATCCAGAAACTGATGGCATCGGGAAAAATTCCTGCGACGCTGGCGATGAAGATTGCTGCCGCGAAGGACGATCCCGAAAAACTGAAGGAGATTGCGAAGGGGCTGGCGGGAACGCACGAGGGGCCGGCGCCGGGGCTTAGCTTTGTAAAGCCGGAGGTGAAGGAAGGCGAGCCGCTGCGGCTGGAGATTCTATCGTTCATGGAGTCGGTGCGGACGAGGCGCGAGCCGAGGGTGACGGCGCGCCAGGGACGCGCGGCGCTGGAGCTGGCGCTGACAATTCAGGCGACGATGGCGGCGCATGCGGAGCGGGCGGGGCTGGGAGATTTCTTTAGAAGCTAGTGGACAGTGGACAGTGATTCGCTCGCGGGCGTGCGGGCGGACAGATCTGTGCAGGCGCGGTGCGTGAAGGGGCGCTCAAGTGCTAGCGGAGTGCGTGCGCGGAGGGGCGCCAACGGTGAACGCGCTGGCAGTAGGCTTGGTAGTCCGGTCCGAAGAGACGGCGGAGGGTTGGCTCCTCGTAGAGCACGACGAAGAGATGCGTGACCAGGAGGAAGCCAGCGACGAAGGCGAGCAACTGGACGGATTGATAAAAGAGTGCAGCGCCGGCGACGGCCAGGGCGGCACCGACATACATGGGGTTGCGGACGAAGCGATAAGGGCCGCGGACGACGAGGCGGCGCGGCGGATCGAATGGCGCGGGGGTGCCTTTACCGATCCACGCGAAGGCGCAAACGCATGAGAGAGCGATGAGGGCGCCCGCAGTGCCGATGAGGAGGCCGGCGATCTGCGGCCAGCCCATGGCAGCGGGACGCACAATGCCCGACCAAACGAGAATGCGCGCAGGGAGATAGACCAAGAGCAATCCGACAAAGAGCGTGGCATAGGTGATGGTACGAATGATCACGAACACGGTGCTCCTCCTTTAATCAGGCGATGCCGAGCGTGCGGTTGAGGAAGCCGACAATGTACTTCCAGATGAGGTAGTAGACGGCGACGCCGGCCGCGAAGCCGACAGCGATGAAGGCGTAGGGGAACTGGACGGCATGGAACCAGGTGGCACTGATGGGTCCCAGAGTGAGGACGCCGAAGCAGCGGGCGACGACGGTTCCCGTGGGCAGCAACAGAAAAGGCAGGATGGCGCCGTGCACGCCGACAGCGAGGTGCGTGCGCTCGTGGGAGGCGAGCCAGATCATGTTCCACAGGCCCCAGACTGCAGGGACGAGGGACATGGGAAAGATGAGACCGCGCTCAATGGGGACGGGCACTTGAAGGACGAGGCGAATGACGATGAACGCCGTCAGCATGACCGGCAGGATGAGCGTGGTGACGAAGATACCGGCGAGGTAAGCGCGAAGGTAAGGGTGGGTGGACATGGATGGTCTCCTTTCAGTCGACCAGTGGGCAGCGAACAGTGGACAGTGGACAGATCATAGGTAGTAGAGAAAGACTGGGATCGTGGCCGGGAACGAGACGGCGAAGAGGACGAGGCCGGCGAGGAGCGCCCAGTCAAACCACGGGACGGCGTGGGGCCATGGCACGGCGTGGGGAACGGAGCCGGTCGTGGCGCGAACCGGCGATGCCGGCTCCTGATCGAGACGGCGAAGCATTGCGGGCCAAAGGTCGCGAGACGGTTCGGCTGCGGGATCAACGGGCGGCAGCGACTGCCGCACGAGTTGTTTGATGCGGTTCTCTTCGTGTTTTTTCATGGCGTGATCCCCTGACTTTCAAGATCTTTTCGTAACAATCGAATGGCGCGAAAGACGCGCAGCTTGACGGCGCCGACGGAGATGCCAAGAGCAGTAGCTACTTCTTTGTGCGGCTGCTCCTCAACGACGGCGAGCATGGCCGCGATGCGCAGGCCGGGCGGTAAACGAGCGAAGGCCTGCGAAGTTTTCATGCGAATCTCGGCGGCGATGCCGGGATCAAGCGCTGACTTCGAGGGCAGGTCGGCAACGTCCTGATCGAAATTGGTGGTGGTCAGGCCGGATTCGGGGCGACGCGCGCGGAGCCAGTCGAGGGCGGCGCGGGTAGCGATGCGCCGCGCCCAGGGCTCGAAGGGACGCGCGGACTCAAAGCGGTCATGAGCGCGATGGATGCGCCAGAATGTCTCGACCGTGAGATCTTCAGCGGCAGCGGGATCGCGGACGATGCGGAGGATCCAGCCGTAGACGGAACGCTGATGCTTGCGGAAGAGAGATTCGAAGACATCGAGATCGCCCTGCCGGAACCGATCAAATATGTTGACCGATGGCTCGGGTACGTTGTCCGATCGTAGGTTATTCGATCGCTCCGGCATCTGACTTCCCTTTCTGATCGGAATTACGGCGGTGACGGCAGAAAGGTTACACCAAGGGTCAGGGGTCAGGGTTAGGGGTCAGCTTCTAGCTTCTAGCTTTCAGCAGTCAGCTTACCGGCTTGAAGAGGTCAGCGCATCGCTTTGGCGGCTTGCAGCACGCGATCCACCCATCCGGTGGGCTTTCGGTCGCGGCCCTTTCAAAAGCAATTTTGAATTCACCCGCTACGCGGCCGCGGGCGCGGCGAGGGATGAGTGAGAAAATGTCTTTGTAAAACGTTTTTTGGGCTGCGACGGCGTGTTGACAGCGGTTCTTGCGCTGATTAGAGTGGGCCGCGGGGGGCGAGAAAGTTCGAGCCTCGAACGATAGCCGCGGGCGTGAAAGGAAAGGTTAACTGAAGAGATGATTTCGATGCGTGGAATGCGGATGGTGGCGGGAGCGTTGCTGGGGGTTGCGGCGATTGGGGCGCTGTGGGCGCAGGATGCCGAGAAGCCGGCGTACCTGAATCCGAATTTGCCGGCTGAGCAGCGCGCGGCCGATCTGGTACACCGGATGACGCTCGAAGAGAAGGCGAGCCAACTGGTGAACCAGGCGCGCCCGATTCCGCGGCTGGGAGTGAAGGGGTACGACTGGTGGAGCGAGGCGCTGCATGGCGATGCGGTGGTGGGAACGACGGAGTTTCCGGAACCGATCGGGCTGGCATCGACCTTCGACACGGCGAAGGTGCATGAGATGGCGATCGACATCGGCACCGAGGCACGCGTGGTTTATGAGCAATCGGCGGCGGCGAATGACGGAAACAGCCTGATCTTTCATGGGCTGGATTTCTGGGCGCCGAACCTGAATATCTTTCGCGATCCGCGGTGGGGCCGTGGGCAGGAGACGTACGGAGAAGATCCATTCTTGACGGGGCGAATGGGCGTGGCGTTTGTGACGGGAATGCAGGGCGACGATCCGCATTATTATCGCGTGATTTCGACGCCAAAGCATTTTGCCGTGCACTCAGGGCCGGAACCGACCCGGCACTTTACCGACGTGGATGTGAGCAAGCACGACGAGCTGGACACGTACCTGCCGGCGTTTCGCGCGGCGGTGACGGAGGGCAAGGCGGGCAGCGTGATGTGCGCGTACAACGGCATCAAAGGGCAGCCGGCGTGCGCCAACGAATTCCTGCTGCAGGACCAACTGCGAGGGAAGTGGGGATTTCAGGGGTACGTGGTGTCAGACTGCGGGGCCGTGCGCGACATTTTTGAAGGCCACCGCTTCGAGCCGACACAGGCGCAGGCCTCGGCGATCAGCCTCGAGCGCGGCATGGACAACGAGTGCATCGACTTCAGAGCGAAGATGACCGACGACCACGATTACAAGCCGTACATCGATGCGGTGAAAGCGGGATACCTGAAGGAGAGCGACATTGATACGGCGGTGACGAGGCTGTTTACGGCGCGGATGAAGCTGGGAATGTTCGATCCGCCGGAGACGGCGCCGTACGCAAAGATCGACGCGAGCGAGCTGGACAGCGCGGCGCACCGGGCGCTGGCACTGAAACTGGCGAACGAGTCGATGGTGCTGCTGAAGAACGACGGCGTGCTGCCGCTGAAGACAACGGGCCAAAAGATTCTGGTGGTGGGACCGCTGGCAGAACAGACGCGGGTGCTGCTGGGGAACTACAACGGGATTCCGACGCACACGGTTTCGATTCTGGAGGGACTGAAGAAGGAGTTCGCGGGTGACACGATCACCTTTATGGCGGGGACGGGATTCCTGAGCAAGGAAGCCTCACCGGTGCCTGATGAGTTCTTGACGGTGGATGGAAAGCCGGGAGTGAAGGCGACGTATCTGAACGAGAACATTGTGACCTTTGCGAGTGCGCAGTCGTACATGACGCAGGCTCTGGCGACGCGCATCGAGCCGGGCATCGACATTGGGGCGCAACCGGTACCCGATGCGGCAAGTCACGTTGACCCACTGACGGTGAAGTGGGAGACGACGCTGACGGCGAAGGAAATGGGCGACTACAACCTGGGCGTCGAAACGGACGGATTCTTCCGCGTGTTTCTGGATGGCAAGCCTGTGGTGATGGCGAACTATCCGCACGGCGTGGAGACGATCACGGGAAAAGTTCACCTGGAAGCGGGCAAGCCTTACCCATTGCTGGTGGAGTACCAGAGGACAGGCAAAACACCGCTGCACCTGAAGCTGATGTGGGGCAAGATCGACCAGAGCCTTGATCCGGCGGTGGCGACGGCGGCGAAGGACGCAGACGTGGTGGTGGCCGTGGTGGGCATTACGAGCCAACTTGAAGGCGAAGAGATGAATGTGAGTGAGCCGGGGTTTCAAGGAGGCGACCGGACCAGCCTGGATTTGCCGAAACCGGAAGAGGATCTGCTGAAGGGTGTGGCATCGGCGGGCAAGCCGCTGGTGGTGGTGCTGACGAACGGGAGCGCGCTGGCGGTGAACTGGGCGAATGAACACGCAAATGCGATTGTGGACGCGTGGTACCCCGGCGAAGAGGGCGGGACCGCAGTTGCGGAGACGCTGTCGGGTGCGAACAATCCTGCGGGACGGCTGCCGGTGACGTTTTACAAGAGCGTGGATCAACTGCCGAATTTCGAGGATTACTCGATGAAGGCGCGGACCTACCGGTACTTCACGGGGACGCCGTTGTATCCGTTCGGGTTTGGGCTGAGTTACACCAAGTTCGCGTATAGCGGGCTGACGGTTTCCGAAGGGGCCGTGGAAGCGGGAAGCCCGGCAGTGGTGGAAGCGACGGTGACAAATACTGGGACGCTCGCGGGCGACGAAGTGGCGGAACTTTATTTGAAGTTTCCCGATGTGGCAGGGGCGCCGAGGCTCGCACTGCGGGGTTTCCAGCGCGTGCATCTGGAGCCGGGAGCATCGACGAAGGTGCACTTCGATTTGAAGCCGCGGGACCTGAGCATGGTGACGGATCTGGGCGAGCTGATTGAGGCGGAGGGCGCGTACACGGTAAGCGTGGGCGGAGGACAGCCAGAGACGGGAGCGCCGGTGGTGACGGGGACGCTGACCGTAAAGGGAACGGTAACGATTCCGGAGTAGCGAAGGGCCCGCTCGCATCGGGCGCGAAGGGAACCGGGGCAACGCAACACGCGTATGCTTTAGGAAATGTCCAAGCAAAACGAGTTGGCTGGTCAGCGGGCCGACTTCCTGACGGAGCGACTCTTCGATCTGACGCGCCGGATCAAGGGAATTGACCCGCAGTTAACGCGAGTTCTGATTCCATGGGTGATGCGGCATCGGCGCTACCTGCCTGGATTCATGCGCCTCGCCCCGACGGTTTCGCAGTCGAGCCGGGTTCGAGCGCGCTCGTTGGCTCGCGGCGTGCGGGTTCCTCCTTTTCTCGTTCTAAGCGTGACATCGAAATGCAATCTGCGCTGCGCCGGCTGCTATGCAGGCGCGGTGGGGACGGTGACGAACGCGCCCGTGCAGCCGGGACTCGGCCTAAGCGAATGGCGCGGAGTGGTGGACGAAGCGGTTCGGCTGGGCGTGATGGCGTTCATGATCGCCGGCGGCGAACCGTTCCTGTTGCCGGGCATTGTCAGACTCTTCCGCGACTTTCCCGACCGGCTCTTTCTCGTGTTCACCAATGGAACGGCTTTGCGGCCCGGCGATTATGAAACTCTGAGAAGCTGCACCAATACGGTTGTGGTTGTGAGCCTGGAGGGCGATCGCGAGCTGACGGATGTGCGGAGGGGCAGCGGAGTTTTTGAGAAGGCCATGAGTTCTCTCGACCAACTTAACGACGCGGGCATTTTGACAGGCATCGCCGTGACGATCGGATCGGCAAATGTCGAGTACTGGTCGCAGCCGCGGAATATCGACGCACTGATTGCCCACAGCGGACCGCTGGCCATGTTCATTGAACAGATTCCGACCGGTGGGTGCGAAAACGGAGCGGTGCTGACGGAGGAGCAACGAGCGCGTTTCCGAGAGGTGGTCGTCGAGTACCGGGATCGATTGACGGGAGGCGCTTATATCATCCATTCCCCAGGGGAGGAGGAAGTGCTAGGGGGCTGCGTCTCCGCCGGACGCGGATTCGTGCATGTGAATCCGAGCGGCGACGTCACCGCCTGCCCGGTTTCCGCGCTCGCGACACACAACGTGAGGAATTCGAGCCTCAGCGAAGCATTAGCGAGTCCTTTGTTTGCCATGATCCGGGAAAACGGGCACCTACTCAGGGCAATCGCATTTGGAAATCCGCAGCCAGCAGAATCATCGGTCGTGCGGCACGATCAAGGAACGGTCGCGGATCAGAGGCGAAATATACAGATGTCGCAGGGCCGAGATTACTCGCTTGGTTCATCCCGGTGATGCCTCGGGAGATTTGGCAATCAAAATCAAGTGTGTTCTGGTCGAAAAACGCTCCTGCATCTCAGCCCTGTTTTCAAATGCGATTGCCCTGGGCACCTACTGGAGACGGAGGGCCACCCGTGCGGGTTGTCCGCGCACGCTGAAGAGTTGGAGAAGATGGCGAAAGGGCTGGGCGCATACCGCACCAGCGCGCATGAACCCGCACCGGATCCCCGAGAAGCGGTACTGCCAGTTTTGTGATTGGGGAGCGCTGTTTTTGATAAAACGATTGGCGTGAAAGGCACGCCGCAGCTGTGGCAATAAACCATTGAGAAACAGCGAGATGAGACGGTTCGGCGGGGTGAAGGCAGCCAAATTGGGCAAGAACCTGTCAAGGGCAAGCTCAGAGACGGTCCCAAAGCGAGGGAGCCGGAGCCAACTCCAAGTAAGTGCTAGTAACGATTAGAGATAGGTTTTTTCCTGCGCTCCCTGGAGCTGCCTGGAGGGGGAGAAAGGCCGGGTTCTTGCACACCCTTCCGGAGGGCCAGGTGTAGACTTTTCTGTAGCCCGGTTAAGACTCCCTCACCGCCGGGTAAACAACCACGAAAGACTGTGGTTGTTGAGGTTTTATGCAAGCCATCCTCTCCGGATCGTCTTTCTCCAGCCGCAAATCCTCTCTATTTCCGTTGAAATACAGCACAGGCGTTGAGCTTTCCAACAGGAGGCCCAGGCGGAGCCGGAATTTCTCCGGCCGCCGTGGTGGTTTCTGATGGCCGATCTCGCGACCGTAGTTCATGTTCTTCCTGCGTCTCCCAGCCTGCCTCCGTCTCCCAGTCTGATTGACCGCGGGCCCCGAAGCAGCTCGAATCGGGCAGGCAAATGGATCTTCGTTCTCGCTTTACTCAGCGGGCTCGGCTACATCGGCGTTCACGTGGCCCGGGATCTCGATCACGTGGTGGTGACCAGCATCTGGCCGTATCTGCTGCTGGGGCTGGCGCTCGTGATCGCGCTGGGATTCGAGTTTGTGAACGGCTTCCACGACACGGCGAACGCAGTGGCGACGGTGATCTACACCAACTCACTGACGCCGAGTATCGCGGTGGTGTGGTCGGGGGTGTGCAACCTGGCAGGGGTTCTGTTGTCTTCAGGCACGGTGGCGTTCGCAGTGATTACGCTGCTGCCGGTGGAGCTGATTCTGAAGGTGAGCTCGGGCGCCGGTTTTGCGATGGTGTTCGCGCTGCTGATTGCCGCGATCCTGTGGAACCTGGGTACGTGGTGGTTCGGGCTGCCGGCGTCAAGCTCGCACACGATGGTGGGGTCGATTATCGGAGTTGGGCTGGCGAGCCAACTGATGAATGTGCACGGCGGGGCGTCTGGCCTGGACTGGGCACAGGTGATCAAGGTTTTGAAGGCGCTGCTGATCTCGCCGCTGCTGGGATTTGCGCTGGCCGGCGCGCTGATTCTTATCTCGAAGCGGCTGATCAGAATTCCTGCGCTCTACGAGGCACCCAAAGGCAAGGAACCGCCGCCGTGGCCGATTCGCGCGCTGATGGTGCTGACCTGCACGGGCGTGAGCTTCTTCCATGGATCGAACGACGGGCAGAAGGGCATGGGGCTGATCATGCTGATCTTGATCGGCACGGTGCCGACGGCGTACGCGCTGAACCATACCGTGAGCCCCGCAGAGGTGCAGACGTTCATCGCGGCATCGACTGAGGCAGGGAACATTCTGGACCGGCATATCGCGCCGGGCACGCCCGATCCGGACCCCCGCCTTGTGGTGACCCAATTTGTAAGTACCCGCCAACTGCAGCCGGGGACGATTCTGGCGGTTCGGCAACTCGTGGATGCAGTGGGCCGCGAGGTGGCGACCTACAAATCGTTCCAGTCGGTTCCGGCGCAGGACCGGAGCAACGTCCGCAACGACATGTATCTGACCAGTGAGGCGTTGCGGCTGATGGAGACGGCCCACAACCCGGCCTTTACTCCGGCGGAGCTCGCGACGCTGAAGAACTATCGCGGCCAGTTGGACAAGGGGACAAAGTTTATCCCCACCTGGGTAAAGGTGGCGGTGGCGCTGGCTCTTGGGCTGGGAACGATGGTGGGCTGGAAGCGGGTTGTGGTGACGGTGGGCGAGAAGATCGGGAAAGAACACCTGACCTACGCACAGGGAGCGAGCGCCGGACTGGTGACGATGGCGACCATCTTCGCCGCGGACACGTGGGGCCTGCCGGTTTCGACGACGCACATTCTGAGCTCGGGAGTGGCGGGCACCATGGCAGCGAACGGCAGCGGATTGCGGTGGTCGACGATACGCAACATCGCGGCGGGATGGGTGTTCACGCTGCCGGCGGCGGCGCTGCTTTCGGGCACACTGTATTTTCTGTTCCACACATTCGCGTAAGATTAGCGCGTAAGATTCGGGCTTCAATTGCGGAAGGCGTCCGCCAGGGCGGACGCCTTTTTTGCGCGTTGAGAGAGGTGGCGAGGCGAACGGGCGAAGAAAGAGGCGCATCCGGTAACATACAGAATGGTGCGTCGAGAGGAATGAGCCTGAAAGCCAAGCTGGAAGCAGTTATTTACGCCGCCGAGGAGCCGGTGACGCTGGCGCAGCTGGCTGCGCTGTTTGCGGATGAGGCGATGGAGTGGAAAGCGGAGCGGGAAGCCGCGACTGCGGCGCAGGTTGCGGAGGGAGCGGCGGAGAGCGCGGGTTTGCCGCTGCTGAACGAGGCGTTTCCGTATCTTGGGCTGGAGCCGGCGGGTGAAGGTGAAGCGGCAACCGTTGAGAGCGGCGCGGAGCCAGCGGAGGCAACGCCCGAGAGTGGTGGCGAAGCCGTTCCGGTCGCAACAGAGAGCAGCGAAGAAAGCGCCGGAGCCGGTGCGAGCGATGAGGCTGCGGCCGAAGCGGAGGCAAAGCGCGCGGCGAAGTTGCGCGAGCGCGAGGCACGCGGAGCGATCAAGCAGGTTCTGGACGAGTTGGTTACGGAGTATGCCGCCGATGAACGGGGAATCGAGATTCGCGAGATTGCGGGCGGATACCGGATGGGAACCAAGCCGCAGTGCCACGACGCGGTGCGGTTGTTTGTGAAGAGCTTGAAGCCGCCGCTAAAGCTGTCGTTGCCGGCGCTGGAGACGCTGGCAGTGATTGCGTACAAGCAACCGGTGACCGCGCCGGAGGTGAACGAGATTCGCGGCGTGGATTCGTCCGGGGTGTTCGGGTCGCTTCTGGCGCGGAAGCTGATCGTGACGGCGGGACGCAAGCCAGTGGTGGGGCGGCCGATTCTCTACAAGACCACGCGGGAGTTCCTGCTGCGCTTCGGCTTGAAGGATGTTTCGGAGCTGCCGTCGATGGAAGAGTTCGAGAAGATGGCGGCGAGCGAGCTGGACGAAGCGACGCTGGCCGCCGGAGAAGAGAAGGCTCAAGAAGCAGCGGAGTTCAGCCCGGATTTGAGCCTGGAGACGGAAGAAGCGGCGAGCGAAGCGCCAGCGGAAACAGAAGGAAACACCCCACAGGCCGCGCCGAGCGGCGCAGAGTAAGCAGAAACAGAGGCATTCCCCCATGAAAAACGAGTCGAAATCCGAGGCGAAATCGCCGGCGGCCAAGCGCACGCCAAAGAGCGCGGCGAAAAGCGCGAAAACCGCGGACGCGAGCAAAGTCGTAGTCGCGAGCAAGGCCACGAGCGTGAAGGCCAAAACGGCAGCGGTGAAGGCGAAGACGCCGGCCGCGAAGACGAAGGCGACGAAGGCCAAGCCGGCGGAAAAGCTCGACGCGAAGAGAAAGAAACCTGCCGCCGAATCGAAAATTCCCGCTGCAAGAACCGGTAAACGTGCCGTCAAGGCTGAAGAAGCCACGGAAGTCAGGGCCGGTGAGCCGGTGCTCGATCCGATTGGGGATGTGATCAGCGGAGAGGCGCGGACGTACCTGGGCGAGGCGGGGGTTTCGGGCAAGACCGAGATGAACGCGTACCGGGCCGAAGCGGAGACAGAGGCGGCGGATGGAACTGTTGAAGCCGGGCCGGGGAAGGCAGCGGCGAGCGGAGCTGGCGCGGAAGAAGAAGAAGAGGCCGAGGAAGAGCCGGGCGTAGTTGAGCGGCCCCCGGCAAAGCTGGAGCGGCTGCAAAAGATTCTGTCGCAGGCGGGAATTGCAAGCAGGCGGCACGCCGAAGAGATGATTGTTGCCGGCCGCGTGATGGTGAATGGTCAGGCGGTGACGCAACTGGGGAGCAAAGCCGATGCGGGGCGCGACCACATCCGCGTGGACGGCAAGCTGCTGCAGGGCGCAGAGCGGCACCGGTATTTCGTGCTGAACAAGCCGAAGGGCTACGTGACGACGGTGAGCGACCCCGAGGGACGGCCGACGGTGATGGAGTTTTTTGCCAAGACAAACGAACGGCTGTATCCGGTAGGCCGCCTCGACTACCAGAGCGAAGGCCTGCTGCTGATGACGAACGACGGCGAGCTGGCGAACCTCGTGACGAAGGCCGGATCGGGCGTGGAGAAGACCTACCTGGTGAAGGTGGCGGGACAGCCGAACGAGGAGGAGCTGGAGCGGCTGCGCAGGGGCGTGGCGATCGAGCGTGGCGAGGCGGGGTCGGAGCGCGTGCGAACGTCGCCGGCGCGGATCCGGCAGGTAAGGGTCGGAGAGAATCCGTGGTACGAGGTGGTGCTTACGGAGGGACGGAATCGCGAGCTGAGAAAGATGTTCGCGGCGATTGGGCACTTTGCGGAGAAGATTCGACGCGTGGGATACGGGCCATTGGAGCTGGACGTGGAGCCCGGCAAGCTGCGCGAACTGACAGTGGATGAGGTGAACGCGCTTCGGCTGACTGCCGAGGGAAAGATGAAGCCGCGAGCCATGAGAGTGACGCTGCCGAAGGAAGCCAGGAGAGCGCCGGGAAAGCGGGGCGAGAGGCCAGCTTGGCGAGACAAGCCGACGGGAAAGCGCTTCGATGATGCGCGAGGCGGCGCGCCGAGGAGCGCGCAAGGACCAGCGCGAGGCGGAGCGCCAGAGCGCGGCGGAAAGCCGTTCCGGAAGCCGGAAGATCGGGGGCCGAGAACAGAGTGGAAGCCACGCGAGCAGACGTTTGGCGGCGCGAGTGCAAGCGGCGCGGGGCGAAGCGGAGAACGGCCGAGGTTCGACAAGCGGGCTGGGGGACCGCCGAGAGCCGGTTCGGGGTTTGGCGCGCGGCCGAGCAGGCCGTTTGGAACGAAGCCGGGATTTGGCGGCGGACGCGAGGGCGCCGGGAGCAGGGACCGAGGGACCGAGGGAACAAGGGAACGAGGATTCGAGAGGCCCCGAAGCGAGCGGTCGAGCGGGCCGCCAAGAGCGGGTTCGGGGTTTGGCGCGCGACCGAGCAGACCGTTTGGAGCGAAGCCGGGATTTGGCCGCGGAGGCGAAGGCGGCACTGCGCGAAGCGGAGAGCGGAAGGAATGGAAGCCGCGCGGACAAAATTTTGGCGGCAAGCCGCGCGAGCAGGCGGCGGGCGGATTTGAAAATGCGCCGCGGAAGCCTTTTCGCCCGCAGGGCGAACGTCCATCATTCGTGCGGCCCGAGGGCTCATTCGCGCGAACCGACGGACCGAAGAAACGGTTTGAGGGCAGTCGAGGCGCGGGCACGGGCAAGAGCTTCGGCAGCGGAGGGCGCAGCAAGGAGCGTTGGATTCCGAGGCCAGGTCGCGCGCGGACTGAAGAAGGGCGCGGGCAGACGGGCAGTGGAGAACGGCCTGCACCACCATCCGGCGAAAAGCGTTGGGAAGGAAAAGGCGCGGCGGCAGGAGCGGGGCGGCCGAAGCCTGCGTTCGGTGCGCGGCCGGACGGCTTCAAGAGGCCGGGCAAGCCGGAAGGGTTTGCGAGGCCTGGCGGGTTTTCGAAGCCGGGCAGGCCAAGCGGCGGCGCGAGTCGCGGTGGTTCGCGGCCGGGCGGCAGGCCCCACGGAGGCCAGAAACGGGGCTAGAGGTTAGTGGCTGAGATCAATCGGCCTTGCACGAGCCAGCAGAAGAACAACCGCAGATCCCCGTTCGACTTCGATCGTCCGCCACGTCGGACGATCTCCGCTCAGGGCGGGCTTTCGACTCCATTTGTCCGCGGTGGCGAACTCCGGTCGCTCAGGATGACAATTCGAACAAACAGCCGATCAGGAGGGCTTTCTTTTGGCAAACAAATTTGGCACGGACATTCTGATTCAGGCGCCGGACCCCAAGGCTGCGGCGGCGTTTTACGTGAAGCAACTGGGATTCAAGATTAGCGGGGAAGATCACAACATGGTCAGCCTACACGGAAAGCACATCAACCTCTTCATCGAGGAGGGGCCGGCGCTGGGTGCGGTTCTGGAAGTGACGGTTGAGAACGTGGAAGAAGCGAAGAAACGGCTGGTGGCCAGCGGGTGCGAGATTGTGAAGGATGAGCCGGAGTTTCCGCGGTGCTACGTGAAGGATCCGTTCGGACTGATCTACAACCTGAAGATGTAGACTCACGCCGCGGCGGATCGATCAACTTTCGCGTTGACGGAAGCGGCGCATGCGGCCGACGAGCGAGGCGGGGCCGCTGACGGTGAGGCGAACAAGATTGCCTTCGTAATCGCGAGAGTGGACGATCATGCCGGCTTCGATGGCGGCGAGAACCGCGCCTTCGTGCTGAGGAATGCGCAGCTCGGCTTCGACGATGGGGTCGGAGTGAAGCGCGTCGTCAATGGCGGCGAGCAGAGCGGGAATGCCTTCGCCGGTGAGCGCCGATAGCGGCGCTACCGCGCTTTCACCTTTTGGACTAGAGTGAACCCGGGCGACCAGAGCCGCGCGCTCGTCTTCCGGCAACAGATCAATTTTGTTGAGGATTTCAATGCGGGGCTTGGAGAGGCTTTCAAGCTCACCGAGGACTTTTTCGACTTGCGTTTTTTGCTCTTCGCCGTAAGTAGATGATGCGTCGCGAACGTGGAGGAGCACCTCGGCCTGCGCGACCTCCTCAAGCGTGGCGCGAAAACTGGTGACGAGGGTGTGGGGAAGGTTGCGGATGAAGCCGACCGTGTCAGACAGCAGAACGCGGCGGCGGCTGGGGAGCTCGATGGCGCGGAGCTTGGGATCGAGCGTGGCGAACATGCGCGCGGAAGAGAGCACCTGGGCGCCGGTGATCGTATTGAAGAGCGTGCTTTTGCCGGCGTTGGTGTAACCGACGAGAGCGACGGTAGGGACAGGGACGGCTTCGCGGCGCTGACGCTGCTGGCGGCGCACGCGGCGGACGGAGTCGAGGTCGCGCTTGAGCTGATCGATGCGGCGCTGAATGCGGCGGCGATCGGTTTCGAGCTTGGTTTCGCCGGGTCCGCGCGTGCCGATGCCGCCGCCTAACTGGGACATGGCTTTGCCGCGGCCGGTAAGGCGCGGCAGCATGTATTCAAGTTGAGCGAGTTCGACCTGGAGCTGGCCCTCGCGCGTGCGGGCGTGGCGGGCAAAGATGTCGAGGATAAGCTGGGTGCGGTCGAGGACGCGGCAGGGCAACGCGGCCTCGAGGTTGCGCAGTTGCGTGGGCGAAAGATCGTGATCGAAGAGAACGAGATCGGCGTTGGTGGAGGCGGCGACGGCCGCGATCTCTTCGACTTTGCCGGAGCCGATGAGAGTGGCGGGATCAGGGCGAGGGCGGCGCTGAATGAGTTCGGCTGCCACCTGGCCACCGGCGCTCAGGAGCAGCTCACGAAACTCGGCGAGAGATTCCTCGACGTCGAGGCCGGGAGAAATCGATAAGCGGCCGGAGGGCGGGGATGTAGCTGTTTGCGGCGCAGAACTGCTGGAGGGGCCAGCACCAAAGCGCTCACCCGGGGTTGCCAGGCCTTTGCCACGCGAGCGAACCTCGAGGTCCACAGCGACGAGGACGGCACGCTCAGGGCCGCCACCCCAGCGGCCAGGATCTGCCGATGAGGATTTCGACTGGCCAGCAGCGCTGCCCGACCTATACGCCTCGCGTGTCAATCGAGGACGCTCCCGCGCTAACCCTGCTCAGCGGTCGCCTGGGATATCGATTGCACCGGCGCCGGAACGGCAGACGGTCCGATGCCCGATGACACGGCCCCCGGACGGTGCTCGCTGTGCATCACGCTCCGGTTGCTCACCACGGTTGAAATGGCGTGTTTGAAAATCAACTGTTCCTGGCTGTTGTTTTCCAGGAGCACGGAGTATTTATCAAACGACCTGATCTTCCCTGTCAGCTTGACGCCGCTGACCAGATAAATCGTAATGGGGGATTTGTCTTTCCGAACCGTGTTCAGAAAGGTGTCCTGAATATTTTGTGCCGGCTTGTTCTCCATATGCCGATCTCCTACTTTCTTTTTGAAGTTGTTTGTGGACCTGCTGTTGCACCGCAATTCAGATACGCGGGACGGCCCCGGAACGCCCGGAACCGGCAAACCCCGCAATGGCTCAACTTTATAGAGATTTACGGCCTATTTCAACTCCACCTGAGGTTACTTGCGGTGCGGAGGCGGCCCTGGCGGCGGTTAAAGAGGCGGGTTATGCGGCGAAACTGTGTGTTTGCCGTGAAATAGGCGAAAGAACGGAAAAGGGCGAAGCGCTGGGACGAGGCTGATTCCGCGGCTGATAGCATCGATTTGTGGTTGAGGGGTGTGAAAGAAGGCGGTATGCAAAAGACTGCCATTCCGGAGCGGGTTGAGACAAAAAGCGGCGGGGTCGCGCGCACGCCGGTGCCGATGCTTGACCTGAAACGACAGTACAAGGCAATTCATGGGGAGTTGCTTGAAGCGCTGGGGCAGGTGCTGGAGACGCAGCAGTTTATTCTTGGCGAGCACGTGGTGGCGTTCGAGCGAGCAGCGGCAGAACAGTTGGGAGTGAGGCACGCGCTAGGCTGCTCGTCGGGAACGGATGCGCTGTGGCTGGCGCTGGCGGGGGCTGGAATAGGGCCGGGCGCGGCGGTGGTGACCACGCCGTTCAGCTTTTTTGCTTCGGTCAGCGCGATTCTGCGCGCGGGCGCGACGCCTGTACTGGCGGACATCGATCCGGTGACATTCAATTTGTCGCCAGCGGCTGTGGAAGCGGTTCTGGATGGGAGGCGTGGAGCGGGTGTGAAGGCGATTTTGCCGGTGCACCTGTACGGGCAATTTTCTTTTGATTTTGGAGCAGGGCGTGGGTTAGCAATCATTGAAGACGCGGCGCAGGCGTGGGGCGCGGAGTGGAACGGCGTGAAGGACGGGGCCCCCGCGGACGGGTCTTCGTCCGTGGGGTGTAAAGCGGGCGCGTGGGGCGATGCGGCGGCGTTCAGTTTTTATCCCACGAAGAACCTGAGCGCGGCGGGCGATGCGGGAATGGTGACGACGAATCGCGATGATGTAGCCGAGCGGGTGAGAATGCTGCGCAACCAGGGAATGCGGCGGCGGTACCACCACGACGAGCTGGGCTGGAACGCGCGCATGGATGGCTTCCAGGGCGCGGTGCTGACGGTGAAGCTGAAGTATATCGGCGCGTGGAATGAGAAGCGGCGGACGCTGGCGGCGCGGTACGATGCGCTCTTTACAAAGGCCGGGCTCAAAGAGAACGGGCCGTATCCGACTCGTGGAGTAGTGACGCCGCGCGAAGCGCCGGGAGCGAAACACGTGTGGCACCAATACGTGATTCGCGTAGTGCGGCGCGATGCCCTGCGCGAGTTTCTGACGGCGCGAGGGATTGGGTCGGAGATTTATTATCCGGTTCCACTGCACAGGCAGGAAGCGCTGAAGGGGCTGGGCTACGGCGAAGGAGATTTCCCCGAGGCTGAGCGCGCGGCGCGCGAAGTGCTGGCATTGCCGATTTTTCCGGAGCTGCGCGAGGACGAGCAGGAGACGGTGGTCCAGGCGATTGCGGAGTTTTTAAGCTGAGTCCGAGACCGACCCGAGCGCTGATTCTTCTCTGCCAGACGTTCAACGTTCTTCCAGTTGTGAATAGAGGCTGATCTCACAACACAATTGTTTCGATACACTCCAGACAAGAGGAGCGGGCGGATTTGCGCATTGCAATCGACACCGGCGGCACGTTTACCGACTGCGTTTGTTTGGCGGACGGAAAGCTGCGCGTGAAGAAGATCTTTTCGACGCCGGCGGACCCTTCGCGCGCGGTGCTCGAAGGCGTGCGGCAGTTGGGCGGCGCGGAGAATGTGGAGGTGCGCCACGGAACGACCGTGGGCACCAACACGATGCTGGAGCGAACCGGCGCTCGCGTCGCCTTTGTGACGACAGCAGGATTTGAGGACACGATTGGGATCGGAAGGCAGGCGCGAGCACGGCTCTACGATTGGTTTGCGCCGGCGCCGGAGTGCCTGGTGGCGGAAGAGTTGCGATTCGGCGTTGCGGAGCGAGTGAGCGCGGAGGGCGAGATTCTGCGCGAGCCTACTGATGATGAACTGGCCGCGCTGGTTGAGGCGGTGAGGGCGAGCGGAGCGGAGGCAGTGGCGATCAGCTTGCTGTTTTCGTTCGCGAATCCCAAGACGGAGAAGCGAGTGGCAGCGGCGTTGCGCGGGCTGGGGATTCCGGTTTCAGCGTCGCACCGGATCCTGCCAGAGTTTCGCGAGTACGAGCGCGCATCGACGACGGTTGTGAACGCGTACCTGGCGCCGCGGATGCGAAGTTACCTGGTGGCTTTGGAGCAGCGCGTCGCCGCAGGACACAAAGGCGGGCGCGTGGATGTGATGCAGTCGTCAGGCGGGATTATTGCTGCGCGGGTTGCGGCGGCGGAGCCGGTGCGCACCGTGCTGAGCGGCCCGGCGGGCGGAGTGGTGGGCGCGTGCCGGATGGCGCAGTGGGCCGGATTCGACAAGATCATCGGCTTCGACATGGGCGGAACCTCGACCGATGTTTTTGTCGCGAACACCGAAGCAGGCGCCGAACTCACACGCGAGTCGGTAGTAGCGGGAGTTCCGATCGGCGTGCCCATGCTGGACATTCATACGGCGGGCGCGGGCGGCGGATCCCTCGCGAGATTTGACGCGGGAGGCATGCTGCGCGTGGGGCCGGAGTCCGCCGCGGCGGATCCGGGGCCAATTTGCTTTGGGCGCGGCGAGCGGGCGACGGTGACGGACGCGAACTTTGTGCTGGGGCGTCTGGATGCGGAAAGCTTTCTGGGCGGAGGCGTGCGGCTGGACGGCGAGCGCGCGCGACGCATGATGCGCGAACAAATGGGTGGGCTCGAGACGGTGGAGGAGTTTGCAGCGGGGATTGTGCGCGTGGTGGAGACGCAGATGGAGAAGGCGATCCGCGTGATTTCGGTGGAGCGGGGGCACGATCCGCGCGACTTTACGCTGGTGGCGTTCGGCGGCGGAGGGCCGCTGCATGCGTGCTCGCTGGCGCGGGCGCTGCGCATTCCGCGTGTGCTGGTTCCGGCGCTGCCGGGCGCACTTTCCGCAGTGGGAATTTTGCTGGCGGATACGGTGCGGGATTTCTCGCGGACGGTGATGATGGCCGGCGAGGCGATGGGAAGTGCTGGCGAGATTTTCGGCGAGCTTGAGAAGCAGGGCGCGGCGGAATTTGCGGCAGAGGGTTTGAAGGGCGTGGCGCAGCGCAGCGCGGATTTGCGCTACCGGCGGCAGGGGTACGAGTTGAATGTGCGATATGATCCGCAGGCGCCGGAGCGATCGATAAAGGCGTTCCACGAATTGCACCGGCAACGGTACGGATTTGCGGATGCGGCGAGGCCGGTGGAGATTGTGAACCTGCGCGTTCGGATGACTGCGGCGAGCGAGCCGTATGAGCCGGAGCGGCGAGCGCTGGTGGCGGGCGATGGAAGCGGGCCTTGCAGCGCCGAGCGGGAGGTTTGGTTTGAAGGCGGATGGAGGCCGACGCGATTCTACAAGCGCGATCTACTTCGGCCGGGCGATGCGATCGCGGGGCCGGCGATGATTACCGAATACACGGCGGCGACGCTGGTGCCGCCGGGATGCGCGGCGCGCGTGGATGGGCTGGGGAACCTGGTGATCGATTTGGGCGAGGAGGCAGGCGCATGAAGACGCAGGTGTCCGATCCGGTGGAACTCGCGATCTTTCAGTGCGCCGTGCACTCGATCGCGGAGGAGATGGGAGCGGCGCTCAAGCGGACCGCGCTCTCGCCCAACATCAAGGAGCGGCGCGACTATTCGTGCGCGGTGTTTGATGGGCAAGGGCGCGCGATCGCGATGGGCGACCACATGCCGGTGCACCTGGGATCGATGCCGATGAGCGTGCAGGCGGCGATTGCGGCATTTAAGTTTGCGCCGGGGGACATTGCAATTTTGAACGATCCGTACGCTGGCGGAACGCATTTGCCGGACATCACCATGGTGCTGCCGGTGTTTCTTGATGGCGGGAACGCGCCGGTGTTTTATGTTGCGAATCGCGCGCATCACGCCGATGTGGGCGGGAAGTTTGCGGGATCGATGGGTCCGGCGACGACGATCGAAGACGAGGGGATTCGCATTGCGCCGGTGCGGATTGTGCGTGGAGGGGTGGTCGATCGCGAGGTGCTCGATTGGATTCTGCGGAGCGTGCGGACGCCGCAAGAACGCGAGGGGGACCTGGATGCGCAGATGGGCGCGTGCCGCGTGGGCGAGCAACGCGTGCTGCAACTGGCGGCGAAGTACGGAATAGAGAAGCTGGCGGCGTGGGGTGAGGAATTGCTCGATTACTCGGAGCGGCTGGTTCGGGCGGAACTGAAGAAAATGCCGGCGGGAGATTACGATGCGGACGATTGGCTGGATGACGACGGCGTGACGGATGAGCCGCGGAGGATTGCGGTGCGACTCAAGATCGATCCCGAGGCGGGCGCGATCGACGTGGATTTTGCCGGATCGTCGGGACAAGTGGCTGGGGCGGTGAATGCGGTTCGCGCGATCACGCTCTCGGCGTGCTTCTATGTGCTGCGGTGTTTGCTGCCGGAGGATGCGCCGGCGACAGAGGGGATTCTGCGGCCGCTCACGCTACACACGCCGGAGGGATCGATTGTGAATGCGCGGCCGCCCGCGGCTGTGGCCGGGGGAAATGTGGAGACGTCGCAGCGGATTGTGGACGTGCTGATGCGGGCGCTGGCAAAGGCTGTGCCGGAGCGGGTTCCGGCGGCGAGCGCGGGAACGATGAGCAATGTGACGATCGGCGGGACCGATCCGCGGACGGGCGAGGCGTTTGCGTACTATGAGACGGCGGCAGGCGGAATGGGCGCGCGGCCGGGGATGGATGGGATCAGCGGAGTTCACACGCACATGACCAACTCGCTGAATACGCCGGTTGAGGCGCTCGAATATGCGTACCCGTTTCGCGTGCGGCGGTATGCGTACCGCGACGGCTCAGGCGGCAAGGGGAATTTTCGCGGCGGGGATGGACTGATTCGCGAAGTCGAGTTGCTGACCGATGCGGAGGTGACGCTGCTGGCGGATCGCAGGAAGTTCAGGCCGTACGGGCTCGAAGGCGGAGGGGACGGAGCGGCAGGGCGCGCGCTGGTTTTGAAAGCCGAGAGCGGCGAAGAGATTGAACTGCCGGGAAAGTGCAGCCGCCAGCTCAAGAAGGGCGACGTGCTGCGGATCGAGACGCCGGGCGGAGGCGGGTGGGGAATACGAGGGACTTAGGGACATAGGGACTAGGGGACTTAGAGGCGCAGGGATTCGTAGCTTGCGCGCGATTGGAGTTGTGCTAGCCCGGCACCTTGACTTCGACGTGGGAAGCGCTTTCAACGAAGGTGGCGATGGCGGAGTGATCGAGGTCGCCTTTGCCATCGGCGATGAGAGAGGAGAGCATCTGCTGCACCTGCGCGGTGAGCGGCAGAAAGACGTGGCTGGCTTCCGCGGTTTGGAGGGCGTTGCGCAGATCTTTTTGGTGAAGATTAATTCTGAAACCGGGCTTGAAGTTGCGCGCAATGAGCATGGGGCCTTTGGCATTGAGGACAGCGCTGCCGGCGAGGCCGGATTTGACGGCGTTGACGACGACTTCAGGATTGAGGCCGCAGCGCGTGGCCAGTGTCAGCGCCTCGCCCATGGCGGCGATGTTGCACGCGACCATGATTTGATTGGCGAGCTTGGTGGTGTTGCCAGCGCCGACGGGGCCGGTGAGGGTGACGCTGGAGCCGAGGCATTTTAGGATGGGCTCGGCCTTGGCGAAGATTTGAGGGTCGCCGCCGACCATGATGGCGAGCGTGCCGTCGATGGCTTTTGGCTCGCCGCCACTGACCGGCGCATCTAGAAAATCGACACCCTTGGCTTCACAGGCCGCAGCGATCTTCTGCGAAACGAGCGGGCTGATGGAGCTCATGTCGATGATGAGAGAACCCGGCTTTGCGCCGGAGAGAATTCCACTTGGGCCGAGAACAACTTCTTCGACTTCAGGGCCGTCGGGCAGCATGGTGATGACGATGGAGGAACGCGCGCCCACGTCGGCGTTCGATGAGGCACGCTGGGCTCCGTCGGCGACAACGGAATCGAGCTTGGCGGGAGTGCGGCCGTAGGCGACGACGGTGTGGCCGGCCTTGAGAAGGTTCCTGAGCATGGGGCGGCCCATGATGCCGAGCCCGACAAATCCAACGGTTGCCATCGTTCGTCTCCGTTTGCGGAATTTAAGATGGGACTGTGCGCAACTACTTCAACTATTTTACCGAGATCGAGGAGCGCTTCCAGCAGAGGCGGGGAACGATTCTGCTGCTTTCGACGCTGGATTGGGCGCTGATCGAGATGTGGCGCGAGGCGGGGATTCCACTGGAGGCGGTTTTGCGCGGGATTGATGCGGCGTTCGACAAGTATGAGGCGCGGCAGAAGCGGGCGCGCATGCAGCGCGTGAACGGGTTGGCATGGTGTGCGCAGGCGGTGATGCAGGCGGCGATGGAGATGAGTGCGGCGGCGACGGGATCGGCTGCTGCGACAACCACGGCGCAGGAGTCAGGGTTCGAGCATGAGCGCGTAGCGGCGCATTTGACGGCAGCCGCGGAGGCACTGGATCGAGCGATGGTGGCCGACGAGGCTTGCCGGGCAACGGCTGCGCGGCTGCGCGAACTTGCCGCGGAGGTGCGGGCTGCTGGTGGGGAAAACGCGGAGGCAGTCGATCTTGAAGCTCTGGAGCGGTCGTTGAATGTGCTCGAGGAGAAGCTGTTTGTCGCGCTGACCGCGGCGGCGCCAGAGGCTCTGCTTGTGGGTCTGAAGGAGCACGCAGCGCGGGAGTTGGCCCCCTACCGCAGCCGAATGGGCGCGGTGCAACTGCGGCAGGTGGAACAGCAATTTGAGCGGAAGCAACTGCTGGTCCACTACAACCTGCCGCGTTTGAGCCTGTTCTATATGAGCCAGCAATGAAGAAGCGGGCGCGGGTATCCACGCAGCACAAGCTGGCAGCGGAGACGAATTCCGGGAGAAACGCTGCGGCGGTGCAGCTGGTTCAGATTGAAAAGCCAGTTTATGGCGGGGCGTTTCTGGCGCGCCTTGAAGGCCAGGCGATGTTTGTGCCGCTGGCGCTGCCCGGTGAGCAGGCGCGCGTGCGCGTGGTTGAAGAAAAGCGCGGGTATGCGACGGCCGAAGTGGAAGAGATTGTTGCTGCCGCTGCTGGGCGGGTCGCGCCCAAGTGCAGGCACTTCGGGGCGTGCGGCGGCTGCCAGTATCAGCACGCAGAGTACAAAGCGCAGATCGAGATGAAACAGGCGATTTTGCGCGAGACGCTGGAGCGAGGCGGCGTGCGCGCGCCGGATGAGATGGCTGTGCTGGCGGGCGAGCCGTGGGCGTACCGGAATCGGATCCGGCTGGCATTTGATTCGGAGGGGCGGCCGGGATACCGCGGGCGGCGTTCCCATGCGGTGATTCGAATTGAGGAGTGCCCGATCGCCGCGCCGCTGCTGGTGCGGGCTGCGCTGGCGGCGGCGGAGCTTGTGAGGGCGCTCCCGGTGCGCGCGCGGCCCGAAGACATTTCGCTTTTTTGCGACGCGCGGGAAACCGCGCTGCTGGCGAGCGCGGTGACAGCGGGAGGCGCGACGCGATGGTTTGAGGAGTTCGCGCGGGGGCTGGCGGAGAGAATTCATGAAACGAACGGCGTGGAGCTTGCCACGCAGGGCGGCAGGGGCCGGGAGGCGCGGACGGTTGCACAATGGGGCGCGAGTTCCCTGCTCTATCTAGCGGCGGGCTTTGAATATCGCGTGGATCATGGCGCGTTCTTCCAAGTGAATCGCTGGCTGGTGGACGAGTTGGTGGAGTGCGTGACGGAGGGACTGCATGGCGGACTGGCCCACCACGGCGGGCTAGCGTGGGATTTGTTTGCCGGCGTCGGGCTGTTTGCGCGGAAGCTTGCAGAGCAGTTTGAGCGCGTAATCGCGGTAGAGTCGTCGCCAGCGGCGATCGCGGCGCTCAAAGAGAATTTGACGGGAACGCACGCGACGGCGGTAAAGGCGACGACGCTAGAGTTTCTGCGTGGAGCTTCAAAGGGCAATCGGCCGGATCTGATCGTCGTCGATCCGCCGCGGACGGGATTGGGCGCAGAGACGACGGAGCTTTTGGGAAGAATTGGCGCGCCCGAGATGGTCTATGTATCGTGCGATCCGGCAACGCTGGCACGCGACCTGCGCGCGCTTGTCGGCTTGGGCTATGTGATCGAGCGCGTCACACTTGCGGACCTCTTTCCGCAGACGTTTCACCTGGAGACGGTGGTCAAGTTACGGCGGTGACAGAGAGCGCATGCCGGGAACCCCAATTCCTGATAGGCTTGATGCCAAATTCACTTTTCAAATTTGGGCCCCATGCACGCCGATCTACCCAACCCTGCGCGACGCACGCACGGCTTAACCGCCGTGCCGCTGTTTCATGCGGCGTGGCTGTTTGCGGCGGGGATTGTTGTGGCGAGCCGGGTGTGGCTTCAGCCTCCACTTGTTCTGATCCTGTTGGTTCTGGTTGCGGCTCTGTGCGGCGTCGCCGTCCGCCGCCGCAGGCACGCGCAAGGGGTTGTGTGGTTACCGCTGGCGGTTTTGTGGATGCTGCTGGGCGCGTGGTGCGGGGAGATGGAGCCGCAGCCTGCGCCCGCTCCAGAGCTGGTCACGCTTTCCGACGGATTGTTGCGCACCGTGGAAGGGACGGTGGTGGATGCGGGGCCGGTGCGCACCGAGCTTGAGCAGAATGTGGGCGAGCCCTCGGCGACCGCGCCGACACAACGCGTCGACTTGCGCGTGGCGACGGTTGAGGTGGTGAACGACGAGAGCGATACGCAGTCGCCTGTCGAAGGCGGCGTGCGGCTGACGGTGCGCTGGCCGGTGGACGCGGAGGAAAGCGCACAGGCGTTCCGGTGCGGCGAGCGCGTGCGGGCAGTGGTTCGGCTGCTGCGGCCGGAGACCTATCACGATCCGGGGGTATGGAGCCGCGCGGATTATCTGCTGGACCAGGGAATCACGTCGACGGCATCGGTTGCAATTGAGCGCGTAGACCGGCTGGGGCAGGCGCCGGGAGCATTCTTGCGGTGCCGAGTGGGAGGGTGGCAGCACGCGTCGACAACGCGGCTGCTGGCGCTGCCTGCAGCGATGCGTTGGCTGCCCATGCCGCTGCGGCTGAGCGAGGACGACGCCGTGATGCTGGCGGCGATGGTAGCCGGCGACCGCACTTACCTCATCCATTCGCTGCGCGTGGGCTTTGAGCGCACGGGCTCCTTTCACATGCTGGTTGTCTCAGGGTTTCACCTGGCGATTGTGGCCGCGTGCGTCTTCTGGATCACTCGAAGGCTGCGTATGCCACGCGTGCCGGCAACGATTCTGACGATCGTCGCGTCGTTTGCCTACGCGCTGTTCACGGGGTTCGCCACGCCAGTGCAGCGCTCGCTGTGGATGGTGACGCTTTACCTGCTGGGTCGGCTGGTATATCGCGAGCGAAGCCCACTGAACACGATTGGATTTGCCGCGCTTTGTTTGCTGGTGGTGAGCCCGCGGAGCTTATTCGACTCGAGCCTGCAGATGACGCTGCTGGCGGTGATTGCGATTGCCGGTGTGGCTGCGCCTTTGCTGCAGGGAACGATTCATCCTTACGCGGCCGCGATGCGCGACTTGCAGTTGGTGGCCGTGGACATCAAGCTCGCTCCGCGAGTGGCGGAGTTTCGCATGATGATGCGGGCGGTGGCGGAACGACTGGAGGGTGCCGGGAACGCCGTGATCGCGTGGCGTGTATTTCCTTGGAGCGTGAGGTTCGCGATCAGAGCTGTGGAACTGGTGGTGGTTTCGTGCGTGGTTGAGCTGGCGATGACGCTGCCAATGGCGGTGTACTTCCACCGCATTACGATTTTTGCGCTGCCTGTGAATCTGCTGATTTTGCCGATGCTGTTGGTCTTGATGCCCGCGGCATTGCTGACAATGCTGATGCTCGTGGTGTGGCCGACGGCGGCGGTGGTTCCGGCAATGGTCGTGGCGCTGGTGATGCACATCGGCGTGGGGCTGGTGCATCTTTTTGGCTCAATGGCGCTTGGAGATTTCAGGATTCCGAATCCTCTGTTGTGGCAGTCGGCGGCGTTCTGCGCGCTGCTGGGAGCGGCGATTGTTCTGGCGCACGAGAGCCTGGGGCGCGGCGAACGTTGGCTTCGGCGCGGAGCGTGGGTTGCGCTGGCGATGGCGGCGCTGGCGGCAGTGTTGCCGCGGCCAGTGGATCGGCCTAAGGGCGCAATGCTGATGGAGGCGATCGACGTGGGGCAGGGCGATTCGCTGCTGATTATCACACCCGACGGAAAGACGCTGCTGGTGGATGGAGGGGGATTTGGCGGGGACCCAAGGCAGGCTCCCCAGGATTTTGACATCGGCGAGGAGGTGGTGTCGCCGGCGCTGTGGGCGCGCGGGATTCGGCATTTGGACGCAGTGGCGCTGAGCCATGCGCACTCCGACCACATGGGCGGATTGCCCGCGATCCTGCGCAACTTCCATCCCGATGAGCTGTGGGTGGGGAACAATCCGCGGTTTGGGGCGTACAACGCGCTGCTCGATGAGGCCGCAGCGTTGCATGTGCGGGTAAAAAGCTTTCGCGCGGGTGATGCGTTCAGTTTTGGCAGCACTCAGGTGAATGTGCTGGCGCCGTTTCGCGATTACGTGCCGGGCGCGGAGCCGACGAACAACGATTCGCTGGTGCTGCGCGTAGGGTACGGCGCGACTTCAGTGATGCTCGAGGGCGATGCGGAAGCGCCCATCGAGCAGGCGATGCTGGCAGAGCCTGGCTTGGCGAGCACTCTGCTGAAGGTGGGGCATCATGGCAGCATCACGTCGACGAGGCCGGAGTTTTTTGCGCGCGTTGCGCCGCAATGGGCGGTGATTTCGAGTGGACTTCACAATCGGTACGGGCATCCGCGCGAGGAGGTGCTGGAGGAGCTTGAGGCGGCGCATGTGCGGACATTGCGGACGGACATCAACGGGATTTCGTGCTTCGTGCTGGATGGAAAGACGACCGAGGGGACGGTGGGATGCGGAGGGCAGTGGATGCACTAGAACATTTCGAAATTCCCCTTCAAAAAACTTGCCGGTTCTGCCCGAGGCTATTGGTCGCGGCGCACCATCTTCACCAAGATGAGTGGAGTTCGGCCAGGATCATCGAAGACGGGATAGGCCGCGACTTTTTCGAGTCGAAAGGCTGAAAACCGGGCGTTGGCGTCGCTAGATAAATCAGTCCACGCGAGAAACCAGCCGGGCTGATCCTTCGCGGCCCTCGTGGCCGTCTCTTGCGGCCCGTAAGCGTCGTTGATGCATGGAATTCCGGTCATCAGGGAAATCTGGCTTCCACTCACGCCAGAGATCACCTGGTTTTGCTCCGGGTCGCTGCGAATGATTTGGCGGATGGAATTGGCCGCGTCGTAAAACTGCCGCTCCGGATGGGCGACGAACTGCTCGATCATGACCCCATTGATTGTGGCGGAGGCAGCCATGGCGGACAGCAAGAGGACCGCCGGCACTGAACTGCGATTCCAGAACGGCTTCAGCCCAGCAAGACTCTTGTTCGAGTGCCGGCTTTCCGATGGCGGGACCGGATCGCAAATGCCGGCCTCAGGACTGGGCGGAATTGGAGTTGCATTCGAATGTGCGAGAGTCTCATCCAGCATCAGCGCTACGATCAAGACGATCGGCGCAAGCATCACGAGGAAATAACGCGGGGCGTAATCGTCCTGCAGTCGAAAGATGAAAGACGCCTGGCCCGCAAGTGCGAGCCAGGACGCGGCAAAAAGGGCGTTGGACCACAACTTCCGTTTCCAAACCAGAGTGAGCACCAGGATCACGAGGATCAGCGGATACAGGACACGATCGATCCAGAGGCAATTGCGCAGCAGCTCAATGAGGGTGTCGAGGCTTTGGCTCCAATCAAAATCTTCCAAGGCGTTTCGGGAGAAGAAGTATCTGTAATCGGCGCCGTAACCCATCGCCGACACCAGAGCGGCATAACTTTTGGTTAAAGCCGCTGGAACGATGGCAGCGGCCAGAGCAGCCCAAAGGAAAGCAGCAGCCTTGCGGCCCATGGCCGACCACGCCAACCAGAAGATGGACGGAATGAGCACGGCCGAGGTTGTCTTGGTGAGGAGCATGAGAGAAACGAGCAGGGAAAGAGCGGCCAGAGGCCAGATTCGTCGCGAGGTTGCGAAGGAGGCCACCCATAAGGAAAGACAGAACTCGAAGATCACCAAAGAATCTAGGATTGCCAGCCGGCTGAAGACAAAGGCAAACGGGCTGAGGGCAAGAAGCAGCACGGCGGCGAGGGGCGGCACGCCGGAGCCTGAGCGCGTATGGCGTTGCAATAGCACAAAAACCAAGCCGAGCGTGGCCAGGGAGATGGCAACATTGAGCGCCCGCGCGGCAATCACGCTGACACCGGTGAAATGGAAGACGGCGCTGAGCAAAAGCGGCCACACCGGCAACGCAACCGCAGGATTGTAGTCGCCGGCGACGTACCAGTGCCCAGTCAGAGCGTGCGTAACAGCGGCGCCGGCCCACCAGCCTTCGTCAGTGAATTTCGCCTGATCAATCGCCCACATTGAATCGTTGGGGAAATCGGCTTCGAGATGGACGAACCTCAGGGCTGCGATGGCGCAAACGAACAACCAGATGGCGACGCGCAGCCAGCGCCTTGCCGAGCGCTGGTCGTGTGTAGTGTGCGCGCAAAGAAGCGCTCAGGGTAACCGAATTGCGTTTTTCGCTCTCAGGCCAGATTGCGTGGTCATGATTACAAGATCTCAACTGCCGCGGGGAGGCTACCCAGTTGCAGCGTGGATGGCGAGGAGCTTTTCGAGCAGGGGCTTGAGCAGCCTCAAGTCGAGGGCGTTGGCGCCGTCGGACTTGGCGTTGGGCGGATCATCGTGGACCTCGACGAAGAGGCCGTCGATGCCGGCGGCGACCGCGGCGCGAGAGAGCAGAGGAATGTACTCGGGCTGGCCGCCGCTGACTCCGTTGGCCGCAGAAGGCTGCTGCACGGAATGGGTGGCGTCAAAGACGACGGGCGCGAGACGGCGCATGACGGCGAGCGAGCGGAAGTCGACGACCAGGTTGTTGTAGCCGAAAGTTGAGCCGCGCTCGGTGAGGAAGACGCGCTCATTGCCCGTGGAGCGAACCTTCTCCAGGCCGTGGGTCATGTCCCATGGGGCAACGAACTGACCCTTCTTGATGTTGACGGCGCGGCCGGTTTTGCCTGCGGCGACGAGCAGATCGGTCTGGCGGCAAAGGAAGGCGGGAATCTGGAGAACGTCGACGGCTTCAGCGGCGACTTCGCAGTGGGCAGGCTCGTGCACGTCGGTGAGGACGGGAAGGCCGGTGTCTTTGGCGATGCGGCCGAGGATGCGCGTGCCCTCTTTGAGGCCGGGGCCGCGGAAGCTCTTGACGCTGGTGCGATTGGCTTTGTCGTAACTGGCTTTGAAGATGAAAGGAATGCCGAGATCGGCGGCGATGCGCTGGACGGCTTCAGCGATGGAGCGAGCGTGCGCCTCGGACTCGATGACGCAGGGACCGGCGATCAAGAAGAGCCGGCCTGAGCCCACTTGCACCGGCCCGATTTCGAACGAAGAACTCACGAGGGAAATTGTACAGGGGGCAGGGATCAGGGGTCCGGAGTCAGTGAAGCCTTGATCTGTGATTGGAAACCTGAGGGAAGGTACACGCGTACTCTCCGCGTATCCCGAGGACGGGATGGGAGAGCACGCGGCAATGATTCGGAATGCGGGCCCGGTTACTCAGTGTGGCTGCGCGACCACTCCCACAGTGCGCGGTCGAGCGTGCGCAGAGGCGTGGGAGCGGGGAGTTCGTTTTGCGGCCTGACGATATTGCTTTCGGCAAGGCGCTTGCAGAAGGCCAGATACTCCTCGTAGAAGCGGACGTCGTGACGCGCATGGCCCAGGGCTTCAAGGGTGCGGTAGTCAAGCACCGTGTAGCGCTCGGGGAAGATCGCGGCCAGAACGGCCGAGGCCAGGGCGATGTCAATGCCGTGCAGGTCAAGCAGGGCCTTGACGGCGGCTTCGGTTGAAGACTCGGGCGAAGTGGCGACGGCCAGCGCGCGGCGGATCTTGTCGTTGCTGTTTCCGATGAGAACCTGCACAGCGCGCTCGGACTTCCAGCGCACGATCGCTTCCAGATTGGCAAGCGAATAATCTCCATTGCGAATGGCTTCGCCGGCTTCGAAAGCAGCCTTTTCAAGCTCATGCTCTTTCTCGCCGGCCGTTTGCCAATATTGCTCAGCCAAGTCTTGCAGTTCCGCTTCAGCGGGCTGAAGCTGGAAGTAGGCAACCATCTCGATATTCCTTCCTTTCCTACCCAAAAACTTAGACACGATAGGCCCCGCGGGAAATCATTGTCAATAACCCAGAGGGTGGTTTTTACACCCGCGTACCGGACTGGTCCATGAGACGCCGACAACCATAAAATTGGCTGCTCGGCGCCCTGTGGAAGAAGCATTTATTCTTCGAATTTTGGCTCGAAAAAGAGCACTCCGTTGGTAGTAGACGAAATGGCGGAGAGGATCGTTTTGAATGTGGGTTGGATAGGAGAAGAATCTTTCGAGAAAACCGGCTGAAGAGGTCTGGATGGAAGTCGATTGGTTCAAGGCGAATGATGGTTAGACGCTGTAATGAGCTAATATTAAAAGAGATAGCATGTATACCATTTTTAATGGTAAAATGCCATCATGAATGCCATTGTGGAGATCGACCGGGCAGGCCGGATTGTGGTGCCGAAGAAGTTTCGTGACGCTCTGTGCCTGGCGCCGGGTACGCGACTGAAGGTGGAGTGCACTGGAGACAGGATCGTGCTTGAGCAGGATTTCCCGGAGCCGAGGCTGGAGATGCGAGACGGACTGCTGGTGATGGTAGGCGGCCCACCGATTGCACCTGAGGATGTGAACGAAGGAATCGCGCAGGGATATGAAGAGCGCCACAAGAGAATTATGGAAGGAAGCGGATTGGAGTGAGCGTCTTCCTCGATACGTCGGTGCTGGTTGCGGCGGTGCGCACAGCCGACCTGCGTCATGCAGCCAGTGACGATCTGGTAAGGAAATGCCGTCCTGAGAACGCCACTTGCGCGGCGCACACCTTGGCCGAGGTTTACGCCAGCCTGACGGGTATGCGCCCGCCAAACCGTTTCCGCCCGGACCAAGCCATGCTGGTGGTCGATGAATTCCGCGCGAAGTTTCGCTGCGTGGAACTCACCGCTGACGAGGTCTTGGATACGGCGCGCGGAATCGCGGGCCTGGGATTGCTGGGCGGGATTATTTACGACGCTCTACTGCTGACCTGCGCCCGTAAGGTGAACGCGGATCGGATTTACACATGGAACGCGCGGCACTTTCAGATGGTGGCGCCAGATCTGGCAGAGCGGATTGTGGAGCCGTGAAGGTTGGACGGGTGGCGAAAGGCGGTCGAAAGGCCTTTTAAGGCGAAAACGTTTTGAATTTAAGGGACTTTGCGATCATGTAGCATAAATCAATAAATATGCTAATATGGATTTATGCGGACTACTGTAGATATCCCGGATGAGACCTACCGAACGATTAAGGTGCTGGCGGCCGAGCAAGGGAGAACGGTGAGGGAGCTGATTCTCGAGGGGCTAAAGGCGGTCCTGCGGACCAGGAAGACGGCTCGCAATGGATGGGAGTCGCCGGAGATTCCGTCCGCCCAGCCCGGGTCGATTGAAATCGATTACGAGACGAACGACGACGTCATCGGGTTTCCGTGAGGTCAGGGTGCGGCCGAAGCTGCAGCAGTAGATCTCTCCGCAGCTTTACTGGACGACCTGGCCGGCTATCGACTCGATTTGCGACCGCTGCAAGCGATGTTTATAGCCGGCGGTGATGAACTCGCGGAAGAGCGGGTGGGGCTCGAGGGGTTTGGACTTGAACTCGGGATGGAACTGGCAGCCGAGGAAGTAGGGGTGGCCGGGGATCTCGACGATCTCGACATAGGTTTGGTCGGGAGTGGTGCCGCTGATTTGGAGGCCGGCGCCGCTGAGCAGGGCCTCGTACTCGCGATTGAATTCGTAGCGGTGACGGTGGCGCTCGCTGATCTCCTTTTGGCCGCCATAAGCGCGGCTGGCGAGCGAGTCTTCCTGCAAAACGCAGGTCCACGCGCCCAGGCGCATGGTGCCGCCCATTTCTTCCACGCCGAGCAGTTCGCGCAGCTTGTAGATGATGCGGTGCTCGGTGGCAGGATCGAACTCGCTGGAGTTGGCGTCCTTGAGGCCGCAGACGTTGCGCGCGAACTCGATGCAGGCGCTCTGCATGCCGAGGCAGATTCCGAAAAACGGCACATTCTTCTCGCGTGCGTACCGGATGGCGTTTAACATGCCTTCGATGCCGCGCTTGCCAAAGCCGCCGGGAACGAGGATGCCGTCGAAACTCTCGAGCTGCGATTCGTAGCTGCGATCGTCGGGGCCGGTGGACTCGAGACCTTCGGCCTCGATCCAATGAATTTTGAGCTTGAGATTCTGCGAGATGGCGCCGTGCGTCAGCGCTTCTTTGAGCGACTTGTAACTGTCTTCGTACTCGACATACTTGCCGACGATCGCGATGGAGACTTCGTCCTTGGGGTGGTAGCAGCGCTCGACCAGCTCGCGCCAGCGGGTGATATCGGCTTCGGGCGTTTCCTTGTGGAGGTATTTGAGGATCAGCGAGTCGACGCCCTCCTCGGCAAAGCCGAGCGGGACTTCGTAGATGAACGGCACGGTTTTGGCGCCGATCACGGCCTTTTCTTCGACGTTGCAGAAGGCGGCGATCTTTTGCTTGATGTCGCGGCTAAGGGCGCGATCGGAGCGGCAGAGGAGAATGTCGGCCTGAATGCCGATGGACAGCAGTTCCTTGACCGAGTGCTGCGTGGGCTTGGTTTTGAGCTCCTGCGCGGCGGCGATCCAGGGGACGAGCGTGAGGTGGACAAAGACGGTGTTTTCGCGGCCGAGCTCCTGGCGCATCTGGCGAATGGCTTCGAGGAACGGGAGCGATTCAATGTCGCCCACAGTGCCGCCGATTTCGACAATGGTGACGTCAGCGCCGTTGGTGGCGATTTTGCGCATGGCGTTCTTGATTTCGTTGGTCACATGGGGAATGACCTGGACGGTTTTGCCGAGGTAGTCTCCGCGGCGTTCCTTGAGGATGATCTGCTCGTAGATGCGGCCGGTGGTGTAGTTGTTGTCGCGCGAGAGCGGCGCATGGGTAAAGCGCTCGTAGTGGCCGAGGTCGAGGTCGGTTTCAGCGCCGTCGTCGGTCACGAAGACCTCGCCGTGCTGGAAGGGCGACATGGTGCCGGGGTCGACGTTGAGGTAGGGGTCGAACTTCATGAGGTTTACGCGGAGGCCGCGGCTCTCAAGCAGGCAGCCGATGGAAGCAGCCGCGAGACCCTTGCCTAAACTGGACACAACTCCACCCGTCACAAAGACATACTTTGCCGACATCGATGCAACCTCGTCACTAAGTTTTTGGGATTGGCCGTACCTGGTGGGCACATTCAAGTATGGCAGAGAATCGGGGTGCGGCGAAAGAGGAAAATTCGGCTGAATTAACGACAAGTGGGCAATGTCCCGAGTAACGAGACTGGAATGAGCCATTTGCGGCGGGCGCTTCGGGGCGGGGCCGGACGGGTTTACGATGCTCTCGGGGAACGGGATGCGATGACGAGCAAGATTGAGGTTGTGAAGACAGACATTACGACGCTGGCTGTGGACGCGATTGTGAACGCAGCCAATGAGACTTTGCTGGGCGGAGGCGGGGTGGATGGAGCGATTCACCGCGCAGCGGGGCCGGAGCTGTTTGACGAGTGCTATCAGATCGGCGGCTGCCCGACGGGCGAAGCCAGGCTGACGAAGGGCTACCGGCTGCCGGCGAAGTTTGTGATTCACACGGTGGGGCCGGTGTGGAGCGGCGGAGAACGCGGCGAGCCGGAATTGCTGGCGGGTTGCTACAAATCGGTTTTCAAGATCGCAAGGGAGAATGGGGTCAGGTCGCTCGCACTTCCGGCGATCAGTTGCGGAGTGTACCGGTTTCCAGTGGAGCGGGCGGTGAAGATTGCGGTGGGGGAGACTGTGGCGGAGCTGATCGGCAGCGATGCGATCCAGAAGGTGGTGTTTGCGTGCTTTGGGGATGAAATCTTTCGGGCGTACCAGTTCGAGGTGGACAGACTTTCCTAGTTGGATCGATGGCGTCCTCCGCGCCTTCAGGGGAACGCGATCAGCAGCCCGCCACTCACTCCCAATGACTGCTCGTGCGAGTTCACCAGGCCATGATCGTAGGCCGGCTCGAGATACCAACCGACCTTGCGTCTTCGTGTTGGCCAGAACATAAAGTCCAACGCCGCTTCCCCGGCCAACGCATTCACATCCGCACCGACATGCTTTGTATGCACCCACTCTGGGCCGATACCGGCCATGAACTCCACCTTGCGTGAGAGGGTCCATGGCTTTTTGAACAGCAAATCCGTGTCCCACTCCGTTGCCTGCGCGCTGAAGAGAGGAGTGACGCCCGCTTCGAGTTCGAGCCATTCCTTGATCGGCGTGACCTCAACAGCAAGCGAAGGCCCGGCAGCCGATCCGCCACCGTTCAGGCTGTGGCTCGCCGCTGCGCCCAGCTCTAAAGTCGCGGCTGGCTCCTTCTCTGCCGATTGCGCATAGGTCAGCCCCGTGAGAAGAATCAGGACAGAGAAGGCCAGGGCAGTATTTCTGGAACTTGCGGTCATTTTCAGAGGCGCGCCTCCACTATCAGTCTTTCAGAAATCCGAGAGCCAATCGAGGACGCAATTTGGGCCCTCGATCATCACTGCGTTCATCCGAATTAGAAGTTCAGTGTAATCTTCGCCGTCAGCGCGCGCGGGGTGACGTAGTGCGTGCCGCTGAATGTGGAGAGGAAGTTGTAGAGCGCGAGCTTGTTGCCAACGTTGATGGCGGTCAGGTCAAGGTCGGTCTTGAAGTGCTCCTTGTTGAAGAGGTTGGTTTTGCCCAGGGAGACATCAAAGAGGCTGCGCGGCGCGATGCGCTGCGGGTTATGGTCGTTGTCGCCTGCATTGGGCACGGGAATTTTGATCAGGTTCGAGGTGAACTCATTGGCCGGGCAGACGGCGGGGAGGGCCTGCGTGGGTGTGGCTTTCACACCGTTGCAGGCGAATCCAGCCTGAAACTCTTCGTCGGCGGTGAGCGGAAGCGCGACGCTCGCGTTCGTTACAGGGTTGATCGCCGGAGGAATGTTGGTGTCAACCATGGCAATGGCGGGCTGACCACCTAGAGTGGTGGAACTATTGCCGCAGGGCGTATTTGGATCGGTGACGCCATAGCAGGGTGTCGATCCGGCGACGAGGCCCGAGTCGAAGCGCCAATTGAATCCGCTCCAAAGACCATTGAACCAACTGCCATCGTGGGAAACCGTGTATTGAAGGTGCGTGGTTTCGTTGAATTTCTCATCGTGGTCGATGCGGAAGGGAAGGCCGGTCTGGCCCACGGTGGCTCCGGCGCCGGCGACCTGTGGCGGGAAGAAGCGGGCGGCCACCGAGGAGGTGACGAGATAGGCGCTGAAGTGGTGGAAATCGGGAACTTCCGCATTCAATGCATAGCCTGGAATCTTGGAGTTATGCCAGTCGATGGGGAAGAAGATGGGCGTGTTGCCCAGGATGGAGAAGTCGAACGCGTTGTGCGTATATTTCCAGATGTACTCGCCGCTGACCACCAAATTCTTGCCGACAGCCTGCTGGAATCCGGCATGAAACTCGTTACGATAACCGGGGTCGAGGGTTCCCGACACGCCCGCCGTGCAGTTGAGCAGCGGCGAAAGGACCACATCCGAGCAGCCGGTGCTGGAGAGCACGAGGTTTTCGTTGAAGGGCGTCTCGAGGGTCCGCGCATAGGAGACGCGGAGCACGGTGGCAGAAGGCTTGACGTTGTAGGCAATGCCCACTCGGGGCTCGGTCTGGTTGGCAGCGGTGAGGCCGTTGTACAGGTCTTCGCGCAGCCCCAGGTTGAAGTCCCAGTTACCGGCCTTGATCTCGTCTTCAATGTAGAGTGCGAGTTCCTTGACGTCGGTATGACCGAAGAAGAGGTAGTCGCTGCCGCCCCGGGTGAGGTCGTAGGGCGCGAGCGTGGAGAGGTAATACGGGTTCTGGCCCGCCGCGCCACCCGGGCATTGGGAGGGACCGGAGTATCCCGGCAGCGGGTTGCCATTGACGTCGATGCAAGGAGCGCTGAGTGGATAGACGGAATCAACGACACCCAGACTGTCGTGCTCGCGCAGGAAGGTCTGCTCGTATTGCGCGCCAGCCTTGAGGTTGTGATGTCCGCGCACGTATGAGTAGTCGGCGTGAACTCCGGTGTTGGTGAGCGTGCGGTATTGCCCAATGGAAGAGGTTTGCAAAGTAGCGGGTCCGAGGTCGGCCAAGGGGTTGCCGCTGGGGTAGTAATTGTAACCGTCTCTGCGGACGTAGGCGCCAAAGTTAAGGACCGAGTCGTTACTGATGACGTGCGTGTAGGTGGGCGAGATATTGTAGGTGCCGATCTTGGAGTGCTGATCGGTATTGCCCACACTCACAAAGGTTGGATTGGCGCTGGCTCCTCCGCCGATTCCCGCGCCGCCGTTTTCAACGTTCTGGATGTTCAGGTTCTGGAAGGCGTTGGGATTCTGAAACCAGGAGCGGCTGTAGTTGAAGTCAAGATGGACAGAGTCGGCAGACGTAAAGCTGTAATCGACGCGATCGAAGAAATTCTCCTCGTTGCCCTTGTCGTGGAAGACGGTGAACTCAGGCGGATCGAGAAAGCGCCCGGTGTTCAGGGCGTCGGCCTCAATGAAGTTACCCCAGCTTTTTCCGCCATAGGAGAGATCGAAACCGCCATTCGAAGACCCGAAGGCCCCGTAGGCGGCATAGATGTCGCCGGTGGGCTTGGTGACTCCCTGGCCGGAGCGCGTGGTAGCTACGATCACCAGGCTGGTCTTGTCGCCGTACTCGGCCGGCGGCGCGCCGCTGATGACCTCGATGGATTGGATCGAGTTCGATGGGAGCTGGTTGGAAAAGATTTTGCTTTGCTGGTCGGTGATGGACTGGCCGTCAACAGAGAAGGAGTTGGAGGCGTGATCGCCAAGGCCGTGAAAGAGGCCGTTGGAGTCGGCCGCGACGCCGGGTGTGGTGAGGGTTACGAGCGAGCTAAGCGTGGAGGATGCGCTCTCCAACGGCACCTTGTTGAACAGGTCGCGGTCCACGTCCACGTGGAAAGTAGGGTCGTCCTCGATGAGGTCGCCACCGGACTCGACGGTGACGGTTTGGCTGGCGCCGGCGATTTGAAGAACAAGATTCGCTGTGATTCCCAATGACGAACGAATCCCCACAGTTTGGCTCAAGGAGGCAAACCCTTTGGCGGAGACTTCGATTCTGTAAGGGTTGAAGGGGACGTTGGAGAAGGTGAACTGGCCGGCAGCATCGGTGGTCGTGGTGCGATCGAATCCGCTGACCTGGTTGGTGAGATGAACTGCGGCGTTGGGAATCACGGCTCCGCTGGGATCGGTGACGGCGCCGCGTATGGCACCGGCGTTGCCACTTTGCGCCGACGCGGAGAGCGCCGCGGACATGAGGGTAAGGAGGGAAAGAAAGCGCGTGGTCGCGCCGCGGTGAAACGTCATGGGGAAATCTCCTGAAGAAGGGCTGATGAATGCGGAAATGTAAGCCGCGGGACGAGCTGCCGCGGGTTCCTCAGTGCATTGGAGGAGCATCGGTCCGCTTCAAGATCGGGATGTGCAGGTGCGGCCCGGCATCGCCCGGCGAGTAGAGCGATGGGTCGATGCGGCAGCCTCAGATGGAAACGGAAAGATGCTTTAGCAGGAGACGGGAGGGGGACGAATATAGAGGCGAATCTGTCGATGGCGAGCAACTAAGATGGGATCGGCATGGGGCGTGGAAGCTCCCAATTGCACGATCACAATGACAGCCGCCGCGGCAGCAACGGGCACAACCGTGTGCATGACAATGCACAACTGGCAGTGGTCGGCGTCAGATTGATCAGGGTGCAGGTGCGTGACCTGGGCAACGACCAGCATCGCCAGCAGGACCAGACATAGAACCGCCACCGCCGGCAAAAAGCCGGGCCAGGCGCCACGCTTCCCACGGAGATTTGTCTCAGGTCCTGTCAATCGAAGGTTCCTTCCGGTTCTGTTCAACAAAAAACCTACTAAGTTCGACGCTTTGGGCCTGGAGTGGTTGCACCGAAGTTAACTCCGCTTGATGGCCCTGGAAAAGCAGGTCTCGCCGGACTAGACTTTCAAAACGTCACCATCGCGGGCGACCATCTGGTAGAGCACCGGGTTGACGAAGAAGCCAAGGAAAAGTCGCGAAATTAAACCCGCGACGATGACGATGGCGAAGGGTTTTTGCGTATCGGAGCCGATACCCGTGGAAAGCGCCGCCGGCAGAAGGCCCAGGCAGGCAACCAAGGCGGTCATCATGATGGGCCGCAGCCGCAGCAGTGACGCCTCGCGGGTTGCGGTGCGGATGTCCATGTTCTGCTCAAGGCGCAGCTTGTTGATATAGGAGACGAGAATTACGGCAGTCTCGACAGAAACGCCGATTAACGCGAGCATACCCAGCGCCGACGAGGCGCTAAAAGCTGTGCCGGTGAGCTTGAGTGCGAGCAGGGCGCCGACCGGAACCGTGAGGATGACGCCGAGAACGATGATCACCGGGAATTTGAAGTTGTCGTAAAGCGCAAACAGGATCATGAAGATGATGAGGACGGCCAGGGGTCCGATGAAGGCCAACTGGTGCTCTGCGGCGAGAAACTCGTCATACTCTCCGCCCCAGGTGAGCCGATAGCCGGGGGGCAGGTTTTTTTGTATGTCGGCGATGGCCTGCTGGCCGGCGTTCACGCCGCTCTGGAGGTCGCGTCCGTCAATGCTGTACTGGACGCCGATATAACGCGAGTTGCTTTCGCGGTAAATGAAGGACGCACCGCCGGCCTCATGGATGTCTGCCAGTGCACTCAGGGGGATCTGCTGGCCTGAGGGTGTTCCCACCAGCAGGTTTCCGATCTGCTGTTCACTTTCGCGGAATTCCGGCTTCATGCGAACAACGAGATCGAAGAGTTTTTCGCCCTGGATGACCTGGGTAGCCGCCTGTCCGCCAACTGCCGCCTGGACGACGGCTTCTACGTCGGCCACATTGATGCCGTAGCGGGCGATCTTATCGCGATCGACGTCGATCAAGAGGCTCGGCTGGCCGAGCTCGCGGACCACAGTGAGGTCGGTAAATCCCGGCACCTGGCTGAGCCGGCGCTTGATCTCGAGTGCCGTATTTTGCAAGACGTTCAGATCGGGGCCGTAGATCTTCACGGCGAGCGCGCTCTTCAGGCCGGTCAGCGCCTCGTCAACGGCATCCTCAGCGGGCTGCGTGTAGTTGAAGATCACGCCGGGAAATGCCTGTAGCTGGTGCTGAATGTCCGCGGTCAACTCCGCCTTGTTGTGGATGGAGCCGCTCTTCCATGCGGAGTCGCCGTAGGGCTTCAGACCCACGTAGAACTCGTCGTTGAAGAAACCTGTAGGGTCAGTGCCATCGTCGGGACGCCCAAGTTCGGATCCGACATCGGTAACCATCGGATATTTGAGGAGAATATCGCGAACCTGCGGCGAGAACTTGCTTGCAGTGTCGAATGAAACTGTGTAGGGCATGGTGGCCCGAATCCACAACGCACCTTCGTCGAGATGAGGCATGAATTCGCCGCCGATGAAGGGAATGAACAGGAGCGTAGCCAAAAAGATCACCGTGGACACGATCATGGTCGCCCTGGGGTGATCGAGGCACCAATCGAGCCACACCGCATATTTTTCGCTCACCCACCGGAAGGGCTTGTTCTCGTGCTCGTGAACGCCCCCCTTGAACAAGTATGCGCACATGACGGGAACAAACGTAAGCGTCAGGATCAGCGCGCCGACGAGCGCGATCGCGACTGTATCCGCCATGGGTTTGAACAATTTTCCCGAAGGCCCGCTGAGTGCATAAATAGGCAGGTAACCGGCGATAATGACCGCGACTGAATAGAAGATGGGGCGATCGACGTCCTTCGCGGCGTTCAGTATCACTTCCTCGAGGTTGTAGTCCTGACCTTCGCGCGCGCCCAGTTCGCGGAAGATGTTTTCGACCATGACCAATGTTCCGTCAATAAGGATTCCAAAATCGATGGCGCCGATGGAGAGGAGATTGGCGGGGATTCCTTGCGCGTGCAGGAAGATGAAGGAAAAGAGCAAGGCGAGGGGAATGGTGAGCGCAACAATCGCCGCAGCACGGAAGCTGACGAGAAAGGCCATCAGCACGACGAAGACCAGCACCATTCCGAGCAGCAGGTTGTGTTCGACAGTGCCAATGGTCAACTGAACAAGATCGCTGCGGTCATAGTAAGGGCGCACCTTGACGTCAGGCGGGAGCACGTGTTCGTTGAGATCCTGAGTCTTGGCTTCGACGCCTTTGAGCACGTCCTGCGCCTGCTCGCCGCGCCGCATCATGATGACGCCCTCCACGGCGTCATCGGTTTTATTGAAGCCGAACTCGCCCAGGCGGGGGGCGTTGCCAATGACCACATCGCCGATGTCGCTGATCCGCACCGGCACGCCATTTTGCGTGCCAACAACGATATTGCCGATGTCGGCGGTGTCGCGGACGAGGCCGATACCGCGGACGTAATAGAACTGATCGCCCTGAGAGTAGAATCCGCCTCCGGCGTTGGAGTTGTTGACGGAGAGTTGCTGAATCACGGTCGGCACCGTGATGTGGTAGGCGTAGAGCTTTGCCGGATCGAGCAGCACCTGGTACTGCATGACCGTGCCGCCAAAGCCGGAATCGTCGGCGACTCCGGGCACCTGCTTGTATTCGCGCTCGACGACCCAATCCTCGAAGGTTTTCAGTTCCTGCGGCGAACGGTCAGGGCTCTCAAGCACATATCGATAGACAAGCCCGGACGGGCTGGCAAGCGGAGCAAGCGCGGGAGTCACACCCGTCGGATATGTGACTTCGCTCAGCCGCTGAAAGACCACGTCGCGCGCAAAGTAGTCATCGGCGCCATCCTCGAACGTGAGGATGACATCCGAGAGCCCATAGAGAGAGATGGAGCGCATCACGGTCAGCTTGGGAACGCCGTTCATCTCCACTTCAGTGGGCACGGTGACCAACCGCTCGATTTCCTCGGCCGCATGACCAGGCCATTGGGTAATGATTTCGACCATTGGCGGAGAAAGGTCGGGGTATGCGTCAACCGGCATGTTGTGAAAGGCGACTACTCCGGCAACGCACAGAAAGGCCACCATGAACAGGACGATGGGCCGCTGGCGAAGCGCAAATTGAACGATGCGATGAATCATCGGATCCGGCTCCCCTTAGTGTTGCAGCGAATTCGCGAACTGAAGAAACAGGCTGCCGTTGCCTACAACCTTATCTCCAGGAGAAATGCCCTTCACGATTTGCGTTTGGCCGTCCTGGACTTCGCCCAACTCGACGTCGCGCCGACCGAATTGGTTTGCGCCATCGAGAACGTAGACGAAGGGCTGGTTATTGTCATCGCGCAAGACAGATGCGTTGGGCACCGCGAGCGCATTCGCAAGCACGCCGGCCGTTACCATGACCGTGCAGTACATATCCTTCTTCAGCTTTTCGCCGGGGTTGTCCACCACGATGCGCGCCTGCAGCGTTCTGGTATTTGGATCGAGCGCAGACGAGATATACGAGATTCTTCCGCTGAAGCTGCCGGGATACGCGTCTGTCTGCACAACCACATCATCTCCGCTGCGGACATATTGCAGGTCGGCCTGGTACACGTTCGCGAGAATCCAAACGGTGCTCAGGTTTGAAATGGTGAAAGCCTGCGTTTGGCCTGCCAGCACCACCTGGCCGGGCGAGACCAGCCGCTCGACGACTTCACCACTAATGGGCGCCAGCACAGGAATTTGCGCCGATGACGGAGCCTTTTCCAGGTCGGTCGGATTCTTGATGCCGAGAATCTTCAAACCCTGCTCGGCTGCGTTCAGGTCGGCCTGGGCCTGGTTGCGGTCCGACTCGGCCTGTTCCAGATCGCGTTCAGCAATCGCATGGTTTTGATACAGCTCCTGCGCGCGGGTGAAGTATTTCTGCTGCAAGCGAAAGGAGTCGGCGGCTTTCAAATAGGAGTCGAGGAGCTGCGCGTAATCGGGGCTGCTGACTTCCAGCATGGGCTGGCCAGACCTTACGTGATCGCCGGGCTCCACCAGAATCCTGCTGACCGGCCCGCCGACCTGGGTGATCACTGGTGTGGTGTTAAATGCGTTGTACTCCACCGCACCTGTGAGGCGTAGCGTCTGCTTGAGGGTGGCCGGCTCAACCGTGACCAGCTGCACATGCGCCATCTGATCCTGCGGAATGGTAAAGAGCTGTGGAGTCGTGGAAGCAGAGGAGCCTTGCGAAAAAGATGTCATTTGCTCGGCACGTTTGTTGTCGTTGGAGTGACAGGCCGAGAGCACGAGCACGGAAGCGAGGGCAAGCGCGCTTCCGATTCTGCCGCCAAGGCAATTGATCGCTTGAATCTTCATGGTAGGCTCCTGGTTCCCACGGCTTCGCGAAGCTGCTCGAGCGCCTGCAAATAAGACTCGAGCGCCTGGCGATAGCCGAGTTGCGTAGCCCGGTAGGTGCGTTCGGCGTCGAGATAGTCGAGCAGGCTAGCTGCGCCGTGCCTGTAGGCAAAATCAGCGATATCACGCGACTGCTTCGCGTCATCGAGATAGCCGGAGCGATAGAGCGTTACGATCCGATCGTTGGAACGCACACTTTCGTACGCGTCTCGAACGTCCGTCAACACTTGTCCGTTGGCAAATTTCTCCTGCTCCTGTGCTTGCGTGATGACAAATGCGCTGCGCGCAATCTCTCCCTGGTTGCGGTCGAAGATAGGGAGCTGGATCTGCCCGAAGAGCGATACGTCATTGAGATAGGCGAGGTGGGTGTAATCGATTTGTCCAGTAACGTCTCTTTTGCCGATCGCCTTCTGCAGCTCGTGCTGGCTATTCGCGGCGGTTAATCCTTGCTGTGCCGCGCGCAGGTCCGGCCTGTTTTCGAGGGCCTTCGCCTGAAAGTCTTCGAGCGCGCCCGAAATCGGCTGGTAATCGAAGGAGCCGGCGATATCGTAATCCGGCGCGACCGATTCATATCCGAGCAACTGCCGCAGGTCAGAGAGCCCTTGCGTCCGGGCGAGCTGCGCCTGAGAGACATCCATCTGGAACTGAAGTAACTGGAGTTTGATCTTGAGCAGATCATCCTCGCCGATGTCCCCCGCCTTGTATCGCGCTTCGGTTATATCTACCGTGCTCTGGAAGCTCTTTAGGTCCTGGTTCGCCAGCTCCAGGGTCGATTCCGCGAGTTCAACGGCGATGAACTGCGAGGCAACATTGAAGGTGAGGGTGCGCTCGTTGTCGGCAACCTGGGAACGCGTTTCGGCCGTCACATCCTTCGCTGCCTGCAGGCGGTGCTGGCGTTTCTGGCCACGCTCAAACAGATAACTGACGCCGAGATCGAACTGCGCTGAATTGTCGATGTAATCGGAGCTGAACTGGTCGGGCTGGAAGACGGGCAAGAACTGCGCGTCGCCGAGAAGCACTGGGTTAGGCCGCAGATTGGCGGTGATTTCCTCGGCCTGGCTTTGCTGAATCGTGGTTTGCTCGGCCAGCAGGTTGTGATTGTGCTGAATTGCCATCTGGATGGCGTCGTCGAGCGAGATGCTCTGCGCGCCTGGGCTCTGTGCAAGCGTGCTGGCCTGTGGCGGCGACGGTTGTGCCTGAGGGGGCGGTGATTGGGCCTTCGCAAACCCAAAGAAAAGCAATGGGATCAGCGCAACAGAACAGCGTAGAAGTTGGATACGCATAGGCTCTCTGACTCCTGCATGGTTGAGAAAACCGGAAAGCAAGCCGCGGGGTGTACCGCCGCGGCGTTCTCAGTGGAGGAGCATCGGTCCGCTTCGAAATCAGTGTGTGCAGATGCGGCCAAGCATCGCCCGATTGGCAAAGCAATGGGCGGATGCGAGGGCCTGAATGAAAACGGAGAGATGCTCTAGCAGGAGACTGGAGGGGGGCGAATGAAGAGGCGAATTTGCCGTTGGCGGCCAATTACGATGGGTTCGGCCTGCGGAGTGGAAGCTCCCAATTGCACGATCGTAATGACAGCCGCCGCGGCAGCTACGGGCACCACCGTGTGCATGACAATGCATAACTGGCAGTGGTCGGCGTCAGATTGGCTAGGGTGCAGGTGCGTGGCCTGGGCCACGGCCAGCATCGCCAGCAAGACCAGACATAGCACGGCCACTGCCGGCAAAAAGCCGGGCCAGACGCCGCGTTTACAGCGGAGATTTGTCTTAAGTCCTGCCAATCGATGGAACCTTCCAGTTCTATTGTACAGAAAGCTCTCAAAAGTTTGGACGCTTTGGGCCTGGAGAGGTTGCCCTTTGGTAACGATTTCGGGGCGACGCGCGAAAAAACGCCGACGGGGCGTTAGAACCTGTTATTCACTTTCGCGCGGGATGGCGTTGCCGACGAAAATCGGGCCAGACGAGGCGGAGTCCGAAGGCTGTGGCGGGTCCACAGTCGAGGATGACAACGAAGTATTGCCCGATTTGCGCCGCAACCCGAAGGGCTGGGGCCAATTTCCCCCATTTCATCGTCGCTCGTCGCTCGAAGATACTCCATATTCGTCGCTCCTCGCTCCTCGAACTGAGAAAAATTGGCTCCCAGCGCCACCCGTGGGAAAGTGAATAACAGACTCCAACGTCTAAACTGAGTTGCCATGGTTTGTTTTCCGCAAGTTCCGCGAGGATGGCGCGTGCCAGCGCTTTCGCTGGCTATTCTCCTGCTGACGCCCCCGGCCCGAGCCGCGCAAAGCGGTGAGCAGAGCCAAAGCGCCCAGCCTGCGCAGAACACGGGCGGCCAAAGTTCCAAGCCAATGCCGCTGAAGCCTGCCGTTCCCGGCACGGGAAGGAATCTGCGGCTGATTCTGAAGGACGGCTCCTACCAATTGGTGCGCGATTACCAGATCGCGGGCGACCGGGTGCGCTACTTGTCTCAGGAGCGCGGCGAGTGGGAGGAATTGCCGGCGGACCTGGTGGATTGGGACGCGACGAACAAGTGGGCCAAGGAACACGCCGAGCTGGTTGACGAGGATTCTTCCCCGGCGATGAAGGAGGCGGCGGATATCGACAAGGAAGAATCGGAAGAGCGCGAGGATGAAAAGGCGCGTATGCCGGTCGTGGCGCCGGGAGTGGAGTTGCCGGACGAAGAAGGCGTGTTTGTGCTGGATACATTCCAGGGCACTCCCGAGCTGGTGGAACTGATTTCGAAAGATCTCTCGCTGAACACGAAGAACCGCAAGGGGATTGCAGTGCTGAATCCCCTGGCGACGCAGCGGGCGAGCCTGGAACTGGAAGGCGCGAACGCCAAGGTGCACCTGCATGTGAACGATCCGGCGATCTATCTTTCGCTCGGGGTGGAGACGGGAAACGAGCCGGTTCTGTCGCACCCGCTGACTGTGGATACGGGCAGCGCGAAGGCGGTGAACGGCGGCAAGCATGGCGCACATTCGGCGCAGTCGGGATTTGTGATCGTGCGCGTAGACGAGCGGCAGGCAGTGCGGATTGTGGGCGCGATCCACGTAAGCCCGACGGGGACGGTGACGCAGGACGAGGACACGATCCCTACCAAGGCGGAAGTGCTGCCGGGCAAGCATTGGTTGAAGATCGAGCCGACACAGACGCTGACCATCGGCGAGTATGCGCTGGTGGAGATCCTCTCTCCGTCGGACATCAGCGAAGCTGTGTGGGATTTTCGCGTGGACCCAAGACTGGGAGACAATCCCGGCTCGATCGGGCCGATTCTGAAACAACCACGCGAACAATAAGCGCGAGTGGAAGACGCGGGCCTATTCAGCTACAACCTTCAGTTGTTTCTTGCGGCGGCTGACGGCAAAGTGCGCGAGCAGGAGCAGGCATCCAGTCGCGGTGATGATGGCGTCTGCCGCGGGCATTGCGCGCGGACCCCAAAGGGCGTAGCCGCGACCGTCTAAATACGTCATGTAAGCGACGGGAAGATTTCCGATGGAATTGATGATGGCGTAGCGCGAGCTGCCGCTTTTGCCTGAGCCGCCGAGGAATTCGAGAGCGACACCGGTGAAGAGGGCGTAGCCCGCGCCGATGGTGAAGAGAAAAAGAACGGTGCCCGTGAAATAGACAGCGGGGCGCAGAGGGCCAAGAGCAAAGATGGCCAACGTTGCGGCATTCACCAGGCCGGCAAGCAGGAAAGCGATGGGCGCGCGAATGCGGATGGGAATGAGCGAGGCGGCGAGCGCTCCTGCTGAAGTAAGGAGAGCGCCGGCCACGCCGTTGATCCAGGCAACCTGATGGCCGGTGACGTGGTAATCGCGGGCCAACTGCGTGAGCAGACCGATCATTGCGCCGCTGCAGCATGGGGAAGCGATGAGGAGCGTGTACGGAATGGCTTCCCAGCGAAGAAAAGTGGATTTGAACTCATGCCAGATGCGTGCGGCGGTTTGACGGGCGCTGTGCTCGCTGATCATCGACTGCCTGGGCGCAGCGAAGGCGGCGAGCGAGGGCAACACGATCATGGCGGCGACGATCCAGCCGAGGGAACTGAGCGGGAGGCGGCCGGACCAAGTGACCAGCACAAAGACTGCGACTGCGCCGAAGGCCAGCGAGCCGGTTTGGTAGAAGCTGCTGGCGCGACGGCGGCTCAACTCGCTCTTGAGCGTGCCCAGGATGCCGCCGCAAGCAGCGACTACGAAAACGCCGAAACATGCGCTGAGAAACAAGAGAGCGACTGCCCACCGGGACGCAAGCTGGGACTGATAGAAGGCGGCGACCAGGGCAATGGCGGAGGCGGCGGCCGCAAGCAAGAGCCAGGTGCGGCGGCGCATCCAGAAGTCGGTGAGCGGACCCCAAAGGAAATAGATGGCATGAGGAAGGGACAGAAGCGCGGCGATGCTTGCGGCGCGGGCGGGGTCGACGCCCTCGTCGCGCAAGAGATAAGTGATAGCGCCGCTGACGAGGCCGAGTGAGATGACCGCGTCGGGCGTGATGAGGAAGGCGAAAAGCCAGGGACGATCGCGCGGAGGCGGCACGGATTGAGTCTCGACATCCGGCCGTAACGCTGGTGGCATGAGGGTTAGCGTACCATGCACCGGCTTTTGGGCGGGATTGTGGGTTTGTGTTGGCGACGCGAGTTGGCGACGGCGTGGCGCCGTTCTTTTTGGACAATCCGGGGATCTCGAGAGATTGAGCTCTGTGTCTCGATGATCGGTATAAGTGATTATTTATAAATATGTTATGGGAGCATGGGCGGCTGAATTGGAGAACCCGCGACTTTGAGACCGAAGGGGATTGAGGCGGTGCAGGCTCCCACCTATGCGGGATACCGAGCTCATTTGCAAGTGGGTTAGACTCTGGTCGGACACTGGGGGAGAACCATGGGCACACCGGCGGTCGATTACTACGAGTTTCTCCAAATCAGCCCTAACGCGGATGCTGAGACGGTCCACCGTGTCTATCGATTCCTGGCGGCGCGTCTCCACCCGGACAACAACGAGACAGGTCATGAAGAGAACTTCCGCCTGCTCAAGGCCGCCTACGACGTATTGTCGGATCCGCAGCGGCGCGCGGAGTTCGATGCGGCACGGGCCAGGACACAAGCGCCACCGGAACCGCTCGCCGCATCCATCGATTTCATGGACGTGATGGAAGGCGAGCTGAACCGGCGGCTGGCGGTACTGGCGGTGCTTTACTACCGGCGGCGCACCAACCCAACCTATCCTGAAGTCCCGCTTAGCGAGATCGAGGAGCGGATGGGTTTCCCGCGCGATTACCTGGACTTTACGTTGTGGTATCTGCAGAAGAAGGGATACGTAACCAAGGCGGACAACGCGCAGTACACGCTGTCGGTGGATGGCGTGGACTTTGTGGAGACGCAGCGAGCGAACATTCCGACCCTGCACAAACTGCTGACCAGCGGTTCTGGATCGAGCGTGGAGGATCTGGCACGGGCGCGACACAGAGAGGCGCCTGTTGCCGAACCCGAGCCTACCGTTGCTACACCAACGACGACTTTTGCTGTACCGACACCAAGGCAACCGGCGAGAAATCGACCATTGGGCGCTCCCGGACCGATCATTGTGCCTTCGTCGATGAGCCAACCGGACGATCGACGCCGCCTGCACAGACCGGAACGCCGCGTCGGCAAATCCGATCTCCGCGACAAGAAAGTGGAGCGGCGCTATCACTTGAGGGATCGGCGAGAGACTCCGCAAGTCAAGCCAACATCGGGCGCGCCGCTACTCGCGAGCGGCGATTCCTAAAGCCTTCATCTTGCGATAGAGGTGGCTGCGCTCGAGACCGAGCAACTCGGCGGCGTGGCTGATGTTGTTGTGGGCCTCTTCAATCTTCTTGAGAATATACTCGCGCTCGTATGCGTCGCGCGCCTGCTGCAGGCTGGAGAACTCCTCAGTGGAGCGTGAGCCGGCCTTGTGCGTGAGCGGAGGCAGATGCTTGCGCTCGATGCGCAGGACGCGAGGATTGAGGATGAGAACGCGCTCGATAACGTTCTTGAGCTCGCGCACGTTTCCGGGCCAGTGATATTGCGCGAGGGCGTCAAGAGCCTCCTCGCCGATTTCGACGCGGGGGCGGCCATATTGACGGCCAAATTCGAGGAGAAACTCGCGCGCCAGGAGTGGAATATCCTGCTTGCGCTCGCGCAGCGGGGGCACGAAGAACGGCACTACGTTGAGGCGGTAGAAGAGATCCTCACGGAAGTTGCCCTTGGCGATTTCTTCTTCGAGATCCTTGTTGGTGGAGGCGATGACGCGCACATCGACGCGCAGGGGTTGCGTACCGCCTACAGGAGTGAACATTTGATCGTCGAGGGCGCTGAGAACTTTGGCTTGCGTCTTGAGACTCATGTCGCCCACTTCGTCGAGGTAAAGCGTTCCGCCGTCGGCGCGTTCGAGGGTGCCGCGGTGTTCGGCGGGACCGCCTTGAGAGCCGGGGCTGAAGCCCTGGCCTACCGCGCCGTGACGATAGCCGAAGAGCTCGGCCTCAATATGCGCTTCAGGGATGGCGGCGCAGTTGAGCTCAACAAACACAGCGTCGCGGCGCAGGCTTTCGGCGTGGATGGAACGCGCGATGAGCTCCTTGCCAGTGCCTGACTCGCCGTAGATGAGCACGCGGCCGTTGGTGGGGGCCATGAGCTTAATTTGCTGCCGAAGGGCCTTGAGCGGCACGCTTTCGCCGGTGAGCACGGCGGCGGCGCTGAACTGGCGCTTGAACTCCTCATTCTGAGCGCGCAGACGGCGAGCGTCGACCGCATTTTTGAGGACGATGAGGGTGCGCTCGAGCGAGAGCGGCTTTTCAAGAAAGTCGTAGGCGCCCAGCTTGGTGGCCTTCACCGCCGCTTCGATGGTGCCGTGGCCGCTGATGATGACCACTTCAGGCCGCATCTCGGGCGTCAGATCGCGAATCTCAGCAAGCAGGTCGAGGCCGTCACGGCCGGGGAGCCAGATGTCGAGCAGCACCACGTCGTAGGGCGTGTCACGCAGCAGCACCATGGCTTCAACGGAATCGGCTGCGCCGGCAACGCCATAGCCTTCTTCGCGCAGAATCTCTTCGAGCGAACTCCGAATCTCCGCTTCGTCGTCCACAACGAGGATGTGGTTCATGACGCGACGCCCTTCACTTGTTCCGTGTCCGCGGCTGCGGTTGCATTCGAGGCGGCTGGCTCCGCCAGGGGCAGGCGCAGCAGAAAACGCGCACCCTTGGGGCTGTTGGCCTCAGCGCTGATGGAGCCTCCGTGTTCCTGGACGATTTTGGCGGCGATGGAGAGGCCCAGTCCCGTGCCACGGCGCTTGGTTGAATAGTAGGGCAGGAACAGGCGCTCGCGAATTTCGTCGCTCAATCCGGATCCGGTGTCGGAGACGGTGACTTCAGCGGCCGCGCCGTCTTCGCTCAGTGCGGTGCGCAGGCCGAGGACGCGCAACAGGCTGCCTTGCATGGCTTCAGCGGCATTGTCGATGAGGTTGGCCAGTGCGCGGCGGATGGCCTCAGGATCGGCGAGGACGGGCGGCAAACCGGACTCGAGATTGCGCTGCACGGTGATGCCTTCGAGCCTGCCGCCGAAGAGCGCGAGGGCTTCTTCGACGATCTGATTCATGTCGCAAGGGCGGGGCTGCGGCGCAGGGAACTGCGCAAGGGCGGAGAACTGGTCCACCAGCATGCGCAGGGTAGCGACGCAGCCGAGAATGACCTCAGTGCACTTGCGGATAATGCTGGGCGAATCGGGCTGGCCGCGATCAAGATGCCTGCCGATGCGTTCGGCGCTGAGAGCGATGGGCGTGAGCGGGTTCTTGATTTCATGAGCCACCTGCTGGGCGACTTCCTTCCAGGCGAGCTGGCGCTGCGCGCGCAGGAAATCAGTGGTGTCTTCAACTACGAGGACCGATCCGGCCTGCCCGCGGCCGAGATCGAGGCGCGCGCTGGTGATGGCGAGATGAAGTGTGCGCCCGTAGGCGTGATACTCCAACTCAGTCGATGCGGCGCCCATGCGGCTGGCGCGGCGGATCAATGTGACTAGCTCGTCTGCACAGTCGGCGGGCAGCAACGATGCGATGCTCTCACCGGCCAAAGGAGCATTCAGCCGAAGCCCCATCAAGGCGGCAAAGGCCCTGTTGGCCTGAAGCACCACGCCGACTCCGTCAAGCGTGACGACGCCCGAAGGAATCGTGTCGACGATCGTCTCCAGCTCGCGGCGGCGCTCCTCGACGGCGAGGTTGGCCGCGGTGAGTTGCGCCTGAGCAGTTTGAGCCAATTGACGGCTCGTCTCCAGGTCCGAGGCCATGTGATTAAAAGAGCGCACAAGGTCGCCCATCTCACCCGTGGCGACATCGGCTACGCGTTGCTCATACTTGCCGGCGGAGATGGCATCCATGGCGTCGGCCAGCGCTTCGACGGGGCGGGTGATTTGCTTGGACAGGAATACCGCAAGCCAGACGCTGGAAAAGAAGACAAAGACCGTGACCAGCAACAGGGTAAGAGACAAGGTGGTGCGAATGACGCGGCGGGAGCGGTAGAGCTGCAAATACTCGTCGGCGCCGGAACGAATGCGGGCGGTGGTTTCGTTGAGGCCTTTGGGCATGGGCAGCACCGCAACCACGATCTTGCCGGAGGGTGTGACGGCCATGCCGACGGCGTTTTCCTGGCCGGCGACATCGACGACAGGATTGTCATTGCGCTGCGCGGCGAGGAGAAGACCGGCCGAGAGCGGACCGCGAAGTGGAGTTTCCTTCCAATCGGAGTCAGGCGCCGGCGCGCGCAGGAAGACTGGACTCGATTCGGGCGGAGCCTGGAAGCTCGCGAACATCCGCTTATTGTTGTCATAAACCAGAAGAAAACCGCCCTGCAAGGAAAGGTGGCGCGAACTCATCACCTGCAGGAGAGTCTGGGAGTTACCGTCAGGCGCTCCGCTCTCGGCTACCGACTCGGCCTCACTTCGCGCATTGCTGGCCACATATTGGACAAGCTCATGCACAACGCTGGTGGAGTCATTGCGCAACAGCGAGGCGTCTGGCGAGAACCACCGTTCCAGCGAGCGGTTCAGCAGGTAATAGCTGAACAGAAACATGAGAGCTGCGGGCATGAAGGTGATGATGACCGCGCCGATCACCATGCGCGAGCGCAGGCGCGCGCCTACGCCGCTGCTTCCCTGCCCTACGTAGACTTTGAGGACGGTGCGAAAAAGCAGGACAAGCAGCAGCAGCAACAACAGGAAGAGCAGAACTTCAAGGGCCGTAAGGGCGATAGTCTCGGCGTACGTCGCCGGATTGAGGAAATTGACGTTGGAAGTGTTGAACCATTGCAGCGTTCCCAGCAAGACAAAGATCAGGACGGCCCCGCCAGTAAGCAGAGCGATCGGCCTGCGCCGCGAATCGGCGAGGAAACGCATGGGGCGATTATAGAAGGAACGGAGAATAGGCAGTAGGGAATAAGGAGAAGGGTCAGGGCAATCGCATTTGAAAACAGGGCTGAGATGCAGGAGCGTTTTTCGACCAGAACACACTTGATTTTGATTGCCAAATCTCCCGAGGCATCACCGGGATGAACCAAGCGAGTAATCTCGGCCCTGCGACATCTGTATATTTCGCCTCTGATCCGCGACCGTTCCTTGATCGTGCCGCACGACCGATGATTCTGCTGGCTGCGGATTTCCAAATGCGATTGCCCTGGGAAAAGGGTGGTGTCTTGCCGAAGGCTACCGGATGCTCGGACTCTGACACGCGCCGTAGCGGCTTCGAGTGCTCAACACACCATGGTTCGATCGTCAGATCTGCGAGCAGTCGAGCGGGCTCAGGATCAGGTTGGTGATGTTGCTGACGATCGAGTCGAAGGCGTAGCGCGGGCTGGTGGAGAGTTTCTTCCAGGCTGGATCGTTGCGGAAGACATCCCACTTGGCATCGAGCTCGACCATATCGGCAAAGGTGAGCATGTAAGTCAGGTTGGGCATGCGCGAGCCAATGAGCGTGTCGCCGAAGAACACGGGATGGAAGCCGGCGTTCGAGAAGATCTCGAATTCGCCGGAATGGAACATCTCTACTTTGCGGATGTGTTCACCGTTGCTGGGGCTCTCATACGTGCGAAGCTGAAAGATGCGTTTGGCTTTGGAGGCAGCGGCGGCGGGCGGGGTGAGCTTTGGCCAGCCTTCGAAGGCGGCAAGGAGTGAAATCTCTTCGCGCTGAAAGGCAGGCGCCACAGAGGTGGCATTCCAGAATGGGTCGGCAGCCTTGAGGAATTCCGCATCCTCGGGCAGGCGCAGTTCCAGCTCGGCGAGAGGCTCGACAGCCGGCCCGGGAATGAGCAGGTAATACGCGGGCGTTTCGGGACCGATATCGAGCCTGAATGCCCCGACCGGCCCAAGCCCCAGGCGGGCCAAGGCGGGAATCAAAGCGCTGGAGAAGTACCTCTCAGTGAGCTTTAACTGTTGACCGCTCAGCAGGTTATAGCGGCGCAACTGGTAGAACTCGCGGCGCGGACTCGCAGCAGCCTGGGCAACTGTCTCGCCCGCTGCAGCAAGGGTTGAGGCGGCAATCGATGCGGCGAGAAAATGACGGCGTTCCACGGATCCTCCGAGGGCGATTGTAATTCTCAGAGCGGGAGTTTGGCGGCGAACGAGGGACAACCGGAGACAGGTGCGTGCATTCGAGCGAGCAGTTTCCGGTCTCCGACTTGCGCGCGAAAGCCGCAAATGAGCCGCAACTATCGGGCCGCAACTATCTAGGCGCGCCCGTGTTTTGAAACCCAGAAGCTCTGCGGAGCCTCAACGGTTTTCGGCACTCCCGCCGAAACCTGTGCCGCTGTTCCGAAAGGACGGCGGCATTTTTTGTCTTTTTCTTGGTTTTGGACTGGAAAACCGGGCGAAGCCTAGCGGGCGATGAGGAACATGACCCAACTGAAGACGATGACTGAGCCGACGAAGAGAACGAAGCAATAAGCGCCGTAGCGGAACATGCGCGGCGGTGTGTCGCGCATGGTGATGCCAAAAACGGTGGAGGCGAAGAGCGCGAAAAGAAGGACCGCGAGGAAGTGGGAGGGGTGCATCAGGACTTCCTCCCGGTACGCAGATTGTGCGCGTCAACGGCGGCGATGATGTTAAGGAGTCCGGCAACGACAATGAACTTGGTTCCGTAGTCGGCCACCGTGGTCTGCACGGGCGTTCCGCCCCAGCCGGCCGCGCGGCTCAAAAAGTAGAGCAGGCCGCTACCGAGGTCGCCGGCTACACCGAGCATGTCGAGGATGTCCTGCGCGCTGGTGTAGAGCTTGCCCTGCATGGCGAGGCCGAGCGCGAACATGGAGATGATGGAGACGGCGAGCAGGGTGCCACGGATCCATTTGCGGAGGAGAAAATGGCCGGCGCCGGGGATGAGCCATCCGGCGATGAGAGGAAGGTAGACGAATCCTTGTGATGATTTACTTGCTGCGGCAGGCTTGTTTGGGGTGGTGGCCATTCCTCTATCGACTATACAAGAGCAGGGGCCAGGGATCAGGGCGGAGCGAACGGGTTCCCACGTCAAGACCCTTTGCCCCAACAAATCCCTCAACCTCTTGAATTCATTCGCAAATTTCTCAAACGAACTTTGCCGATTAATTCCCGCATTGGGCGCATCCTCAAACTATGAGCATCCTCTCAAAACTCATCCCGATCTCCGTTCGCCGATCCTTAGATTCGGCCTTCGTTTGGGCCAGGGACCTCGCGACCTCCACCCCACCCGCTTACTCGGGCGGCTCGCTTGAGGCCAAAAATAATAAGAGGAGTGATTTTATACACTCCAAAGCGCGATTGTTGACTCTAACTACCTTTAGAATCAACAAAAACAGCTCAAAATCTGCGTCGATTTTTATCGATTTTTATCGATTTTTGTTCGCAAAACGGCCCTTTTTGGCCCCAAATCGCCCCTTCCGCGACGCTTCCGCGCCCACGGCCCCGTACCCGCCATCCCTCCTCGATCAGCCGGCATTGGCCAGCCCGCTCCCTGTTTGTGAGTGCTCTGGGGTGGGCCATCGCAGTCGCTAGATGCGCACCAGCTCCTGCTGGATGCGGCCGGTGACCCATGCTTTGCCGGGGGCGGTGATCATGTTGATTTCGCTGCGCACGCCGAACTCGGGCAGGTAGATGCCCGGCTCGACGGAGAAGCAGGTGTGAGGCAGGATGCGCCGCACGTCGTGGGTTTCGAGGTTATCCAGATGTGCTCCTGACCCGTGAATTTCGTGGGCGATATTGTGGCCGGTGCGATGGACGAAGAAATCTCCGAAGCCGGCGTCGCGGATAACGGAGCGGGCGGCATCGTCGGCCTCGAAGCCGCGAATGGAATGATTTTGCGCAAACGCTTGCTCGACGACGGTGATGGCAGCGTCGCGTGCGCGGCGGACGGTATCGAAGACGAGCTGCTCTTTCTTTGAAGGCTCGCGGCCGATGACGCCGGTCCAGGTGACGTCGTAATAGATGCTCGAAGGCGAGTCGAGACGGCCCCAGATATCGATGAGGAGGAAGTCGCCCTCGCGGATGGGCGCGGCGCGATCGGCGGTGGGCTCGTAGTGCGAGTCGGAGGTGTTGGCGTTGACGCTGACGTCGGGACCGTTTTCCCAGACGAGGCCTTCGCGGCGCAGGGCCTCCTGGAGCCAGACTACGAGATCGTATTCCGAAAGATCGCCCGTGCGGCCAGCACCGCCCGAAGGGGGACGCAAGCAGCGCGCAATCTCAGCCCACGCGCCAACGAGAATGAGGTCGATGGCGCGCTGGGCGGCGGAATGGCTGGCGATCTGGTCAGCGGTGAGGACAGCTTCAAACTGGCTGACGAGATCGGCTGAGGTGACGATTTCCTTGCCGAGCGAGCGAAGGAATTCGACGGTGCCGGCATCGACCATGGAGACATACATGATGTCGTTATTGGGCGAGTACTGCATGGCGATCTTTTTCTGGTTTTGGAGGAGATTTTCTAGCCCCAGGTGTAATTCCTGCCAACTGGAGTACTGAGTTTTAGCGCCGGGGAGCGCGTCGAGACGGCCCTGCTCGATGCGATGGACGAGCTTGCGCGGCTCGCCGGTGGCTGGAATGAAGTAGTACCAGCGGCGCGTGATGTGCGCTTTGGGATCGAGCGAGAGGATGCGTGCGGCGATGGGATCGCGGTGGTGGTGGTCGTAAAAGAGCCAGCCGTCAAGCGCGGATTCGCGGAGGGCTGATTGTATCGCGTCGAGATTCATCACGGGAACATCATACGCGCGCGGGAGAGACGGCGAGTCGGCGAGTCAGCGGGCGCGTGGCGCTCGTCGCTCTGCCGCTTGCCCTGCAGCTTTATCGACACATGGACGAGGGTGAGCGCAGCGGGAGTGACACCGGGAATGCGGCTGGCCTGGCCGATGGTCATGGGGCGAATGCGCTCGAGCGTTTCGCGCATCTCGCGTGAAAGGCCGCTGATGGCGCTGTACTCGATCCAATTGGGAATGGCGACGGACTCGGCGGCCTTGAGGCGCTCAATGGACTTCTTCTGCTGCTCGAGGTAGCCGGCGAACTTGATTTCGGTCTCCACGGCGCGGGCTTCGTTGCGGAGTGTGCTGCGTTGGATGGAAGAAGCTGGCGGCGTGGACGCCGCGCTCCGCGGCGCTTGCCGCGCGGCGGACTCTTGGATGAGATTCGTGGAATAGTCAGCCAACAGCGGGCCGCGGGCGAGGTCGTCGCGGAGGGCAGCGAGGAGCGGCTCGATGGTGACTTCAGGGCGCTTGAGGAGCTGCGCCCAGGTGAGGCCGGCGGTCGCTGGGAGTTCTCCAAAGCCGGCGCGCTGGAGTTTTTCAGGATCGACTTTGCCGGTCGAGAGCAGGCGCTCGAGGGCAGCCATGCGGGCTTGCTTCCGCTCGTACTCGGTCCAGGCCGCGTCGTTGATGAGGCCGAGGCGGCGGCCGTACGGAGTGAGACGGCGGTCGGCGTTGTCGATACGCAGATGGAGGCGGAACTCGGCGCGCGAGGTGAACATGCGGTAGGGCTCGTTCGTTCCTTTTGAAATGAGATCGTCGATGAGGATCCCCGTATATCCCTCTGTCCGGTCCATAGTGAACGCCGGCTCGCCCTTGAGCCAAAGCGCGGCGTTGATGCCGGCCATAATGCCCTGGCAGGCGGCTTCCTCATATCCACTTGTCCCGTTGATTTGCCCCGCGAGGTAGAGGCCCGTCATGCACTTGACGCGGAGGGTGCGGTCGAGCTCGGTGGCGTCGACAGAGTCGTACTCGATGGCGTAGCCGGGGCGCAGCAGCTCGGCTTGGTCGAGGCCGGGGATGGAGTGAACCATCTGCCACTGGACTTCCATGGGCAGCGAGGTGGACATGCCGTTGATGTAGACCTCGTGGGTGTTGAGGCCCTCGGGCTCAAGGAAGAATTGGTGCTGGGTTTTGTCAGGAAACTTTACGATTTTGTCTTCGATGGATGGGCAGTAGCGCGGGCCGATGCCCTGAATGCGGCCCGAGTACATGGCCGAGCGGTGAACGTTCTCGCGGATGAGGCGGAGGGTCTCCGGCGTGGTGAAGGCGATGTGGCAGGAGACCTGCGGTTGAACGATCTTCTTTGTGCGAAAGCTGAAGGGCGTTGGATCGGCGTCGCCCGGCTGCTCTTCAAACATCTCCCAGCGAATGGTGCGGCCGTCGAGACGCGGAGGCGTTCCGGTTTTGAGCCTGCAAGTGCGAAGGCCAAGAGCGCGGAGTGCCTCGCCGAGAAGAACGCTGGCCGGTTCGCCGCTGCGGCCGGCTGGATAGCGCTCTTCGCCGCAGTGGATGAGGCCGTTGAGGAAGGTTCCAGTGGTGATGATGGTGGCGCCGGCGAGAAGGTTGCGGCCATCGCGGAGCTTGAGGCCGAGAACGCGACGATGTGGACGCGTGGGACGGGGGATCTCTGGTGGATCGGCCGCAGTGCTATCCCAGGTCCCCAAGTGCGAGGGACCTGGGGCACCCACTTCGTTGGGTGAAGCGGATTCTTCGATGACGAGGTCGACGACTTCGGCCTGGCGGATATGGAGGCCGGGCTGGGACTCGAGGACTTCGCGCATTTTGACGCGGTAGAGCTGCTTGTCGCACTGGGCGCGTGGACTCCAGACGGCAGGGCCGCGCGAGGCGTTGAGGAGGCGGAACTGGATTCCGACGGCGTCGGCGACTTCGCCCATGATGCCGCCGAGAGCGTCGACCTCGCGGACGAGATGGCCCTTGGCGACGCCGCCGATGGCGGGGTTGCAGCTCATCTGGGCGATAAGGTCGAGGTTCATGGTGATGAGCGCGGTCTTGAGGCCCATGCGCGCGGCAGCCATGGCGGCTTCGCACCCGGCGTGTCCGGCGCCGACGACAACGACATCGTATTGCTCGGTGAAAGCCATCCAATTCTATTTTACGGGTCGAGAGATGGTAGCGCTGCGGCTGCGATGAGAGACTGCGGGATCAATAGGCGATGGCGTAGGCGCGGCCTTCAAGATTGGACGGGTCTTCGAGATTGGAGTGAACGCAGACGCGAACCGGCACGCCCGGAGTGAGGTCGTTGACGTCAATATCGGCGACGAGCAAGGAGGGTCGGCTGCCGAGAAGATTATGACGGCCGCTCTGGTTGACAAGCCGGAAGGGGACCGGTCGGTCCCATTGAGTGACTTCGAGGGTAAAGGGCTGGCGTTCGCTTTGGGGCGGGCGGGCACCAGCGGAGCCGCCTTGCTGAGGCCGACCTGCGGATGTCCTGGTCCGCACGATGATGCGCAGAACGCCCTGGATGGGCGGATCGAGGCTCGCCTCGATTGTGCCGGAGGCCCCAATGTGGAAGAAGGCATCGAGGGGCTCGACGGAGCGGGCCTTTGGGTGGACGGCAGAAGCGATGGCCGCGCCGCCGGCCAGCAATGCCAGGAATAGAATCCGCGAGGCTGAGCGACGGCGAATCATTGCTGGGTCTCCCGGAATGGACTTGGCCCTATTGGCGCTCCAAGCCACATGAGCCGTTTCTCACGCGATCCAAGCGCGATCCTTGGACGATCAATTAGAGCGGTTCCACAATTCACGTGCCCATTCCAACGTCGTGCAGGGTGGCTTTTTCTTGGTGAAAAAGCCACTTGGCAGTTGCGGACCTGGGTAGAGCAATTGTGGAACCGCTGTAACGATTTCGATGCCGCAAAATTGCTTTCCGGCAATGACCCGCAGCGGTTGCGAGCGGGTGGGGAAAAGTGCGGTGAGGAAACCATTACGCGGCCTGCAACTCAAGGATGATGGCTGCGCCGTGCGGTTGAAGGTTCACGGCTGATGCGCGGCCGTTCTGGTCGCGCAGAATGGTGGCGCAAAGGCTGAGGCCCATTCCGGCCGTTTCGCTCCCGGCTCGGGCGGGAACAAACGGATCGAATGCGCGCTCAGGGTTCAGGAAGCCGGGCCCGGAGTGGGTGACGGAGATGTGGACGAGGCTGCCCTCGCGGGCTGCTTCAAGACGAATCGTTTTAGACTCCCGGGGAGCCGCTTCGGAACTTTCGCGCTCGACCGCGCCGATGGCGTATTGCAGGCAATGGAGCAGTGCCTGGCGCAACTGCTGCGCGCCACAAAGAATTCGTGGCATTCCGGGCGCCACATTGACCTGGAATTCGATGGAGCGCTGGAGAAATTCAGGACGATAGAGCTGCTCCATATCGGAGAGCAGCTCAGAGACCGAGATGGCGGCAGGCTGATCAGAGTGCGCGTGCGAGACTCGGGAAAGGCTCTCGAGCGTGGAGCGGATGCTGCGCGCTTCGTTGACGATGGACTCAATGGCCTTGCGATCCTGAGCGTCAAGCGAGGACGATTCCTGGAGCAGAGAGGCAAAGCCAAGGATGACCGTGAGCGGACTATTCAACTGCTGGGTGACGTTGCCAGCCAACTGGCCGAGGCCGGCGAACCGTTCCGAGTCGATGAGCTTTTCAAAAAAGATGGTTTGGCCGCGCGTAGCCTGAATGCGAGCAACGAGCATTTCGATGGGAAGCAGATCGTCGAGGCGGGGCGCGTCGCCGAATGCGCGCACACCGCGGCCGTCTTCAGCGCGCATTCCCTTGAGCAAGAGAGCTCCATCGACGCCGGAGCGGCCGATCATGGGAACGGCTAGAACAGACGTGAAGCGAAGGCGCTCGAGGTCGTCGCCAGGGATGAGCCAGGGCGTGAGATCGAGACGGACAGTCTTGCTGTGCGCTATGGCAATAGGGGCCGAACCCGGCGCCAGGAAGCCCTCAACGGGAATTCGTTTTGCCAGTTGACCGAGCGGCCTGGCGATAGCAATCTCCAACCCCGCGCATCCGGCCAACCGGTAGCGCCCGCCGCTTTCAAGCAGCAACGCGGCCTGGATGAAGCAGCTGTTCCTGACGACGGTGTCACAGATATCGGCGCCCTGGCGGTCAAAGTCTTCGACCCTGCGGCGGGTCAGCATGAGGTTGGCGTAGGCCTCAAGCTGGCGGCGGGCGCTGCGCTCCCGCTGCTGCGCTGCTTTGTTGCTGCTTAGCTCATCTTCGAGGGCGAGCATGATCATGCCGACCGCGGCGACGACCTTGGCCATGACGATCACGCGCGTGAGGTTGAGGTCGAGAAGCGCATTTTGGCCGACCAGATGAAGAACGTGAAGGCAGGCGAGCGACCAGGCGAGAAGGCCGAGGACGCTGAGGAAGACTCCCGGAGAAAATCGGCGAGAGACGAATACGAGCAAGACCGCAGCCAACTGCAGGTTGACGCATTCGACAAAGGTCAGTCCGGCCGCGGCACCTTGCAGGCAACAGACCCAGATAGCGAAGGTGCCGAGGACGGCGCTGAACGACACTCCGAGCCAGGTGGGCACGGTGCCCCTGGTCATTCCCCAGAAGACGCCAACGCCGAAGCTCATGCCCAGAAGAGCTGGAAAGAGGAGAAAGAGCGGGCCGCGAGGCTGGACCCCGCCGAAGACTCCGTAAAGAAGGATGGAATAGAGGACAAGAAGAGCGGCATAAGGGACGACGAAGAGGACTTGAAAGCGTCCAACGCGGAAGCGAAGCGGGGACAGCGAGCCGAGAAACATGGCCGCGCTCAACTGAATGAAGGTTTGACCGGAAGCGACGAGCCACGGGGAACCTGCGCCGGGGTAGCCATTCATGGTGTAGAGCAGAACCATCGCAACGATGGAAAAGAGGAAGCCCAGGAACCAGAGCAGGGAGCGTGCGTCGCGGAAGCGGAGATAGAGGTAGCCGAAGGCGGGGAGGAGCAGCGCCGTCAGGATGAGGGCCGGGAAATGATAAAAGTCGGGCACGGAAGCCGCGAATCTCCTTCCCTATCGCCGAAAAGTGCAGATCCTTCGATACTTGCGGATCCAGGCCCCGTTCTCGCCCGCGAGCCTCAAATGGCGAGGATGCACGTCCGCCTAACGCGCCGTATAGGGCGTTCCGTGGCTAGTATCGAGGCCTCCCCAGGGCGAAGTACATGCGTCTAAAGTTGCAATGGGGTGAGAGTATTGGGCAAGAGATTCCCGGTCCCCAAAAGCGCTTGCGGGAATTGCGCCAGGAGGCGAGCCGAATTGATGATGCAACGCTGGATTGCGGTGATGGCAATGGCCGTATGCGCCATGATGGTTGCGGCGCAGGATAAGGCATCGTTTACGCCGATGCCGCTCGATTCAGGTTTCGGGCGCATAGATATTTCCGATCCGCCTATTTCACCGGAGCAGATTATCAAGGAGTTTTCGGCGAAGGAGACGCAGTTTCAGGACGCGCTGGACCACTACACTTACCGCCGCACGGCGCGCGTGGACGAGATTGACGACGACAACAAGCCGAGCGGCGAGTGGTACGAGGTGGACGACGTGATCTTCGACCCGACGGGAAGGCGCACTGAGCGGGTAGACTTTGCGCCCCCGAACACGCTAAAGCAGATCATGATGTCGCCATCCGATCTCCAGGATCTGGAGCACGGTTACCCGTTTGTGCTGACGACCGCGGACGTTCCCGAGTACGACATCAAATATGTGGGGCGGCAGAAAGTGGATGAGGTGGATTGCTACGTCTTTGACGTGAGCCCGAAAACGATCGCGAAGGGCAAGCGGTATCTGAATGGGCGCATCTGGGTGGATGCAACGGATTTGCAGATCGTGGTGACCAACGGACGCATGGTGCCTGACGACACGCGCAAGAACTCGGAGGACCTACACGCGCCGTTCATGACGTGGCGGCAGCAGATCGATGGCAGTTACTGGTTCCCCGTGTATACAAAGGGCGAGGGAATCTTGCACTTCTCCGGCGGCTACGGCTATATGGCGCAGGACGTGCACATCCGCGAAACGATCAAGTACGCCGACTACAAGCGCTTTGGGTCATCGAGCAAGGTGTTCTACAACGGGCAGGAGGTTCCGAACGACGGTCAACCGCCGCCGCCCGCGCCCAATAACCCACCTAAATAGAGGCGCACAGCGGGCTGAACGACATTGACAGGAAGTATGCCACGTCCCGAAGTCGAGCGATCCGCAAGGCGACGGATGCATCAGCTGGATGATCTACTAAGTTTGTGACCGCTAGCTCGAATAAGCGCGCTGCTCGGGAAGCAATGCGGCGCCTCCTGAAGCAAATTGCCATGCAGATTCTATGCGGATTGGCAGTCGTGGCGTTCTACTACCCACTGCGGGCGATCGCGCAGACGGCGGGACCGGTTCAAACGAAGGGTGAAGCGAGCACGGGCCAGGACGCAAGCAAAGATTCGAGCGCGGAATCGAGCCCGGACGACAGCGCGGGCGGCGACTCCGAGACGGTATTTCCGCACACACAGACGGGACGGTACTGGATCTCAGGGCAAGCGAACGTGATTCTGCAAGGTCACGGCGCGTTCAGGGCCAGGTACAGCGGGCCGAACAGCCTGACGAACTTGGAGCAGAGCGCAACAACACATCTTCTGACGCTTTACACCGGATACGAGCTCTCGCAAACCACCGAAGTTTTTGCCGACATCGAAGACGCGACAGGTAACGGCATTGCGAATTCATCCGGGTTGGCGGGATTTGTAAACCTCGATGCGGTGCGAGTGAGAGAGGGCGTGCCAGAGAAGGATACCCCATACCTTGCGCAGTTGATGCTGCGCCAGATCATCCCGTTGACGAGCGAGCGAGTGAAAGCCGACCGCGACGAGCTGGATCTGGCTACTTCGGTTCCCGCACGCCGGCTGGAGTTGCGCGCAGGCAAGATGGACCTGACGGATTTCTTCGATGTGAACACCTATGGTTCCGACAGCAATCTGCAATTCCTGAACTGGACGGTAGATAATAATGGCGCCTACGATGTGGCCTCAAATACGCGGGGTTACACCGAGGCCGTCATCCTGGAATACGACGATCCGTCGCGAGCTGTGCGCTTTGCCGAAGCGCTGATGCCGAAGGTCGCGGACAGTGCATTCCTTGATGCAGATCTCGCGCGGTCCCGCGCGGAGAACCTGGAGCTGGAGGCTCGCGGGAAACATGTTTTTCATCGCGACGGCACGGTGCGGCTGTTGAGCTATTTGAATCACGGCAACATGGGAAACTACCGCGAGGCCAATGCGGAGTTCCTCGCCGGCGAGACTGCGACGCCGGATATCATTGCCACGCGCGGGGAGGGACGGCACCGCTACGGCTTCGGCTTGAATATGGAGCAGAAGATTGCAGACGACGTGGGAGTGTTCGCGCGCCTGGGCTGGAGCGACGGGCACAACGAAACCTATTGCTACACCGAAGACGACCGGACAGTGCAGATCGGCGGGCTGGCCATGGGCGACGCGTGGCGGCGCAGCAGCGATCGAGCCGGCGTGGCGTTTGTGACGAACGGGATCGTGGCATCGCATCAGCAGTACCTTGCATTGGGCGGGCTGGGTTTCCTGCTCGGAGACGGCGCGTTGACTTATGGCCGGGAGAAGATTGTCGAGACTTTCTATACAGCTCACCTTTGGCGCGGTTTCTTCATTTCCTACGATTTCCAGCACATCAACGACCCCGGCTATAACCAGGCGCGCGGGCCCGTTGCGGTTTCGGCGTTTCGCTTCCACACGGACTTTTGATAAAGACGGGGACTTAGGGACTAACGGACTTAGGGAATCAGCGGCTAGCGAGTCAGCGTGGGCTCGTCAGGTGTGCTGCCTGCGCCCATGAGGACAAGAGAGCGTTGCGCAAAAGGCGAATAGACGAGAAGCGTGGTGCAGGCAAGCGCCAAGCCGAAGTTGATGTGGTGGAGGAGAAGGAAGGGCGAGAGGGACCAAAGCTCGTCGAAAACAAGTAGAAACGGCCAGAGCTTGAGGAATTTTCCGTGAAATCCAGGCGCGTGAAAGAGGGCGGCGCAGAGGACAAAGGCGCGGGCGGGAATGAGGATGGCGGCACAGACGATAAGGGCGTGATCGATGAGAGCCGCTCCGGGCAGCAGCGAAAGGAGACCGTCGATCTCCGCCAGATTGGCTAGAGCCCCCACATAGAAACCCAGATACATGATCTGAAAAAGAACGAAGAGCGTTTGCACCACCGGGAAGGATGTTCTGGGGAGATCTTCCGGCGCAGCGAGAATGCGATTGCGTGGTCGGGGATCAGGATGAGAAGGTGGCGCGGTGTGATCAGTTGACGCGGGAGCCCGGGACTCGCTGAGCGTGGGCTGCGGAGCGTCGCCGGAATCGATGCGTTCAGGGTTGCGCTCAGGGATGCTTTCGGCGATTCGTTCGACGGGAGCGAGGAAGCGATAGCCGCGACGGGCGAGGGTTTCGACGAATCGGGGACTACCAGCCGTGTCACCGAGGGCCTCGCGAATGCGATTGACCGCGGAGTTGACGCCGTGCTCGTAGTCGACGAAGGTGCCTTCAGGCCATAGCACGCGAGAGATTTCATCGCGCGTGATCAACTGACCGGGCCGATCGAGAAGCATGAGGAGAATTTGAAAGGGTTGGGCGTTGAGCTTGACGCGCAATCCCTGCCTGCGCAACTCACCGGTGGCGGCGTCCGCTTCAAAGACTCCAAAGCGATAGCGCCGGTCTGGCCGAAGGTCGCTCCTCAAGTCTGCCATGGCTTTCGACAAGTGTAGCTGACAGCGCAGCCAATGGAGAGTTGGGCGGAAGCCGGGTTGGGACAAATGACAAATTTGCGCAAGTTCAACGGCTGGAATGCCTTGCGCAGTGAGAATCATTCATTCGCGAGTGATGCGACGTGCATTGCCCGCCAATCGTCGAAGAGGTAAGGTGCAGGAGATGACGCGAGCCCGATTTGCGAGATTGGTGGTTGCGAGATTGCTGGCTGGCGGAGCGCTGCTGGCGCTTCTGACGTCCGCGGCTTTAGCTGCGGAAGAGCCGACGCCCGCCGCCGTCGCTAGGTTCAATGACTATGTTGGGCGCCTGGAGACGCGGCTCGCCGAGCAGCATCGGTCGGCGAAGGGTTTCCTTGCGCCCGTGGATGGGGCGCGGCTCGGGAGCGGTGAGGTGGTGATTGAACATTTGACACCGGCAACAGGCGCGGAGCTGCCGGGAGCGCTGTTGCACGACTGGCGCGGGACGGCGTTTGTTCCGGGAGCCAAGGGAGCGGACTTTGAACGGGTGATGCGGGAGTTCGAGGCTTATCCGCAGTTCTATTCGCCGCAAGTGCTGAGGGCCAGAGTGTTGATGCATCAGGGCGATCATTACCAAGCGACAATGCGCGTGCGGCAGCGGCACATTCTTACCGTGGTGATGGACACGAAGTACGACATTACCTTTGGACAACTGGACGCGCAGCACGGGTGCAGCACGTCGCGGAGCACACAGATCACCGAGATTGATGCAGCGGGAACAACGAAGGAGCGCGCGTTGAGCCCGACGGATGAGATGGGATTCCTGTGGCGGCTAAACACCTATTGGAGTTACGAGGAGCGGGACGGCGGGTTGTACATCCAGATCGAGTCGGTCTCGCTGACGCGCTCCATTCCGACGGGGCTGGGATGGATGATTGGGCCGTTTGTGGAGAGCGTGCCGAGAGAATCGCTGGAGTTCACATTGCGGGCGACGCGGGATGCGCTGAAGAAGTAATGTCACGGCGACGGCTAAGGGAAAGACGCCGCGGAAAGGAGACGAAGATGGGTGCACAGACGCTTGCAGGTAAGAATGAACTAGCGTTTGAGAACGCGCGACGCGTGAATGAGGCGTTGACGGCGCGGATAGAGAAGCTTGCTTTGCAATGGATGGCCGAACGCGCGCCGATGTGGGTGAGTTCCGACCAACTGACCGTGCTGGCCTTAAGCGCGCAGATTGGAGCGGGCATCTGCTTCGCGTTGTCGCGATACGACCGCAGGTTCCTGCTGGCAGTGATTGTGTGCCTGGCGTTGAACTGGCTGGGTGACAGCCTGGATGGGACGCTGGCGCGCGTGCGCCGCCAGGAGCGGCCGCGCTACGGGTTCTATGTGGACCACATCGTGGACATTCTGGGAGCGGTGGCGCTGATGTGCGGGCTTGGCTGGAGCGGGCTGCTGCACCAGGCGACGGCGATGGCCATGCTGGTCGCGTTCCTGGTGCTATCGAGCGAAAGCTACCTGGCCACTTACGCGTTGAAGCGCTTTGAGCTTTCGCAAGGGGTTTTTGGGCCGACGGAGATTCGGATTCTGCTGGCGATGGGCTGCCTGGCCGCACTGCGCAGCCCATATGCGACGGTGTTTGGACACAGAATGCTGCTCTTCGATCTGGGCGGGGCGATTGCGACGGCCGGGATGGCCGGAATGGCAGCTGCGGTGACAATGCGCCACACGGCGCAACTCTTTCGGCAGGAGCCGCTCAAGTGAATGCGAGGGGCGAAACCACAGTTCGCGTAAAGTGTGGAAGCGGCACGCCGATGAGAGAGACCGGGGGGTGTCTTCGGGGATTCGGCGGATGCCGCGATGGAAGCAAATGCGATATTCTGCTTCGTCCTGAGGAATCCCGTCGTGACAAGCTCGATGTCGGATCACGCAACGTACAAAAATCCCGCGGTCCTGTCGCACCACGCGATGCGGAGGATGGTCGGCAGGATCGCGCTGCTGCTGCCTTTCGTACTTGCCGGCGGGACGATTTTGCTGTCGCTCCTCGGGCCCAGCCATGCGCTGCCCCACCCCCTTCTACAGCGATCGATCAGCGACTATCGCTACACATCGATGAGGGATTGCCAAGTGGGAGGCCTGTGCGCGATCGCGGCGTTCCTGATGTGCTCTCGAGGATACGACTGGATAGATGAGATCACGGGGTACCTGGCCGGATTTCTTGCCTTGGGTGTCGCACTGTGCCCCTCGGTGAACCCGCGGGACCCTGTGCACACACCGCTCCAGTTGGAGATGAATACGGTCCACACCGTGTTTGCGGCGCAATTGTTTCTCGTCCTCGCCTATTTCTGCCTGATCCTGTTCCGCAAGAGCGCTCCGGGGAAAAGCCGCACTCGACGCAAGCAGGACAGAAACGTTGTCTACGCGGTCTGCGGCACGGTGATCCTGGTCTGCGACGTGGTGATGGTCAGCCTGAATCTGGAGGGCGCGGAGCGAATGCTAAGACCGATCAACCCGCTGCTGACCTGCGAATCGCTGGCGCTTATCGCGTTCGGCGTGGCCTGGCTCACCAAGGGCAACGGCATTCTGAGAGACCGGCCGCATAACCACGTCCAGGCTGCCTGACGGGCGCGGAAAATCTCTGAGGCAAATTCCTCAGTGCCCCTTTCCGGTGTGGGTCTGATCCGCGGATGCGGGCCCTTGGAGCGGAATCTGGCGGCGAAGGGGCACGCGAGCATCGCGGGCGAAATACCAGCGCGCGGCAATCGAGAATGAGTTCACTTCGAGACTGTTGCCGCTCAGTTGCGGCTTGTAATAGAAGCCGGAGTAAGTGGGAGCGAAGGAGAGATTGCCGATGGAAGGAAGGACCAGCGCAATACTCAAGGGAATGTCATATTCCGTTTGCGTGAACAATTCAGCGGATGGAGAACGCCCGAAGAAGTAGTCGCCCTGACTATCGGTGACCAAGCTGATTTGCTTTCCCGGAGTACTGCCAAAGAGGCGGTTCTGGAAGTGGAAAGTCCAGTAGAGGCCGGGAGAATGGAGAGTTTTTACGGCGGGCGAGCCTACGACTTTGGTGGTGCTGTTAATGGGGAGCACCGACGCCGGTTGGCCGTAGGCAGCGTTGCTGAAACAGGTTTGAAGCGTAATCGTCGCGCTAACGGGGCAGGTTTTCGGTGTTCCGGTCGGCCCGTCCTTCAGGGTGAGCGAGGACAAGACTCCATTCTGCTGGCTGAATTCCATGCCTGTCTCGTAGTAGCTTCCGGCGGAGAACCGGGATTTTGGCCGGTTGTCGCCGAATTCACGCCTGAAGCCTGCGCGGTCAGTCCAGCCGGAGACTCGCGGGAGTTGGACCGTGAGCTCGCCGGATGAGCCAGCCGCGAAGGGGAAGAACAGATAAGGAGTATTGATTTCAACCTGGTACTGACGCGGCGTGAGCACGAGCAAGCTTCGCGGCAGGGAGCGCACGCTGCGCACGGTATTGTCACTCTTCATGGCGTGAAGCCGAACCTGCAGAAAGGCGCCTTCAGTTAGATTATTCAACGAATAGGAGGGGTTGATCGGCTTGCCGGTAAGATTGCCGAGGACCGCGCGGTCGTAGGCGAAGGCAGTTTGCTCACCGACAGAGAGGAGCGCGAGCGCCTTAGCGCTGCCACCCGGTTTGAAGAAGGTTCCCGTAATTCTGTTGGCCAATTCCAGATCCAATTCCTGCGAGGCGGGGGCAGAGGCACGAGCGTCGGAAACTCCCTGGAATTGCTGAACGTTTTGATTTCCGCCGACCGGGGCCCGCGAAGTGAAACTGGCGATAACCTTGGCGAATTCGATTTGCCATAGAGGCATTTGTTGAAACACCTCGTTTTGGGCGGTGATCACCTTTTCCGCGGAACCCGTGGCCGGCGCCAGGGCAGCGACTTGTGTTGGGGCGCCGTGCAAGGAATTGAGAAGGTAGTGCGAGAGGGGAGCGGTAATGTAGACATCGGTTCTTTGGTGGTTGACGGGGGGAAGGCTCACGAGCGTACCGTAGACAGCTTTATCCTGGGCCAACTGATCGCTAGTCACCAACCAATAGTAGCCATCGTCGGTGACGGGTGTTCCGCCAATGCAGTAAGTGGTCTGGCCCGAGGAGTCGCCAAGGCACGATGGATCGACAGGGATCCAAAGAGGCTCGTTGTTCTGGTTGATTTCAGTAACGTTGGCCAGGTTAGACTGCACAATGCCGTAGGAGATGAGCCACTCCTGCGTAATGCCGGTATCGGCCAGCTGGGCCTGCTGGGCCATCTGGATCTCTGAAAGTGCGAGCACGTTTTTCAGGCTCTTGCCGGTGACGGCGACATACTCCAGGTAGTCGCCCTTCCAGAAGATGCGGTCAAGGGCGACGCGCAGTTTGCAGAGATCGGGATGCTCGGTCTCATTGGTGCAGACCTCATAGCCGGAGTAGCCCGGTCCGATTGCGTCCAGCTCCACGTCGCGGCTCTGCAAGAGGACCACATCGGCGTTGGGGCGGGACGCCTTCTCCAGGTCATTGAGGAGTGCGAACTCAGCTTTGCTTTTCGGATCCGAGCCGACAATCGACAGTGGTGTGGGAGACTGCTGCAACAGCGCCATCAATTGGGCGAGCAGTTCGATGGTTGTGGGGTTGGAACCCTGTACTTTTTGCGGGGCAAAGACGCCTTCGGTCTCGTTGGCGAGGGAAAAGCTCATATCGGCTGGGGAGTCAAGGGTGAGGCGCGAAACTTTCCCGGGGTAGTCGCCAGTTTGAGAGTTGTAGCTGGGAATAGGCGCCACGACGGGAGCCGGGTAGTCGCGCTTGGCGGACGCCGGATAACTGAGCGTAACTTGAGGAGTGCCATATCCGGACTCGGCCTCGCTCAATACGACGTCGATGTGGAAGTGCGCGCCATCATTCTTCAGCAGCGTCGAGACGCGTTCGGACAGGACCTCCGCCTCGGTGTGAGGCATCTGGGCCATCACCACGACCTTGTCGAAGGGGCGCTGGTTTTGGTCGGCGGCCAGGAGCTCGGCGCCGCGCACGATTGCCTCTGTTATCGGAACGGGATCGGTGGCAACCGCGGCGCCACTGCCGGGAGTTTCACGGTCGCCGCAAACCCCGAAGGCGCTGGTGGGATCTTTATGAGTGCCCGGGCACAAGCGGATATTGGTTTGCGATACCGCATTCATAGTGCTCTGGCCGGTAAGACCGACAATGAGGACACTGCTGCCGTCCGCAGTCTCGGCCACTGTGTAACCGATGTCCTTTTCTTCGATCGCGACGGTGCGCAGCAAGCCATCGATTGCGTCGTCTCGCTCAGTATCGGTCAACGTCGCGGAAGCGCCAACGCCTTTGCGACCGGCAGCGGCCTGCTGCGCCGCGCCTGCGCCCGGATTGTTTCCCGGGGGAGCGAGGATGGTCTTCATGCTAATCAGGATGTCCTTGAGGCGGCTCACGTATGCGCACATCTCAGCCTGATCGCCTGTATTGGTTGGAGCGGGGCAATCGCTCATGGCTTTCAACTTATCGGCGAGATCGCTTACCTGCGCCGGAGTCAATAGCTGGCTGCCTGCCGGCGCCTGTTTTGATTTTTCGTCAGAGGAAAGAGACGGAACGTGGAAACGCAGACCCCAGGCCGATTGCAGGATGGAGATTTCGTCGCGCACAAGCTCGCTGAGCTGAATTGGCCGGCCCTGCGCCTGAGCGGCGCTCTCTGACGCGAGCATCTGCAGAGCCGCAACGGTGGGATTGCTCCCGCCGTTGCGGGCGAGACGGTCGAGGCGGCTGAGCCAGTCGAGGGGTTCGGGTTCGGGCGCAGAGGCATCGCCCACACAGCGGAATGTGTTGCGGTCCAATGGATTCTGGCTGAAGAGCAAGGGGCAGCGCGTGCCGCCTCCTCCTTTCAGGGTGATGCGCAGATTCGCGCCGAGAAGGTAAGTCTTGTGGTCGAAATTGCCGATCGCCTCTTTATGGATCGGGTCCTGGCCAGCATCCGACAGGAGCAGCGCCGACACGCGCAGCCATTGCGCGGTATACATAAAGTCCTGGTTTCCGGGCACAACGGCGCGAAATCCAGCGTGCATCAGGAAATTGAGCACGTTGTCGCAATCGGCCCTGGGGGCGACGCGATCGTCGTCCTTGTAAAGACTCTCCGGGCGGGTTTCCTTTGTGACTGGGTCTATGGTTTGAGGCAGACTGCAGCCGCCCTGAGAAGGATCTGGAGTATTAAGGTTCTCAAGCTGAATGGCGGCGCCAAACTCCGGTCCGAAGTCGTCGCCCATGCTCAGCAGCAACGTGTCCGGATCAGACTTGCGAAAGTCGAGAAAACTCTTCACGGGCCGCAGATGATTCTGATCCGCCTCGTTATATTCCATTCTGTAATAGCCGTACAGGCTGCCGGTGTAATCGATCTGGGTCTTCGTTGTCTGTCCCCGGAGGTCGCATGGAAGCAGGAGGGGAAGGACCATGGAAATGAATAGCGGGGAAAGGTAACGGACGAACGGCAAGGATGTACGCACAGCGCCCTCCAGAAATCGTGCGGCGTAAGAAGCCCGGTAGTTGTGCATCCATGATCCAAGAACGAGCAAGGGACGTCAATCGATTTCGAAGATGCGGATGCCGATTGGGCCCAGCCATTTACATGGATTCAGCAGAACGGCAGGATCGGAGCATCCAATCGACTGCGAGAATGGCGCTTACGCATCCAGGACAACGCGGTCGCGAAGCGACCAGCCGTTGGCGTGCTGGATGAGTAGAGCGCGGTCCATCGGCTGAGCTTGCGGTTTGCGCAGCGAGAACTCGCGCGGCTCTTCGCTTGAGAAGAGCCAGAGGCTGAGCGAGGGCAGGGACAGCGCGCGGGCGGCGGTGCGCACGGCATCAGGCTCGTCGAAATCGACGATCAAGCTGCAATGCACGGTGGCAGGAGCGTCGAGCAACCGGTCGAGTTCCGCGGGTGCGCTCGCCAACCACTTGCCATAGAGGCGCACAGGGCGAATGGGATGGAGTTCGATACCGAGCCCGGCCATGATCTCGGGCAGGCGGGTAATCTCTTTCCGTTCCCAATTCTTTTGTTCGTCGGTGAGATCGTCCCACCGTGGCATGCGTGCACCCTGGCGCTGCGCCGAACCGAAACGGATATCGACGAGGCGGCGCTCAATGCTGTAACGGCGGTGTTCGAGCTGAGCAAGCAGCTCGACCTGTTCCTCGCTCAATGCGATGATAACGGGGGACTGCACATCGCGCGCCAAGTGCAGCCCGGCCAGCTCCAGGAGCAGGGGCGTGTGGTCCGCGCGCCAGCGATTGGACATCTTCATGAACTCAGGCAGCTCGCGGAAGGGAACGTTGGCCTGGGGATTGAGCGTGTCCTGGGCGCGCTGCCGGTAGTCTTCGTGAAGAGCCTGCGCGAATGCATCCAATTGGGAGCCGAACAACACCTCCGGGCTGAGTGTTTCCTCGAGGGTTCCGAAGATCTGCAGGCGATCGCTGAAGGAGGAGATGTTTTCGATGCTGCGCACGAGCTCGCCGAGGCGGCGATAGTACTCGAGGCGGACGTAGATGGGGACGTGGAGATGGCCATTGCGGTCGAGCAGGGAGCGCATTTCGAGGGCGGCGCACAGGCTCACCTCGTCATCACCGAGGGCGAGCGCGACACCGAGCAGAGGCCCGGCCGATTCGAGCTTGGCCTCGATCGTGCGCACCAGATCTGGAGATCCCGGCGTGACGGAGGCGGTGACGAATTCGAGCGCGGCCATCTCCGTTGCGGTGGGATTGGTAACGGCAAATTTCTCTTTTGCCGTATCGGCGTCCTGGTCGAAGACGATGATCCTGAGCATCTGGCCCAAAGCGACCGGTGAAGAACGGATGAGGTGCAGCGCGATCTCGCGGCCGTATGCGCCGAATCCGACGAGGACAAAGGTACGCGCTTCAAACTCGGGGCTGGGCGGCAGATAGAGGTGCTTGGTGAGCATGCGCGCCGCGGCGTTGAAGGAGTTGAAGAGGCGCAGATCGACATGGCCGGAGCCGAGAGACCGCTTATCGCTGGCGATCAATCGCTTGTGCATCCAGTCGTTGCGCAGCTCGGCCAGTACTTGAATTCGGCCCGATTTGAGATAGCGGGGCTGGGCATGGATGGCGTCGATCTGGAGTGCGATGTCCATGTTCTCGCTGTCTGATCCGGTGCAGACGATGGCCGTTTGCGCACGGCGGATACCAGCGGCGAGCAGCACGTGAGGATTCTTTGCGTCGCCCTGGAGCACCGGAACTCCGGCCTTCTCACAGGTTGCGGCGTAGGGCGAATCACCCAGCAGATCGACGGCGACAACGCTGTAATGCGCGGCCCGCAGGTTCTGAATGATCTGCATGCCTACGTCGCCGATGCCGCAAACGATGGAGTGGTCGGATTTGCGGCGCGCCATCGCCGTGCGAAAGTTCTTTCTGACTCCGCTGAGGAACAGTTGCGCAGCGGACAACAGCGCGATACCGGGCACCGCGATCTGGGCGACGACCAGCTGCCAGGGATCAATACCGGGCTGGAAGAGATCGTAGAGGCGGAGGAGGCCGATGGACGCAATCAGGCAGTGCAACGCCTCCAACAAAGTGAACGGGCGAACCGGATTAGGACAGGGGAGCGGAGAAACATGATGAAGACAAGCGCCGCCGGTGTAATCGCTGCCGGTGATGGCGTATCCCCAGAAGCCGAGTCCGACGGCAAGAATGGCGAAGCTAATGAGAAAGACCTTTTCGAAACGCTTTTCCATGTTCATCCCTGCAAGCAGCGGCAACGATCAGCCGGGAAGATTCAACGTGCGGTAGCGGAAGACGAAGCTCCAGTCCATGGTTTCGGCAATCATAACGCTTGCCAGTTTTTCGGCGGTCTGGCGTAGCGCCGCGAAAGTCTCGTGGGGCGAAGCGAGCGCCTTGTCCAGCCCGGCCGACCGAATCGCCTCGAGCTCGCGCGCCATGGCCAGCGAGCGGTCGGCGCTGCGCGAAAACTCGCCGTGATTGGCGATGCCGAAGAACGCGGCACCAAAGGCAGGCGGCACGGTCGCCAGCAAAAGCAGCCAAGGCGATTCTCCGAAGATCACGTGCCAGACGCAGGCAAGCAGCGTTCCGATGAACAAAGCCGTGCCGATGAGATGGAGGCGATGGCTTAATTTGTGCATCGTCTCGTGGTTGCCTTCGTGGTACTTTACCTGGCCCTCGAGGATGTCCGCGATCAGTTTGGCGACTGAGGAGACATAGGCATGGTTGACGACGGCGGGCGCTAGGCCGAGATTGCGTGCGATGTTGCGAAACATGCCGTCGACCCAGGAACGATCGAAGCCGGAGCGGAAGTGAGCCGGCGGCGGCGGCGTGGCGAGCGCACAGCCCAGCGGGGCCAGGTAGGAGTACTGTCGCAAGAGCTCGGCCAGTTGCCGCAGGTTGAGCCAGCGTTCATGCCAGCGCCTCCGGCGGCCGTGCCAGGTGATGGCGAGAATGATGACGATCAGTGAGAATTCGGTGAGCGCGGGAATCCTGCCCAAGTCGATACCGTGTCGGCCGAAGACGTAATCCGCCATGGGAACCAGGACCGAGAAGGCCGCCATGAGGCTGGTCGCCAGCGAGCTCGAGCGAAGGACTCCGGCATAGTAAGTAGACAGTCCGTCGGCCCAGCCATAGTGGGGGCAGAGGCGGTCAAGCAGGTAGCAGCGCGTGTCTTGGGGCATGCCGGGGGAGCTGGCAATCATCTTCTCCCATTCGTCCCGCGACGACTTCTCGAAATTCGGAAGGCGCCACGATCGAATGCGAAGGCGGCCGCGGGCGACAAGATCGCGAAAGATGCGGAAGATGCAGCCGGGATCCAATTTTGGCTGTTTCTCGGCGAAGTAGGCATGGCTGAAGTTGAAGCCCTTCTCGCTGTCGCCGCTTTGGGAGAAACGCCCGCCAAAGATCGACTTGAGCTCATCAAAGGATCGCTGTTGGCGCTTGCCCGACTCATCGGCGACGAGAATGCACGGGGCCTTCGGTTCGGATGCATGCAGCCAAAGAACGGGCACATGCTGCGCCACCGCTTCCTCTACGACCTGCGTTGTGCCACCCCGGCCCGCGGCCGGTTCGCCATCCCAGATGGCAATCAGCAGATCGGATTGCTCCAGCACCATGCGCCCGACGCGTTCGTAAGACTCGTCCTCCCTGGCTCGCGAGCCTTCGATCTGAAACACCGCGGAGGCCTTCGCGAGGAGATCGTGGAACTCGTCGCGGGAGGCAGCGTCTTCGAAGTCCTGGCAGTACTCAGCGGCGAGGAATGGGAGGGGGCATTGCAGATCCGCGCCCAAGGAAAGACCCGCGCGGGCAACGATGCGGTCAGCACCCTCAGCAAGCGGAGAGAGGATGCGCAGAAGCGGGGCTTCGGGCGAATGAAGGAGAGGATCGTGCGCCTGAGAGGCCAAATCGGCGACGGCTTTGAGAACTTGCTCGCATTGACCAGGCAGGCCTGCGGCGACATCGGGGGATAGCCGGTTGGGGCGATGGCCCGTTACGCCGATTTGAACCACCAGGCGGGGCCGCGGCGGCGAGCTTGACTCTTGAGAGGCCATGGCGCGGTGATGGACGATGCTCCCTGAATCTGGGTTGAGCATATCACGGCGTCAAACGCAACACTGGCTTCTATTTAAGGGCGGGAAAAGCCGGGCTCCGAAGAAGCGAAGAGTGGAAAAGAATGGTAGGCACGATTGGATTCGAACCAACGACCTCTTCCGTGTCAAGGAAGCGCTCTAACCAACTGAGCTACGCGCCTAAGACGTGACAGTGGTTAGTTTAGCAGGATCGAAGCAACGCGAAAAGGCGCAAAACCGCGCCGCCGCCCCGCACCTTTGCGACTGAGTTGAGAGGCAAAGATAGCGGGCGCGCGGGCGGGCTGCGTAGCTCAGCCGTGGCGGATGAACGAGCCGTTGTGCAACTCGGCCATTGCCTGACGAAGCTCTTCCTGCGTATTCATGACAATCGGCCCGTACCAGGCAACCGGCTCCTCGAGCGGCTTGCCGGAGACGAGCAGGAAGCGAATGCCCTCGGGGCCGGCCTGGACCACGATCTCGTCGCCGCGGTCGAAGAGGACGAGCGAATGGTTGTTCGCGTCGTAGACCGGCTGGGCACTGGGATCGACAGCTGACTCCGTGAGCACTGCCTGCGGCTCGGATGCGTCGCGGAAAGTTCCCGAGCCAGCGAAGACGTAGGCGAAGGCGTTGCGCGTGGTTTCGACCTTGATCCGCCTGCGCTTGAAGGGCGGAACGGAGATGTCGACGTAGCGCGGATCGGCAGCGACACCCTCGACGGGGCCGGTTTTGCCCCAGAACTCTCCGCAGATGATGCGCGCTTTGGTTCCGTCATCCTCGGTGACCTCGGGGATGGCGCTGGACGGAATGTCCTGGTAGCGCGGGTCTGTCATCTTGAGCGATGCGGGCAGGTTGGCCCAGAGCTGGAAGCCATGCATGCGTCCGCGCTCATCGCCTTTGGGCATCTCCTGATGGAGAATGCCGCTGCCCGCGGTCATCCACTGCACGTCGCCTGCGGTCATGCGGCCCTTGTTGCCGAGCGAGTCACCGTGCGCCACTTCGCCGGCAAGGACATAGGTGATGGTTTCAATGCCGCGGTGCGGGTGCCATGGAAAACCGGCGAGGTAGTCAGCGGGATTCTCGTTGCGAAAGTCGTCGAGCAAGAGGAACGGATCGAACTCGGCGGTTTTGCCGAAGCCGAAGGCGCGCTGCAGCTTGACGCCGGCTCCCTCGATGGTGGGCTTGGTTTGGTAGATCTCTTTTACGGCTCTGAGTGACATGGTGGACCTCCGGTGAGCGGAAGCAGAGCTAAAGGTCCGGCTGCCAATTTCAGGGATGGCGGCCCTGCGAGGCGGGCGACCTAAAAGTCACTCGCCTGGGGAAAGCCGGCTCCGATTCCGCTCTTGGCGTACTTCTATTCGATGCGCGGAGGAGATATTCGTTGCAACAGGTAAATCAGGGATCAGAGTTCAGGGCTGTGAATTCCCTGCCCGCAGCCGCCGCTTACTGGGCGGCCTTGATGAACTGGACATCGAGAGTGATGGTCACGTCCTCGCCGACTAAAACGCCGCCGGTTTCAAGAGCCGTATTCCAGGTGAGCCCGAAATCCTTGCGGTTGATTTTGGCGGTGGCGGTAAGGCCAATGCGCGTATTACCCCAGGGATCCTTTGCGGGCTCGCTCACTTCCTCGACGTCTAAAACGACCGGCTTGCTCACGCCGCGGATGGTCAGGTCGCCGGTAACGGCAAAGCCGTCGCTCTTTTTCTCGATGTGGGTTGATTTGAATGTCATGGCGGGAAATTTCTCCACGTCGAAGAAGTCGGCGCTCTTGAGATGGCCGTCACGCTGCGCGTCCTGGGTGTTGACGGTGCTGACGTCGATGGAGACCTCAAGGGTGGACTGAGTGTGGTCGGCTTCGAAGCGGTGCAATACGCCGCTGATTCCGCTGAACTTGCCTCTGACGTTGGAGATCATCATGTGTTTGACTTTGAACTCGGCCGCGGAGTGGGCGGGATCGATGTTCCAGGTGGAGGTGGATACGTCGGATGCCATGTGGTGGTGCTCCTTTCATTTGGTTGGATGCAGGAGGGGGATATTCGTTGCAACAAGTATTTTGGCCGCGGTGTGGATTTCGGCGCTGCCGTGATTGCCGACCTGCCTGCCCCGCATCTCAAGCCGCCCCCAGGCATCCAACTAGAGAGCGCCAAAGGGCGCGTAGGAGTGAAACGATGGGAAATACGGCAAGAACCTGGTTTATTACGGGCGCCTCCACAGGCTTCGGACGCCTGCTGGCGGAGGAATTGCTCAAGCGCGGTGAGCGCGTGGCCGCCACCGCTCGCGACTTGGCAAAAGTGCAGGACTTGGAAACCCAGTACCCGGGCACAGCGCGTGCCTTCCCGCTCGACGTGACCCAGCCGGCCGAGATTGAAGAAACGGCCCGGCAGGCCATCGCTACCTTCGGGCACATTGACGTCCTGGTGAACAACGCCGGCTATGGCGTAAACGGCGCCATTGAAGAGGTGGCCGAAGAAGAGTTCGAGCCGATGTTCCAGACCAATATCTACGGCCTCATCCGTGCCACGCGCGCGTTCCTGCCGCATTTCCGGCAGCGGCGGAGCGGCCACATCTTCAATTTCTCGTCTGTCGGCGGGCTCATCGGTACCGCCGGATGGGGTTTCTACAACACGACGAAGTTTGCTGTTGAGGGTTTTAGTGAGGCGCTTGCTGCGGAGATGAAGCCTCTGGGCGTCCATGTGACCGTCATTGAGCCGGGTCCATTCCGCACTGACTTCCTTGGCCGGTCCGGGAAACTGGCCCAGCGGGAACTGCCCGAATACGCGGAGACGGCGGGCAAGGCGCGAGACTACTTGCGGACGCAAGCCGGCAAGCAACCCGGCGACCCGCAAAAAGCCATCGAGGCGCTGATTGCGGTAGCCGATTCTCCCAACCCGCCCCTCCACCTGATCCTTGGCAAGATCGCCCTCGCGCGGTTTCGCGACAAGCTTTCCCAGTGGCAGAAGGAGATTGCCGCTTGGGAAAGTGTCACGGCCGGAGCCGATTATCCAGAGAACAGCTAAGCTTGAACGCTGGGAACGGCGCCAGCCGTTCCGGCTCGCTTTTCTGCCCGCCTTTTCATCAATGGGGCCCGTCTCGCGCGGGCCTTATTCTCAATACAGAACCCTCCGTGAGCGACTTTGCCCAAACCGTGAAGCAGCAGGCCGACATCGTGAAGGTGATCGAGAGCTACATCCGGCTGCGCAAGGCGGGGGCACAACGATTTACGGGTCTGTGCCCGTTCCACAAGGAGAAGACGCCGTCGTTCAGCGTGCATGCGGGGCAGCAGTTCTTCTACTGCTTCGGCTGCCAGGCTACGGGCGACGTGTTCAGCTTTGTGGGCAAGATCGAGAACGTGGGCTTTCCTGAGGCGGTGCGGATCGTTGCGCAGAAGTGCGGCATTCCACTGCCCAAGCGGGAGTTCTCCTCGCCGGAGGAGGCGGCCGGTGCGCGGCTGCGAACCAAGCTGCTAGAACTGCACGAGACCGCTGCAGCGTGGTTTGAGGAGCAGTTGCGCGGGCCCGCCGGAGCGCTGGCGCGGGAGTATCTTGCGGGACGAGGGCTGACAGATGAAGGGATCAGGAAGTTCCGAATCGGGTATGCGCCGGACAGCTTCAACGCCCTGCGCGACCGGCTGGGCGGGATGGCGGACGACGAGGCGTTTCGGGCCAGCGGGCTCTTCAGCTCGAAAGAACAGGGAGACGGGAGCCAGGGACCGATCTACGACCGGTTCCGCAAGCGGGTGATGTTTCCCATTGCGAATGAAGGCGGGAGGGTGATTGCGTTTACAGCGCGAACGCTGGAGACGGGCGAGAAGGCCGGAGCGAAGTACATCAACTCGCCGGAGACTCCGCTCTACTCGAAGCGGCAGGTCTTGTTCAACCTGGACAAGGCAAAAACGGCGATCCGACAAGCGGGCTTTGCATTACTCGTCGAAGGTCAAATGGATTGCATCAGAGTGTACCTGAGTGGGATTCAGAATGTGGTCGCCACTAGTGGGACTGCGATGACAGAAGATCAGATAAGGACTTGGAACCGCCATTTGGCGCTTCCATCCGAGAAGAGCCGCGTCGTTGCAAACTTCGACCCTGACCCGGCCGGCAAAAGTGCCGCCGCGAAGACGATCGACGCGCTAATAGAGGGCAATTTCCAGATCAAGATTGCTGTGCTCGAAGACGGACTTGATCCTGATCGATTTATTCGCGAACGCGGCGTTAGTGCATACATCCAAGCGATAAAGAACGCGCAGAGACTGGAAGACTTCCTTATCGACCGAGCAAGGCAGCTATTTCCTGGCGCTAGTGCTGAGCAGAAGCAAAAACAGATAAATTATCTGCTCCCCTACATTAAACGCATGCCGGAGACGTTGGCGCGGATGCAGTTTCAGGCCGACGCAGCGCAAAAGCTCGGCATCGACTCGGCGGTGCTGCGCGAGGAGTTGCGGCAGGCGGCGCTGCGGCGGCGAGACCGGATAGAAGAGCGGGCGGCGAAGTTGACCGAGGTGGAAAAGGTGCTGCTGCGGGCGCTGGCTGTGACTGATCCTGATGGCGCGGAGGCGCGGCTGCTGGCGGCGGAAGCGCTGACGAACAACGCGGCGTGGTTTGAGCATCTAGGAGCATTCGGGGCGATGCGGGCGTTGGCGGATCGGGCGGCCAAAGACCCGATGGAGGCGGTGGTGGATCCCGGCCAGAGAGCGCTGCTGGCGGAGGCGCTGCTTGGCGAGAGCAGGCCGCCGGAAGCGAACGAGGTGGAGAGCGCGGTGCAGGAGGTCGAGGAGCGTGGCATCGAAGGCAAGCTGCGGGATTTGCGGGCGAAGATTGCAGAGGCCGAGCGGACTGGCGACTTTGGCGGGCTGGCGTTACTGACCCAGAAGAAGCTGGAACTGGACCATGTACTGCGGCGGCTGCACGGCCAGAAGGCGCAGGAACGGTAGGATATTCGGCTCCGGCCGCGAGAGCATTTAGACGGGCAAATCGTGCGTCGAAAGGGCCTTTCCGAGCGTCTAATCTATGAGTAAGGGACCGGGATCGGGTGGCTGGAAACGGGCAACGAGGCACTTACGGCCGCCGAGACGGGGCTGAATTTTCCGCCGAGTTTTCGCGGGCGGCAGCAAGTGCGGTTGTGGTAATCTATTGATCTCAGTGAGGATGCGCGCCCCTTTGCCCCACACATGAGCCGCGGCTCGCGGGCGACCCAGGCGAAACCTGAAGCGCTGCCATCCTGTTCCGAGAAAAGCTAAAACCGCTTTTGCGGGCTTGCGGATGTGTATGCAAGCGAGGATTTCCTTTGGGAAGTCTTCATTTTGTGCGTCTGAAACTGGGCGCGGCGCGGGCTTGAGATGGGCGCGGATCAATCCGCGCGGGCGAGCGAAATGACGGGACCGCTTTGAATGATGCGGGGCCCATGATGAAACCGGGCGAGACGCTTCAAGTGAGCGAGTTTGCCGAAGAGAGTAGGGATATTTTGGCGATTGAAGACAAATTTGAAGAGGACGTGCATGGCCTGATCGAGACCGGCAAAGAGAAAGGCTACCTGACGTACGGCGAAGTGAATGACGCGTTGCCGGAAGAGATTGGTTCTCCCGACGATCTGGACGATCTGATCACGACCATCGGCACGCAGGGCATCGACCTGCTCGACACTCCGAAATTCCCCGGCGATAAGGACTTTGAGCTGGAGGAGGGAGAGGACGTCGAGCTGGACCTGACGCCGGGAACGCTGGAGAAGACCAACGACCCGGTGCGCATGTACCTGCGCGAGATGGGGACCGTGCCACTGCTGACGCGCGAGGGAGAGGTGGAGATTGCCAAGCGCATCGAGCGCGGACAGAACCGTGTGCTCAAGGCGATTTCGCGTTCGCCGATCGTGATCCGCGAAATAGCGGCACTAGGCGAAGACCTGAAGCGCGGCGTGCGCAACGTGAAAGAAGTGGTGATCTTCGATGAGGAGGAACTCACCGAAGAGGTAGTGCAGACGCGCGTGAAGGCCACCGTGGCGCGCACGGACGCGCTGGTGAAGCACCAGAAGAAGGTTGCGCAGATTGAAGAGAAGCAGGCGGCGATCTCGTCGACGAACAAGGCAAAGGTGAAGGAGGCGCGGCGGCTGCGCTGGGCAGTGGGCCGTGAGAAGGTGTTCATCTCGCGGATCGTGCGCGAACTGAAGTACACAGCGCTGGAGCGCAAGCGCCTGCTGGACAAGGTCAACAAGACCGTGGACACCATGCGCACACTGGAACGCCAGGTCCGCTCGCTGGAGCAGAAGTACGAAGCTTCGAAGAGCGAGGAGATGAAGAAGGAGTACCGGCGCCAGCAGAAGAACTGCCGGACGGACCTGGAGAAGATCGAAGGCGACGCAGGCGTGTCGATTGTGGAGCTGAAGCGCACGCAGCGCGAGATGATCCAAGGCGACATGGACGCCGAGCAGGCGAAACGCGAGCTGATCGAGGCTAACCTTCGGCTGGTGGTGTCGATCGCCAAGAAATACACGAACCGCGGATTGCAGTTCCTCGACCTGATTCAGGAGGGCAACATCGGCCTGATGAAGGCGGTGGACAAGTTCGAGTACCGGCGCGGCTACAAATTTTCGACGTACGCAACGTGGTGGATCCGGCAGGCGATCACGAGGGCCATCGCGGACCAGGCCCGAACGATCCGCATTCCCGTGCACATGATCGAGACGATCAACAAGCTCATCCGCACCAGCCGCCAGTTGGTGCAGGAGCTTGGCCGCGAACCGTCCAGCGAGGAAATTGCGCGCCGCATGGACATCCCGGTGGCCAAAGTGCGCAAGGTGCTGAAGATCGCGCAGGAACCTATCTCGCTGGAGACACCGATCGGCGAAGAGGAAGACTCGCACCTGGGCGACTTTATCGAGGATCGCCAGGCGGTGTCGCCTTCGGAGGCGGTGATCGGGGTGAACCTGAAGGAGTACACGTCGCAAGTGCTGCGCACGCTGACGCCGCGCGAAGAGCGGGTGATCAAGATGCGCTTCGGGCTTGAAGACGGCAGCGAGCACACGCTCGAAGAGGTTGGCCAGAGCTTCCAGGTGACGCGCGAGCGCATCCGGCAGATCGAGGCCAAGGCGCTGCGCAAACTGCGGCATCCGAGCCGGAGCCGCAAGCTGAAGGCCTTTGTGGAAGGCGTGAAGGAGATGTAACCACCTCCACCCCAGGAAACCAGGACCGTTTCCTGGGGACCTCGGTCTGCGGTGAGGCAGCCGCGCTTCGCGCACTTCACTATTGGAGCCAGATCACGAACAAGAAGCCGCAGCGTCTTCAGACGCCGCGGCTTTTTTGCGTGGGCCAGCATGGATGGGGCGTCTTGCGCAAGTCTTGCTGAGTCCACGATTTGCTCCGTTATAATCGCCCTTTGACTTAACCGCGGAAAAATCGCCCCTATCAGAGCGATCCAGATCAATCGTTTTAGGTGAACGCATGCGCGGCCGAAAGGGCAATCCCGTTGATAAGAGACATGACTCGCAGGCAGTTCGGTAAGACTGTAGCCGCGACTGCCGCGCTGGCAAACGTTGCGATGCCTGAAAGTGCATTTGGCCAAACGGCGGCGGCGAAAGGCCTCGAATTCCCGCAGGGATTTGTGTGGGGCTGCGCCACGGCCTCGTACCAGATTGAAGGCGCGGCGAGCGAGGACGGGCGGAAGCCATCGATCTGGGATGTGTTTGCGCACACACCGGGAAAGACACATAACGGCGACACGGGCGATGTGGCCGACGATTCCTATCACCTGTTCAAAGAGGACACGCGCTTGCTGAAGAATCTGGGTGCAGGCGCATACAGGATGTCGATCTCGTGGCCGCGCATCTTTCCCGACGGCACGGGGCAGCCGAATCCCGTGGGAATGGACCACTACAAGCACGTCGTAGACGAGCTGCTCGCGAACGAAATCACCCCTTACGTCACGCTATTCCACTGGGACCTTCCCGCTGCGCTCAAGGGAGGTTGGCGGTCGCGCGACACGGCGAAGGCATATGCGGAGTTTGCCGGCTATGTGGCGCGTCAGCTCTCTGACCGCGTGCAACACTTCATGACCGTCAACGAGTTTGATTCCTTCACTGACCTCGGATATCGCACAGGCAAGTTTGCGCCGGGACTCCAACTGCCCGCGGCTGAGGTGAACCAGGTGCGCCATCACGCGATCCTTGCGCACGGGCTGGGTGTGCAGGCGGTTCGCGCCAGCGCGCCGGCGGTGCAGGTGGGCCTGGCCGAGAATCCGACGGTGTTTGCGCCCGTGATCGAAGATGAGAAGAATATCGAGGCTGCGCGGCGGGCGACGCGCGAAGAAAACGCCGCATTTCTGACTGCGGTTCTGGAAGGTAAGTACACCGAGGGTTACCTGGAGCGCGAAGGAGAGAACGCACCGCGAATCGCGGCGGGCGACATGCAAGCCATCGGGAGCCCGATCGACTTTCTCGGCTTGAACGTGTACGCGCCGTATTATGTTCGCGCGGACGATTCGCGGCAGGGGTATGAAATTGTGCCGCGACAGGCGTCGTATCCGCACATGGCTTCGGAGTGGATCGCCGTTGGCCCGGAAGTGATGTACTGGGCGGTGCGCAACGTTTGCGATTTGTGGCATCCGCGGGTCATCTACATCACGGAGAACGGGTGTTCGGCCGACGATGTGGTGACGGCGGACGGACGGATTGAGGATACCGATCGCGTGATGTACCTGCGCAATCACCTGACCCATCTGCACCGGGCGGCGGCGGAAGGATTTCCCGTCAAGGGCTACTTCCTGTGGAGCTTGCTGGATAACTTTGAGTGGGCCGACAGCTACAGCAAGCGCTTTGGAATTCATTACGTGGATTTCAAGACGAAGAAGCGGACGCCAAAGCTGAGCGCAGAGTGGTATCGCGAAGCCATTCGGCGGAACGCCGTGGTGTAGGGCCTGTTTGCTCGTGCTCCGCTTACTGTGTGACGTGCGTAAGAAGGAAGTCCGCCATGATGTGACTTGCCTCGACTGACTCGGGCAATTGCGCGTCATACCAAAATGCGTGAGGCATCGCGTCGAAGACCACGAGCCGGGCGTCGACTCCCGCGCGCAGGAAAGCGCGGTGCAGGTTCACCGTGCCGCTGAGCAGGGCGTCGCGTTCGCCCGTGACGAAGAGCGTGGGCGGCAGGCCATGCAGATCAGCATAGATCGGCGAGAGCACCGGATCCGTGGGATCGGTGTTGCCAACGTAATAGGGATCATGCGGACTGGGCTCGGGCGGAGCGAGATGTCCGGAGAGGCCACGCAGGGAGTAAATGGAAGCTGAATCTCCAGCACGCGCAAAGTCGCCAATTCCGCTGAAGATGCCCAGTGCCGCCGGCAGGGGCAAGCCCAACTGCTTCAGCTTCACGGCCACTTCGCCGGTCATGATTGCTCCGGCCGAGGTTCCATAGATGACGATGTGCGAAGGCTTGTATATTTGCCTCCTCAGCAGAATTTGTGGGCGGACTCCGGTTCGGGGAGTCGTCCAAGCGTGTGAAACAGGGCCATTTGCATGGCTTTATAGGTTCGAAAGCCGAAGGATCGTCTGGTAACCACTCGTATC